>Ga0172370_10000998_pt1 | contig 44251 bp, 37 predicted proteins | sample LakKiv5m_FD_114538 | JGI IMG/M metagenome (GOLD analysis project Ga0172370, IMG submission 114538) | Freshwater microbial communities from Kabuno Bay, South-Kivu, Congo - kab_022012_11.5m | ecosystem: Environmental > Aquatic > Freshwater > Lake | place: Democratic Republic of the Congo...
GTCCTCGGGGCAGGTGAACTGCTCGATCAGGCCGCACTCGCCGTCGCCGCACGTGCCGCCCAGGCCGCCGCCGCCGGTGTTGCCGCCGCCCTCGCAGTCCTCGGGGCAGGTGAACTGCTCGATGAGGCCGCACTCGCCGTCGCCGCAGGTACCGAGCAGGCCGCCGCCACCACCCTGGCAGTCCTCGGGGCAGGTGAACTGCTCGATCAGCCCGCACTCGCCGTCGCCGCAGGTACCGAGCAGGCCGCCGCCACCACCCTGGCAGTCCTCGGGGCAGCTCATCTGCTCGCCCTGGTCGCACTGGCCGTCGCCGCAGGTGCCCTGGCCGCCGCCGCCCTGGCAGTCCTCGGGGCAGGTGAACTGCTCCATCATGCCGGCGCAGACGCCGTCGCCGCAGGTGTCGCCGCCGCCCTGGCAGTCCTCGGGGCAGGTCATCTGCTCGCCCTGCTGGCACTGGCCGTCGCCGCACGTGTCGCCACCACCCTGGCAGTCCTCGGGGCACTGCCACTGCTCGCCCTGGTCGCACTGGCCGTCGCCGCACGTACCCTGGCCGCCGCCCTGGCAGTCTTCGGGGCAGTTCCAGGGGTGCTCGTGCTGGTCGCAGGTGCCGTTGCCGCACGTGGCCAGGTCGCAGTCTTCGGGGCAGGTGTCTTGCTCCCCCTGCATGCAGTGCCCGTCGCCGCACTCGGCGCCACCCTGGCAGTCCTCGGGGCAGCTCATCGGCTCACCCTGCTCGCACTGGCCGTTGCCGCACTCGGCGCCGCCCTGGCAGTCCTCGGGGCAGCTGTTCCACTCGCCCTGCTCGCACTGGCCGTTGCCACACTCGGCGCCGCCCTGGTCGGGCACGCACACGCCGCCGCCCTGGATCTGCTGGCAGCGGAAGCCTTCGGGGCAGTCGCCGTCGTTCTCGCACTCGGAGGTGCAGAAGTCGTTCTCGGGGTTCTGCTGGTCCTGGCCCACGCACACCAGCGGCTCGGGGCAGCTGAAGTCGGGGCCGCAGGGGGTCCAGATGTCGCCGCCGCCCTGGCAGTCCTCGGGGCAGGTCTGCTCTTCGCCCGCGTCGCAGACACCGTTGCCGCACAGGTCGGTCACCGGGCAATCGGCGGGGCAGGTCTGCTCCTCACCCGCGTCGCAGGCGCCGTTGCCGCACAGGTCGGTCACCTGGCAGTCGGCAGGGCAGCTCTGGATCTCGCCGGGCTGGCAGTGGCCGTCGCCGCAGGTGTCGACCACCGGGCAGTCGTCGGGGCAGGTCTGCTCTTCGCCCGCATCACAGGCGCCGTTGCCGCACAGGTCGACCACGCAGTCGGCGGGGCAGGTGGCCACCTCGTCGAGCTCGCACTTGTCGTCGCCGCACACGGGCGCGGTCTTGCAGTCCTGGGGGCAGTCCCAGGGCTCGGTGCCCTCGCACACGTCGTCGCCGCAGGTGGGCGGCGTGACGGGCTCGCAGTCAACCGGGCAGGTCTCGGCCTCGCCCGCGGCGCAGGTGCCATCGCCGCAGGTGTCGGGCGCGCCGCAGTCGGAGGGGCAGCTCAGGGCCTCACCGACCTCACACACGTCGTCGCCGCAGACCGGCGGCGTGGCGCAGTCGCTGGGGCAGGTGTGCAGCTCGTCGCCCTGGCACAGGTTGTCGCCGCACAGGACGCCCGTGATAGGCCCGCAGTCGGCCGGACAGTAGGTCTTCTCGGCCGGGTCGCAGACGTGATCACCGCACGCTGGGCCGAACGTGTCGTCGCCGACGCCGTCGTCCTGCACGCCGTCGCCTCCCGCCACGTCGTCGGGCACGGCGCTGTCGATCCCCAGGCCGTCGAGGTCCTGGGTGACGCTCGTGCCGCAGGCGGCGAAGGTGAGGAGCCCGAACCCAAGGAGGAACACGAGGGTAGCCTGGCGCATCATGAAGGAACCTCCGAACGAGTTGTCTCGAGCGGCCCCGCCGAGCCGCAGATGAACCGTCGTGGAATATATGCTCCCAGGCCTTCTCCGCCTTCAAAAATCTTCGCGCGAGGACGGGCCCCCTACTCGCACCAGGGCAGGGTGGTCACCGCACAATGGCCGAACCAGCAGAGGCCTTCCGTGCAGGGGTCGTCATCGGCGCAGGCGTCGGTGTAGATGCACCCGGTCGAGGGCAGGCAGGCGTCGACGGTGCAGTCGCTGCCATCGTCGCAGCTGATGAGGTCGTGGTGACACGCGCCCCCTTGCTCCTGCCAGTCGACCGTGCAGGCATCGCCGTCGTCGCAGGCCGCCGTGGCCTCGCAGTCCTCGGAGCAGAAGAAGGCCTCGCCGGGCCAGCACTGGCCGTCGTTGCAGACGAAGTCGGGGCAGTCTTCCGGGCACATCCACAGCTCGGGCATCGCGCACTGCCCGTCGCCACACTCGGCGGGCGGATCCTTGCAGTCACCGGGGCAGTGCTGCGCCTCCTCGGGACCCTGGCACACGCCGTCGCCGCACTCGGGCCTCCCGGGCTTGCAGTCCCCCGGGCAGGACTCCTTCTCGCCGGGATTGCACACGCCGTCGCCGCAGGCGCCGCCGAGGTGGACGCAGCCGCTCTCGGGGGAGCACCAATCCTGGGTGTGCGGGTCGTGGTCGTCGCAGTCGGCGGGGTCGAGCACGCAGCCGCCCAGCCCCGGGTCGCAGCGCGCCACCTGGCACGCGGAGGGCGAGGCGCAGGACAGCGGCAGGATCTCGCACTCCCCGCCGTCGCCGAGCTTGGCCACGCGGCAGGGGTCGTCGGTCTCGCAGGGCGACGCGTCGATCTCGACGTCGGTGGCGTCCGGCGAGGCGTCGGGCGCCTCGGGCGCGGGCTCGGGCACGATCTCCGCGTCGGGCCCGAGGTCCGGGGAGGCCTCGCTCGCAGCGTCCGCAGCCCCGGGATCGAGCGTGAGGTCACCCTCCGCGGCGTTGTCGGCGCCCGTGTCGACGACGTCGAGGGGCAGGTCGAGGTTCACGGTCGCGTCGCAGCCCGCCGTCGCCAGCAGCAGGGCGGCGGCCAGGAGCGCGAGGGCTCCGCAGACGGGGCGGGACGCGGGCGTCATCGCGGGGGCTCCGGGGATCAGGGTTGGCGGGGCGCGGAGCCCGACCAGCGCTGGCGCTCGGCGGCCACGTCGCGGACGTACGCCCCGGTGGGGAAGATGGCCAGGTAGCGATCGAGGGCCGCGTGGGCGTCGGCGGTGCGGCCGGCCCGTTGCAGCGCATCGATCACCAGGTACGCCGCACGATCGGCCTCGGGGCCGCCGTCGGCCACCAGCTGCTCGTACATGGGGATGGCGACGTCGGGCCGTGACTGCCGCCGGTGCAGGGTCTCGGCCAGGCGCAGGGCCAGCCGGCCGCGCTCGGCGCCCGAGGCGCGCGTCCACGCTTCGCGGCCCTGGACCACGGCCGCGTCGACGCTGCCCTCGGCCAGCAGCGCCTCGAACAGCTGGGCCCGCGCGTCGCCCACCAGCGGGCCTTCGGGGAAGCGCGCCACGTACTCGGACCAGGCCCGGATGGCGCCCGCGCGATCGCCCGTGACGTCGTAGCGCAGGGCAGCCAGCGCGAAGAGCGCCGTCGCGGCCTCGGGGCTCCCACCGCGCGCGAGCTCGGTCAGGCGACGTTCCCGGCTGGCCGGGCTCTCGGGCTCCGAGACGTCCGCGACCGCGGCGACGGGCGCGCGGCGGGAGATCGACCCCTGGCGAACGACCACCGGGACGGGCTCGGCGGCGGCCGACACGGCGGCGGGGATGTCGGGCGTCGGTGCGACGGTGACGACCGCCGGGGTCGGAGCAGGGACCGGGGTCCCCTTCGCCTCGTCGACCGGCGCGGGGGCAGGTCCCCCTTCCCACCCGATGAGCGAGGCGACCCGCGGCTCGAGCCGATCGGACGCCACGAGCGGCCCGAGCTCCCCCTTCAGGTAGCGCTGGCCCTCGGCCACGCGCACGAGCCGCCCGGCGTCGCGGACCTCGACCGCGCCGCGCCAGACCCGAACGAGCGTCCCTTCGCTGCCGGAGCGCACCCCGAACACCGTGCCCGTAACCTTGACCTCGAGGTCGCCGGCCTCGACGACCAGCCCGAGCGGGGAGCTGTGCTGCAGCCGCGCCACGATCTCGCCCTGGACGACGCGCACGCGCACGACGTCGCCCGCGAGGGGCCGCGTGGCCACGTGGGTCTCGCGCTGCAGGAGGAGCACGCCCACGGCGCCGATGTCGACGGTGGCGATGCCGTTGGCCGCGGTGCGGAGCGGCGTACCGGCGGCGACGTCGCCCCCCAGCACGGCGTTCTCGGTGTCGACCCCGCTGGCCACGGCCGGGCGCAGCACGACCTGGCGCAGCCCCGATTCGACCGGGCGCTCCGCGGTGAAGAACGCGGCCACCGCCAGCACCGCCACCACGCCGGCTGCCAGCGCCGGCACCCACGCGCGGACCTGCCTCACGGGGTGCACCACGGCTCGCAAGCGCGCCCAGGCCCTTTGCCGATCGATCTCGGTCGCGGGGCGCACGCCGTCGGCCGCCCGCGCGAACGCCGCGGCGATGTCGGCCTCGCGCCCCTCGGGGGCCGCGGGGTCCGCGTCGCGCCAGCGCTGGGGCCAGTCGAACCGTGCATCCCCGGGCTTTCGTCGTTCGGTTCCCACGTCTCACCTCGTTTCCGGGCGGTACAGGCGACGGAAGTCGCGCCGGGCGTGATGGAGCCGAGTCCAGACCGTTCCCTCCTTCGCACGGAGCAGTTCGGCGATCTCGGTCCCCGACAACCCTTCGAGCTCGTACAGGATGAGCACCTCGCGCTTCTTGGCGCCCAGGCGGTCGAGCACCGCGTAGACCTCGCGCCCGGCCTGGTCCTGCATGGAGGTCTGCTCCGGCGACGGCCGATGGTCGGCCGGCTCGTCGAACAGCGTCGCGTCGCGATCGAGCGAGAAGAAGCTGCGCAGGCGCTTGCGCCGGCGATGGGCCGACGTCACGCGCCACGCGATGCCGTAGAGCCACGTGGTCAACCGGCAGGTGCCGTCCCACGACGTCAGCTTGCGCAGGACGACCAGGAACACCTCCTGCACCACGTCGTCGACATCGGGGTCGCCGGGGCCCAGCAGGCGGGCCACCACGCGCGCGACGAAGGCGTGGTGCTCGCGGAACACGTCGGCGAAGCGCAGCGATCGGGCCAGGTCGCCGGCGGGTCCGTCGGCCTGCGGCTCACCTGCCGGCGACGTCAGGGGCCGGAGCCCTCCGGGGGGCTGGCTGGGGGTCGCGGAGCGCGTCATCGTGGTCTCGTCTCCGCTCATGGATGGCCGTTTCCTGCCGTCGTCTTCAAAAGAAATCGATCCCGAACCCGAGCCGCGCCCGGAACGTGAGCCCGCCGATGGTCGCGTCGAGGGCCCGCGAAGGCGCCAGGACGTGCAGGCTCCAGGGCGACCAGAGCACCCCCAGGTCGAGGCGCACCGACAACGGGTGCGCCAGGCCGGCGCCGAGCGCGAGCTCGAGCTTGGGGAGCGGGTGCCCCTCGAAGCCGGCGCCGCCGTCCTCGAGCTTCACGAGGTGGTGCGAGAGCCCGAGCCCCAGGGTAGGCTCGAGCTCGGCCCACGCCACTCGGAAGCGCGCCCCGGCCCGGGCCCACGCGTCGATCACGTAGGCAGTGACGCGCGCCCGCGAGGACGGCCACCCGAACGCGCCGTCGAAGCCGAGCCCGGCCGAGAGCAGCACCACGTCGTCGCCCGGCAGGACCACGCCGCGCACCTCGAGCCCGGCGACGTCGGGCGCGCCGTCGGCCAGCGCCAGCTCGACGCCCGACAGCAGGTCGAGGCGCGCGCCCCACCGCCGCGTCGAAGGTGAGCCGGGGACCGGTGCGCCCTCTGCGGCGGCGACCCCGGAAGGAAGCGGGGCCCCCGCCGGGGAGGCGTCCGCGGCCCGCTCGACGGCCAACGGCGCGCGATCAGCCTGGGTCAACGGGCGCAGCGACAGCTCGGGCGCGGGCTCGGCGGGCAGGCTCTCGCCGCGCAGGCGCCGATTGACGATCAGCGCGCCCATCAGGGCGGCGTCGTCGCAGGTCGCGCTCCCCACCGCCAGTCGCTCGGGCGGCTCGGCCGGGTCGAGCCACAGGATCAGGCGCACACCGTCGGCGCCCCGCTGCAAGGCCACGCCGACCCCCGGCGCCGCGCCGTCATCGCGATCGGCCACGCCGACCTCGAGCCCCAGGGCGCGCAGCTCGGCCACGAAGGCCGCCGGCGCGCAGCCGTCGGGCGCCGCCCGCACGGTGACGGCGGGAGCCTGGTCCCCGGCCGCCTCGGCCGTTCGATGGGTACCGAGCAGCAGGGCAGAGGCCAGGGCCAGCAGGACGACGGGGCGGGCCATGCTCACCCGTCTTGCGGGACATCGGGGGCGCAGTCGAGCACGGGGTCGGCGCCAGGCGCAACCGTCCAGATCGACAAGCCGATCGGCACCGTCACGAGGCCGGCCGCGAGCGGCAACGCCATGGGGGCACCGGTACGATTCAGCGCCGCCACGCGAGCCGCCCCGTCGCCCTCGACCTGCACCGCCGCCAGCCCACCGCCCGTCGCCAGCACCTCGGTGGCCGGCTCGAGGCCGGCGGCCGGCGTGGCCACCAGCAGGCCGAGGAAGCCCGCCTGTGCCGCCATGGAGGCGTCGACCGTGAGCATCTCGTGCAGCTGCCAGGCGCCCCAGGCGGAGGCGTGCTCCTCGAGGCGATGCCCGACGGTCGCGACCCCCTCGGTAGGCAGCACGACCGCCCGCAGGGCCGCCTTGGGTCGGCTCCACCGCCCGCCGTCGGCCAGCGCCTCGAAGCTGCTCGCGGGCACCTCGCCGCCGCCATGCCCGTTCAGCTGCCAGGTGTAGAGGTGGGGTTCGGCCGCCTGCAGCGCGTCGCTGATCACGAAAGGCCCCTGAGCCCCCAGGCGGGTCACGCGCCGCTCCACGTCGACGCCGCGGTAGGTGGCCCGCACGCGCACGGTGTCGCAGCCAGCCGCCAGCGTGAACCCCTCGAGCCACGCGTCGACGTCGGCGAAGGCGTCCAGCTGGATGGAGGCGCCCTCCCCATCGACCAGCACCAGGCTGTGGTCGCGCGCGTAGCGTACCAGCTCGTGGTTCGGCCAGTTGATGTAGCCCGGGTCCAGGGCCAGGTATTCGCCCTCTGCCCACAGCAGGAAGCTGGTGGCGTCGACGTGCTCGTGGCCGCCGCCGTGCGCCCGCGCGTCGCCGTGCTCGCCCAGCAGCAGCAGGTAGCTGTCGCCGCTCCCTAGCCCGCTGCGGAAGAGCGCGAAGCCGGCCTCGGGGAACACGCCGTCGGGGGCCCACGCGGGCGGCGTCCCCGGGCCGCCGTCGTAGAGCACGAAGCTCTGCGCCTCGGTGCGCTGCGTGTAGGCGCCCGACACGGGCAACAGCCACGCCCACGTGAAGCGAGGGTCGTCGAAGAGCCAGCCGAGCAGCGCCCCGTGGATGACGCCGGCGTTGCCGTCGTCCGTGGGCGGCGTCTGGCCGTCGGGCATGAACGTCCACAGCGCGCGCTCGAAGATCTCGCGGGTGCGGGGGTTGACCGCGAAATCCTGCACCACGACCTGCTTGCCGTTGTCGGGGTCCAGCGGCGTCAACGTCTTCGAGTTGAACAGCGCCTGGGGCGCCCCGCCGGCGAAGCGGTGCCACGCGGCCAGGAACGGCAGGAACGACACGCCGCCGTACGTCAGGTAGTAGGCGCCCTCGGCATAGCCCCCCTCGGCCGTGCCCTGGTAGCGGTTCAGCAAGTAGTCGATGCCGGTCACCGCGTCGTTGGCGTCGCGGGCGGCCTCGGGCCGATCCGGGATGGCCAGGGCGCACACCCCGAGCGCGCCCAGCACCTTCAGGTTGTGGTTGTTGTTGGCCAGCATCAGCACCGGCGCCTGCGAGCCGGCCACGCACAGTTGCCGGAACTGCGCCAGGCGCTCCACGACGTTCGCGCGGGCCACCGCCAGGCGGGCCGGGTCGACGCCGGACACGGCCGCCAACAGGTCGTAGGCGCTGCACAGGTCCACGAAGGTCTCGGCGCCCGACAGGTCGTACTTGACCGTGTACGGCACGGCCGCCGACGACGGAGCCGGCGCTTCGAGCAGCGCCAGGGCCTTCTCGGTCAACGCCGCGTCGTCGCGCAGCCACGCCAGGAAGGCCGCGTTCAACGCCACCTGCGCCTGCTGGGTCCCCACCAGGTCGTCGAACAAGCCGTCGGCCGGCCAGGGCGCCGGCGGCCACGCCGCGATCTGCTCGACGCGCACCAGCAGGTCCGCCTGCGCCCCGACGGGAGCCGCGGCGCGCGCCCGCAGGCCATCGAGGTCGGCCGGGCCCGCGACGATGCGTGGGCGCGCGGTCACCTCCGGGTGCCACGCCGACGCCGACGAGGGGTCCAGCGGATCCGTCCCCTCGGCGGCCTCGACACCGTTCGCGACACCGTCACCGTCGTCGTCGAGGGCCGGATCGAGCCCCGGCTCGAGGTCAGTTGCCTCCGTTTCGATGGTGCTCTCTTCGTCCGTTTCGACCGGAGGGTCGGCCACCTCGACCTGGACGGCCTCGGCGGCTTCGGGCGGCGGAGCATCGGCGGGATCGGGCCCGACGACGTCGGGGGCGGGCTCGATCGGGAGGTCGGGCGGCAGGTCGGGCGGCAGGTCGGCGTCTGCCTGCGCGTCCATCGCGACGTCGTGGAGATCGGGGAGGAGCTCCGTCGTCGCGTCGACGGCCGCGTCGCGGCTCCCGCAGCCGATCAGCAAGAACCCGGCCAGCCAGGCGCCGACGGCCGCTCTCATGGGACCTTGCGTCGCCGCACCAGGCGCACGATCAGGCCGAGGCCCAGCACGAGCGCGAAGACCACCACCGTCTCCCCGTACCCGACGGACGAGTTCGGGATCCAGAGGCACCCCCCTCCCCCGCCCCCCTCCTCGGCGTCCGGATCCCCGCCCCCGTCGAGCCCGGCGTCCGTCGTGTCGTCGCCCGGCTGCTGGGCATCGGGCGTCGAGGGGCCGGCGTCCGGCGCGACGTCGTCGACGACGTCGGGATCCGCGGCGCGATCGAAGGTGACCTCGAGGTGGTAGGATCCGGGCAACTCGGTGCCCGCGGCGTTGACCCAGGTGTCGACCACCAGCCAGTACGTACCCGCCTCGAGGCCCACCGTGAACGTGGTGTCGTTCCGGGCCAGGCAGGCCTGCGGGTCGGCCGCCGACAGCAGGTGCAGGTCGACGTCGACCCCGGTGGGGTCCTCGACCGTGGCCGTCAGCGTACCCGCGCCCGACACCGTGAAGCGGTAGTAGATCTCGGGACCCGACTCGTCGGTGTCGGGGGCGCACGCGTAGGTGTTCCACAGGCGACTCGAGGACAGCGCGGTGTTGTGGTTGCTCTCGAACGGGAAGGCCTCGATCTCGATGGGGTTCTCGAGCGTGCCGACCGTCAGCGGCGCCGGAGCCTCGAGCTTGTCGAGCCGGATGGGCGAGTAGCCCTCCAGGTAGGACCAGGTGGCCTCCTCGTTCAGGCGCACCTTGCTGACCGGGCGCCCGGTGGCCTCGTAGAAGACGGGCGCTCCGTTCTCGGCCTGCCGCACCCACAGCACGATGTGGCTGTGGGGCTTGTTCCAGGCGTCGCCGGGCAGGAGGTCGTCGGCCGCGATGGCGTGGGCGACGTTGTCCATGCTGTACGTGTTCTGGTGGCTGACCTCCCAGCACTGGCTGACGTAGCCCGAGCAGTCGACGCCCGTGGTGCAGTCGAGGGGCTCCCAGTCGTCGTGCGAGCCGGCGCCGAGCCCGTCGGCCAGGTCCTGGTCGAACTGCTCGATCGAGACGTAGCCGCCCCAGTCGTAGGGCAGGCCCACGTAGGTGGTGTCGGCCTCCCAGTCGCACACCCAGGTGGGCTCGCAGACGGTGCCGCCGAACTGGTTGTCGAGGGAGCACGTCCAGAGGTGCTCGGCGAAGGCCGCCGCGGTGGCCAGGATGCGCTCGCGCGTGATGGGCTCGGCGGCGCGCAGCGGAAGAGCGCACGTCAACGCAAGAAACAGAATGGCGGTATGCAGGGGCGATTCACGAATCGCCCACGGCCCCCGGTGCGATCCTGGAATCGCCCGCCCCGCCGCCCTCACGGCTGCCTCCAGGCCAGCAGGCGCGCCCCGGCGTCGTCGACGCGCAGGAGCAGCAACGTGCCGTCGGGGAGCAGCGCCCACTCGCGGGCCAGCGGGATCTCGGAGGGAGGGGGGAGCTCGGCCCAGCGCACCACCTCGCCGTCGGGGGACAACCGCCAGGCCGCACGCTGCACGCGCAGCGGCTGCCGCGAGATCAGCTCTTCGGTGATGACGACCAGGCCGCCCCCTCGCAGCTCGCCCACCACGTGCACGGCGCCCAGGTGCAGGCGCGTGCGCCACTTCCAGGTGGTCACGCCCTGCCCGAGCTCGGAGGGCTCGGTCCGGTCGTCGGCCTGCACCACGGTCGTCCAGGGCGCCGCGCGCACCTCGGCCGTCAGGTCGTCGACGCGGATGGCGAAGGCCTGGCGCGCCGAGAGCGGCAGGGGCAGCCCGCGCTCGGGCGACGACGGTCCCCCGCCCTCGACGTAGGGCCGCGTACGGTTGCCGAACGCCTCGATGACCACCGAACCGTCGGGGGCGAAGCGCAGCGCGCTCCAGCGGCCGCGATCGGGGGGAGTGGCCAGCGTCGCACGCGCGCCGTCGGAGGGCGGGATGAGCACGCCGGTCTGGGTGCTCCCGTCGAGGACGAGCAGCGTACCGTCGGCGCGAGCGTCGACCGAGCGGGGGGCGCCCTTGAAGGGCACACGCCGCAGGGCGTTGGTCGCAGGATCGACGACCAGCAGCACCTCGTCGAGCGGGGCCGAGATCACCACGCGCCCGTCGGCGCCCACGTCGACGCGGGACGGTCCGGCGCCCAGGGACTCCTTGCTGCCGGGCGAGACCTTGACGAACGGCGACAGGTCGAGCCAGGTCGCGGCGGACAAGGGCGCGAGCGCCGCCGACGTCGTGCCCGTCGCGGGCGCCTCGGACGTGCACGCGGCCGCCAGCACCACCAGGGGAACCACGAGCAGGCTGCGCATCTGCGATGCTCCGGAAGCCATGACGACCGAAGGATAGCAGGAGGGGACGTCACAATCCATTGAATGCCGGTTGATCCCGCCGCGTCAGTCCTGTAGGAATGTCGGACGAATCGTCTGGAGGATCCCATGTCGTTCCCGCGCGTCGCTACGATGCTCCTGCTGCTCACCGTTGGCGCGTTCGCGCGCCCCGCGGCTGCCGAAGAGATCCCGGTCGACCAGCTCTTCAACCTGGTCGACACGGCCTCGAAGAGCTGGGCCTCGGTCAAGGACTACACGTGCACCTTCTTCAAGCAGGAGCGCGTCAAGGGCGAGCTGCTCGACAAGGAGACCATCCAGGTCAAGTTCCGGGTCAGTCCCCACTCGGTCTACATGAAGTGGATCAAGGACCCCCACGAGGGCCGCGAGACGCTGTTCGTGAAGGGCAAGAACGACAACGAGATCAAGGCGCACGAGGGCGGCTTCATCGGCGCCGTCAACGTGAACCTGGACCCGCGTGGCAGCATGGCGATGAAAGAGAACCGCCACTCGGTGTTCGAGGCCGGCATCGGCAACATCATCGCCCTGGTCAAGGCCGACCTCGAGCTGGCCAAGGTCAACGGCGACGGCAAGTTCGAAGACCTCGGGATGAAGGTGATGGAGGGCGTCAACCTGCGCTGCTTCAAGGCCACCTTCCCCGAGTCCAAGTGCAAGAAGGGCATCGACCCGGTGAAGGGCCAGTACTACTCGCCCAACATCATGATCTGCATCGACGGCCGAAACGGCCTGCCGGTGGCCATCGAGCACCGCACCGCCGCGGGGCGCCTCGAAGAGTACTACCTGCACAAGGACCTGAAGCTGAACGTCGGCCTGACCGACAACGACTTCGACCCCGACAACGACGCGTACCGGTTCTGATCACCCGCCCGCTACGGCGTCACCACACTGCCCGCACGTGCGGGTACCGCAGGATCAGATCGTCCTTCGTGACCAGCGCGCACGCGTGCTCCAGCGCCGTCGCCACGATCATGCGATCGGCCGGGTCACCGTGAAGCTCGCCCGGCAACGCCGACGCGCGCAGGGCGATGTGGGGAGACAGCGGCGCCAACTGGACCCCGGGCAACGCCAGCGCCTCGTCCACCCACGCCGCCACGTCACGGTCGAGGCCCAGGCGCCCCTTGGCGACCAGCATCCCGACCTCCCACGCCGAAATGGCCGGGACCAGCCGCACGTCGGCCTGCTCGCACGCCTGGCGCGCGACCGTCGACAGCCGGTCGGGCGCGTTGCACCACCAGATCCACGCGTGGGTATCAAGCACGATCACGATCGGCCTCCCACGCTTCGTCGATGGGAGACACCAGATCCCCCTCGAAGACCACGCTGCCGAACAGACGCTCGCGCGGGTTATCGTCGGTAGACGCCGGAGCCGTCACCACAGCAACGGGCCGTCCACGCTTCGTGACCAGGAGGGGCTCGCCGTGCGCCGCGACCTGATCGAGCAGCGCCAGGCAGCGCGCCTTGAAGTCTCCAGCCTTGACGGTCTGCACGGTAGCTCTCCTTTGTAACCATGGTCACGTGACCATGATAACGCGACGGGGCCGCCGGCGGCAAGCGGGTTCTGTCCCGAATTGCATTCCGCCCCCGCTTCGGATAGGTTCTGGCACGTCTGTACCTGGGGGGAACCCATGTTCCAACGCTGTCTGGTGGCCGTTCTGCTGGGGGTCGCGCTGCTCGCCTGCTCGGGCGGCGGCAACAGCTGCGTCGATACGATCTGCACGGCGGGCGAGAAGGCCTGCCAGGCCGAGGGGCACCTGCAAGGCACGTGCGCCGACGACGGGCGCTCGTGGGAGCTGAAGGCCTGCCCCGACGGCACGTACTGCTCGGGCGGCTCGTGCGTCCCCACGGTCTGCACGCCGAGCCAGCGCGTGTGCTACGACCCGACCGCGTGGCAGCAGTGCGACGACCTGGGCACGGGCCTCGGCGCGTCGACCCCCTGCCCGGAAGACACCGGCTGCGTGCACGGCGTATGCCTCAGCGAGCCCTGCTTCGCGGGCAAGAGCGCCTGCAACGGCGCCAAGCTCATCACGTGCTCGACCGCGGGCGGCGGTTGGGTGGCCGACGACTGCGGCCCCGGCCGTCACTGCGTGCAGCCCGAGGGCGCCGCGGCCACGTGCCAGGACGACCTGTGCGTACCCTTCTCGCGCCAGTGCGAGGGCACCGAGGGCTACCAGGCGTGCCTGGCCGACGGCACTGCCTGGGCCGACCCGGTGGCCTGCGAGGGCGGTCAGGCGTGCCACAACGGCCTGTGCACCGACAAGCTCTGCCAGGTCGTACAGCCCGAGCCCGACGTGGTCGACGTCGCGCCCGAGGCCACCGTCGACACCACGCCCGGGGGCGACGACGACGCCCTGGCGCCGCTCGACACGGGCCTCGAGGTCGAGGATCTCCCGCCCCTCGAGGTGCCCGACACGGGCAGCGCGGTCATCAACGGTACCGTCGTCTACTTCACGATGTCGCTGTCGGGCAAGTACGTGGCCGCCGAGGAGCGCGTGCTGGTCTCGATGAACGAGCTGGTGGGCGTCAAGCTGTACCAGATGGAGGTGCACATCATCCCCGTGGCCGAGTTCACGGTGGGCGAGTGGTCCAGCGCCGACCCCTCCGAGGTGGCCGCCGAGATCCGCCTGAACGACGGCACCGGCGACCCGGGCGAGGGCCCCGACTCGTACAAGTACAAGGCCACCGAGTACACGGTCGCGCTCGACCAGTTCGACGCCGTCGGCGGACGCCTCAAGGGCACGTTCTCGGGCAAGCTGCAGTCGAAGGACGGCACCGAGACCCTGAACGTGACCGAGGGCAAATTCGACGTCAAAAGAAAGAACTGACCGCCCGCCATGCCTGATAATCGCATCATCGTCAGCCGCCACGACGAGGAGACCCGCATCGCCATCCTGGAGCACGGCCAGGTCTGCGAGCTGCTGGTCGAGCGCGAGGGGCGGCGCGGCGTGCTCGGCAACGTCTACAAGGGCAAGGTCACGCGCGTCTTGCCCGGCATGCAGTCGGCGTTCGTCGACATCGGCCTGCAGCGCACCGCGTTCCTGTACGTGGCCGACATCGCGCGTCCCCGGGCGGCCGGCGGTCCCGATCTCGAGCACGACGAGGACGACCCCTCGACCGGGCTCGGGGAGTTCGACGAGCACGACGTGGTGCGCCCCGCTCCGGTGCCCCAGCCCGTACCCATCGAGGAGCTGATCCGCGAGGGCCAGGAGATCGTCTGCCAGGTGACCAAAGAGCCGATCGGCACGAAGGGCGCACGCCTGACCACCCAGGTCTCGCTGCCCGGTCGCCACCTGGTGCTGCTGCCCGGCACCGACCACGTGGGCGTGTCGCGCCGCATCACCGACGAGGGCGAGCGCGAGCGCTTGAAGGGCCTGGCCGCGGGGCTCGCCAACGACGAGGCCGGCCTCATCATCCGCACGGCCAGCGAGGGCCAGACCGAGCAGGACTTCGCCGAGGACCACCGCTACCTGATGGGGCTCTGGCAGCACATCCAGGAGATGGCCGCCACGCGACGCGCCCCGGCCCTGCTGTACGAAGAGCTCGACGTGGTCGTGAAGGTCGTGCGCGACACGCTGACCGAGCAGTTCGAGACCGTGGTGGTCGACACGCCGGACGACTTCGCGCGCGTGGTCGAGTTCGTCGACCGCTTCATGCCGCAGTTCCGCTCGCGCGTGCTGCTCCACGACGAGCCCCTGCCGGTGTTCGAGAAGTACAAGGTCGAGCTCGAGCTGAACCGCGCGCTCGATCGCAAGGTGTGGCTGAAGTCGGGCGGCACGATCGTCATCGACGAGACCGAAGCGCTGACCGCCATCGACGTGAACACCGGCCGGTACGTGGGCAAGACCAACGCCGAAGAGACCATCCTCAAGATCAACCTCGAGGCGGTGAAGGAGATCGCGTACCAGCTCCGGTTGCGCAACATCGGCGGCATCATCGTCATCGACTTCATCGACCTGAAGCTGCCCGAGAGCCGCGAGGCCGTGCAGACCGCGCTGGCCGAGGAGCTGGCCCGCGACCGCGCGCGCACCCACATGCTGCCCATGTCCGAGCTGGGCCTGGTCGAGATGACCCGCAAGCGCACCAAGAAGAGCGTGCGCCACTTCCTCACGTCGCCGTGCTTCTACTGCTCGGGCAAGGGCTACCTGAAGTCCCACGACGTGATCGCGAGCGAGATCCTGAACCGCGTGATCAAGGAGGCGGTGCAGGCCGCGCCGGGCAAGCGCCAGGTGGTCGTCCATACGCACCCCGTGGTCATGGAGTACCTGTTCGACGTGCGCTCCGATCGCATGCAGCGCATCGAAGAGCAGTTCGGCCTCGGCGTCGTCGTGCGCCCGCGCACCGAGTTCCACCTCGAGCAGTTCGAGATCTATACCGATTGACGCGCTGGCCCCGCGAGGGTATTTCTGACGCGGTACAATGCGTCCCATGCGGGAGGAGTGCGCCGTGAGCGACGACCTTCAGGACCTCAAGAAAAAGCTGCAGTTGAAGCGCCGCGAGAAGGAAGAAGAGAAGCCGGTGGTCGCCGACGCCCCCGCCCCTGCGGCCGACGAGCCCGCCCCCGACGATCACTTCTCGCTGCCGTTCCAGTCGGCCAGCGCCGAGCCCAGCGAGCAGGCCAAGGCCATCCTCGAGGCTCGCGCGGCCTTCGAGCGCGGCGAGATCAAGGCCCACAAGCAGGGTGCCAGCGTCAAGAAGATCGTGGTCCTGGTGCTCGCCTTCGTGATCGTGCTCGGCGCCGGCCTGTCGTTCGGCAAGGTCTTCCGCATGCGCGAGCTCGAGAACCAGCGCATCGACGAGGCACTGGCCATGAAGGCCTACTTCGACACCAAGAAGGTGGCCGACGGCTCCAAGACGGTGAAGCAGGCCGTCGAGGACTACAAGGGCGAGGTCGACCGCTTCCTGACCGAGCTCGACGACGCCCGCAAGCAGGGCAAGAGCCCCGAGCAGATGAAGGATCGCATCGCGGCCTTCCTCGACGTCAGTTTGGCCTTCGTGCAGAACCAGAGCTACTTCCCCGAGGCCGAGGTCTACCCGGTGAACCTCGCGAACTCCGAGATGCTCGGCCTCACGCTGCCGGTCGTGAACGGCGTGCGCGAGCTGTTCATTGCGGCGGCGACCCTGGCCGACATGGGCGAGAAGATCAAGCGCCTCGAGGCACCGAAGTCGGCGACCAACTTCGCCGTGCTCGTCATCCCCACCAAGGAGTCCGTCAAGGCCACGTCGAACCCGACCGTCGGCGCCGACGGCCAGCCCGCGGGCGATCCGCAGGTGATCGATCTCGAGATCACGAGGCCCAAGCTGACGCTGATCGAGGCCGGCAACGTCGAGGAGAACCCCATCTGGGGGACCGCGACCGAGGCCGAGAAGAAGGCCATGGAGCGCTGGCTGGTGCCCTACAAGGCCTTCGGCGGCGGCGAGATCCAGGCCGGCAAGACCCACGAGATCGGGCAGATCGACGCCGCCCCCATCCTGGCCAAGAAGGACGAGTCGTACGTGAACGGCGCCATCGGCGAGGTCGCGCAGCGCATCTACGGCCTGCGCGAGACCCTGCAGCGCGTGAGCTTCAAGAAGCTGAACGAGTTCTTCGACAAGCAGGCCGCCCGCGACAAATATTTCACTCTTTAGCAATGTAGGGGCAATTCACGAATTGCCCTTTGCCCGACGGTGATTCCCACCGGTCAGAATACCCCCGCGATCACCGTCCCGCACGCCGCACAGCGGTTCCCGTCGAGCGCCCGTGGCGTGACCACGTAGCCCGATCGTTCGATCACGAGCGCGTCGCAGGTCGGGCAGCGCGTGTTCTCCCCGTCGGTGCCGAACACGTTGCCCGGGTACACGTACCGGAGCCCCTCGGCGTGCCCGATCTCGAGAGCGCGCGCCAGCGTGGCGGGGTCGGTGGCCGGACGATCCGTCAGCTTGAACGTGGGGTGGAAGCGGCTGACGTGCCACGGCAGATCGGGAGAGATGGCCACCAGCCTGCGCGCGATGGTGGCGAGATCGGCGTCGCTGTCGTTCAACCCGGGGATGACCAGCGTGGTGGCCTCGGCCCATCGCCCGGCCTCCCACAAGGCGGACAGGGTCGCGAGCACGGGGCCGAGGGTGCCCCCGGTGTGGCGGCGGTAGCGGGCGTCATCGGGGAACTTCACGTCGATGTTGGCGGCGTGCAGGGCGGGCATCCACTCGGCGAGCGGGCGCTGCTCGATGTACCCGTTCGAGACGATGACGTTCCGGAGCCCCGCGGCCGCGGCCTCGTCGGAGATGGCGCGCGCGTACTCGTAGAAGATGGTGGGCTCGGAGTACGTGTAGGCGATGGAGCGCGCCCCCTGGGCCTCGGCCAGCCGGACCACCTGCGCCGGCGTCAGCGGCTCGCCCCCCCCGAGCGCGGTGCCCACCTGCGACAACGTGTAGTTCTGACAGAACGAACAGCGCAGGTTGCAGCCGACGGTGGCCAGCGACAGGATGCTGCTGCCGGGGAGGAAGTGGAACAGGGGCTTCTTCTCGATGGGGTCGAGGTGCAGGGCGTCGGCGCGCCCGTAGACGGTGGTGACCAGCTCGCCGCCCCGCACGACGCGCACGCGGCAGAGCCCGGCGTGCCCCTCGGAGAGCGTACAGTGGTGGGGGCAGAGCAGGCAGCGCACCAGCCCGTCGGGCTGCGACTGCTGGAACGAAGCGCGCACGATACCTACCGCGCGAGGGTCTGCAGGAAGAAACGGAACCCGCCCGGATTCTGGAACTCGTCGAGGGTCTCGATGCGCAGGCGGAAGCTGGGCGCCGCCGCGTTGGTCTCGTCGATCGAGAGGACCCGGCCGTAGATGACCACCATGTAGCGGTAGTTCTTGGCGTTCAGCGGCAGGCGCACCTGGATGTGGGCGTTGGCCTTGACCACCTGCGCGGTCGTGGTCTCGACGGCCAGCTCGTGCTCGGAGAGGCCGCGTACCACCCCGTAGAACATGCGATTGCCGATGCCGAACACGACCTTGATCTCGACGGGGAACAGGTCGCCGGCCACCTCGGCGCGAGCGGCGGGGCTGGGGGTGTCGGCGTCGGCGGTGCCGTCGTCGGCCGGCGCGCCGCCTTCGGCGTCGGGGGCCGCGGTCGCCGGGGGCGTGGGCGGCGCGGAAGGGCCGGAGACGCCGTAGCGCGGGGTCACGGACGTGGTGGGGGGCAGGGTCTTGGCCAGCGGGTCGACCTCGCCGAGCCGGGCCGCGAACAGCTGGCCGGCTCCCGCTGGGGGCTCGGTGGCCGCGGCGGTCGAATCGGCGGCGCCAGGGAACTCGGCGTCCTCGGCGAAACCGGGGCGCAGGCCCGACGGGAGCCGGACCGTGCCCTCGGGGAGCAGCACCGGCCGCGTGGGCCGCCGCGCCACGGAGTCGGAGGCGTCGGCGTTGGCCTCGGGGCGCGGACCCGGCGCCGTGGCCTCGGCTTCGCGGCGCGTGCGCCGGCGCGTGCCCAGGATGGCGTCGAGCTCCTGCGGCGTGGGCGAGAGCGCGCTGGTAGCGAAGTCGTAGACGATCTTGCGATCGTACTCTTCGTAGGTGAGGTGCGTGTCCCAGTCGAACGGCTGGTAGCCGAGGTCACGCTCGAGGAACTGCTTCAGCGGGAGGAAGCCCTGGTTGCAGTAGCAGCGCACCCACTCGACGCCGACGCCGCGCACGCTGGGCGACGACTGGAAGGGCGTCTGGATGCGGCGGATCTTGCCCACCAGCCCCAGCGTCACGTTGCGCTTCTTCAGGTGGTAGTGCTCGAGGATGATGAACGACCCGAGCGGGGGAAAGACATCGGTCTGGACGAACCCGCCGTTGTAGCTGATGTCGACGGTGTAGACCTCGCGCGTCTGGCCCAGGAAATAGAACAGGAACCGCACGTTCCTGAACAGCCTGGGGTAACGGCGCCTATTCTTCGAAGACGGGTCCATCGTGGTCGTACGCGGCTTCGCGGGTTCGCCGGAGTATACGCGCTCCGCTCCCGCGGTGCCAACCGAAATCATGCCGTGATTCGTCGCTGCCGACCCGGAAAGGTTTTCCGTGTCACGGGTCACACCATGTCACACTTTCGGGGTCGGGATGCCCCCTCCGCGACGCAGGAGGAAGTTGGGGGATTCCTCCTGCGCCGCTCAGGAGCAAGTGGGTCGTGGCGAACACGTCGCCGGGGGCGCGACAACCCGACCGACGCCGACGGTCACGGCCCCCGCGGTGTTCGCGCACCCGGTTCCCGTTCTCGCGGCTATCGATCGCGCTGCCGCTCGGCTTAAGAGCAATCCTCGTGCCATCCCGCGGTGCTCCCGGTACACTGGCTGCATGAAGTGGCTCGAGATCGCGCCCAACTTCCGCTGCAACCTGCGGTGCGTCGGCTGCCTGCCCGAGCAGGGAGACGTCCCGGCGGCCGACCTGTGGACCGAGCAGGTGCTGGGGTGGCTGAAGCGCGGCCGGCGCGAGGGGGCCACGGGCCTGTGGCTGGGGGGCGGCGAACCCACCCTGCGCCGCGACCTGGTCACCCTGGTGACCGCCGCCCGCCGCCTGGGCTACACCGAGGTCAAGCTCCAGTCGAACGGGCTGCTGCTCGGCTACCCCGAGCTGACCGCGCGCCTGGCCGCGGCGGGGCTCACGATCGCGAGCCTGGCGCTGCGCTCGCACCGCGCCGAGGTCCACGACGCGCTCGTGCGCCGCCCGGGGTCTCACGCCGCGCTCGACAAGGCGCTCGAGGTGCTGGCCGGCCGGCCCGCGATCACCCTCGAGGGCGACGTGCTGGTCTCGCGCTCCAACGCGGCCGATCTGCCCGACACAGTGGCGGCCTACGCGGCGCGCGGCGTGCGCTCGTTCAGCGTGTGGCTGCTCTGCCGGCTGCTCGACGACGAGGCCACGCGCCGCGAGCTGCTCTCGTACCGCGAGCTGATGCCGCCCCTGGTGGCGACCTTCGAGCGGGCGCGCGAGTTGGGCGTTGCCGTGACCAGCCTGCACACGCCGGCCTGCGTGGTGCCGCCCGAGTGGCGCGACCACCTGTACTTCCCGCCCGAGCTCGACCTGCTGGTGGTGAACGCCGACGGGCGTTCGTTCTGGCTCGAGGAGAGCCCCATGGAGGGCGGCGCCCCCCTGCCCTCGTGCGAGCGGTGTGCGTGGAGGCCGCGGTGCCTGGGACCGCGCGCCGACTACCTCGAGACCTTCGGTCCCGATCAGTTCGTTCCTATCGAGCGGTGAGGCGCCGCGAGCCGCGCAGCCGCGAGAGCGCGACCACGACCAGGAGGAGCAGGCCCGGACCGGCGGACCCCGGCGTCGTGCCCGCCGCCAGGTGACAGGTGAACGACCCCTTCGGGCCGGGATCGTAGGCCTCCGCCACGTCCGAGGCCTCCGGGAGTGGCGCTCCGGCTTCCTCGAAGGGCTCCGGCGACACGGCGTCGGGTGCGACGTCGGCCGCGGCGTCGACGGCCTCGGACACGGCCTCAGGCGCGGCCTCGGGCGCGGCCTCGACGGCCTCGGGGACGATCTCCACGACCTCGGGCAACGCCTCGATCTCCTCGGGTTCGGGCTCGGGCAGGATCGGATCGTCACCCTCGCACCAGGCGCCCGGGATGCCGTAGGGGCCGTCCTGGGCCACCCACAGGGACTGGGGCTGGCTCTGGGGGCCGGCGTACGGGTCGATCCAGGCGCCGCTCGCCTCCTCGACCTGGAAGTGCAGGTGGGGCGTCGACGAGATGCCCGAGCTGCCCACGAGCCCCAGGGGCTGACCGCAGGCGACGAGATCGCCCGGCGTCACGAGGGCCGAGCCCTGCTTCAGGTGGTAATAGAGCGTGACGCGCCCGTCGGCGTGCTCCAGCGCCACGTAGTTGGGCTGGATGGGGTGCCCGTCGCACGAGATGCCCTGGCTGGCCGGGTCGGCGTGGCAGCGATCGTAGTTGCCGTCGACGGCCTCGACCACCACGCCGTCGGCCGCGGCGACCACCTCGAGGCTGCCGGCGTCCATGGCCTCGAAGGCGCCGTCGAGCAGGTAGTCGGTGCCGGTGTGCGCGTCGTAGCAGTTGGGGAAGTTCTTCGCGCCGTCGAAGGCCAGGCAGGCCAGGTTGGCGGCCGCGCTGGGGGCCGGGTCGTGGTCGACGTGGATGATGAAGAACTGGCCGTCGCCGCGGCGCGCCAGGCGGTCGCCGGCCGGGTCGGCCAGCGGGTAGCGGTAGAGCGTGGCCCCCAGGGTCGACGGAACGACGAGCCCGAGCAGCACGAGCGACGGGAGGATGCGGTTCACGGGAGTCTCCCTCACGACGGCCCCTGCCCCATCCGTAGCACGCCCGTTCCCCTTTGCCAACCGTGCGGATTCCGGTAGGCTGACGATCGCGAACTGCGCACGGGGACACCGATGCCGCGCCTGCTCACGGTCGCGCTGACCGCGCTCCTGTTCCTGGGGGCCCTGCCTTCGCCGGCCGCGGCAAAAAAGCTGTCTCCCGGCGAGACCGTCGACGTGAACACCGCCGGCTTCGACGATCTGCTGCGCGTCCCCGGCATCGGCAAAACACGCGCCCGCGCCATCCTCGAGTACCGCGAAGGGCACGGCCCCTTCGGCACGCTCGACGAGCTCGACAAGGTGAAGGGGATCGGGAAGAAGAGCCTGAAGAAGCTCGTGCCCTGGCTGCGGATCGGGGGGCCTGCGACGCCCGTGCCGTCGCCGGACGAGGTCCGGTCCCCCGAGGCTCCCCGCCCGCCCGACGCCGCCGATCCCGCGCCGGCCTCGAAGCCCTCCCCGGGCTCACCGGGGGCCGGCGAAAAAGCCCCGGTCGTCCCGAAGGACGAGGGCAAGGGCGCGACCGACGTCGAGGTGCTGTAAGGGCTTGACATCCGGCGCCGCTCCGGCCATGAACGGCGGAGTGCGCAAACGTTCATCCACCAAATCGAGGGGGCGCGGATGATCAGATTTTCCGACCGACAGCTTCGCATTCCGAAGCAGTCGCGGCCCGTGTACCTGGTCACGGCCGGCATGAGCCAGTTCGGGCGGGCCTTCCCCGCCAGGAAGACCGAAGAGCTGTGCATCGACGCGTTCGTCATGGCCGCCGAGATGCTCGGCATGAGCCCGGCCGAGCTCAAGACCTACATCCAGATGGGCCTGTACGGCCACTTCGCCGATCACTTCGGCGACCAGCTGCTGGGCGAGGCCGTCATCCACGACCGCCTGGGGCTCGACCCGCTGCCGGGTCTGGGCGTCAAGACTGGCGGCGCCACGGGCGGCTACACCACGCTGGCGGCCACCATGGCCATCGCGTCGGGCCAGGCCGACTGCGTGCTGGCGATGGGCTGGGAGCGCATGGACGAGGTGCCCACCGACGAGGGCAACTTCCTCATCTCGTGCGCGGCCGACAAGGACTGGGAGACCTTCCTGGGCCAGATCTACACGGGCTACTACGCCCCCATGGCGCAGCGCTACTGGCAGGTCTTCGGCAAGCGCGAGCCGTCGTTCCGCGAGACCCTGGCCAGGATCGCCGTGAAGCACCGCGGCTACGCGCGCTTCAACCCGTTCGCGCACGGCGCCATGAAGATCACGATCGACGACGTGCTGAAGTCGCCGGTGGTGGCCGACCCGCTGCGCGCCCTCGACGCGTGCCTCATGAGCGTGGGCGCGGCCTGCTGCGTGATCTGCGACGAGGCCACGGCCAACGAGATCCACAAGCGCGCGCCGCACATGAAGCCGCTGCGCATCTGGGTGGGCGCGGGTACGCACACGCTGCGCCCGGCCGACCGCCGCGACATGGACATCCCGCTGCTGCCGAACGAGACCGCCGAGCAGTACAAGGATCTCGAGCAGCGCTTCCCCGGCGCCGATCGCTACCCGGGCTTCACGGGCTTCCTGGCGGCCCGCATGGCGGCGTTCTACGCCTACGGCATGACCGGCATCAAGGACCCGACCGTGGATCTCGACCTGGTCGAGCTGCACGACGCCTTCACCATCTCCGACGTGCAGACGTACGAAGACGTGGGCATCCGCCCCTACGGCGAGGGTCGCACGTACGTCGAGAGCGGCGACTGCTACCACACGAACCCGCACACCGGCCTGCCGGGCAAGCTACCCAGCAACCTGTCGGGCGGCCTGATCGGCTGCATGCACGCCGTGGGCGCCACGGGCATCATGCAGATCGACGAAGTGGCCATGCACCTCTGGAACCGCCACGCCGAGGTCCACGGAGCCCCGGCGCGCTGGAAGGCCTTCGGCAAGGAGAAGCCCGCCGACTGGACCGACCTGCAGGTCAAGGGCGCCAAGCGCGGCATGGCCGTCAGCCACGCCGGCGTCGGCTCGCACGTCACCGCCACCATCCTCATGGACCCCGACGCGCTGCTGAAGAAGGAGGGTTGCTGATGGGAACCGTCACCGTTGAGAAAGGCCGCTACGTGCCCAAGGGCGCGTTCCACCAGATCGAGGCCGGCACCCCCATCCACGACGAGTCGGGCACGCTGTGCGGCGTCACGAAGCCCCGCAACATGACCTACATGCACAGCTACGGCGGCGAGGCGCCCTTCTTCCAGGCCGTGTCCGAGAAGGCCCGCCTGCTGGCCACGCGCTGCGACAACCCGGCCTGCGCCGGCAAGGGCACGATGTACCTGCCCTTCCGCGTCTACTGCCCGGATTGCCTGGCCAAGATGACCGTCGTCGACGTCACCGACGTCGTGAACAAGGTCGCGACGATCTACACGTACATCGTGACCGAGCGCTCGGGGGCCTTCAACACGCTCGAGAAGCCCATCCGCTTCGTCGACGTGGCGTTCCCCGGCACCGCGTTCGGCACGCTGCTGAAGGGCTACATGGTGGGCCCCGGCCAGCCGGCCATCGGCAAGCGCGTCGTGCCCGTGTTCCGCACCGGCGCCCCGGCCTACAACATCCAGGATCTCGCCTGGGCGCTCGAAGGCACCACCGCCGACCAGCTGCCCAAGGGCTTCACGTTCAGCCGGTAGGCCCCACGCCTCAGTTTCCCGCCCCATTGACCATTTCCCCACAGTCTCCTAGAGTGCCCTCGGGCAACGGCTCGTACGGGGGGACTCGATGCACGCCCATTCGTGGTCCGGGCTCACCCGAGCCTTGGCTCTCGTGGCCGGTCTGTCGATCCTGGTGGGGTGCGGCGGCGGGAGCGGCGACAGCCTGAACGGCTACAACCCCGGCCTGCCCTTCGGCACCGACGTCGCCGACGACACCACCGACGCCACGCTCGCGCCCGACGTCCAGCCCGATGCCCAGCCCGACGCCCCCCCCACCGCCTGCTCGGCGGATCTCGACTGCGACGACGGCCGCCCCTGCACCGCCGACAACTGCGGCGCCGACGGCACGTGCCAGCACGGCGTCATCACGGGACACTGCCTCATCGAGGGCGTGTGCCTCGACGACGGCGCCTTGCAGTACGGCAACGGGTGCAAGGCCTGCCGGGCCACGGTCTCTCCCATCGCCTGGAGCCCCCTGGTCGGCGCCACGTGCGACGACGGCGATCCCTGCACCGTCGGCGATGCGTGCGTCGACGGGGCGTGCGTGCCGGGCGCGCCCGCCCCCTGTGACGACGGCAACCCGTGCACGACCGACCAGTGCCAGCCCGGCACGGGCTGCGTCCACGAAGGCGCCTGCGCCTGCGAGAACGACGGCGACTGCAAGGCGCTGGACGACGACGACAAGTGCAACGGCAGGCTGCGCTGCGACAAGTCGGGCGACCTGCCCGTGTGCGCGATCGATCCCGACACGGTCGTGACCTGCGACACCTCTCACGACTCGCCCTGCCTGAAGACCACCTGCCTGTCCGCCACGGGCGCCTGCATCCAGGGCACCCTGCAAGAGAACGGCGCGTGCGACGACGCCGACGGCTGCACGCTGAACGACGCCTGCCACGCCGGCTCGTGCACCGGCGAGCCCTGCGAGCTCCAGGGCCTGGAGTGCCGCGACGGCGCCTGCGTGGAGCCCGACGTCAACGCGCTCACCTACGGCTTCGACAGCGACCAGGGCGAATTCTCGGGCACCGACGGCTGGGAGAGCCAGTACTGCAGCGACGCCTGGAACACCTCGGACAACGGCGGCGTGTTCCCCAACACCGACGACGGGTGCGCGGTCGCCGAAAACGAGTGCACGGCCAACTACTCGTGCGGCTGGGACTGGGGCTACTGGGTGCAGATGGGCTATTGCCAGAACTCGGACCCCTTCGACAACCACCTGACGTGGGGCGACAAGGAGTGGACCGACTACAGCTTCTCGGTCCGCTTCAAGAACGACGACGACGACACGATCGGCGTGGTGTTCCGCTATACGAACAGCGGCCAGTTCTACCTGCTGTACTTCTCGCGCGACCAGGCGCCCAAGGAGTACTTCGGCTGCAACATGACCTACTCGGGAGCCCGCCTGGTGCGCATCGCCGACCAGACCTCCACGCTGCTGGTCAAGAGTGACGTCACCTACCAGGTGGGCCAGGTGCACCGCCTGAAGGTCGACGTGACGGGACCTCACCTCCGGGTCGTGTTCGACCAGGACGCCGACGGCGACCTCGCGGACGAGCAGCCGCTCTTCGACCTCGACGACTGGGAGCCCCTGCTGGCCGGCAAGGTAGGGCTCTACGCCTACGAGAACGGCGCCACCGGCGACTCGTTCGACCCGTGCTCCAACGGCGGGTGCTGGTTCGACGACGTGTCGGTGGTGCTGAAGTAGCGCGGTGCAGCTTGAAGTGACCTTTACGAAGGTCAACCTGGCCACGGTGTCGATCCGAGCGAGGAAGGACGCCGGCGCCCCGTCGTCGGCGTCGCGCTTGTTTCGCACGCCTGTTTCGGTATTCTAACGATGTACCCCACCTCCGAGGACCATCGATCATGCGCAGCGCTCTCCTGGTCCTGGCGTTCGTGGCGGTGACGGGCTGCACCAAGGGAGAAGAAGGGCCGGCCGCCGATGCCCTCGTGGGCGACGGGGTGGCCGAGGTCGACGCGACCGCCGAGGCGTTCGACCCCACCACGCTCGACCCGGGCACGGTCGTGTTCGCAGCGTCGTCCGGCGGCGGGTTCCTCATGTCGGGCCAGGAAGAGTTCTTCGTGGGGCAGCGACACGGCCGCTTCGGCCTGTGGGTCTACGGCGATCGGCGCGCCATCCTCTTGCGCGAAGACACGTTGCAGACCCTTGGCTACCGCGTGTACCGCCAGGGCACGGTGTCCGAGGCAGCGTTCCTCGACCTTCTCGATCGCGCGGCGAACCTGGGTGTGGCCGGAGACCACCGCTACTCGGCCTGCAACGCGACCGACGGGGGTAGCGAAGGCGTGGCGGTCTCTCTGCCTGGGCTGGCCGTGACGGCCGTTTCGTACATGGGCTTCGAACCCTGCGAGGGCGATCCCGGTGCAACGGCCGATGAGGGCAAGCCCCCGGCCGCGCTCGCGGCGTTCGCTGCCGCGCTCTTCGACGCCGAGGTCCTCGAGCCCGTCGTGCTCGTGCCCGACCGCATCGTGTTGGCAGGCCACGTGAGCGAGGAGGCCAACCCTCCCTCGTACGGCTGCGACCCCGCGACGTCGGCCCCGTGGAGCGTCACGGGCGTCACGCTCCCCGAGGGCGAGCCGCTCCAACTCTGGACGTTGCCGCTCGACGGTCAGCCGGCCCGCGACGCGCGCGCCTTCGTGCGGGAGCACCTCGCAGACGATATCGAATCGGCCTACGGCGGCGCGTGCGTCAAGCAGGGCGACGCGATCTACCGCGTGTATTACGACGACGTGCCCGATGGCGAGGCCGACTGGCCGTTCTGAGTGCCCGGCTCAGCGCGGCGCGACGATCTGGAGCCTCGGGAAGTACGACCTGTACCTCGCGGCATCTCGCGTGACCAGCGTCAGCCCCGCCAGCGAGGCGTGGGCGCCGATGTAGAAGTCGGGCAGCGGGGAGCGGCGCGCGCCCCCGGCCCGGCGGTACTGGAGGAAGCAGCGCCCGGCAAGGAAGCCGGCCTCCCAGGGCAGCGGCTCGCGGCGGAAGAACGTGGCCGGCAGGGCGGCGTCCAGGTCCTCGATGCGGTCGAACCCCAGCGAAACCTCGGAGTAGATGATGGGGTTGATGACCAGCGTGCCCTGATCGGCGGCGCGCTCGAGGGCCTCGGCCGACCACGCGAACCACGTGGGATCGCGCGTCAGCACGTCGATCAGCACGTTGGCGTCGATCATGGCGCCGCTCATTCGTCACCACGCGTGTGCGCCAGGATCTCGTCGGTGGAGAGGCCGCTCGTCGCCTTGCCCGCCAGGAACGTCACCAGCTTGCGCCCCCTGCCCGCGCCCCGCGCCTTTCGTACGCGCACGCTGTCACCGTCGACCTCGAACTCGACGACGCACTCGGGCAGCAGCCCGATCTGCTCGCGGATCGCCTGCGGGATCGTGATCTGCCCCTTCGCCGTGACGACCATGACGGACCTCGCGGTAAGAATCCAACCAGTATTACTCTACGCTCCTGAACGCCGCGGTGCAAGGTCCACGTCTCTCGAAGGCGCCTTCTCGATTGACCCCGCGCCCCCCTTGGGTATAAAGGGGCGTCCGCGACGAGGGCACCCCGCATGGCACAGCGCTTCCATCTCATCGGCATCGGCGGCATCGGCGTCAGCGGCGTGGCCCGCGGCCTGATGGCGCAGGGCTTCGAGGTCACGGGCTCCGACGTCCGCGACTCGGTGATCATCGACGGCCTCCGCGCCGACGGGGTGCGCGTCACGGTGGGCCATGCCCCCGAGAACGTGCACGGCGCCGACCGCGTGGTGGTGTCCACGGCCATCCGCGACGACAACTGCGAGATCGCCGAGGCGAAGCGCCTGGGCATCCCGCTCGAGCACCGCTCGGTGACCCTCGACCGCATCGCCCTGCGGTTCTTCTCGGTGGGCGTGTCGGGCACCAACGGCAAGGGCACCGTCTCGTCGATGATCACCGCCATCCTCGAGGCCTGGGGGCGGAACCCCTCGTTCGTCATCGGCGGCATCCTCCAGGAGTACGGGCTGAACGCCCGCGTCGCCAGCGCGCCCACGCCCGGCGAGTCCATGCTGGTGGCCGAGGTCGACGAGAGCGACGGCTCGCTGGTGAACGTGCACCCCGACGTGGCGGTCATCGCCAACCTCGAGCTCGATCACCTGAACTACTACAAGAGCTTCGACGACGTGCTGGCCAAGCTGAAGGAGTTCCTGGCGGCCAACCCGCGCCTGAAGTTCGCCGTCGTGCAGAGCAGCGACGCCGGCAGCCGCAAGCTGCTCGAGGCCACACCCGGCGTGCAGCACGTCACGTTCTCGTCCGACCCCGCGTGGCCGGCCGACTTCCAGAGCCGCGACGTCGGCTTCGACGGCCTGTCGTCGTCGTTCGACGTGGTGCACGGGGCCTACGGGCGCCTGGGCCGCGTCACGCTGAACGTGCCGGGCCTCTACAACGTCGAGAACGCCCTGGCCGCCATCGCCGCCACGCACACGCTGGGCGCGCCCTTCGCCGCCATCCAGGCGGGGCTGGCGGCGTTCCGTGGCCTGAAGAACCGCTTCACGCTCGAGCGCGTGGGGGCCTACCTCACGGTCAAGGACTTCATCTCGCATCCCACGGGCATGCGGCGCGTGCTCGAGGCCCTGCGGCGCATGGTGGGGCCCGACGTGCCGATCGTGGCCGTCTTCAAGCCCTACCGCTTCACGTTCATCCGCTACCTGGGCGACGAGTACGCGCGCTCGTTCGTCGACGCCGACCTGACCGTCATCACCGAGATGTGGGACGGCCACGAGGAGCCCATCCCCGGCATCAACACGAAGTACCTGGTCGACAAGATCGCGGCGACAGGCACGAACGTCACGTACGTGCCCGACCACGCCGACATCGTGCCCGACCTCTTGAAGCGCTACGACCGGCCCTTCGCGACCATCTTCTTCGGCGGCATGGACCTGTTCGAGCAGGCCGATCGATTGGCAACCGAGCTGGCAGGACGATCGTGACCAACGAACTGTTCGCCCCCGGCGTTCGCTACAGCGTGGTGGGCGCGGCGCGCAGCGGCATCGCGGCGGCCAACTTCCTCGCGCGCGCCGGCCGCGACGTGCTCTTGTCCGACTCCAAGTCGGCCGACAGGTTGGGCAGCTCTCTCGACGGCCTCGACGGCCGCGTGCGCACGATCTTCGGCCGCAACGAGGTGCGCTCGGGCGACGTGGTCGTGATCAGCCCCGGCGTGTCGCCCCTGTCGGACACCTTCGCAGCCTGCGTGGCGGCCGGCCGGTGCGTCATCTCCGAGGTCGAGCTGTTCGCGGCCTGGCACCGCGGGCCCATCGCCGCCATCACCGGCACCGACGGCAAGTCGACCACCACCAAGCTGGTGGGCGACCTGCTGGCTGCCGGCGGGCTCCAGCCCTTCGTGGGCGGCAACATCGGCAACGCGCTCTGCGAGGCCCTGCCCGACCTGGGCGCCGACCGCTGGGTGGTGGCCGAGGTGTCGAACGCCCAGTTGGTCACCACGTGGCGCTTCCGCCCACGCGTGGCCACGGTGCTGAACATCGCCGAGGACCACACCAGCTACCACGGCTCGTTCGAGGCCTACCAGGAGGCCAAGCGGATGATCTGGCGCGCGATGGGGCCCGGCGACACGCTGGTCCTGAACGCCGACGACCCGTACATCCCGGGCTGGACGGTCGACGCGCGCTGCCCGGTGCAGTGGTTCAGCCCCGAGGGCGACGCCACGCGAGCAGCCCACTTCGCCGGGAGCGCCATCTGGCACGGCGGGACGAAGCTCATCGACTGGAGCGAGTTCCCCATCCCGGGCGCCCACAACATCGAGAACGTGCTGGCGGCCACGCTGATGGCGCGCGCCGCCGGGGTCGACCTCGACGCGATCCGCGGCGTGCTGCGCACGTTCCGGGGCCTGGCCCACCGCATGGAGCTCGTGCGCGAGCTCGACGGCGTGCGCTGGTACAACGACTCGAAGGCCACGAACCCGCACGCGGCCATGGCGGGGCTCCGCGGCCTCGACCGGCCCTACGTGGTGCTGCTCGGCGGCTACGACAAGGGTATGGACCTGGCCGAGATGGCCGACCTGGTCGCGTCGAAGGCCCACGCGGCCATCCTGATCGGCGCCATGCGCGAGCGCTGGGCCGCGGCCCTCGGCGACCGGCTGCCCGTCCACGTGATCGAGGCCCTGCCCGAGGCCGTCCGGAAGGCACGCGCCATCGCGCCCGCGGGCGGCTACGTGGTGCTCAGCCCGGCCACGTCGAGCTTCGACCAGTTCCGCGACTTCGAGCACCGGGGCGACACGTTCAAGGCCCTCGTCAACGCCTTGAGGTAGGGCATGGCACGCCATGCCCCTACGTACCGGTTGTAGGGGCACCCCTTGCGGGTGCCCGAGGAGGAACGATGCACGATCTCGACGCCCTGCGGGGCGAGTTCCAGGCTGAGCTGGCCGCGGCCGCCACGGTGGCCGATCTCGACCTGCTCGATCGGCGCTGGGTCAAGGCCCGCAAGGGCGAGCTGTTCGGCGGCGTGAAGACGCTGCCGGTCGAGGAGCGCAAGGCCTACGGCCAACGCCTGAACGAGCTGTTCAACGCCATCACCGCCGACCTGGCGGGGCGTCGGACCGCCCTGGCCGAGCAGGCGCTGGCGCGCGACCTGCACGACCCGCGCTTCGACGCCACCCTGCCCGGCGTGAGGCGCGAGCGCGGCTCGTTCCACCCCATCGACCTCGTGCAGCACCACCTGGAGCGCGTGTTCCAGGGCATGGGCTTCCACGTGCTCGACTACCCCGAGCTCGAGCTCGAGGCCTACAACTTCGAGGGCCTGAACATCCCCAAGGATCACCCCGCGCGCGACATGCAGGACACGTTCTGGGTCGACCCGGCCCACGGGAAGGGGCTGCTGCTCCGCACGCACACGTCGGCGGGCCAGGTGCGCGCCATGCACGAGCTGACGCCTCCCTTCCGCGCGGTGTTCCCGGGCCGCGTGTACCGCATGGAGGCGGTCGACGCCAGCCACGAGCACACGTTCCACCAGCTCGAGGGGCTGATGATCGACAAGGACGTGTCGGTCGCAAACCTCATCTCGAGCATGAAGACGCTGCTCTCGACCATCTTCGAGCGCGAGGTGACGATCCGCCTGCGCCCCGGCTACTTCCCGTTCGTCGAGCCCGGCTTCGAGCTGGACCTGAAGTGTATGGTGTGCGGCGGCTCCGGGTGCAGCGTGTGCAAGCAGTCGGGGTGGGTCGAGCTGCTGCCGTGCGGCCTGGTGCACCCCAACGTGCTGAAGGCCGGCGGGCTCGATCCCGACCAGTGGTCGGGCTGGGCCTTCGGGCTGGGGCTCAGCCGCCTGGTGATGATGAAGTACCAACTGGACGACATCCGCCTGCTGCTCGGGAGCGACCTGCGCTTCCTGTCGCAGTTCTCTGACGTGCTGTAGGAGGCCCACCATGCACATCTCGTGGAACTGGCTCGGGCGGCACGTCGACCTGACCGGCGTCGATCCGTTCTCGCTGATCGGGCGCTTCACCATGGCCGTGGCCGAGGTCGAAGGGGTCGAGGCGAAGGGCGACGCCCTGGGCGCCGTCGTCGCGGGGCGCGTGCTCGAGGTGCGCCCCCACCCGGCGTCGGACAAGCTGAAGGTCGCCCGCGTGGCCACGGGCCGCGAGGTGGTCGAGGTCGTGTGCGGCGCGCCAAACTGCCACGTGGGAGGGACGTACCCGCTGGCGCTGCCGGGCGTCGTGCTCCCGGCGTTCACGGTCGAGGCGGTCCCCCTGCGCGGCGTGGTCAGCCAGGGCGTGCTCTGCTCCGAGCGCGACCTGGGGCTGACCGACGACCACGCCGGCCTGCTGGTGCTCGGCCAGGTCGCCCCCGGCACGCCCCTGCCCGACCTCCTGCCCGTGCGCGACGTGCTGTTCGAGATCGACAACAAGTCCGTCACGCACCGCCCCGACCTGTGGGGCCACCGCGGCATGGCGCGCGAGGTGGGGGTGCTGCTCGACCGGCCCCTGAAGCCGATGACGTGGGCGCCGGAGTTCACCGGCGACGACCCGCTCGACGTGCAGACCGAGTGCCCCGACCTGTGCCCGCGCTACACGGCCGCGCGCTACAGGTGCGCGCCCGCGTCCCGCTCGCCCTTCTGGCTGCGCGTGCTGCTGGAGCGCGCCGGCGTGCGCGCCATCAGCGACCTGGTCGACCTCACGAACTTCGTGATGCTGGATCTCGGCAACCCCGTACACGCCTTCGACGCGCGCCTGGTGCGGGGGAACCGCATCCGCATCCGGCGGGCCTCCGCGGGCGAGCACCTGACCACCCTGGACGGCATCGAGCGCGCGTTGCTGCCGGACGACTGCGTCATCGCCGACGGCGAGGGCGGCGTGGCGCTGGCGGGCGTCATGGGCGGCCTGAACAGCGGCATCGCCGACGACACCACCGACGTGGTGCTCGAGGCCGCCAACTTCCACCCAGGCACCGTGCGCCGCACCAGCCTGCGGCTCGGCCTCCGCACCGAGGCCTCGGCGCGCTTCGAGAAGAGCCTGGATCCGAACCTGGCCCACGAGGCGCAGCTGGCCTTCGGGGCGCTGCTGGCCGAGCTGAAGCCCGGCGCGCGCGCGACCAGCCGCCTCTACGACGTCGATCACGCGCCGAAGCGCGTGGTGCGCATCTTCGTACCGACCGGCCTGATCGAGAAGAAGCTCGGCACCCCGCTGCCCGAAGGCTTCGCCCGCAAGGTGTTGACCGGCCTCGGCTTCGGGGTCGAGCCGACCCTCGACGGCAAGATGGTCACCGTGCCCACGTGGCGCGCCACCAAGGACGTCTCGATCAAGGAGGACATCGTCGAGGAGGTGGGGCGCTTCTTCGGCTACGACAACATCCCCGGCGCGACACCGGCCATCCAGGTGCGCGAGCCGCAGTTCCGCTGGCTGACCGAGGCGCGCTGGGCAACCACCCGCGCCCTGGTGCTCGACGCCGGCATGACGCAGCTGCAGACCTATTCGTTCGCGTCGAACGGCCTGCTGGCCCGCCTGGGGGTCACGACCTCTGACGCGTTCGGGCTCGCGAACCCGATCTCGTCGGACCTGACCCACCTGCGCACGGCCCTGGCCCCGAACCTGTTGGGCGTGGTCGCCGACAACTGCCGCGCCACCGACGCGGTGCGCGCCTTCGAGATCGGGCGCGTGTTCCTGGACACGCGCGACGCCGAGGGCCTGCCCGCGCAACCCCACCACGTGGGGCTCGTCACCTGGCGGCGCGACGGCGACGACCAGGTCTACTTCGAGCTGAAGGGGGTTCTCGAGGGCCTGTTCGAGCACCTGCGTGTACGCGTCGACTGGACGCCCGGGTTGGCGAAGGACGCCGCGCCCTACCTGCACCCCTCGAAGTCGGCGCGCCTCTCCGCCGGCGGGCGGCCCGTCGGGTGGATCGCGCTCTTGCACCCGCGCGCCGCCGAGGCCATCAAGCTGGGCCAGGGCCGCGTCGTGCTGGCCGAGCTCGACCTCCCGACCCTGGCCGACCTGTGGCAGCGGCGCTGGTCGTACGCACGGTTGCCGCGCTTCCCGGGCGTGCGCTACGAGATCTCGGCCATCGTGCCCTTCGCGGTGACCCACGCCGAGTTGGAGCGCGAGATCCGCGCCTCGGCCGGCGCCGACCTGCGCGGTGTACGCTTCCTCGGGCGCTTCATGGGCGCCCCCATCCCCGAAGGCCACACCTCGATGTCGTACGAGATGCTGTTCGGCCGCGACGAGCGCACGCTGACCGACGACGAGGCCAACGCCGTCGCGGCGCGCGTCATCGCACACTTGAAGGCGACCCTCGGGGCCAGCCTGCGAGAGGCCTGAGCATCCCATGACGGTCCGCGACGTCCGCTTCGTCACCAAGCCGCTGGCCCCGCCCTGGAACGACTCGGGCAAGAACCTGCCCTGGGCCATCGCCAGCCGGCTCACGCGCTACCGCGCCCGGGTGTGGACGCCCCGCGGGGCTGAGCTGGCCCCGACCCCCGGCGTCGTGCCCGAACACTTCCTGTCGGCAGGCGGCGCCTTCCGCAACCCGATGCTCACGAACGTCGAGGCCATGGCCCGCCTGCTGGTGCCCGATCCGCGCGTGGGGCTCTGCCACTTCTTCTTCACGCCCACGCCCACCACCGCGCGCGCCGCCGCCCTCGTTCGGCGCCTGAAGCCCCGCACGGCCATCGTCCAGAACGTGAACAGCCTGCCCCGCGAGCCCGAGGCGCTCGGGCGGCTGCTCTTCGGTGATCGCGTGGTGGTCCTCTCGCTCCACGCCGAGTCGCTGATCGGCGACAGCGTAGCCCCGGGCCGCGTCGTGCGCATCGCCCCCTGCGTGCCGCCCTTCGACCCGGCGCTGCTCGCGACCCCGCGTACGGCGCGCCCCACGTTCGTGTACGCCGGCGACCTCGAGTTCTCCACGGGCGCCGTGAGGGTGGCCGAGGCCGTGCCCGCCCTGCTGCGCGAGATCGAGGCCGACGTGCTCTTCGCCTGCCGCGCCAAGACCGAGCGGGCGCGTGTCATCGAACAATCCGTCCGCCACCTGCTGGCCTCGGCGCACGTGCCCGACGAGCGCGTACGCTGGCTCGGAGAGATCGACGACCTGCCCGCCGTGCTGGCGTCGGCCACGGCCCTGCTGCTGCCGGTCGACACGCTGTACGCCAAGATGGACCTGCCGCTGGTGGCGCTCGAGGCGTTGCAGCTCGGCACGCCGTGCATCCTCAGCGACCTGCCGCCCCTGCGCGAGCTGGCGGCCGCCGGCGGCTCGGTGCTGGTCGACCCCGCCGACCCCCTGGCGCTGGCCGCCGCCATGGCGCGCCTGGCCCGCGACGACCACGCCTGGAGCGAGCTCTCGGAGGCCGGCCGGGCCGCGTGGCGCACCACCTTCCACCCCGACGTGATCGTGCCGGCGTACGAGGACCTGTACGACACGTTGCTGGCGTGAGGACTCTCATGAAACGCGACAACCGCAGCTACTACGACGCCTTCTCGGCGGGGTACGACGACCGGCGCGACGTGGGCTACCACCGGCTGATCGACGACCTCGAGGCCGAGGTGGCGCGGCCCTACGTGCAGGGCAAGCAGGTGCTCGAGGCGGGCTGCGGTACCGGGCTGATCCTGGACCGCATGGCCGGCGAGGCGACCCGGGTGGTGGGGATCGACCTGTCCATGGGCATGGTCGCCCGCGCCCGCGACCGGGGACACCGCGTGGTGCAGGCCGATCTGCGCTTCCTGCCCTTCCCCGACGCGTCGTTCGACACGGTGACGTCGTTCAAGGTGCTGGCGCACGTGCCGAAGCCCGAGCGCGCCGTGGCCGAGCTGGCGCGGGTGCTGCGCCCCGGCGGGCACCTGGTGCTCGAGTTCTACAACCGGCACAGCCTGCGCCACGTGATTCGCGCCCTGCGCCCGAGCTTCAGCACCTCGAAGGACTTCGCCGAGGACGCCATCCAGACCACGTTCCTGTCGCCGGGCGAGATCGTGGCGCTCCTGCCCGAGGGCTTCACGGTGAAGGAGCTCCGCGGCATCCGCGGCTTCACGCTCGTACCCGGGACGCTGCGGTGGCCGCTGCTGGGGCCGGCCCTGCAGGCCGCCGAGCGCCGGTTCACGTGGTCGCGTCTGTCGCGCTGGGGCGGGTTCCTGATCGTCGTGGCAGAGAAGCCCGCCTGACCGCGGGCGAAGCTGGAGGTGGTCGTGCTCGCACGTGCCCCGGCCCTCGTGATCGCCGCCCTGGTCCTGCTGGCGCCGCCGACGGCCCGCGCCTACGAGACGCTGACCGAGCGCGTCGAGATGTCCGACGGGGTCGGCCTGACGACCGTCGTGTACCTGCCCACCACCGGCCAGGCGCCGTGGCCCGCGCTGCTGGCTCGCACGCCCTACTCCATGGACAGCTACGGCGGCGGCCTGATCCTCGACGGGCTGTTGCTCGCGACCAACCTGGGCTTCGCCGTGGCCATCCAGGACACGCGCGGCACGGGCCAGTCCGAGGGCGAGGCCCAGCCCTTCTCGACCGATCGCGCCGACGGGCTCGAGACGCTGCTGTGGACGCTCATCCAGCCCTGGTGCAACGGCGAGGTGTTGCAGGTGGGCGCGTCGGCCATCGGCATCCCGGCCTACCTGATGGCGCCCGGCGCCGATCCGGGCCTCACGTGCCAGGCGCTGGCCATCGCCACCCCCGACGTGTATGCCCACGCCGCCTACCAGGGCGGCGCGCTGCGCGAGAGCGACGTGGTGCAGTGGGCCAACTGGCTGGGCCTGCCCGAGCTCGTGCCCCAGGTGCTCGCGCACCGCGACTGCGACGCCTTCTGGGACCCCGTGCGCGTGACGGGGATGGGGGCCGACGTGCGCGTGGCGGCGCTGCACGTGGGCGGCTGGTACGACCTGTTCGTGCAGGGCAACCTCGACGGCTTCTCGATGTACCGCCAGAGCGCCGACCCCTTCGCCGCCGACCACCAGTACCTGGTGCTGGGGCCGTGGTACCACCACGGGCTCGGCGAGACGACCGTGGGCGACTTCGTGCTGCCGCCCTCGGCCAAGTGGGACCTGGTGATGAACCTGATGGCCTGGACCACGTGGTGCACGAAGGGCACGGGGATCGTCCTCAACTGGCCGCGCGTGCGCTATTGGGTCTTCGGCGCGGTCGGCGAGGAGGGCGCCCCCGGGAACGCGTGGCGCGACGCCGACGACTGGCCGCCGCCCGCGGTGCCGACGCCCCTGTACCTGGCCCCCGGCGGGCGGCTCGAGGCCACGGCGCCGGTCGAGCCCTTCGTGGCGAGCGTGCCCTTCGACCCCGCCGACCCTTCGCCCACGCGCGGCGGTCGCAACCTGGCCATCGACGCCGGTCCCCGCGACCAGGCCCCCGAGGTCGAGGCCCGCGCCGACGCGCTGCTGTTCACCACCCTGCCGCTGACCGAGCCCCTCGAGGCCGTGGGGCGTGTCACCGTGCGCCTGCGCGTGGCCACCGACGGCCCGGACGGCGACGTGGCGGTGCGCCTGACCGACGTGTACCCCGACGGCCGCTCGATGCTGGTCGCCGACGGCATCCAGCGCCTGAGCCGGCGAGAGGGCTGCGAGCACGAGGTGGCCGTGGTGCCCGGCGAGCCGGTCGACGTCGAGGTCGACCTGTGGAGCGTGGCCTGGATCTTCAACGCCGGGCACCGGGTGCGCGTCGTCGTGACCGGCTCCAACTACCCGCGCTTCGAGCGCACGCCGGCGCTGATGCCCGCCGAGGGCGCGCCCGTGCCGATCACGCTGACGCTGTCGAGCTCGCCCGAGGCCCCGGCGGCCCTGGTGCTGCCCGTGCCCCTGCCACCCGTCGAACCGGAGCCCGAGCCCGAGGCGCTCGCCGAGGCGATCGACGCCGCCGAGGCCACGCCCGAGCCCGCACCGGCCGAGGTCGTCGAGGTCACAGAGGCCGTGGAGACCACGGAAGGCGTGGAGACCGTGGAGGCCGGGCACGCGCACGCCGACGGCACGGACGCCGACGGCGCCGGGCTGTCCGAGGTGATTCGCCCCCCCGACGAGGCCGAGGTGACGCCGGCGGCCGACCAGGTCGAGGTTGCCCCGGGCGCCGACGACGATCGCGAGGCCGGCGGCTCGGGCAGCGGCTGCGCGCTCGCGAATCGGCCCGCCGCGGCCGCCGGCGCCCTGCCCTTCCTGGCCCTCCTGGCCGTGCTCGTCATTCGCCGGCGGGCTCGACGATAGCCGCTCCCAGCGCGTCGGCGGTCAGGCGCACCACGCGCGCGTCGCCGTCGTTCGACTCGAGGCGCAGCCCGGTGCTGCCCGCGCTCGGGAACACCAGGCTCGTGAGCGCGGTCGGGCCCGCGAAGACCTCGACCGAGCAGTGATCGACCAGCACCCGCAGCGAGACGCGCCCTCCGTCGAGCGCCAGCGGCCCCTCGTGGCGCGCGGCGAAGCGCGGGTGGAAGCCGGTCGCACCCGAGCCCGTGCGATCGACGTAGAGCACGCCGTCGGCCGCGCGCACGCCCACCACCGTCGAGCCCTCGGCCCCGGCCAGCACGTGCAGCCGCACATCGGACGCGCCCCGGGGCTCGAGCTCGAGGCGCAGGTCGAGCCCGTCGCCGACGTCCCCCAGATCGAGCAAGCCCTCCACCGCCAGGTCGGCCCGATCGACGACGCGCTCGCCCCGCAGCCCGTCGAGTTCGGCGATCGGTGCCTGCACGAGGCGCGCGCCCGCGGGCGTCGGCACCAGCGACAACTGGCGCGGCACGGTCATGGCGCCGCGCCACGCCTCGGTGGGCACCGACATCGCGTAGGCCCAGTGGCTCATCCACGCCACCCACACCACGCGCCCCTCCGGATCGCCGCTCCAGGCCTGGGCCGCGTAGAAGTCCGGGCCGAAGTCGGTGGTCCGGGGCTCCGGCGTCTCCGGTACGAACGTCGCCCCGTCGAACTCCCCGACCCAGTAGCGCGAGGGCGGGCTCGCGTCGCCCGGCCCCCGGTTCAGGTCGACCTTGAAGACCCAGCGCGCCCCGCCGCCGGCCAGGGGCAGGTGCAGCAGCGCGGGGCACTCCCAGACCCCCGCCAGCGCGACGGGCGGGCGGATCTCGCCCACCGGCGACCACCGCACCAGGTCGGTCGAGCGATAGATCCGAGCGTGGTCGCCCGCCGCCAGCACCAGGCGCCAGTCGTCGCCGTACCGGAACACCTGCGGATCGCGGAAGTCGGCGACGCCGGGGTTGGGGAGCACGGGGTTCCCGGGAAAGAGCGTCCAGGTGCGGCCGCGATCGACGCTGGTGGCCAGGCCCTGCTTCTCGGTGCCGTCGTCGCCGCCGTGGAACGTGAGCGCCGCGATCAGGCACCGCGCCCCCGAAGCGCCCGCGCAGACGGCCGCGGCGTCGCCGTCGACCGCCACCGCGCTACCCGAGAACGCCAGCCCCAGGTGCGGATCGGGCACGATGGCCAGCGGCAGGTCGGTCCAGCGCACGCGATCCGTCGAGGCGGCGTGCCCCCACGACATCGGTCCGAAGAAGTACGTGGACTCGGGGTTGGCCTGGTAGAAGAGGTGGTAAACCCCGCCGTCGACCACCAGCCCGTTCGGGTCGTTCATCCACGCGGAGGGAGGCGTGAAGTGGTAGCGAGGCCGCCACGCTCCGCCGCGCGGCTCGGCGACGCCGCCGAGGTCGGGCAGATCGACGACCGAGGCATCCTCGCGCGCGTCGGCTGCGGCGTCAGCCACCGCGTCACCATCGGCTCCACCGGAGCACGCGCCCTGCGCGCCCACGGCCAACCCTGCCCACGCCAACGCCCACCCGATCGCGCGAATCCGGCGCATCACCAAGACCCCCGAGCGTCGATCACGGTTGACCCGAACTGTACCGCACCAACACGCCGCCGCCGAGCCCGTACTGACCGTCGCGATTGGCCGCGGGCTTTGCCGGAGCTTGACAGAGGCCCGCCGTGAGAGTACGAAATCTTCGAAACTCGAATTGAGCCCGGGCATCGACCAGGGGGTCGGTTTCCCAGGCGCAGCATGCGCTCAGGAGGATTCCATGGCCTGCACGACCTGCTCCCGCTCCGCTCCAGCGGCTCCCAGCACCGACCGCCTGATCGCGTTGCCCGCGGGATCTCCGATCAGCGCTTCGGCCAAGGTCCTGGCCGGCACCTTCGCCGAGGAGGTCACGGCGCGCTTCATCGCGACCGATGACCAGCCTGACCTTCGCTCGATCCTGCCGACGGCCGTCGTGCTCACCAAGGCGGTCGAGGTTCGCATCATCACGAAGAACGCCGCCCAGAAGCGCATCGAGGTCGTCTTCTCGAACGTCGACTACCAGGGCAAGGACGGCACCAAGGTGCAGGTCTTCGCGGGGAAGAGCATCGTCGATCCGGTCGGATGGCACCCGATCCCGGACGGAAGTGTGGCACACACCGTCAATCAGCGCCTCTACGACAGCAACGGCAAGGTGAACGGCGGCAAGATTGCGTTTCAGGACATGGTGAACGAAGGAAACTTCGTCGTACTCGTCGCCCTGTAGAACAGGCTGCTGGCCGACTCGCTCTGCCTCACCCCACCCACTCCCCCCGCACCATGACGCGCTCCACGGGGTTTCGCCCGAGCTCGTAGGGGATCTGCACGTAGCTGCTCACGTCCATGACGCACAGGTCTGCGTCACGGCCCTCGGCCAGGAGGCCCGCCCTGTCTTCGCGCGCGAGCGCCGCGGCCGCCCGGCGCGTCACGCCCAGGAGCGCCTCGGCGGGGGTCAGCTTCAACTGCGTGCAGCCCAGCGTGGTCATCAGGGGCAGGTGCGCGGTGGGCGACGAGCCCGGGTTCAGGTCGGTCGAGAGCGCCGGTAGCGCCCCCGCGTCAGCCAGGCGGCGCGCCGGGGCCCAGTCGCGCTTCCCCAGGAAGAGGGTGGCGCCGGGCAGCAGCACGGGCACCGTGGAGCTGGCCGCGAGCAGCGCGACGTCGCGGTCGTCGACGGCCTCGAGGTGATCGGCCGACGCGGCGCCGAGCTCGACGGCCAGCGCCGTGGCCCCGGTGCGGGTCAGCTGCTCGGCGTGCACCTTGACCTTCAACCCCAGGCCCAGCGCGCGCTCGAGCACGCGGCGCGTCTCGTCCAGCGTGAACGCGCCCGTCTCGCAGAACGCGTCGCAGAACTCCGCCAACCCGCGCGCGGCCACCTCGGGCAGCAGCTCGTCGGTCAGCAGGCGCAGGTAGCGCTCGCGGTCGGCGCGGTGCTCGCGGGGCACGACGTGGGCGCCGAGGAAGGTGGGCACGAGCGTCAGGGGCGTCTGCGTCCGAAGGCGCCTCACGGCCTCGAGCAGCGTGAGCTCGGTGGCCGCGTCGAGCCCGTAGCCGCTCTTGATCTCGACGGTGGTCGCGCCATGGCGGGCCAGCGCCTGCAGCCGGGGCAGCGCCAGCTGCACGAGGGCCTCGAGGCCGGCCGCGCGCGTCGCGTCGACCGTGGTCTGGATGCCACCGCCCAGGCGCGCGATCTCTTCGTAGCTGAGGCCGCGCACGCGTCGCTCGAAGTCGGCCGTCCGGTCGCCGGCGTAGACCGCGTGCGTGTGGCACTCGACCCAGCCGGGCGTCACCACGCGGCCCCCGAGGTCCTGCCGTTCGGGATCGTGCGCATACTCGGGAGGAAGGTCGGCCGCCCGCCCCTTCCAGGCCACCCGGCCGTCGCGGACGACCAACGCGGCGCCCGGGATGAGCCCCAGGGCCGCGTCGGCCCCGTGCTCGAGGGGACCGTCCATGCAGAGCAACTCGCCGATGCCTTCGAGGATCATGGCTCGTCTCCCACGACACCCTCACGCTCGTACCACGGACACTCGAAAAGCGCCAGCCGGCCTCGCGCTCGCGGCATGGAGTCGTTGCATTCCGCGAGGGTTCCGCATAAAGTCACCGGAACGATTGACTCCTTGCCACGGTGACCCGCGATGAAGTGCCCGTCCTGTGGTCGCATGTTGCTGGATGGCGCGTCGTTCTGCCCCTACTGCGGCACGACCGATATGACCGGCGCGACCAAGCCCGCTCCCAGGGCTCCGGTAGACCAGCCCGCCGACGAGGAGGAGTCCTCGTCGACCATGGTCATGCAGGTCACGCCCGAGATGATGAAGGCCAGCCTCTACGGGGGCGCCAAGAAGCCCGACGCCGACGACTCCCCCGCCGGGCCCTCCGCCGGCGCGCCCACGCCCCGGCCCGCGCCCGCGCCCGCCAAGCCGACCGACGCCGCCAAGGCCACGATGATCGGCCTGGGGTTGCCCGACCTGCAAAAGCCTGCACCACGCCAAGCCGAGCCCAAGAAGACCATCATGGGGCTCGGGCTGGCCGACATCGTGAAGGCCCAGGCCGAGGCCGAGCAGAAGGTCGACGACCGCCCACCGACGCCGCAGCCGGCTCCGTCGCCGCAGCCGAAGGCCCCCGCGCGCGAAGCCAAGGCGACCATCGTCGGGCTGGGGCTCGGCGACATCGTGAAGGCCCAGGAGCAAGCCGCCGCCGACCAGCGCGCACCCGAGGTCCCCGCGTCCGTGCCCGTTGCCCCGACCCCGGCCGAGCCCTCCCCCAAGGCGGCGGGCCTGCAGCCCTTCGAGCTCGACGGCGTCGAGGACTTCTCCGAAGAGACCACCGACGAGTCCGCGCTCTCGGCCGAGTTCCACCCCGCCGACGAGGTGGTGCTGCGCCTGGCGCGCGAGCTGCCGCTCCTCGAGAACGACGTCGAGACCCTGCAGTTCCTGCCCCCGACGGGCGGCCTGTTCAGCTTGTTCGCCTACGCGTCGCGCGCGCGCCAGGTGCGCTCCGAGATCGCCCTGCTGCGCGACACGCTGAAGGCCCGCCGCGGCCTGCTCACCGCCGAGAAGAAGAAGGCCTACCAGCACCTCGGCCACCTGGGCTGGATGAAGGGCATCCGCATCGTCGGCCTCGACTCGTACGTGTCCGAGCTCGCGTTCTTCAAGGAGCAGCTCGAGAACCTCGACCAGCAGAAGGCCACGGTCCGCGCCGGCGCCCTGGGCGCGCAGGCCGATCGCTACGCCACCGACCAGCGCAACCTCAAGTACCTCGAGTTCGATGTCGCGCGGCCCGAGACGTGGCGCGAAGAGTCGCAGCTGCTCGAGTACAAGACGCGCAACCTTACGCACGAGATCGAGTACCTGCGCGGCATCATCGCCCGCGTCACCCGCGCCGACGCGCGCGCGAACCTCGAGAACCTCTTGAAAGATCGCGAGTTCCTGCTCGAGAACGCCGGCCGCAAGCAGCGCGAGCTCTCGTCGCGCGAGGCCCAGCACGCCGAGCGCGCCGAAGCCCTGACCGCCGAGCGCGATCGCCTGAGCGCCCGCATGTCGCGCGCCTCGGTCGACCTCGATCGCGGCCTGGCCTCGCTCGAGCGGGAGGAGCGCGAGATCCTGGCCAAGGTGGGCCCGTCGCTCGAGAAGATGGGCGAGATCATCACGGCGTCGCAGGCCGTGCGCGGCGACGTGCACAAGGACCTGAAGCAGCAGGTCGAGGTCGTGCAACGCCTCGAGGACTGGCTGCAGCGCGAGAACCTGTTTGTCATGAAGCTGAAGGACGTCGAGGGCCGCGTCGACCTGAAGCGCGTCAGCCAGGCTCGCATCTTCCTGGCCAGCCTGATCGTGCTCGGCGTCGGCTTCGCGGGCGTCGCCACGCTGATCGTGCTCTACGTCGCGGGCGTCCTCTCCTGAGCCGGAAGGCTCTTGGCAATTCCCGTTTCAGCTCAATCGATTGGCGAAGATCCGCGCGACTTTTTTGCGCCCCTCTCCGACCGGCCGTACGGTGAACGTTGCCACTCGCAACGCAGCATTCGGGGGGGTGAAGCCATGGTAGGCATCGTCGTCGCGGTCGGCAGCATCGGACTCTCGCTCCTGCTCTGCCGCACCCTGAATCGCGTGGTGCTCGGCGCGCTGCTGAACACCTACAAGCGCTGAGGATCGTTCGGTCCCCGTCGGAATCCCGCCCCCAGCCCCTAGTCGCAGTACATGTCGGAGGCGCGCAGAACGGCCTTGCAGGTCGCGGACGTGCAGTAGGTGTCCTGCTTGCGCAGGTAGGCCTTGCAGTCGTCGGTCTTGCAGTAGATGTCCTGCTTCCGGAGGATGGCCTTGCAGTCGTCGGTCTTGCAGTAGATGTCCTGCTTCCGGAGCACGGCCTTGCAGTCGTCGGTGTCGCAGTAGATGTCGTTGCCGCGCAGCAGGGCCTTGCAGTCGCCCGACTGGCAGTAGATGTCCTGGCCGTTCACGAGCGCCTTGCAGTCGTCGCGGCTCCACTGGCGGTACCCGACCTCGAGGGGTCCGGGCGGCGCCGCGAGGAGCAGAACGAGGACGAGGGCGTGGACCATGCGGAACCTCCATCAACGCGGCAGGTCTTCAGGGTATCGAGAAGCAAGCAGCGTCTCAACCACTTTCTCGGTGGCGCGCGGCAACGGAACGTCGCGAAGCAGGGCGGGATTCACGTAGCGCAGCTCGTCGGAGGCCAGGGGCCGGGCCTCGCCGCCGCGGATACGGCAGTGGAACGCGGTGAGCGTGATGCGGAAGTGCGAGTAGGCGTGCTTCACCGTGGCACAGGGCGGACCCACCTCGACGTCGAGCCCGGTCTCCTCGAGGATCTCGCGGTGGCAGGCGGCCTCGAGGCTCTCGCCGGGACGACGCTTCCCGCCGGGCAGCTCCCAGAGCCCGCCCAGCATGGCCGTGACCGGGCGGCGCGCGATCAGGATCTGCCCATCGCGCCACACGACGCCCACGGCCACGTCGTAGTGAGGCGTGGCGGCCTTCGGCGCCTGCACGGGGAGCTGGTCGACCCGCCCCTCGGCGACCGCGGCGCAGTCGGCGAC
>Ga0172370_10001002_pt1 | contig 44179 bp, 18 predicted proteins | sample LakKiv5m_FD_114538 | JGI IMG/M metagenome (GOLD analysis project Ga0172370, IMG submission 114538) | Freshwater microbial communities from Kabuno Bay, South-Kivu, Congo - kab_022012_11.5m | ecosystem: Environmental > Aquatic > Freshwater > Lake | place: Democratic Republic of the Congo...
CTCCGGATGCCGCTCAAGATATTCCATGAGATTCATCATGCTTTCCATGCCATAGCAATAATCAGGATACTGGCGCATTAGCTCCAACGCCGGCGTGATGACCTGCACGTCACGCTGCTCCATGCATTTCTGCGGACTGTCCATCCAGGCAATGTCCTGATGGCTGGAGCAAATGATGTGAATCTTGCCGCCGGCAAAATAGCCCCATCTTGAATCTGGAGCATTTTCTTTAGCAGGGCTTTTCATGCCTGCAGTAATTCCTTTTTGTTGGAAGAAGAACGTAAGCAAAAGTGCGAATAGAATCATCTGAAGCATTTGCGATGAGTTCATAAGCGCCTCCTAACATTGACAAGCCAGACAAGCGATACAATCGATCCTCGATTGCAGTGCATTTTAAATTGCCCGAAAAGCACTAATAAGTCTTATTGAGAAATTGGACCATAAACCATGCTGAAATTCGAAAGAGGGCAAATCTTCTTTTGGCTCAAGTTTTAGAAATCCGTGAGATTCCGTGTAACTTTGTGGTAAATTGAATCTGTCCGGAATGGTGCGATCAGCGGGCGCTTGCTCACCTCTTCGATTATGAAAAGCTAAAACACAAACCCCACCGAAAACCTCTGCGCCGAATCGAGTATGCCCCAATCCGACCAGGCATAATCGACGCGAATACCAAAATTGCTGGGGCGGTAATAATAGTCGAGGCCGCCGCCGAAGGTCAAACCATTGATCCGGTCACGTTCAAACATATTCTCGTAGCCGGCCCGCAGATATAATAGGTTGGACCAGCCGTACTCAGCGCCAATGTTGAAGCTTTCCGTCGCATTACTGGGATGATTGACATCCATACTAAGCAAGGCTTTGCCCAAGGATTTGAAATCGCGCTCATAAGACATTCCGAATCGAAATAACAGCGGTAGAGGAAACTTGCCGGTTTTATATTCCACCGGAACGCGGTCGAAATTTTCAATTTGCTTATCAGGGTCCACGGTTGTTCCCAACCGGTTTCCGTGCAATTGGTTTTCCGTGCCGAAATTGCTCATGCTGGCGCCCAGCTTGAGTCCTTTGAGCATGGTTTGATACATGACGCCGATATCCATGGCGAAGGAGCTACCGCTCACGCTCCAAATTCTCTCATACACGTATTTGCCGGTCAGGCCACAAGAAAAACGATCGGTGAGGGCCAAGGCATAGGAAAGGCCAATAGCCACATCGCGGGCATCGTACATTTCCCCGGTTCCTTCGGGACGCTCCACAGTACGCACCGGTTGCTCGTCACCAAAACCAAGTGTGGTATAACTAAAGCCCAAAGTCGAGTTGATGAAAGCAAGAGGTACGACGAGGCCGATAAAGTCAAAGCTTCGGTCCGCGAGCCAGCGGCTGTGCATCGCTTCCACCTGCATGGTATTGATCCAAGCAATTCCCGCCGGATTCCAATAAAGAGCCGTGGGATCGTTGGCAATGGAGGTGTAAGCACCGCCAATTCCCATGGCGCGCGCTCCAATTCCAATTTCCAGGAAGGCAGCAGCACTCGTTCCGACTCCGGAAACGTCCTTGACAAACTGTACTTGCGTTTGCTTGTCCTGTGACTGAGTCATGTTCGCCATGACCAGAATGGTCAGCAAGCCGATCAATTCAATCCTGTGTGATTTCATTTTCCTACACTCTCTTGTTATCGACCTCCAAAGGTCCCAGAGACCTTTGAGATTTAGCCTTTATTTGATGATCGACAGTTTACCGATTTTCTTGTCGCCGCTTTGCGTCTCTACCACATAAACATAAACTCCGTGAGTAACCTCCAACCCATCCTTGGTACGCAAATCCCAAGGCTCGCGCCCTTCATCCGCGACAGCCTGATGCTCTATTTGCCGCACTAACCTGCCCGAGCTGGTAAAGATGGAAATGGTACATTGCTGTGGTAAATTCACAAAATCAATTCTGCGGTCGCCGCGGCCTACGTCCAGAGTCACCACTTTCCGTTCCAAGGTGCTGCTGGCAATGTAAGGATCGGGCACCGTATAAATGTTGTCGAGGTCAGCCTTCAGCTTTGCCTCGCTCACGGTATTGCCAATGACTGTAAAGGTAAAAACATCATTTCGGTCAAACGGCTTGGTCGTGGTTATGGAGTACACATCGCCGGCTGTCGGATTTATTATTTCTTTCGTTGTATCGGCATCAAAGCGAAAAACCCAGAGCCGTTTGTTCTTTTCCGAGTTGAGAATAATGATGTCTCCTTCCGACAACCAGCCTCGCTGCTCGATGGGCGAGCCCGCTTTTTCCAGAAACAAGCATTTCAGCTTGAAGGCTTTTTCCGGATAGGTGACATCCCATATTTGGAAATTCAACGGTAGGCGCGTCGTCGAGGTATCAGCCGAAGGATTGAGAACTCTAACCTCATAATCGTGGGGTACTCTGGTTCCGGCATAGCTGTCCAAAACAGTCGTGAATAGATTGGAATTTCCTTTGCTCCAGCGGGTTTGCTTTAACGCAATCTGAGTTGTATTCTCAATGGAGATTTTAATGCCCTCATAAACCAAATCCTCAGGGGAGGTCAGCACAATCGGAAAGCTGCTCTTGGTCTTGTTCACAAATAATATTTTGCTGGTAAAGCCCGTATAGGAAGCTCCCAAGGACTTGAAAGAACTATCATCCTGAAAAGACAGTTTGTAGGTGCTGCCGTTTTGGGTTGAATACGGGCTGATAAATTCGACGCCGATACGCCCAGTGCCCACACCGGATTGATGAACGACCAGGTTCTCCTCCAGTTGCGGCTGCACATACCCCGCCGGTTCTTCGGTGGGCACGACCACGGCGGTGTTGCGGTCGGCAAAAATCACCCGGCCGATCGGGTCGGTTTGAATCAGCGAGGAACATTCCGTGGGCGAGATCGTCAGCAATCCCTCCTTCTTAGACAAACCTCTGGAGTAAAAGTCAGGAGCATAGCCTTTATCCAATGACACAAGGGCATAATAATAGGTTCGCCCGTTCGTCACGTTCGTATCGACATAATAGTGCCGAAGACCGCTATCCGTTCCCATGTTATAGGAGACACCGAGGTCGCTATCCGAGCCGTACTCGCTGCCAAGACTCACGGGATGGACGCCTTTCAATCCGTCCACGACATCGTAAATGGTGATCGGCTTGAATAGCACCGGATTTCCGAAAGCGTCCGTAATCGTCTTGATGTCGGCAAAAGTAGGGTCCGTGCTTTTGTAAATCAGATAGGCTTCGAAATCTTCGCCATAGATGGGATCCAGAGAACGTTCCGCCGAGTCATCCCAAGTTAAAATGACTCGCTTATTCGTTGCTTGAGCTTTCAACAAAGGTCTACGCGGCGGCTTGGAAAAATTATAGTCATGATCATAAATCTCCTGCATCGTGCGTTTGTTGCGGAAAATGTCATCCTTGTCCACGCCAAAAAGAAGGGCAATGGCGTAGCGCTGCGTGCCCTCCTTGCCGGGAATCATTTCTACAAAGCCGCTGCCGTAAATCCAGGAAATGTCGCGCGTGTAGCCCGGCAAGGTAATGTAGGTGTTGGGCTGAATCTGAACATCCCAAAAGGTCTTGTCGTCCTGAATAATGTTGGCGATATCGCGCAGGTAAAAAGAGGTCAGGCCTACCTGATCCGATTCGCTGTTATCCGTCTTGCCGAAATTGGGTTCCCCGTGATCTGGCCTGCCATTGGCCTCCGTTCCGTCGGGATCGGGACCGATATAGTCCTCCATCTCGATGCTTACGCCATCAGAGCCAGTATCGTCATTGACTGGTTCGTAGTCCAGCATTCCATTGCCATTAACATCTTCGTCCGCATCTAATCTCCCATTCCCATTGGTATCTTCAGTATCCCATTTGCCGTTGCCGTTTTTGTCTTCGTATGGACGCCAATCATGGTCCTCATCAATGTCATTATACTGGCTTTCGTCAATAAGCCCATCCACATCGTTATCCACACCGTCATGGGATAGACCCGGACTTTCCAAGAATGCAAATCCGAAATACCCCAGCGGCAGACCAAGGTTGGAAAGGTCGCCCTCACTCCAAGCGTAGGTAATATCGTCCACGTTATCAAAGGAGGCATCGTCACCCTGCAAAGTGCCGCCCATGTCCGGATCGCACAACATGCCAACCACACATTTGGGCAGAGGCTTACCATAGTTGACGATGTCATAGATGGAGATCATGATATCTTCAGCCAAGTGGGCGGACCACTGGTAATGGCGCACGTCTACCGTAAGTCCCAAGCCTCTGCGACCGTCGGGCCAAGGTCGCCTGGAAAGAGAATCCTCGAAAGGATAGTATTCGAACTCGTCGTTCTCGCGATCGTCCATGACATAGTAGGATTCCTGATCTGCGCGGTTGTAAGCGCCATAAGCGCCATTCCACCGGCCATCACGCACGCTAGGGCCGTCTTGAGTTCGCTTATCGCCGACAAAAGAACCGAGCGGCCACCACATCGGCCAGGTTTCTTTGCGGTGGCTTATGGCACAATACTCGACAACGTTGAGCATACTCAGATCGAGGAATCCGTTGCTGTTAAAGTCCTCTTGCGCTTGCAGCTTGCCATCGTTCTCCCCTTCATCTCGGGTGTTGGGAATGCCGTCGATGCCAACATCTTCACTAATTCCACCCATGTCCCAATCGACAGAATTCGGGTGGTGATTGTTGAAATATTTCGGCAAAGGCCGAAAATGGTACCAATGGGTTTTGTCTATCGATTGCTCGACGTCGCCGCGACGATAGCTGTCGGAAATGATGGGCACGGGTCGTCCCTTGGCATCGACCACTTCGGCACCTACATAGAAGACGAATGTATGGCCATAAGAAGTGCCGCTGCCTTTCGGCCAATACATGGATGGTGAGCCGGGGAAATAGTCCCCTGCCAGGCTGCCTTGGTTTACAAAGCCGGTCTCGATCAAATTGCCGTCATGTTTGGAGGCACGCAGGTATTTTGCCAATCCTTGGCCGGACATCACTTTTTGCATTGAAAGGGGTATGGCTCCTCTGGTGCTCGACCATTCGGAAGACTGCTGCTTTGCCGCTTCTTTGTAAGGATCATAATTCGCGTCCTGCGGAGCAGATCCGCTTTTCGCTATTGCGAAGCACCACAGCAGGCTGGTAGTCAGAATGAAGCTTTTTTTCAACTGTCTCATGTTCATCGCTGATTAACCTTTCGTCTTATCATCATACAGCTTGGCAAATTGGGAAGTTTGAGATGTAGAAGATGTCTCCAGACGTCGATTATTCATACATATTCTTTCGGACTTGGAGAGTCCTCCTACAAATTGTATTGAGTGAAAATTCGCCAAACCACAGTCATCACTGTCAGACTAAATTTTCATCCTAAAAATTAATTTCTAATCCAAGCTCGATCTTTCGCGGGCTGGAAAACCATTCCGGCTTACTATCAACCTCTGCTAAAGTAAAATGTCCCTCTTCGGCGAGAGCAGTTTGCTCAAGCTTCAGTTCAGAGGGCAGTCTTGGATTTTGCTTCGCATTGCCACTGCCGGAATAGACATAGTTCTCGTTCAAATGATCGAAAAGATTATCGACTTTCAGGAACAGCACCGGGCGCAATCCGGCACCGGAGAAATATTTTTTACATTTCAAATCCACATTCCAGCGGAAGGGTTTTTGTTCGGCATTGGTGTATTCTCGGGTGGCCATATCGAATCTCTCAATAAACGACGGCGTGTAGGGAAGTCCGGTGCCAAGGTTGGTCAAAACGCTCAAGCTCCAATTACTCGGCTTGGACAGGGTTACCGTAGCATTCACCGTATGGCGTTGATCCCAATCGAGGGAAAGGATTTGCCGCTCTACGAATTGGACCGGCTCGCCGCCCGTTCGCACCGCCGTCTCTATAAGCTGCAAAAATTCGGGACTGGAAGCGCTGCCCTTGGCAAACTGCAACGTATAGCTCATAAAACCGGAAATCATCCCGCTGTCTTTGCGCAGCCCGAGCGTTACGCCTTTGACGCTGCCGTAATCACGATTGATATAACGGTTGTAGCCGATGCCGTCAACAGTGATGATCCGCTCGATGCCTAAGAGATTGCGAATATCTTTATAGTAGGTAGTCACATCCATGGCGATGTCGCTGGTGAGGGTTTGCTGCAGGCCAATCTCATAAGCAATGGTACGTTCCGGGGCGATGCCGGCGTCACCCAAGGTCATGCCGTTGAGCTGCAGAGGCGTGAGGACGTTGATCGGCACCGAGTAAATTTTTTCATAGCTCGGCATTTGGAAAAAATGGCCGTAAGCCACATGGAAGGCGCCATTCGCCGAAATGGGGAACGACAGTCCCAATCGGGGGCTTACCTGGTACTGAATCGGCGCTTTTTTCAAATTGGACGTGGCGCCTAATAAATACGACTCGGCCCGCTTATTGATGGATATTTTTTCATTGGGTTGAAATACGTCCAGACGGGCGCCGACGTTGACGATCACTTCGCCCAGCTCGATCTTGTCCTGAACATAAGCAGCCAATTCCAGCGGCTCAATGGCATAATCGCGATATTGAGTAACTTCATCTGCGCGAATAAGCCGGTATTTGGCAACGCTGAGGGTGTCCCAGTACTGCACCATTTGCTGCCAATATTCTGGCCAAGAGAGTGAGTCCCCTTTGATGCGAGTGGTGTATTTGGAAGTTCGCCAATCCTCCGATTCCGTATAGCCATGCGAGTAAGTGTTGATGGCATGGTGTTTGACCTCGAATCCCACCTTGAGAAAATTGAAGCGATCAACCTGCCAATTGAAATCGCCATTGGCCAAATACAGGTCACGATAGTTCTTTCCCTCCTTGCCGGTATAAAATCCCGCCGTGTTGCCGAGAGAGAATCCGTTGGCATCGGAGCCGATGGGCTGAATGCCGTCGTCCCCCGGATATTCGGCGACCTTGTTGTCCTTGCGCCAATAGGAATCCGAGGTATTGTGCTGGTACGAAAGCCGGAGATTATAGAAGATATTGCTAGTCGGTGAATGCCGAAAAGTCACAAAGTGATGTTGCGATTGGTCTATGAATTTGGCGGTCGCGTCCGGCTGATAACGCCGCGAAACATCGCCGCCGGTGACCTCGCCAAAGGACAAGAACATCTGATAAGATAGCTTGATCGCGCTCGAAGGATTATAATTCAGCTTTCCGGACAGCGAGAGCTCTTGCGACGTGTTGAGCGGTCCCTGACTGCCATCGCCGGTTTTCAAGGAATCGGGGATGTAAATCCGCCCGGCCTGGGCAAACTCGGAAGCATAATGCTCGCCGTACCAGCGCTTGTAAGCATCGATCTTCCAGCCGTCGCTGGGCATGTAGCGGCGCTCGTACCAGTAATAGCTTTCACTGTTATTGTAGCGGGCGGTGGCATTAAAGCCGAGCTTGTTGTGAAAGATCGGCCCAGACACTGCCAATTGCAGATCCTTATTGGCTAAGGGATTGATCTTTTGCAGCCCTAAAAAGACATCGCTCTTGGTACTCACCCACTCGCCGGTATAGCCTTTGAAGGAGCCGCTGAAACGCGATTCGGTTCCTTTGGTGACAATGTTTACGATGCCGGACTGTGCGGCGCCATATTCTGCGTTAAAGGTGCCACTGATGACCTCGATCTCCTGAATCATCGCGTTTTCCACCTGCACGTTAAGGCCGCCGTCTTGACTGAACGAGTTGCTGACCGGCACACCGTCGATGACATAGCCCACCTCACGGGAACGCCCGCCGCGAAAATGAAGCTCGCCTCCTGCGCCCTCGACCACTCCCGCTTGCAGCTCGATGACCTCCTTAAGCTCGGTCACCGGCATATCCTCGATGGCTTTGGTATTGACCACCGCGGCGGAAAACGTCCGATCTTTTTCTATGGCCGGTCGCTCACTGCGAATGACCACTTCTCCCATGCTGAGAGCCGTTTCCGAGGCGGCAATGTCCAGCTTGGAAGTCCGGTCCGAGCTGACAAGAACGTTCTCGACCGTCACCGTCTCATAGCCGATGTAGCGCATGGAAATCTTGTACGTGCCGGGTTCGAGGTTGATGAGGGTAAAATATCCCTCGGCATCAGTGGTGATGCCAATGGACGTGCCGACCAAAATCACATTGGCGCCGATCAAGCCTTCACCGGTCTTTTTGTCCGTCACTCTACCGGCAATTTTGCCCGTTGTGCCTGCAATGGCATTTATTGCAGAAAGCAGAAGCATCATAACTGCCGTGCGCCAGAATAATTGTCTCATAATTCCATCCATTGCGATTGATTAAGATTTCAGGGAAAGACTTAATAGACATGACTTCTCTGTTTCAGTCCATACGATATGATAACAAGCCGCCACCTTTTCATCTGAGAGGGGCGAAAACGGCGTGCCAAGCTTGTTTGGCATGACCTGACATTTTTGAATTTTGCTTTGTCATTTTACATTCCGATATTTAATTTTTCAATTGCTTTCTTCAAAACACTAACTAAAGAAGCTTCTTGTCAATGCATTCAATTCCTGGAACTCTTCTCTTCCTTCATGTTCATCGCCTTTTGTATTTCTTCCTGAGTTAGCGACTCCACGTAAATCCTCGCCTCATCCAAACACCCCTTCAGCCGTCGGCCCAGAAACTTCTCGGCATTGCGTCCGAGATTCCAGGTAAAAGGAGTATGGCCAATATCACCGGAGATAGGACAGGACTGCACCAATTCACCGTCAAAATACAGCTTTAGCTCGGAGCCGTTGCAAACGCCCGCCACATGGTGCCATTGGCAGTCCCAATCCTTCGGAGCAAGTTTTCGACATTCGCCTCTTCCCCAGCCGCCGGCAAAAAAATCTACTGACACCGGTAGCCCAAATCGGCTTTGTAGCTTCAGAACATTGTAATCGCCTTTGGTGAAAAAATCCGCACTACGATCATCTATCGGATAAATCCAAACCATCATCGTCAAGGTGTTACCGTTGATGTCGAGGCTTGATGTCTGGGGCAGCTCGATATAGCCGTCATCGGCAAATCGGACTCCCTGACCCACCTTACCTGGAACCAATTCGACGTTGCCCACGCAATGACCATGATTGTCCAGGCCCGAAACATCAAGGACCGTCCCCCCGGTAAGCTCGTCAAAAGAAAGTTGTAAAACCGATGACTCTAATGGCTCGCCATAGACTTTGACTTTTTGCGCCGGCAAATAGCCAACTGAAATCTGGTAAATACCTGCCGCCAAGTTGGCGGTGAATTTGGTTTCGTGTCTCTCTCCCGGCTCTAAAGCAACCTGCATGCTATCGACCAACCAGCCATCCACAAGCAAGGGCAACATCAGACGTCCCTCAATTCCACCGATATTCTGTACCACCGCCGAAATGCTCATGGGATTGTCAACGCGGGCAATTGGCGTCACTTTAAAATCGCTCAGCTCAAACTTGGGCGTCGCACCGCCGTTTTCGGGAATCACTTTGACTATTTGCGAGCCTCCGGATTCCAAAGAGATGCTGTGTTTTCCCGGCTCGTACAGCCGAAGGTTAATCGTTGTAATCGCCGTCTGACCGCTGTCGACCATGATCCATTCGGATTGTTGGTACTGGTCATCCACAGAAAGTCGAAGTTCTTTGGTTCCCAGAGCACCTGCATTTGTCAACGGCACAGTCACGGTAAGTAATTCATGCGGTTTTATTTGGCTGGCGGAAAGAGTCATCGCGCCAACGGTGAATTGAGGCTCATCGGTAGTGAGCGATGGCAGGACAACATCTTTGGAATTCGCCCATGTTTTGTTCGGCTGGGCGCCCATGAGAAATTCCAACGATCCGCCCGCAGCAAGCTCGCTGTGTTCCAGCCAAGCTTTACCTAGCGGCTTTCCATTTAGGGAGGCCGATTGAATATAAATATTCTCACCGGAGACCTTCGCAGCGGAAATTTGCAGATTTTTGCCGTTTTCCAGATGAATGGTCACCTTCGAGAATATCGGACTGGCTATCGCATAAATTGGCCGGCCCGGACAAACAGGAAAAAATCCCATGGCGCTGAAAACGTACCAACTGGACAAAGAGCCCAGATCGTCGTTGCCCGGAAATCCGCCGGGTTCTGTCGAATATTTGCTGTCCAAAATGTGGCGTACCCATTTTTGCGTGCGCCAGGCTTCTCCTGCATAGTTAAACAGGTAAGCGCAATGCAAAGGCGGTTCATTGTCATGCAGATAATGGCCTTGGCTGAATATCCTTTTCAGTTGTTCAGTGAACGCCCGTCGGCCGCCCATCAGATTGATCAAATCCTGAATATTGTGCGGAACGAACCAGGTATAATCCCAGGCATCGCCCTCTTCGAAACCGCCAAGATCGCTCCGCGAACCGTCCTCCAACTTGGGCATCATCAGCCTTGGCGAGGGGTTGAATGAATGCCGGTAGTTGAAAGCTCGCTGCGCCAAGACTTGGTAATCAACCGTTTTGCCCAACAACAGGGCAAACTCAGACGCTGCCCAGTCGTCGTAAGCGAATTCCAACGATTGCGAAACTGACGAGGGAATTGAAGACGGGACGAAGCCGAGTCGCAAGTACGATGACATGACCGGATCGTGCGGATTTTCATCCAAAACAATTCGGCGGACTCTGGCGTACGCTTCCTCAGGATCAAAGCCCTCAATGTCTTTCGCATAGCTATCGAGGAGAACCGCAATGATGTGATTGCCGCTCATGGCCCAGTGCGGAAATCTACCGGATTGCCGGCTGCTGCGCAACAAATAAGACATCATGCTGCCTTGCATCTCGGGGTGTAACAAGGTCAGCAAGGGATGCAGCGTGCGAAAAGTGTCCCAGGGAGAAAATGAGTCGTAATCCGCTTCCTCACTGGCTACATCGCTGGAGATGCACGGAAGCAACAGCGAGTGATACAAGGCCGTATAAAAGATGGTTTGCTGTCGCTCAGTGCCTCCCTCCACTTCAATTTGGCTCAGGTAATCGCTCCATTGCTGCCAAACCTTCTCGCGCGCCTGTTCAAAATTCCAATCGGGGATTTCAGCATCCAGATTGTCCGCAGCTTTTTCTACGCTCTGCATGGAAAAGCCAACTCTCACCAAAATCTGCCGTGGGGCAGTATCCGGCAGGGAAAACGAAAGCGAAATTCTATTGTCGTCTTGGTTCAATTTTTGGAAGGATTGGCTGAGCAGCATTTTGAAATACCAGCCTCCCGCCTTGCCGCTGATGCTGATCTCGCTTCTTTCCAATATTTCCCGTATGTCCCAAAGATGGAGGTTCGCCGCTTCCGAGCGCGGATAGGTGAAGCGCAAAAACCCACTGCGCTGGCTCACGGTGGCTTCGATCTTGATGCCGTTCTCAAGGCGAACTGCATAAAATCCGGGCGACGCTTGTTCTTCCTGTCGATTGAAAGCCGCTCCCTTTTCACTTTTTCCGCCACCATCCGCAACACAATCCGGCATGATTTTGAAGAATCCTGCAGAACCGGATGGAAATCCGCTGTTGTGACCGAGCAGGCTAAACCAGTAAATCATACTGTCGCCGTACACGTATCCTGCAGGAATGCCGGAGTTACGCGTTTCCGGGGTAATCTGCACCATTCCGAAAGGTGCTACAGCTCCGGGATAAGTGCCTCCGTAAGTATCCCATTTGCTTGGTCCGCAATACTTGCCGGTGCCGATGAAGGGATTCACATAGTCGACCGGCTCTTTTGGCGCAGCTGCGGCTGTCCTAATGATTAAGAGAAGAATGAATAGAGATCGGTTAAGAGAAAGCATGGATTCGTTTTGACTACAGTGCGCTAATTCGTTCGGCATGAGCCGCTGGTTGAGTTTGAATTTCTCTCTGAGGACTACAAAATTGGATCTCTCAGACTCCCAACGTCTTGAACAAGTATCTTGTTGTTGCCCCCATCCGAGTCCATAATGTGAAGTCGATGTTTGAACGTGACGGTATCTAAGGAAATGTAAATGATCTGCTTTCCGTCTGGTGAAAAGGATGGCTGAAATTCTGCATCTTGACTGTTTGTCAGGTTCTTCAGATTGCTACCATCCGAGTTGATCAAAAATATGTCGAAGTTGCGGGTGAAGTTTGAAAACACAATTCTCGAGCCATCAGGAGAGAGCCTGGAAATGGTTTGGAATGGTATTATCGACAAGAATTGCCTATTTGATCCATCGATGTTCATGATGAACAAGCCCATGCTGTCTGGAGGAATAAACTGCTCAAACAGTATCTGTCTTCCGTCCGGCCATACTTGAAGGCCAATCCCTGGGGCTAATAGTCTCACATTATTTCCATTGTTGTCCATGATAGCGACACCATTGCTATCCAGTCCATTGTTCATCGTAAACATGATCAATGACCCGTCTGTTGAGTAAGATGGATTGGAACAATTGTATTGATATGTCAATTGTTTTAGTTCACCATTTTCAAGGTTCTTGAGGAAGAGATGTTTTTTCCATCCCATACTTCTTGCAAACATTACATTCTTCCCATCAGGTGAAAACACAGGCGACTCATGGTACATCAGATCATTCGTGATGTTTGTAATTCCCAAGGTCTCGAGATCAAGCAAGTAAATCTGCCGGTAATCGCTATCAGCCTTTGCAAATACAAGCATGGTACCATCGGAGGAAATGTCGGCCTCCCAATTAAGAAAACTCCCACTGGCGCCACTTGCCAATATCCTCATGTTCTCACCATCGCTATCAATAATGCACAGGTGATTATCGGCTGTGAACACTATTTTGTAATTTGTGCTCCCTACATGTGAAAGCGGATTGTCGTCTTTCTTGCAGGAAAGAATGCAACAAGCAAGAACCAGAATGCAAAGTGTGCGGATGCAGATGTCACATTTCATCGTGATATCCTCTCACTCGAGAAATTCAAACCTAGCGTGACTACGACCGGAATCGCCGCCCTCTATTCTGTAAAGCGAATAGAATAGAGATCAGCGTCCTTCATGGTAAAGCGCAAGCGCACCGACTTACCGACAAGCTTTTGTAGATCGGAGATTTGATTCCAAAGAACGACGCGTTCGATCTCATCGCCGATGATTTCCTGCGCCTCTCTCAAACCATAGCGGGGAATGGCATGGTCTTCCTGATCTAATATTTCAACCTTGATAAATCCTGCCGCTGAGGTAGAAAAATTGATCACCAGCTTGGAGCCGGCAAAAACGAACGGCTTGGTCGTCATCGTCCCGCCGCGATAGGGAGCATTGACCGATACAAACCCATCCGTACGCAAAATGTATCGGCGTAGCTGATTGCTGGCCTGGGCGTAATGTTCCTGTTTGTAGATAGACATTTCGTTAGCTCCTGTGGGCACAACTCCCAACGCCGTCAAACCGGCGCGGGAAGCCCAATTACCTGCATCATTGCCCGGACGGATGAATCCTTCCATAAAAGTGCGGACGTACCGGTTACCACCCCGACTGGTGATGAGGACCGTCTCTGCGCAATCGCCGCGATATTTGGGATCGACGCCCAGCGCCATTGCTTGTTCTTCTGTAAGGACTTGACGCCCCGGCATAAAGCGCATGGGCAGGGCGATGTAGAGATTTGGAGCACGAAAATACGGTGTGGTCTGGTTGGTATAAAGATGCTCCCAAGGCGTGTCGCCAAAATCCATTTGTTGGCCAGAAGTCCACTCTGAAAAATCCTTGGAGGTGGCGCGACTGACGGTACGAATGCCTTCGTAGCCGCCTTTCGTCCAGGTGCGATAATAGCAGACGTAGCAGGACTCCGCCGGTGACCAAAAGGCCACATTTTGCGAATCGAATGCCCCATCGGTGAGAAGCGCTTTATCCCGCCATCGGCACCAATGAATGCCGTCCTCGGAGACGAAAGCCACCAATCCGGTTTTGGAAGTTCCGGCTAAAGCTTTAAGTCGCTCCGATTGAGACACGCCAGGACGAACATCGAGAAAAGGTGAAAAATTATGGGTGAACGGTGCTTGATCCTTCAGGATGATATTGTTTTTCGTGCTTCCGTTCATTTCATGAATAGCTAGATCAGGTTTGACCCAATGGATCCCATCGTCGCTCTCAGCATAGCAAGTGACCTCGGCAGAGGAGCCATCGGTGCCGGAAACAGGAATGCCGCGATAGTACATGCGGAACCTGGCTCCATCCTGAAGAACAGTCACGTAGGCAGAAAAAGCGCCTTCCCAGGATTTGTCAAAGCGGAGAGCGACATCAGCAGGAATGGGCGTGTGGAGCTTTAGTTGCACGCCATCCAGGCGCTCGATGAGATAGTCGTCTACAAATAATTCGAGCCGGGAGCCGATTGGGCGAACAGAGTCCTCCGCCTGAAGGTCGGCAATGCCAAGCAACAAACTGGCAAAGGAAAATAAACAAACAACCTTCTCAATCCGGGTGAGCATGATATTCCTCTCCTCCAAGGCAATAGCAAAAGTACCAGACTGTATTGGATTGGTCCCCGCTGTACACAATCCGACCTGACTGTGTTACACTTGCTAAGGGTCAGTATGTAACAAGAAAAATGGGTGTCATTCTGGAAGAATCTTTTTAAGATCAAGCACAAGTGTTCAATTTACTTATAGTTTGCTGTCACGAAAAGATTCCTCCTGAATGACATGCTTTACGCTCATTCAGGCCCCTATCAGGCACAGCAATGCGGTTTTATTATTCGGAGTATTTTCCGACTCGATACACGGTCACAGACCGCCTAGGATCGATTTTTTCATTGCCCCAAAAGCACCGATAGTCCGTTTCGCTGTTAAATTGCACCGACGCTCAAAGCTTGATACGTTTGCGCCTCTCCGGCATTTTTTTCCCATAATCCAGCTTGCTGTCCGTTGTGACCTGCGGAAAGGCTGGAACATAGACGGGGAAAGGCACATTCTCCTGGATGGTGAACATATCAATTCTGGTCAACTTGACGTCATTGAAGGCTTCGATGTTGACCTCGATCTGATCGGAGTATTTCGCTTGCAGCGAATCGGCGTAGGGATCGAGATACTGGGTGATGGTCTTCATCGCATCCTTCTGATCCGCTTTCCGCTTGCTTAGATACTGGGCCTTCTGAAACAGAGCGAGATTCGCATCCTCCCACATTTCGACGTTTCTCTTAACAGCCTCCCTGTCGTCATAGCCGCGTTTGTAGGCTTCTTCTGTTAGATAGCGGTCTCTGACCATGTCGACGATTGCCAGTTTGAGCTGCTCGCCGAACTCACTTTTTCCCGTTTTTTTCTTTCTGAAAACAAGCGGATGTCTTTCGTAGTCTTGGAGGAAATCATTGACGGTCCAAACCTTACCATCTACTTGGAAAAGGGGATTATCGCCGAGTGCTTCCAATGTCTTATCCAGCGTGTCCGGTAGCGCGACTTCCTGTGTGCGGCTAAAAGCCGCATCCAAAAACGCATCCTCTTTGGCGTTTTTAGGAGGAAAATATATCGGGCCGATGATATTGACCAGCTTGACAAAAGTATCCGGATTGAATTCCATCCGCTTTCCCCGCATGACTTGCCCGACGAATTTGTTGTAGATGGCCTCCGCATTTTGCTCCTTGAGCTTGGTAGAAACGTCGTCCCAGCGTTGGCGGACGTCGGTGTCGGATATAGTCATGCGATCCGTCCAGCCCTTCACCCTCATGATGATGTGGTTGTCCTTTTCAAGCTGCAAAGGGCCGATCACCTGCCCGACTCGGAGCGGCTCGGAAAAGAGCGCTTGATGAATCGTCTGATCTTCCGGGGTAGACCATTCCACCTCATGGCGCGGAATGCTATCGAGATCGGAAAAGGCGCGGAAAGTCTTTTCAAAGGAAGAGTCGGCGGCCGAGGCCAGTATCCTTTTAGCCATGGCAGCCAAAGAATCATTATTCAGAGCGATAAACTCCACCTCGTACTTCCGCCCGGCGAGCTTGAAGGCATTTTTGATTTCGCTGGTGTCAATCTGAACCTTTTTGAATCCCTCCTCAACCATCAACACCTGCCGCATAGCTTGCTCTTTGCGTCCCTGCATGAATCGCTGAAAATGCTCGCTGTTGGCCAAAACATTGTCTTTGCCGGCTTCCAGAGCCAGCATTTTTTCCGCCAAGAGAGAATTGAGGACGATCTTTTTCTCCACACCGGAGTTGCCTTTGCAGTATCGCGGCCGGATCGTGTACTCGGCCCGCTGGATGAATTCTTCCAGCGTAATCGTTTTCTCGCCGACCCTGGCGAGAACGACGGCTTGGTTTTTCTTCTCTTTGAGTTTGGAGCAAACCACCAGGCCGGCGGCTAACAGTACAAAGATGATTGTCTTGAGGTGCAGGGAAGTTACAGTTGTCGCAAAATGCAAACGTATTCCTTCTTTTTCGACGTGAAATGCAGTGGCAGTACCCAAGCTTCCCGAAATTAATTGCCGCAATTTAGAATAGCACTCCAATCCCATAACAATGGGTCTTGCCCAAAATGCCGCTGTCGCGAAAGGCGTATTCCACTTTCAATCCTTTGTTACCCAACAGAAAGGTGGTCGCGCCAAAGCCCAATGCAAGTCCGTACTGGGAGTCTTCCATGAACAACGCCTTGTAGCCGCCGCGAAAAAAGATTTTGCCAAAGGACGGAAAAGAAGCGCTGTACTGGGCACCAACATTGACTGACTCGCTGTTGTTATTCGGATGCAAGGCATCCACGGACAATATGACTTGATGCATGCCGGCGTAAATCGGCGTCCAGGACGCACCAAAGCGAAAGATCAGCGGCAATTCCCATTCTTGCAGCCTAAACTGTCCGGGAGCATCGCGGTAGTTACCGGCTTCGTCCGGCGAAATGTCTATTGGGTTCAGCAGATCCATGCCGTCATATTTCATACGCGAGCCATAGTTGGAGATGCTCATGCCGATATTCAGCCCCTTCTCTTCATTCCCAGTGCGGGAAAAGAACGGGGTGTTGATGATGACGCCCAAATCGAATGCCATCGCCGATGCCTTTGTGTGCCAAATGCTGGATGTCACGTACTTGGCTGAGGCGCCCATGGCAAACCAGGTGGCCAGTTTTCTGCCGTAAGAAATACCCATGGCGAGATCGTTGGCGGAGAATGTTTCTCCGGTTCCCTCCTGCATGGCCAGCGACGTCACGTCCATTTCGCCAAAGTCCAGACTGATCAGACTCAAGGCAAAGGTACCCAGGTTGGGAACCAACAAGCCGGCTGCGGCGAAGGAAGCCCTGGTATCCACCAGCCAAGGCTGAATGACGAACATGGCCTCGTTTTGCTCCATGTTTGCCAATCCGGCGGGATTCCAGTAAGCGGAAGAAACATCATTGGCAATGCTGACATAGGAATCTCCCATACCATTCGCACCGGCGCCATAGCCTATTTCCAAAAAGTTGGCCGCCGTCGTGCCCGCTCGCATGGGCTTTTGCGCTTCCACAACGTATGGAAACAATAACAGCATCCCTACTACGATTACATATCTACGATACCGCAGATTCATTGCAAACCTCTCAAAGATAATCTGTATGCTATTTGGTTAGCCAAATTCTCCGGAATTCTTGCGCGGGATTTTCGCTCATCTGGCTATTCAACAAAATTTGCTACTTTATCACCGCAAACTTGCCCATGATTTCATCGCCGGTCAAATCCGACTTGACGTGATAAAAGTACATCCCAGCGGCGATCTCCAAACCCTCTTTCGTCAACATGTCCCAATGGATCGATCCATTTTCTTCCGGATTTTCCACGCGAATTTCATTCACGTATATCCCGCTACTGGTGAAGATTTTGATCGTACAGTGCGCCGGGATGTGGGTGAACAACAACCTGCGGCGCTGATTGAGCGACCAATTGGACAACGCCGGCTCCATGGCGTTGGTGACGACATAGGGATTCGGCACCACTTTGATTTGCTGCATGTCGTTTTGCATGTCCGCAGCCACCACTTCGGCGCCTTGAACCTGAAAAGTCAGCGAATCACGGTCGGACAATGGTCGCCGGAAGGTCACGCGGTAGATGTCGCCGTCCTTGGGCATTTGATTTTTCGCTTGGGAAAAACTGATGCCAAAGACGGTGCCGCCCCAGCGCATGAATCGACCATCCTTCACGACAGGGCCAACCAAGACCATTTCCGAGTCTGCATCAAAGGCCTTGTTCATGTTCTTATCATAGACCACCATGTCCATCTTTTCATATTTGCCGATGGAATCCACGAACATCTTGTTCACCACGTAGAAATCAAAACTTTGTCCTAACAAAATCGCGGCGTTGCCAATGGTCGCGCCATCGACAGCCGTAATACCGACTGCAAGATTCGTTCTTGACTGGTATGCCGCAGTGCTGCCGGTGAAAAGAATATCGTAATCCCAAGCAAAGTAGTTGGACTCTGTCGCGCTCATCTTGACTTCGATAGGAGAATTGCCTTTGACCCAGCCGGAGTTTACCGGATCGAACTCGGCCAGTTTTCTTGCCAAGTTGATTCTTAACTGAAGCCCATCGAAAACGTCCGAAGTCAATCCGCTCAGATTGAAAAAGCCCTCGATCAAGTTATCCGCAGCGTACTTTTGCGGCGTCTCCTGATAAACCAGCTTTTCGCCATCCGTCACGTCATAGATCGTGTACCCGTTGGGTGAAAACAGCCCGTCGCTCGGATGCCGAGTTTTCGGTATGATGCGCAAATAGCCGAGAGAGCCGACCTGAAACTTAACCTTGTAAGCATGTCCAGCCTTCACGAGCCGGGAATCGTAGACGCTGGGCATGACCAGATTACCGGCAATGGTCGGCGCGGCTTCGTTGGCGAATTTGATCATCGGCGCGGAATAACCGGCGGCTTCCTTGGTGGGAGTTGCCACGGCAACGTTCTTGCCAATGGCGCGGATTTCTTCATTCTCATCGAGATCGATGACGATGTTGTTTTCCGATGGAGCAATCGCCGTTTCTATGCCGGGAATTCCATAATCAAAAGCCGTAATGGCGTAATAATAGGTGCGACCATTCTCTACATCACGGTCGACGAAAAAGTGCCGGATGCCGGTATCCTCGCCCAAATAAAACGGCTCGCCGTTGATGATCGCATAGGTGGTAGCTCCCTGAATGCCATTCTTCAGATCGCATTGAAAGATCGGCTTGCGGCCGGCAGGATTGCCGTACATATCATGAAGCTGTTCGGCATCCGAAAAGTACCTGTCGGTGGCGCGGTAAAGCTTGAATCCCTCAAAGTCGTTCTTTCCACGCAGCAACGGCTCGCGGGTCAGGCGGTCGGCAACATCATCCCAAAAAAGATACACAGCGCCGTCGCTGGCCTGCGCCGTCAAGGTCGGCATCATGGGCGGCTGGGCAAAGCGATAGTCCGTTTCATAAATCACCTGCACAATGGCCTTTCGTTCGAAAAGCGCCGGAGCCACATGAGCACCGGAATTCAAGCCGCTGAGAGTCTCATAAGAATGCACCTCAGCCACCGAGATGCGCTCGGTTCGACCTTTGTACAAGGCGAACACTCCGGTGCCAAACTCTTCGATAAGGTTGCTGAGCTCGCCAAAGAACTCTTCCAGCTTGGGCGTGCCCAGGATGGCCCATTGCTCCATATCCCATTTGATATGGGGCCGGAGTTCGCCGGGATGACGAAACAGCTTGAAAGCCGTCAAGCCAAGCTGATCCGACTCGCCAATGTCGGTGGCGGCGAAATTGGGTTCGCAGCCCAGACCTTCGACAAAATCAGGCTGATGATTGCATTCAGTGCCATTGACATCGGGCGCATTGTAGTTCAAGTCATTGGGTCCGACACCGTCCGTTCCAACATCATCGCCAGGATTTTCGCCCTCGTCGTATTTTCCATTGTCGTTGGCGTCTTCGCCATCGGCCCAATCCTGATCCTCGTCGCCATCCCAGTGAGGCCTGAGATCCTGCATGGTTCGATCGTGATACTGGAGGAATTTCTGCACGTCGGCGATGCCGTCCGTAGCGCCAACGAGATTCCCTGCCGGATTGTCGCGCCGTTCATCGAGCAAGCCGTCCTCATCGTTGTCTATCTGATCGAAGCCGAGGCCCGGACTTTCCAAAAAGGCGAATCCCATGATCCCGGTTTTGATACCGCCGACGCCTATGCCGTCCACGTCCCATGAGTAGGCGAGATTCGCCTTGCGGCTAAAGTAACCGATGTCGTCGGCTTCTCCCTGATCTCCCGAGTGACCGATGCCATTGTCCAGCCAGTAACCAAAGGCCATTTCCGGCAGATCATAGTCGGAATTGTTGCTGATGTCGTATTCCCAAAAGATGGCATCCCGCGTCTGCGGATTGTTCCACTGATAACCGCGCACCTGGATTCGAATCCCCAATCCGCCCCAGGGCATCCCTCTTTGCACCGTGATCTGCTCAGGATGCTTGTCGCCGATTCTTTTTCCCGGGCGAGGGTAGTACCGAACTCGCTCGCCCGGCAGAAGGTTTTCCTGATCCTGCGCGTCATTGGCTACGAAATAGCACTCCATGTCCGCATACTGGACGCCGCGGCCAAAGCGGCCATTCCATTCGCCTTGCCATTTCAAGGCGTCACCTCTTTCCGGCCAGCCCTTGGCAGGCCAAGATTCTGCATGATTGCTCATGGCCGGATATTCGCCATTGGCATCAAAATAGCCACCCACCGGCTCCAATCCCCAAGTGACCGTTCCGGAAGGGTCTTTATCCATGGCTTGATAGTAGTTGGTCTGGCAAAAATACAGCGTATCCGTTGCCCGGCCGCTGCGAATCTCGTTTACATCCGTCACCGGGATGGTGTCATTCTTCATGAATACGCGCGCGCCGATCAACAACGCAGTCCCGTCATTCATGCCGGTGCCGGTTTCGTCATTCGGCCATTTGGACGTGTTATAGTTGGGCCACTGTGCCAGCATGGTGTTGTTGCGAAAGGCCAACAAAACGCGATTGCCGTTCATATATCCCACCCGTTCGGAAGATACATCACCGGCCTCGTCATCCGGGCCTTCGTATGGCTTGCCTTGCGGGTAGGCCGCGCTCATCGCCAAGAGCAAAATGCCGATTATTCTCCGGTAAGGGAGAACGCCTCGACGCATGCTTTCCTCCAATCAATTCCGATTTATTTGATCACCGCAAACTTGCCCATGATCTCGTCGCCCGAAGCGGCAGATTTGACATGGTAGAAATAAACGCCGGCAGCGACTTCCAATCCTTCCTTGGTTAGCATGTCCCAATGGACTGTGCCGTTGTCTTCAACATTGTTCACATCGATCTCGTCCACGTACACGCCGCTGCTGGTAAAGATCTTGATGCTGCACTGAGCCGGGATGTGGGTAAAGAGAAGGCGTCTGCGCTGATTGAGGGACTTGTTCATCAGCGCCGGTTCCATCATGTTGGTCATCACATAGGGATTGGGCACGACTTTGATCTTTTTCATATCTTCGGCTAACGCGGCGGTGGCGCCTTGAGCCGGTTGTACTTTGAACATGAGCGAATCCAAAGCCGTCAAGGGTCGCTTGAAGGTCACGTGGTACACATCGTTCTTTTTCGGCATCTGATCGATGGCTTGCGCAAAGCTGATGCCGAAGACCGTTCCGCCCCAGCGCATGAACCTGCCATCCTTCACCACCGGCCCGACCAGCACGATCTCGGAATCCGGCTCGAATATTTTGTTCATGTTCTTGTCATAGACGACCATATCCATCTTTTCATAATTACCGGTCGAGTCCATGAACATTTTGTTCACGACGCAAAAATTGAAGGTCTGTCCCAGCAGAATGGCAGCGTTGCCAATGGTGCTGCCGTCGACATGGGTGATAGAAATAGCCAAATTGGTGCGTCCCGTGTAGGCAGAATCCGGGCCGTTGAAGATGATGTCATAATCCCAGGTAAAGTACTTGGATTCTTCTGCGTTGACCGTCACTTCGATGGGGGAGTTTCCCTTTAGCCAACCGGAGTTCAGAGGATCGAATTCGGCGAGCTTAATGCCCGGCGTAATGGTCAGTTGCAGGCCGTCGAATACATCCGATGTTAGGCCGGCATCAACGTTAAAGAAGCCGTCCACCAAATTGTCGGCCAAGTAATTGTCCGGGCTTTCCTGATAGATCAAGCTATCGCCGTCCGTCACGTCATAGACGGAGTAACCGTTCGGGGAAAACAGCCCATCGCTGCGATGTCGGGTTTTGGGAATCACCCGCAGATACCCCAAGCTGCCGACCTGGAACTTGATTTTGTATGTGTGTCCCGGCTTGACGCGATTGTAATCATAGACACTGGGAACCACCAGGTTTCCGGCAATATTCGGCTTGGTGTTATTCTCAAAAGCAATCGCCGGCGGAACATACCCTGCAGCTTGTTGTCGCGGTACTACCACCTGCACGTTGCGTCCCAGATAGCGAATCTCTTCATTCTCATCCAAATCGATGACGGTGTTGTTCTCCGCCGGAGCAATGCTAATGCCGTCCTTGCCGGACTGCTCCACGCCATAGTTATAGGCCACCAACGCGTAATAATAGGTGCGACCGTTCTGCACATTGCTATCGATATAATGATGTTGGATGCCCGTGTCATCGCCCAAATAGAAAGGCTCGCCGTTTATGACTCCGTTTTCCGAAGCGCCTTTCCTGCCGTCTTTGATGTCACACTGGAAGATGGACTTTTTGCCGGCCGGATTGCCGTACATATCGCGCAATTCTTCGGTGTCGGAAAAGTATTTGTCCGTGGCTTTGTAAAGCTTATATCCTTCAAAATCGTTGATGCCATCTAAAAAAGCCTGTCGGGTGAACCGATCTGCTACGTCGTTCCATATCAAATAAACTTTACCATCGCCGGGAGTTGCGGTAAGAGTCGGCAGCGACGGCGGCTGCAAGAAACGGTAGTCGGCATCGTAAATGGCCTGCACAATTCGTTTCTTCTGGAATAACGCAGGGGCCGTATGAGCAGACGAATTCAGGCCGGACAATTCTTCATATGAGTAAAGATTGGAGAGCGAGATCCGTTCCGTCAGTCCATGATGCAAGCGGAAGGGCGAGGAAGCAAATGTCTGGGCAATGTTAGTTACTCCGCCGGTGTATTCATTCAAGCCGGACTGGGTCATGAAATCATAGAATCTCTTATCGCTTCGAAAAAGGTAGCCGGTCAAGGTGAACTCGTACATTTTGAACATCGTCAAACCGAGCATATCGGATTCGCCAATGTCCGTGGAGCCAAAATTAGGCTCCGAGCCCAACCCTTCGATAAAGTCCGGCCGATGGTTGCATTCCGTGCCATTGACGTCCGGCTCGGTATAGTTCAAATCACCGGGAGCCACACCGTCAGTACCCACGTCATCTCCGGGGGATTCGTCGGTTTCGTATTTGCCGTTACCGTTGGCGTCGTTGCCGTCGCGCCAATCGCCGTCCTCATCCGCATCCCAATGAGGCTGCCAGGAACGATTGTTATACTCACGAAATTTTGCCGTGTCCTGATCAATGTTGCGCAGATAAGTATCCTGATGCGGCGTCTCAAAAAACGCAGACGGATTATTATCGCGACTCTCATCTGTCAGCCCATCATCGTCATTGTCCTTACCGTCATCGATCACACCCGGGCTTTCGAGGAAGGCCAAACCCATGATGCCGGGAATGAGCCCACCCGCGCCGACGCCATCGTAATCCCAAACATAGGTCATATTCAGTTTTCGACTAAAATATCCCCAGTCCCCATCAGGATCTTCACCCCCCACTCCTGAATCTACATAATAGCCAAAGACCATGTCATTCAAATCATAGTTGGAAATGTTGGCAATGGTGTATTCGATGAATACGGCATCGCGCGCCTGCGGATTATTCCACTGAAAAGCGCGCACTTCCACGCGCAGCCCGAGTCCACCCCAAGGCTCACCTTTTTGAATGGTCACATTGGGGTTTTTATAGCCAATCTTAATTCCGCGTCGCGGATAATATTTTATCGGCTGATCAGGCTGCATTGCATGCAAATCATGGGCATCATTGGCTACAAAGTAAGTTTCCAAATCCGCGTATTTTATTCCTCGACCAAAGCGTCCATTCCATTCGCCTCGCCATTTCAAAGCATCTCCTCGTTCGGGCCAGCCTCTGAGCGGCCAAGATTCTTCGCGATTACTGATGGCCGGATATTCGCTGAGCTCGTTAAAATAGCCAAATACCGGATAAAAACCCCAATCTACAGTGCCTTCGGGATTTTTCTTGGTATCGCCGCGATAGTGCGTTTGAATGAAATAGAGCGTGTCCAGGTCGGTGCGAGTGGCGATCACGTACGGATCGGTCACAGGAATCGAGTCGTTTTCGATATACACCTTGGCGCCAATGAGTAGGCCAATATCGTCGTGCATGCGCATGCGGTTGGCGTCGTTAGGCCAACCCACACAATCGAGAGAGAAATCACCCAACTGGGTATTGTTGAAATAGGGCATATAGACTCGGTTGCCGTCCATCCAGCCTTTGCGCACCGCAGCCACGTCCCCGGCTGGATCGTCCGGGCCTTCATAAGGCCGGCCTTGCGGAAGCACATCGACAGCCGCCAACAGGAGTAGGTACAGAATAGACAAGAATCTAATTTGTTGCTTCATTCCAGAAACCACCTCTTTTTTGCTTTACACTTTCAGTCAAAACCTGTGATGTTTTAATAATCTCACAGGTTTTTGAAATCTATTCCACCAGAGGACCAAGTTTTTGCGGAAACGAGGGCAAGTCTAACAGACTTCCAATTACATGTGCCAACTCCGTATTGTCCTTCATACCTGTAAACAAGATGGCATGCGGGCCAAAGGCGAATAGCGGCGTTGGTTGCGCTGAATGGTGCGTCGTAGCCCATGCGACCTGCATCGTGGAGTACCCGGAATCGGCAGGTACGATGGAGAGACCGCCGGTTTCGTGATCTGCGGTGACAATGACCAAAGTGCCCTTGTCTTGCAGGGCAAAGCTCAGGACGACGCCTACGGCTTTATCAAAGCGCTTGATCGGATCGACGATCCAGTCGGCATCATGCTTATGTCCGCCGATGTCGGTGTCGTCGGTTTCGATCATCAGAAAAAAGCCTTTGTCGCCTCGGCCCAGAACTTCCAGCGTCTTTTTGGTGATGGGCACAATCAGCTCGCTATGAAGGGAGGGTTCCTCAAGGAATCCCAGCACTCTGTCACCCTGCATTCTCTGCAGGCTCGCCACGTCCTCGACTATTTGGTAGCCCTTTCCTTTGGCTTGTTCAAGCAAATTAATTTCATCGTTGCGTCGGCCGCCAGCTATCGATTTTGGTATGAACCATTTTTTGCCGGGGCCAATCAGCAGATCGACCTCGGCAGCAATCTGCTGTCGCGCTATTTCAGCGAAATCATTTCGATCCCTTACATGCACGCTAAAGGCAGCTCCGGTTGCCCCCGTTGCTCCATCGGTCATAGAAATGATCCCGGTGCGCATGCCTTTCTCTTTGGCGGCAAGAAAGAGACCACGCGCCCGCGTGCCGTCCGGCAAAACCCCAATCATTCCTGGCTTGGTCTTGAAACCGGTCGCCAGGGCGGTCGCGGCCGCGCTGGAATCGGTGAACAAATCCTCGCTGTCGGTGCGCAAGAAACCGGTCACCGGCATGCGCTCGATATTGTACCAGCCACTCTTACCCAGCGTGTGCAATCGCGACAGCAGCAAATGATTGATGCCCATGCCATCACCGATGAAGAGGACGACGTTGCGCACCTCGGCATCCGGCATGAGCGGGTAGCGTTCAGGGATATTGCCCGCAGGCTTGGACTGAGCGGAAATTCCCGTCGCTGCCAGGAGCGCCGCAACTAAAACAATAATCAGCGCCCGTCCAACTGGCCATTCCCTCTTCATGATAATCGATGTTAAAATATGACCTCCACTCCCGCTTTCATCTGTCGCGGAGCCGCGTACATGGATGGATCATGGATGCGATCGTAATAGTCATTGAAATCGCTTCGATGATCATCCAATTGCGACTGGCGCACAATGTCCGTATAGGCCCGCCCGGTAATGCTGTTGACGGAAAGCTCATTCAAATTGTCGAGTAAATTGTAGGCTATCAGCAACAAACGCAATTGAACGTTGGCCACGCTGTAGAGAGCATAATAAGCCCGCATATCAATGGTAACCTGCGAAGGCTTGGGCGAATTGTTAGGGAACAAATTGACCCGAGCCAGTGGGCTTTCCGGAATCGGGTTCCAGCTAAAGGGCGTCCCCGAATTGTAATACCCCGTCAAGGTGGCGCCATATTTTGTGGCATTATAGCCTACGGAAAGGTTGAAGGTGTGCCGTTGATCCCAGCTCATGGGGATCAGAATGTTGACCGGATCCATGCTTTGGCCGGCTCGATTAAAGCTAAAAGTCGGATTATCGGCATTGCCGCGCGTGTACTGCAGGGTATAGTTGAGAGCGGCGACAATTGGTCCGGAGAAGTACTCATACTTTAGCTCAAATCCTCTGGCATTGCCATAGTCTTTATTTCCATAGAGGCCGTATCTGATCTGATTAAAAGTGGTGATGACTTTGGCGCTCAACAAATCATAAATGTCGCGATAAAACACGGCCACCTCCAAACTCATGCCCTCGGACAACTGCTGCCACAATCCGACTTCATATTGAATGGTTTTTTGCGGCTTGATCAGGGGATCGCCCATGGTCGTGCCAAAATCATTGGGCGGAACCAAGCGCTTGGAGTTCTGATAAAGGGCATAGAGCGGCGGCATTTGGAAAAAGTGTCCATAGGCAAAGCGTAAAAGCGCCGCATCCCCTAATTTGTAAGAGATACCGAATCTCGGGCTGAGCTGGTAAACAGAAGGAGCTTGCGGAAATTCACTCATCTTTTCTTGATTGTCCGGAAAGCTCAATTGATTCGAAGGATTTCTCATAACCGTCGGGTAGGTGGTCTGCGGATCAAAATAGTCAAAGCGCAGACCCAGGTTGATGACCATGTTCTCATATTCCATCTTGTCCTGAAGGTAGGCAGAAAACTCAACCGGCTTTACCCGATACTTGTCGGCATAGATGGAGGAATCCGGCGAAAGGACCGGCACATAGTAGAGATAGGTTCGCTTATGCGCCAATGAGTCGTAGACAAAATCGAATTGATAGTCTTTGCCATAATAATAATTACGGATGGAACTCGCATTGTTGTCAATATCATGCTGAATCCATTGTGCTCCGCCCTTCACAATGTGATGCTTGTTTGCTTGCCAGGTCAGATCGAACTTGCCATTATAGTCTTTGTTGGTCCTTTTGGAATAGGATTTGTCATTGCCTCCGGTTAGAAAACCCGGGCCATCATTACGGGAGTAGTCATCGTGCACATAACGAGAATCATAGGGGTTTGCATACGAGTAGTAACCATTCCAATTATAGAGGTAAGAGGCTTTGAATTCATAAAAAAGGGAGTTCGAGAGCGTGTGGTTAACCTGCCAGGCAAGCAGATTGGACTTGCCATGCGAGGTGGCACGACCATCCGGATTGTACTTCCAGTCATGGCTGTAGCCTTGGCTTTCGTCCTTATTCAGAGTATAAGTCAGCGAGGTCCTGACGGTCGATATCGGCTTGAACGAGAGTTTACCAAAGATCGAGGAGGTCTTGCTCCAGGCCATAGGCACGAAGGCATTGTCGCCCGTGTGTTCGGTGTACCATTGCGTCGTGTCGTGCTCGGAAAAATCGCTAAAGTCGTCCGGATTAAATCGCCTGATGCCGTTGAGATAATTCTTGTCATCCTGATAGCGACCATTAAATACAAACGTCAAACGGTCTCCGACTATTGGTCCGGAAAGGAATGCTTTGTAATCTTGATTTCGGTTTAGATCGGCGTCCTTCAAGCCGATAAAAATGTCCTTATTGGCAGTAAGGTAGTTGGCCATGTTCACGGAAGCTGAACCCTGAAAAGCTTTGCCGCCGTCTTTGGTCACCGCGTTGACAATCCCGCTCATGGCATTGCCATATTCCGCATTGAAGGTCCCGGTAATGACCTCTACTTCCGAGACTACCTCTTTCTCGACCGTTACGGCGCGTCCCCGTCCAAAAGCTTCGCCTACCTGCATGCCATCGACCAAATAGGAAACTTCATCCAAGCGGCCGCCACGGAAATGCCCTTGCACGATGCCGGCTTGCATCTCCACCACCGTTTGCAGGTTTTCCACCGGCAAAGTTTGCATCTGCTCGGAGGTAACATTGCGCACTGAGCTGGTCTGATCTTTCTTCATGGCAATGCGTTCGGCAGCTACCACCACCTCTTCTCCTTCGATGACTGCCTCCTTAAGCTTGATGGTCAAGCTGGTGGTCCGGTTGACCGAAACCGCGACATTTTCCATCAGCATGGTTTCATAGCCGATCATGCGAATGCGCAGCTTGTAGGTGCCCGGCGTCAGATTGATGATGAAGAAATCACCGTTCATGTCCGTAGCCGAACCGCTAGTGGTTTCTTCGATGATGACGTTGGCGCCGATCAGGGGTTCGCCGGTTTTGCTGTCGGTAATGCGGCCGGCGATTTTTCCGGTGGTTTGTGCGTGGCCTGCCAAGGTGCAAAGCAAACTAATCGCTAATAGCACAAATCGCAGGCACATCCTTTTTGTAGAACGCATTTTTTAGAAACCTCCATAGGCGGTTCGGATTCATGACTCTTCGCTTTTGACGGTAGCTGTCCAATCATCGTTTAGGCGTGAGAGCTTAGGGTCCGACCTTTAGTTGCTCTCTTATCTATTTGAAGAGAGAAAGCCAAACCTCAAAGGTACTGGTGACCTTTAAGGTTTGGGACAGTGGGCATTTGATAGTAACCGATCACAGGGGCATGTAATCGTTTAAGACATTATGATGACAGGATCAGGATAACGCGGATTCACAGGATCGTCATTTTAAGATGAACCGCATCTTCTTACCAACGATTCTTCACTCACGATCTTTTTCCTGTCGATCCGAACTATCCGGTCATCCTGTCGTTCTTGAATACCCTGTGATCAGTTACATATGATACTATCGCATCAGAAGCATTTTCTTGGTACTGGCAAAATGGCCGGCTGTTAGAGTGTAGAAATAAACGCCGCTCGGCAATTGAGAAGCATCAAAACTGACCGTATAGGAGCCGGCCGGTTTATGGGTATTGACCAGCGTAGCCACTCGCTGACCCAACAAGTTAGACACTTCCACTTTTACCAAGACAGACTGCGAGATACTATAACTGATGGTTGTCGACGGATTGAAGGGATTGGGATAGTTCTGGCTCAGCTCGAAATCCCGCAGAACCTTCTCTCCTTTCGGATCATTCACGCCGGTTTCAGTCGGCATGCCATACTCGAAGGCGCCCATGTCAGGAGCGGTTCCCGCGAAGGCGAACTTGAAGCCGAAGGGATCGACAGCGCCGGCATCGATGGCAGGCGATGCTGCGGTGAGAGACAAAACATCCGTCAGGGTGTCGGCAAATGCCGGATCAGCGATGACATTCGCCATGGCCGGATCATTGTAGGGCGCGCTGCCAACGATGTAGACCATAGTCGGGATGTCGATGATGGACAGACTGTGATCAATGGTGACTTTGGGCGTATCGGTCGCCGCCGGTCTGTTACGAATGTCATAATCGGTCATCGCCTTCTCTCTCTGGCGGCTGTTCCAGGCGGAAATGTTGTTCTTAAGATAGAACTTGTTGGTTCCCGGGCCATTCATTTGGACTGCGCAGTTCTTCTGAAACGCCCAAGTGTTGTTGTACATGTATGTCACGCTGCCGGAGAGATTGCTTTCCTGATTTTCGATGGCGTTGTCGCCAAAGTCATGACTGCCGGTGGCCCGCTGCGGCTGCGTGACGTAGATGTAGTTGTGATGAATCGTCCAGGTGTATCTCGAGGCCACGGTGCTGCCGGCGACGCCGTAGCTTATTCCAACCGAGCCGCTGACAAAGTCGCGAATGGTGTTGTAGGCAATATCGATGGGACTAGATCTGGCGTCTTTGGTCACTTTTGCGCTGATCTTCGTGCCGCCCTTTTCAATGAGGTTGTTTCTGACGGCAGTGAATGGTACGTCCGTGATGACAATGGCCGTATTGGCAATGTTGTGGAACATATTCCCATCAATAATGTTTGCACCTTCATTGTTGACACATTCGATCGCTTTGTCATTCAAGTCGACAAAGGAGTTGTTCAAAATCTTGGCTTCACCCGCTTCAATCTTTATTCCGCCCACGGAAACAGGCGACTCACCGCTGAGATTACCCTGAACCTTAAAGCCATCAACCGTTACGTTGTAGGCGCCCGGCATGATGTCTAAAACCGGTAGTGCATCATTTGCAGGCGTCAAGATGGTCACATCCGAACCGGCTCCTAACAAAGAAACTCCAGGGGTTGCAATGGTAAAGGTTCCAGTGTAGGTCCCTGCGCCGACTTTCACAATGTCACCTTCAACGGCAGCGTCGAGAGCTGTTTGCAATCCGCTTCCGCCGCTAACGTTGCGAATGGTCTGCTCGACGCATTTCAACTCACCCCATCTCCAAGTGTGTTCCCATGCTTGATCGACGCCTGTGCGGGTTCCGTCCATGGCGCTCCACATTTGCGGCCAGAGCACCGCGGCCGTGGTCTTGCCGACAAAGCCATCGTTGTCGTTGAAATAGGGGTAGAATCCCATCACATATTCGGCGGAAAGGGCAATGGAAGATTGCAGTGTTAGTTCCAGCTCCAGCGTGACCTGCTTGGGATAGCTGAGGGTATCAGCAGTCCAGGCAGCTACGTAATTCGTCGCACTGGTATAACCGCCGCTGGAGATAAGGGTATTGTTGCCGTACTCCAGGATGATGTAATGGACGGAATTATCACCCGTCTCGCCGGCGGCTTTGACGTTCAGAGGATCTAAGCGCAGCTCAAATCCATCGCAGTTGTAAACGTCGCTGGTAGGATTCTTGCTCAGCGGGTACCATTTATTGTCCGAGAATGAAACCAGCATGTACAAAGTATGACCGCCCGATACCCACCCCGCTTTGAACTTTGCCACCAGGTCATTCTTGTCCACGAAAGGATCCATCAGGGCATCATTGTTCCGGTCACGATCATTGAAGTAAGCCTGAGTCCAGGGAATATTTTCCCATTCGCTGCCATTGCCGTCAATGGTTGGTGCCGCCTCGATCTTGTAAGCGTAAGCCTGGGCCGGGGTTGTCAAAGAGCTGTCAACATACATGATGGTTTGTGCCTGCGCAACTGCGGCGAACGTGCACAGCAACGCAATAACAAGAATATTTTTCATAGGACGTCTCCTCTTTAGATTGAGTTCTGAAACCGAGCAAACGAATTCTGAAACACTAAAACCTTTATAGCTAAGCTTCACCTCCTTTCTTCGCTAGCAAGCGCATTCTTGCTGATGATTAAAAATGTGCAGTTGTACTTGACCACCTCCTTCCCTTTACTTTAGTCAAATGAATTACGGAAGCTAAAGCTTTTCTCGGTTTTTCTTTCAGGAGTAAAGCTGGCGAAAGAAAGTGGCTGCCTTAGAAACAGCCATAGCTTTGGAATCAAACTGAGCTTTGAAGCTGCAATATCTATTGCTAATGATGCTTTCTGAAACCTAAAGCAACTTTTCGCCAAGAAAACGGCAATGCATTATCGACAGTTCTTTTAATAGAAGCTATAAATTGCATAGGACTCATCAACAGGCGTTTGTACGCCTGTAGATGCCCGACCGATTAACTCAGTTTGTAATATAATGTGCCTTGGCTCCGCAGCACTGACTGGAGCATTTATTTCTTCTACCAATATTTCCACAGCCTTTTGCCCTATCTCGTAGGCTGGCTGATGGACAGTAGTAATAGGCACCTGGAGAAGTGCAGTTACTACATAGTCACCGAATCCAGCCAAAGCAATATCATCCGGAATCCTCAGCATTGCCTCTAAAATAGCTCGATAGGCACCCAAAGCGATTAGATCGCTCATGCAAAAAATGCCGTCCGGTTTGTATTGGCTGCACAATCCTGCTTTGACTGCTTGGTAGCCGCTCTGATAGTCGACTTTGCATGGGAAGAGTAGATCGGGCTGGGGAGTAACATTATGGGAAAGTAGAGCTTCTCGATAACCTTGATATCGCCTCTTGGCAATTAATGGCAAGTTCGTGGGGCCTACATACGCAATTCTTTGGCAACCACGCTGCATGAGGTGCTCGACCACTGTGAAAGCGCTTTTTCGGTCATCAATTGTTACTGAGGAAAATTCGAGCGACTCGACCGTACGATCGTAAAAAACGATAGGCGTGCCGCGCTCATAAATGCGTTGTAGGAGTGTGTCGTCCGCAGTCTCTTGAGACACAGCGACAAGAAGTCCATCTACCGGAAGAGCGGAAAGATATTGCAGGCTTCGCTTCTCATTGGCTTCATTCTCATCGCTTATCATGATAATGATCTCATATCCTTTTTGTCTGGCCGCCTTATAAATTCCCCTTATCGCCAAGGCAAAAAAGGTCGTAGCAATTTCCGGGACAATCACACCGATTGTATTCGTGCGCTTTTGCGCCAGACTCCTTGCCATGAGGTTAGGTCGATAGTCCAACTCCTCGGCCAGCTTCTTGACCTGTTCTTTGACGGTCGAAGATACATCTGTCTTATCACGTAGCGCTTTGGAGACCGTGGTAGGTGTAACCCCCAATTGCTGGGCAATGGTCTTTAGAGTCACAGGGATTTTTTTGTTCATTAATTCACCCGATCGTCATAATATTTTGAAACTGTATAATCAGAATTGGGGCGGGAATGACACAATAAATTCGCTCAGTGTTAAGCGCATGTTTGTTCCGAGAGGTTACGTCAACGATGTCGCAAACGCTTACGCAAATTATAAAATCCTCCATTCATTGTCAAGGACTTTTTCAGTGGATTTTGTCATTGGTTTGGAGACACGGAGAGAATCACTGGCAACCCCAACATCACGATTCGGACAAGCTTCACTCTTTTGGCGATGATCACCTTGATGCAAGTCAACTCAGCAATTGTTGTGCTGACCTTCTGTACGAAGTGGTACTGGTTGGCTACCCGCTAAGGCATAGCGAAATAAAGAGCCAAAGCTTCGGTCGTCGACGTCAAAGCGTTCCCAGCTTTTAATCACAGAAGCTCCTTCGGAACAGCATTCGTTTGGATTTTCGCTTTTCATTTCGCTGGAAAGCGTGCTATTGTATTATTCTAGAAAAACTATTACGACTGCGAAGATTTTGCTAACCGCCAGGCCGCGCGAAAGCATGCTAATTCCATATTCGCATCTATTAGCGCTGATTCGCGGTGGATGACTTTGGTTGCGGCAACTCGCTGCGCTATGGCAGAACCTTTATGGTTTTTATCTCAAAAGGACAAAAATCCAAATCGAGCGTTTTATTCTTCACCCTCATTTCATGCAGATTATTTTCCATGAGGTCGGTCTCGAAAACTTTGGCCGGGAACGAGGCAAAAGTAACTACGCACGAAGTGCTTCGCCCGCGCGGCTCATAGAAACGGAGGATCCAAGCATCTTCTCTTTCGGCCTTCTTCAGCACTTCCAGCACGATATCTTCCGTGTCCAGCGAGCATGGGAATTGCACCCCTCCGGCCTCCATTCCTTCAAATGTCGCGACGGGTTGATTCAGTTGCGCAGCTTCGGAGAATACGGAAGACTCCGCCAGCCCCAACGTATGCGGCAGCAAGCTGTAGGTAAAATCATGGCTCCCTTGGTCGGCTTCAGGATCCGGATTCGACGTCGAGCGCAGCAGGTTCAAATCGATGGTGTTGTCCAAAACCTTGTGGCCATACTTGCAATTATTGAGTAGCGCCACGCCATAGTCTAAGGCCGACAAATCAACAAAGCGATGTCCGACCACTTCGAACTTGGCGATGTCCCAACTGGTATTGCGATGCGTGGGGCGTTTCACGTAGCCGTATTGAATTTCATGGGACGCCTCGGCGCTAAACACATTGACCGTAAAAGCCACGCGAAGCATCTTATGCCTTTCCTGCCAGTCGATGTGAGTGGCAAAGTCCAGGCGTTTGCTATTGGCGGCCAGCGTGACCACCTGTCGCAACGGTGAATCACCAACCTGAAACTCGAAACGCAATTGTTGCAGCAGCGGACCATAGCTTTGCCACTGCCAGGAAACGAGCTGCGCCTGGCCGATCAGTTGATTCTCGTAAAATATGTCCACGTCCCAGGCGTCCCACTGAGCGGGGCGATCCTCAAACAAATTGAGCACATTCCCCTTGACCATAACTTCCCGATTGCATTCTTTGTCAAAAGCGCGCGCTATCGTTCCATCAGCGGAGAATTCGTAGCGAATCAGATCATTCTCCAGCACCATTTCCTTCGGCGAAGTTGTTTTCGTCTGCGTGATCCCGGCGTTTGCACGTTTGACTGTTATCGCGCCCAAAGACGGGACTGCCGCAAGCACGACCGGCCCCTCCGGCGTTTGTTGGGCAAGGACATTCTCTCCCCGCTCATCGACAATCTCATACTCCGCCCAACTAAGCGGCAGAGTAAGAGGTCGCCGATAGGAATATGAAAGAGTATTGACAAAGCTCAAACTGTCTTGTCGCCTCTTTAGCAACCGCTTTCCAACCTCAGAATAAAGCGTTTTCGCCTGTTCCTGTAATTCCGCATACTCACGGCGACAGGTTTCATACACCAAGGCGATACTCGATCCGGGAATGATGTCGTGGAATTGATTGATGAGAATCTTTTTCCACATGGCGTCGAATTCCTTTGTAGGATATTGGCTCGCCGGTAAAAGGCTGTAGAGCGCTTCCAGCTCGCGCATCTTCCGCTCAAAATAGCGGTTCATTTTCTTGTTGAAAGCCTGGGTGGTCAGTGTGCCGCGATGCAATTCCAGATACAATTCCCCGCTCCAGCGATGCAAAAGATCGCGCTTTTGCGTCAATCGATCCAGCAGCGGCTGCGCATGGCCAAATTCCACGCGCGGACTTGACTCTAAATCCTGCTGGCGCAGACCGGTTTCTATGATGTCTTCGGTCGGTCCGCAACCGCCATCGCCGACGCCGTACAGAACCAAAAACTCATCCAAGCGATCCCGTTCCTCGAAATTCTCCTGTGCATAAATCATGCTCGCAGGTCTGAGGTCGCTATTATAAGTATCCTCCGGGGGAAAGTGCACCACAATTTCGCTGCCGTCGATGCCGCGCCAGATGAAGGTATGATGCGGGAAACGATTGAACTGATTCCAGGAGATTTTTTGCGTAACCATGACGCCCAAGCCGCTTTTCTGCAGAATCTGCGGCATGGCCGCGCTATAGCCGAAGACATCGGGCAGCCAGAGATTTCGCACCAGCACGCCGAATTCATCTTGGAAAAAGTTTTTCCCATGCAGAATTTGTCTGACCATAGACTCGCCGCTGATGATGTTGCAGTCCGCTTCCACCCACATGCCGCCTTGGACTTCCCACCGTCCCGCGGCTACCTGTTCTTTGATCTTGGCATACAGGCCTGGGTAATTCTCTTTGACGAAAGCATAGTGCTGCGCCTGCGAAGCGCCAAAAACATAGCCCGGATATTTTTCCAACAGCGAGATTTGATTGGCGAAGGTGCGAGCACATTTGCGCACCGTCTCGCTCACCGGCCACAGCCAACCTGTGTCAATGTGCGCATGACCCACCGCAACCGCTTTGAGACTTGAACAGCCAGCCTTTTGGCTCAACAAAGGTGATAGCACCTGTCGCGCGCGTTTGACTCCATCAGGGTCCTCGCGAAACGTATCCATCGCCGAATTGAGACCGCGCAGAATCCGCGCCCGGCGAACGCTTCTATCCGGCAGCGTCTTCATCATGCTATTGAGAACATAAAAATCGAGATAAAGCTGCCACATGTCAACATTGAACAAAGCCAAGGCCAAATCTTGAACCGAAGCTTCGTAATGTCCGAATCTTTTCAAATCCTTCGGATGCGGATCTCGCTGCAATTCCAAGCCGAAGAGCTGCGCCGCTGTGACTTCGATCCACAAATCGACCGGCTCACCTCCACGTGCCGCTTCGCTGATCAAATAGCGATCTCGCTTGAAAAAAGGCTGCCAGACCGAATGCACGCTCAACCCTTGCAGCGGCATGCCATCGGCGGCAAAAATGCATGCCTCGCCACCGAGATTGAGTCGCGCAGCCACCGGCTTGCCGTTCCATTCAGACGGAATCGTTCCCTGCAAATGAAACCAGGCTACCTGCCAGTTCTTGCCCCAGGTTTGCCCAACTTTAATCGGGACATAATGACCATCCAATCTGCGGTTAAATGGAACCGCAGGCTCAAAAATACAATACTCCCCGCGAAATAGCACTTCATCTGGGTAGAAAAGACTCTTAAGCCGATCAATGAATAATTCACAACGCTGCTCGTATAGCTTTCTTTCTTTTTCGATCATCGTTTACCTCAATCACATTGCCAGTTGGTGGACAAACAAAACGATGTGCAAGATTGCTCTATGCAATTTCGAAAGGAATTGTCGCATCCGTCATTTCGGATTTCAAGAGGCCGACAGCGACTACTGAAGGTCAATCAAAAAACAATCTTGGGGAGATTCTTGAATTTCGTCTAAAGACCATGACCCCGGGACCATCCGCACAGCGCTACCCAAAAAAACTTTGCTGATCGGTCCACACCCTGTTTTTCGGATGCGGATAGTGGCACTTGCGCAACGGTGAGGCAAGTTGGTGGCATGTAAAAGTTAACGGGCCGATGAAGCTTTGCCTGTCTGCCGCCGACCTGCCAATATCTGGACAAATCTCCTTTTTCCCAGTATCCGGCTATTTATGACTTACAACAGATCTCTTGCGAACTTGCAAATTTCTGAACGTTGGACAAATTTACTCAATTGCCCGCAGAGAGTCAATATTGAAAATGGAAACCGGGGTAAATTTGTAATTTCCGTGTGGCAAAAATGAGACAATGAAACATACTCATGGGTATTCATCATGACCCAACGGTTGATTTCGTTTGGACATAAAAAAAGGGGGTAACGCAACTAAATATTGTATTACACCCCTTTGCTACAGTCGGGGCGGCGGGATTCGAACCTGCGACCCCTTAACCCCCAGTCAAGTGCGCTATCGCATAAGAATCATCTTGATCGACTTCACAGCTTCTGCTGAAGATACTCTGGCAAAATAGATTCCACTGGGCAGCTCGTGGCCTTCTTGGTCGTTTCCATCCCAAACCAGTTTGTGAAAGCCGGACGGACGCTCATCATCAAGGATCCTTCGCACGGTTCGGCCCAAGAGGTCGACGACCTCGACCTTGACTGCGGCAGCTTCTGGTAGATCAAAGCTGATTACAGTTCCCTGATTGAAAGGATTGGGATAGCTTTGGTGCAATGCGAACTTGGTCGGGACGTCCGATTGATTGGAATCAACAACATTGGCTATAGCTTTGTTAATTGATAGAGAATCAATCACAATACCGTCTGAACGAATGGCACGAAGCTCCAGCGTTTTCCCGTTGACTTGCAGCGCACAGTGATGGTGCTCGGATTTCCACACAGCAATGTGCGGCCAACTCCCGGTCAAGACCCGATCCAATGCGCCGCCCCCGCCGCCGGTAATAATATAGTAGACGCCATTGTGATTCCCCCGCTCATAATCATGTGTATGGCCGCTGAAGACCATGTCCACTTTGTACGACTCAAAAAGCGGAACCAGGTATTCTCGCACATCGCCTTCGCCAGAATAACCCGGGGAATCCCATTGCTGACTCCAAGGCGGTCGGTGGAAAAAGACGAACACCCACTCCGCTTTGCGGCAGTCATCGCTCGCCAAGTCTTCCACCAACCATTTGTACTGTTCACTATCCGGCGAATACCCGGTCCACGGATGCGAATCTATGACGATGAAGTGGCTATTTCCATAGTTGAAGGAATAGTAATCTTCCGGCTTGGGGAAGGAAAAAAAGTCATAAAAATACTGGGAATTCTGCTCGTGATTCCCAATAGCGATGTACACTGGCACCTCGGAGATTAGGTCAAAAGCAGGCGTGAAGAACTCGTCCGTCCATTGCTCCAAAACAGTGCCATTGGTAACGATGTCCCCGACGCTGACGACGAAATCAGGCCGACTCTTGATGATGGATTGCACGACCTGCCTATGGACATCGACGTAGGTTTGGTTGTCGCCATAGACGGCAAAACGAAAGGGTGTCTCGCGGTTGGGCGCCGTACGGAAGGTATAATCGAGACTAAAGGTCGTATCAAAGCCGACGCGATAATGATAGAGCCTTTCCGGCTCCAAGTTTTGCAGCGTTATCTCATGAATGGTCACCGGCGTAACGTCAACGACCTGATTTCCGTAGGCGGCAGTCTGGCCGTATTCGGTCACTGAGCCTTTTGGATATTTGGTCTCCCACATAATGGTTATACGGCTCTGGTAGACATTCTGCAAATAGGGACCTTTGACGAAGGGATTGCGATAAGCCGGCTCGCTGGTATTAAACAATAGCCCGTACTCGCCGGTACCGGGACTCGATTCATTGATCGCTCCCCTTGCAGAGGTATAATAACTTTCCACCTTCAAATAAAAAGTGCCGGTGTAAGGAAAGACATCTTTGATAACAGAAAAGGTATTGTTCATTAGCTCGCCGGTAGCAGTCCCTTCCTCTCCGCGATCATCCGCTTCTTCCAGGACCTGACCCAGCGAATCAAGTAAGAAGATGTAGGTATCTGTGTCCCGCTTGCCCAGGTCAAGGATGGGTATGGTGCCTATTTCATACTTCCATGCCTCCTTTCCTATCACTCTATAAAAGTCCCGGTCATCGTTCGGGAAGATAGCTCCATAAGTCGTATCGTCGGCAACCAGGGATGGCTTGGATGCGGCTTGCACGATCGAATTGTCGGGTTCGCGAACGAATAGTTCCGGAACCGATCGGCCACCTGCTAACCTTATTTTGTACAGGCCAGTGCTTGACGTTCTGTTAAAAATCTTGGCAAAATAAATCCCGGTTTTGCTAGCTATATAGCCGGACAACCGAAAATCGCCGCAGCCGTTTCGTCCGCTCACCGGGACCGACAGCAAATTCTGCTGCAAATTGCCGTCAAAGTATAGCTCAAGATCGGGCTGGATGTCCGGCTGGCTTTCGATGCTGGTCAGATAATACATGTGCAAGGCTTCGAGCTGAAACTGATACCAATCGACATCGGCAGCGGAGCTAAAGCTCGCTTGCAGCGTATCTCCCACAGCCATTTGGTTCGCCTGATTGGCATTGTCATTTGGCTCAGCCTCCTTTTTGCCCGGATGTTCCGGCGGCTTCTGTCCTTTGCGAATGGTCAAAGAATCGATCAGCACATTGTTAATGTCGATAGCGCTCAGAAGCAACTTGTCGCCATCCACGTCGAGACGGGTGAAATGGTGGTTAAAGATGGTGATATCAATGTGCGGATAGTCTCGCCCCCAAACATCCATACCGCCGCCTCCGCCGCCTGTTATGATGTAATAAACACCATTCAAGTAGCCGCGCTCGTAATCGTGCGTGTGGCCGTTGAACACCATGTCCACCTTGTATTGCTCGAATAGCGGCACCCAATACTGGCGAGTCGCCTCGTCTCCTGCCCAGGTATCCCAGCCTTGTGAGTAAGGAGGATAGTGGAAATAGACAAAAGTCCAGGTGGTCTTTTTGCGCAAGTCGGAATTCAAATCGCTGACAAGCCATGCATACTGCTTGCTAGTAGGAGAGATATCTTCGGTTGAATTAAGGGCAATGCAATGCACATTTCCCCAATTAAAGGAATAGTAGCGCTCCGTACTGTCAGGATTGTTGTGCGGCAGATAGAAATCATCCAAATAGGTTGCAGCATTGTTAAAATAGGTATCGTGATTGCCGATGCTGGTAAAGATACATCGCGACTTGACGATATTTTTATAGGGTTGAAAAAATATGTTATCGTACTCGGAGCCAATGGATTGTGAGACATCGCCGACATGCAAGCAGAAATCGACCGCTTGTTGCTCTAGAAGGGCGGCTATGCCATATTGCGGCGCATCGGCGGTGCCGCTATCACCCCAAATCACCAAACTGACCTTATCTACGGAATCGGGTTTAGCAGTACGAAATGTGTCCCCCTCTGCGATGACGTTGCCATCGTTTAGCACGCGATAGTAGTAATGGGAATTGGGTTGCAAGCCGGAGAGAGTGAGAAAGTGCTTATGAGAAGCAGTGTCCTCGGAAACAGAGCGGCCATAGGCGAGCGATTCGCCGAATTCAACCGTGCCAAGGACTTTATCTTTGCTGCGCCAGGCAATTTGCACGGATTTCTGCGACGGCATTTGGATGTACGGCGCACGATCAGCATACACAATGGTTTCGACCGGCTTTTGGTAGATGACTCGTTCCTCAGTCACCGTCACACTATCAAAATAGGCACCACTGTGGGCATAGCACATAAAGCCTACGGAGCCTTGCGGCAAATCCATATCGGCGTCAATTGTAGAAAACAATAAAGTGCTATTCAGATAGATCTTTATCGAATCGCCCCGGACATCGGCGGTGACCGAAAACCAACCGGTTGGAATCGCTTGACTTGGTGTCACCTCTGACAACGTCGAAAAAGAGCCTTTTACTCGCTTTTGCAGCCGTTGAAAGGGACCCAAGTTGCCAGAGTCCTGTAAAAGGATCAGGCGATAATAGTTGTCCTCATCCTGATAGCGGAACAAAATGCCGATGCCGTCATCATCTTCCGACTTTACCAGAGCATTAAGCGAGTAATCCTGCCACGACTTGTTCCCGGCTGTTATATGTGTCCCTAGAAAAACGCTATATTCATTTTCGGTGACGTAAATGTTGGAAGTTTGTCGCAGAGCGCCTTGATCTATAAACCATTGGCTTGGACCGCCGCTATTCGGCTGGTCGTCGACAACAGTCCAACCGGTTAGATCGTCAGTGCTAAAATTGTCATACCAAGGTAGGGATTGAGCAAAATTGGATACAACGAAAAGGAAAACAAAAAGAATACAAATGAAAATTACCGCTTGACGCATGTCAGATATTCCATTCCAAAAAGATGAATTCTCAAAAAGTCACATTAAAAACTTGCTCGCCAAACACACCAAATACGCGAGCATTCTTTCACCAATCCTCTTTTCGCGTCTTTTCGCGTTTTTAGCGGGCAACATGGTTTCGCCGTTTCACATTCCAACTCGGTTGGAAATGCTTGGGCTATTCACTAACAAGTGCGAAAACTCAGTTGGTTCCGACTTTATTCCAGATCGTCGCCACCAGTAATGCACAGGCAAAAGCCAACGCGAACAATAAATGAAAAACCGATTCCCAACCAAATACGCTGGCGACCCAGCCGACTACCACTCCGGATAGCGCCTGTCCAATGGAGCCCAAGCCGTTGACAAAGCCTGCGGCTGTTGCAGCGCCTTTGCGCGAGCCAAAATCCATCACCGCCACCGCAGAGATGACAAAATCCGGCCCGTAAGTCATGAAGCCGATCAGTCCAATGGCAAGGGGGATCAAGTTGTTCGGCGCATGCCAAAAGAAGTACAGCGCTGCCATCAATCCGACCAACATAATCACACTAATCGGCGCTCGGCGGGAGCGAAAGACTTTGTCGGACAAGTAACTGGCAACCACGGTCCCGGCAATTCCCACTAAAGCAAAAAGGGTGGAAATATAGCCGGCAACGTCCGTGGCCATTCCCCGCTCCAAAGTGAGATAGGTGACCGCCCAGAACATAAAGGTGTAGCGAATGAATTTGATGCCGAAATACGCGCCGCCAAGAACCCATACCGGGCCTCGTCGCAGCACTTCTTTGGTCGTCGCCCAAAGACCGGAAGCTTCCTCATCGGCAGTTCCCTTGCTACAATTGTGATACTCTTCTATATCAGGAAGTCCTACATCCTTTGGCTTGTCTCTAAAAAGCAGCAAAGTCACTACTGCGATGCCCACAAGAGCAATGGCAGCGACCCAGAACACCCATCGCCAATCGCTAAAAGTCACTTGATGCCCGGCAGGACTGGTAATCGTCTGCTTGCCGACATGACCGATAACAAAGGCAGCCAACCCCGTGCCGACAACGTCTCCAACTGTATAGCACGTTCCCCACGGCCCCATCACTTTACCACGCTCTTTGATGGAGAACCAATTGGACATTCCCTTGATGACTGATGGCCAGCCGCAAGATTGGGCGTAGCCGTTAAAGGTCCAAAACAAGCCCATCAGCGAAATAGAAACGGAGAATCCAAACAGCAGATTCATGAGGATTGTAGTCACAAATCCCACTGCCAATATCCGTCGCGGTCCCCATTTGTCGCCCAGGGCGCCATTGACAAATTGTCCGGTGGCGTAGCCAATGTGATAGCCGGTCAATATCACGCCTACCAACTCTGCGCCCCAACCGAACTCCTTCATAAATTCCGGCTGAGCGATGGAGATGGTTTTTCGACACAAGTAAAATCCCGCATAGGCAAGCCAGGTGCCAATAAAAGCCCTAAGCCGCCAGAGCTTGTATTCGCGATCCAGTGCCGTGTCCGCCCCTTCGCTGACCGTCGTGTATGCTGACACTTTACTCCTCCGCATCGTTCCACATTGTTGTTGGTTGGAGTTACTCCATGTTGACCAAAACGGGGAAAATCGGGTTTCGTCGAGACATGCTGTGTATACAGACTACCACATCGCGCTTCCATGAACTTTAAAATGCTCTTCGCAAGACTTCCTTGTGATTGCAGTTTGGATAGATAGCATAAAAAAAGCCCATCGCCTTTGATCGTCAATCATGTTTGGCGATGGGCTTCCTCAATCGAAAAGAGACTCTTATTCGCCTTTTTTCTTGGAGAATATTTTCTTGATCGCTTTGAGGCAGCGCGTGTTCTCTTCATCGGTTCCGGGAGTAATGCGGAAATAACCGGATTGTCCGTGAATGGTCTCGATGGTCTTTACGGAAACTTTCATGGCAAAGGCCATGTTGAAGATTTCTTTCGAAGTGTAGCCGAAATCGTTGGCGTCGATGAGCATAAAATTGCCGTGCGCTTTGAACGGCTTGAGGCCCATTTTTTGGAACTCTTCATAATAACGATCCATCCAGCGATTATTATGCTCGACTTTTTTCTTCAAGCTCTCCTTGTCGTCCAACATAGCGTTAGCTGCCGCAAGGGACATGACGCTAATATGCCATGGTAATGCCATTTTCTCCAAGGCTTTTACAATAGTCGGCTGGGACAGCACGTAACCAAAACGCACGCCGGCCAAGCCGTAAGCTTTGGACATGGTGTGGCTGACAAAGGCATTTTCATACTCCTTAACCAACGGCACCAACGAAGGTGCTTCCGGGGTATAATCGAGGTACGCTTCGTCCAAACAGGTAGGAATGCCCAGGTTTAAAATCCGCCGAATGTCTTTTTCGGGGATGAAAATGCCGGTCGGATTATTGGGATTGATGACCACGATAAGCTTTGTTTTGGCGGTCACGGCTTTCAGCACACCTTCGGTATCGTATTGTAGGCTGCCTTTTAGCAAGGGAACTTGCACCGCCTTGTAGCCATTGACGGAAGCACGGACGCGAAAGAGGGAAAAGGTCGGGGACGGCAAAATCACCTCATCGCCCGGTTGGCAAAAAATGCGCATCATGTTGTCAATCACTTCCGAAGATCCATCGGCCAAATAGACCCATTCTTTCGGTACATCATAATGCTTGCTAATCTTTTCCCGCAATTCCGGAGCTGTGCCAGGGTACCAATTTCCTTTTTTGGCAGCCTCGGTGATGGCATCGACCACCTTTTGTGAAGGCCGTACCGGATTCTCGTTGAGCATCAAACGCGCAATGCTCGGATCAGCCCAGGCCGAATCCAAGTCCTTCAAGCTGTATTCCTTTGCATCCATTAGCCAGGGTACAAAATAATCGGATACCTTTTTATCCATTGATTCCTCCAGATTAAGTTTCTTTTGATTAAAAAAGAATATGAACAACTACTCGCGAATGCCTGAAACGGACGTGGTCAAGCTCTGCTTCGGAAAAGCTATATAGCGTCCGTCCGTCTCGCAAAATGAATTATGATTCTATTCGGACTCTATCGTTAGGGGCTTGCCGACAAGCTCCTTCAGGAAATGATTTATTTGAAAAAGCCCTTAATGGTCTCGATGGTAACCGCTCCTTTGCCTTCTCCCAAGGAATCGACCACCAGATTTGCGCCGGGAAATTGCTCGTCTTTGCTGTATTGGCTGCGAGTGACGACACATTTCATTCCGGCGGCAAAGGCCGCTTGGAAACCGTTATCGGTGTCTTCGACTACGCAGCATCCTTCGGGTTTTACACCCAACTTTTGTGCTGCGAGCAGATAGATTTCCGGGTCGGGTTTTTTGCGCGAAACGCAGTCGCCGGCGAGGATGACATCAAAATAGCCCAAAGCCTTTTCACCCAGCACCCACTTGGCGATCAAGGTGACGCCACGCTCATTGGA
>Ga0172370_10001004_pt1 | contig 44147 bp, 43 predicted proteins | sample LakKiv5m_FD_114538 | JGI IMG/M metagenome (GOLD analysis project Ga0172370, IMG submission 114538) | Freshwater microbial communities from Kabuno Bay, South-Kivu, Congo - kab_022012_11.5m | ecosystem: Environmental > Aquatic > Freshwater > Lake | place: Democratic Republic of the Congo...
CGGGGTGATTTGGCAAAAATCATGGTATCGAACAGATTAAAACCGGTTTTTTTGAAAAATAATGCCTGCTGAAAAGAAGTTCCTGTTTCATTACCGTTTACCGTTTCATCGCCAACTATCCATACCACTACACCACCCGCCCTGGTTATCCGGAATAATTCTGTTGCTGTTTCCTCAAACTGAAATGAAAAACCTGAATAATTCCTCAGATGGTCATAAGGCGGAGAAGTTAAGGTGAGGTCAATATAATTATCCGGCATTCTGCTCATGGTCAGAAGGCAGTCTTCATTGTATAAAGTGTTCAGAGCTATCATTTTATGATAAACTCTCAGTTTTTGATAATCCGGAAAAAATAAGTTTTTTCATCGTTGTGTATTTTTAAAAGATATGTTAGCTCAAATTAAGCCTAAAAAGGGTTAAATCAGAAGAAATTCTGGATGATGTCGTTAAAGATGGAAAAGATAATGAGTCCAAAAACGATTACCATTCCAATGATTTGAATGATTTCCATGGTTTTAGGACCTAAAGGTTTGCCAGTAATCATTTCAATAAAAATAGTGATAACATGACCACCATCAAGTGCAGGAATAGGCAGAAGATTCATAAAGGCTAAAATAAGGGAAAGAAGAGCAGTAATAGTCCAGAAGTTTAGCCAAATCCATTCACCACCATAAATTGTAGCAATACCCACAGGTCCTTTTAAAGCTTTTCGTGGATCAACTTCACCCTGAAACAATTTAATAAAGCCTAATGTATTTTCTTTTAACATAAACCATGCTTTGTTGTTCCCAACAATAAAAGATTCAAAAAAACCGTATTTAAGTGTTTCGATTTTTACATCAAACTCGGGATAAAAACCAATTTTACCTTGTTCATCAACACCAACCTTGTTAAGTTTTGCAATGTCATTATTTCGCAAAACAGTAAGGTTAACAAAGTTTTTATAATTTGAAAGTCTGTCAACAAAATCATAGTAATAAGAAACATTTGTATCATTTATTGCAATTATTCTATCGTTTGGTTTAAGACCGGCTTTATGAGCATAGCTTTTAGGTTTTACTTTTTTTACATGAAAATGATAGGCAGGCTGAATAAATTTTTCCAAGCCGATGTCAGCAACCTTATTCAGGAAATTGTCGGGTGTATAAACAATAACTTTTTTCCCATTACGGATAATTTCAATTTTCACCTTATTTGCAAGAAGTAATTCATAACTATACAAATCAGAAAATTCATTTAATGCAGCAACAGGATGATCGTTAACTGAAAGGAGTGTGTCACCAGTTTTTAGTCCAATTTCTTTACCATAATCAAGAGCAACAATAGCAGGATCATTTTTATCGAGTGGAATAATTTGTTCACCATATTTGTAAGAAATGAGTGAAAACATGATAATTCCTAAAATAAGGTTCATAAACACCCCTGCCACCATAACAATAAGTCGCTGATAGGTTGGTTTTGACCTGAATTCCCATGGCTGCGGTGGTAGTTTAAGTGCTTCTTTGTCTAAAGATTCATCAATCATACCAGCAATTTTTACATAACCACCTAAAGGGAACCATCCTAAACCATATTCAGTATTTCCATGTTTAAAGCTAAAAATTTTTGTTTTACCAAAATCAAAAAAGATAAAGAATTTTTCAATCCTCATACCGAAAGCGCGTGCAGCAAGATAGTGTCCTAATTCGTGTATAAATACCAGAATGGATAGGCCCAAAAGCAATTGGCCAATCATAATAAGTGTTTGCATTATAAAATAATTCTAATTTTTAATCGATTAAAAAAAATGATTAGATAATATCAGACAAAACTGCCATTACTGCAATTTCATTGCCATTGAATTGTAGTTTATGTTTTTAAAAAGAATAAAATATCAGCATGAAAATTTGTTAATTTGCATTGTTTTAAGAATTTGAAAAACTGTAAATATAAAAGGATATGAAATCGTTATTATTGATACTAATTGTATTTTCTCTTGTTTCGTGCAATAATTTTTCAAAATATAAAAAGCATACCATCAGGCATAACCGCATATTACTTGAGAATTCTTTTAAAACAGGCGACAGGCTGACAGCCATCAGTAGCATACAAAACATACTGGCTTATGATACCTCAAACTATGGTTTACTTGACACATTGGCTAATTTATACATACAATTAGATGATTTAGGAAGTGCCTATCAGACATCAAATAAAATGAAAGCACTTAAACCGGATGATATGCATGCTCTGGAGATTTATGGTACGATGGCATCAAGATTAAATAAATCGGCAGAGGCATTAGATGCCTTTACCAAATTGTATGAAAAAAAGAAAAATACAGCATATTTGTATGAAATAGGCGTACAGAATATGAATCTTGGAAAGGTAGATGCAGGAAGAACTGTTATTGAATCGTTATTAAATATGCCACAAAGTGTGACCGATATTTACATTGCCCGACTGGGGACAAATCAGTATCAGCAGGTTCCTGTAATTGCCATGGCCTATTATTTTTTGGGTTCCTATGAAGAAATACTGGGAAGAACAGCCAAAGCAATAGAATATTATCAAAACTCATTAAAATATTATTCTGATTTCAGTTTACCTAAATCTAAGTTGCTTAAAACAGGGAAATAGTTTCTATTTCGGTAAATTGTGTAAGATTATCAGATGCCAAGAAATTCAATTAAAATACTGCTTATATCATTTATTGTAATGGCTATATGGCAATTAATGATGTATCACTCATCAACCTTGTTGGATTTACATCTGAAGGAATTTTCAGAGAATTACAGGATATATTCCATTGAATTGCCCGATGAACTTGAATTTGCAGGCGAAGCTGTTCCATTAAAAAATGAGGATGTTGCAGAGCGGCTTGACCGTGAAATGCTGGTAAATGTTTACTGGCAGTCAAATACATTGCTTGCCATAAAACGAGCTTCCCGATGGTTTCCTGTCATTGAACCCTTGTTGAAGGAAAACGGAATACCTGATGATTTTAAGTATATAGCATTGATAGAAAGCAATTTTCAAAATGTAACATCACCATCCGGTGCTCAGGGATTCTGGCAGTTTCTGGAAGAAACAGGGAAAAAGTATGGGTTAGAAATAAATGAAGATGTTGATGAAAGATATCATGTAATAAAAGCAACCGAAGCAGCTATTAAATACTTTAAAGAAGCATACAATTATTTTAATAACTGGACATTAACAGCAGCCTCCTACAATATGGGTATTGGTGGTATTAACAATCAGATTAAAAAGCAAAAAGTAAATTCATTTTACGATTTATACCTGAATATTGAGACCAGCCGATATATTTTTAGAATACTTGCAGCAAAGGAAATATATCAAAACCCTCAAAAATATGGCTTTAACTTATTGGAAAAGCATTTGTATAAGCCATATAAAACCTATGAAATTGAAACTGATACCACTATATCTGACCTTGTTGATTTTGCTTTACAACACAAGATAACATACCGGCAGTTAAAGCTATTAAATCCTTGGTTACGTACTTCAGAATTGACAAACAAAGAAAGAAAGATTTATAAAATTTCGTTGCCACTGCCTTATGAAAATGATGAAGTTATTGAAAAAGAACAAGATCATGTTGTTTCTGATGAAAATGTAATAAATGAACCTAAAGATAGCATTGTAGTCATACACAGGGTTGGCAGAAAGGAAAGCATTGAAAAAATCGCTTTAAATTATCATGTTGATGTCAGCCAAATAATAAAATGGAATAATCTTTCCGTCAACAAATTAAAAAAAGGTCAGGAAATTATTATTGTTATCAAAAAATAGGTTTATGCCCGAATTGTTTGAAGATGGAAAAATTGGGATTTTTGGGGCAAATGAACATAACCTTAAAAATATAAGTGTTGAAATACCAAGAAACAAGCTTGTGGTTATAACAGGATTGAGTGGAAGTGGAAAAAGTTCTCTTGCTTTTGATACTTTGTATGCAGAAGGTCAGAGAAGATATATGGAAACATTTGCTTCGTATGCCCGACAGTATATAGGTGAAATGAAACGACCGGATGTAGAGAAAATAGAAGGATTGAGTCCGGTAATATCCATTGAACAAAAAACAGGAGGCAATAATCCAAGATCTACTGTAGGAACCATCACTGAGATTTACGATTTTTTACGGTTACTCTATGCAAGAGTAGCAGATGCTTATTCGTATCTGAGTGGTGAAAAGATGGTAAGATATAGTGAAGAACAACTTATAAAAACATTATTTGAACGTCATGAAAATAAATTGGCAAACCTTTATTCACCAATTATAAGAGCCAGAAAGGGTCATTACAGGGAATTATTTGAACAATACCGCAGAAAAGGATATACAAAAGTAAGAATAGATGGAAAAATAAAAGAGCTTAGACCTAATCTGGAAGTTGGCAGGTATCAAACACACGATATTGAGGTGCTTATTGACAGAATCAATATTGAACCAAAGAATATAGAACGACTTAAATCTTCTGTATTATTGGCATTAAGGGAAGGTAAGGGCAGTTTGTTGGTAACCAATAATGATAACCCACAGGTATTTTATTACAGCCGCAATTTGATGTGTCCTTCCACTGGACTATCGTATGATGAACCACAGCCTAATACTTTTTCGTTCAATTCTCCCTATGGAGCATGCAAAGCATGTGAAGGACTCGGTGAAACATACCAGATTGATGCTGATACCATTATTATTGATAAAAGTAAAAGTATTCTTGAGGGTGGATTATTTATTCCCGAGCATACAAAAGATAATTGGACAACCGCTATTATAAAAGCATTAGCTACAAGGTATGATATTGATATAAAATCTCCTATCGAAAAGCTGCCTGCTGAAAAACTGGAAAAAATATTTTATGGTACAAATGAAGAAATACTTGTTCGTACTGCTTTTATGGACTATGAATTAAAATTTGAAGGGTTAATCGAAAGATATAAAAACATATTAATAAACACTGAAAACAATCATTTAAAAGATGAGCTGAAAGAGGTGATACCTAAAGTAAAATGTATTGAATGTGGTGGTTCAAGATTAAAAAAAGAAGCGATTTATTTTAAAATTGATGAAAAAAATATTTACGAAGCAAGTCAGATGCAGTTGTTTGATTTTAATATTTGGCTTCAAACATTGACAGACAGGCTTGATGGTAAGAAAAAAAAGATTGCTGAAGAAATAATAAAAGAGTTGAAGTCACGAACAGGCTTTCTTGTTGATATCGGATTAGGTTATCTTTCCATCAATCGTTCTGTTGGTTCGTTGAGTGGAGGTGAAGCACAACGTATCAGACTGGCAACACAAATTGGGTCGCAATTGGTCAATGTTACCTATATTATTGATGAACCAAGCATTGGGCTTCATCAACGCGACAACCACAGGTTAATAAAAGCATTAAAAAGTCTTGCTAGGCTTGGCAATAGTGTAGTAGTGGTTGAGCATGATAAAGAAATGATGCAATCTGCTGATTATATTGTTGATTTAGGTCCAAGAGCAGGTTTGCATGGTGGTGAATTAATTGCCACCGGGACTTATGAGGAAGTAAAAAAATCGAAAGGCATTACTGCTGAATATCTTAATAATGTTAGAAAAATTGAGCTCCCTGTTGACAGGCGAAAAGGGAATGGTCATTTTCTTGAGTTGATACATGCAAAAGGTCACAACCTTAAAAATGTAAATCTGAAAATACCTTTAGGCAAACTGGTGTGTGTAACCGGAGTTTCAGGTAGTGGCAAATCATCTTTAATCAATCAAACCCTATACCCAATTTTAAAAAATTATTTTTACCGGACAAAATCGGTGGTTTTACCTTATGAATCTATAAAAGGACTTGAGTTTATTGATAAAGTGATTGAAATCGACCAGCAACCTATAGGACGAACACCCCGGTCAAATCCAGCTACCTATACTGGTGTATTTGGCCTGATCAGGAACCTGTTTGTGCAATTACCGGAAGCAAAAATAAGAGGATATAAACCCGGACGCTTTTCATTCAATGTTAAGGGAGGTCGTTGCGAAGAGTGTGAAGGTGCAGGAGAAAAAACCATAGAAATGAACTTTTTACCTGATGTGCTGGTGCCTTGCAATAAATGTATGGGCAAACGCTACAACCGTGAAACCCTTGAAGTTAGATATAAAGGAAAATCAATTAACGATGTGTTGAACATGTCGCATGAAGAAGCTTTCAGCTTTTTCAGCAACATTCCTCAGATAAAAAGAAAGCTCAAAACCATGGTAGATGTTGGTCTTGGATATATAACACTGGGGCAGAGTTCTGTAACTTTAAGCGGAGGTGAAGCACAGCGTGTAAAGCTTGCCACCGAATTGTCTAAAAAAGACACAGGTAAAACGCTTTACATATTAGATGAACCCACTACCGGACTTCATTTTGAAGATATCAGGATTTTGATGCAGGTGCTCAGTCGGCTGGTAGAACATGGAAACAGTGTTTTGATTATTGAACACAACCTGGATGTAATCAAACTTGCTGATTATATTATAGATATGGGTCCTGAAGGTGGAGAAGGTGGTGGTAAGATTATATGTCTTGGGACACCTGAAGAAATTGTAAAGCATCAGTGTGGGCACACAGCAGGTTTTTTGGAAAAAGAAATGGAATTATCATAAGTTCTTAATGTAGCTGAAGTTGATAAAGCATTTTAGACTGGGAAATAGCCATTAGATAATGAGAGGATATTTTGAATCTGAAAATGTGTTGTTATTCTAATTTCTACTTATTCATCTCAAATTCAGCATAAGATTTCATAATAATATTTATTCAAATAAGGGAATTTAATATTATGATTAATACAAATTCAGGATTTTTTTGATGTCACTAACCCTGATAATTTTCAGGCGTACATCTAATTCAACTTAAAAATTCAAAAAAGATTAATCAGAGGTAATGAAAATTTTTTAACAGAAACAGACAGAATTTTTAAGTTATCTGCCTTTTTTAAGATTATCATTTATCAGGTCTTCCTCATGAGAAGGCATAAACCACTTTTGTGCAATAAAAGTCGGGATTAATGCACTTGCCACAACGACACCCACTAATACAGAATATTGAATCTGAGAAATCAATCCTGCCTGTAAACCATACAAACTCGAAATGGTACCAAAAGTTAGTCCTGTGCTCATCAAAAGTGTTGTGTACATTGAGCCGTCAGGAATATATTTTTTAGCAAAGAAATAAACTCCAATAAACTTTGTAAGCATTTTGACAACAAATAAAGCAGCAAATAGCCCAAATGCTGAAGCAATTAGCACAACAGATATTTTCATTCCTCCTACAATAAAAAAAACAGGTGTTACAATGGCATAAGCAACAGTCCTGAGTTTGTTCCTCACTACAACGGTTTTTCGTTGTTCCTGAAAATGTTTTGACATCAATAAGCCCAGAATAAAAGCGGGTAAAACAGCATGCCCTTCACCCAATTTTGCGAAAAAGATGAACGTAAAAAGGATGAAAAAGATAAATTTTATTTCCGGTTCAATAACTTTGTTTTTCCATCTGGGATTACGGAGCATATATCCTGAAAATTTATAAAGTAAAACAATGAGAATAGTTGAAACTACCACAAATAACAAGGTGTATTTTGTTGGTTTTATAAATAAGACACTTAACGACAAAGCAGTACCCATGTCAGTAATAAAAGTTGCAGACATTATTTTTTTACCAATAATTGTTTTTGCAAGACCAGTTTCGACAAGCACAGAATATACAACTGCAAGTGAAGTGGTAGATAAAGCACAGCCTGCTATCAGAGAACCCTGAAGCGACCAGTCTGACACAAAATATGTAAAAATAGCTGTTCCGAGAAATGGCAACAGAAAAGAAAATGAACCTATCAGAAAACTTTCTTTAAAGTGGTTTCTCATCATTCTCGTATCTATTTCAGTACCAGCCAGATAAGTCAAAATTATCCCTCCAAAATTGGCTAAATACAACATCCATTCTTCCGTTTTTAATCCAAGATTTCCTGCAACAGCACCTAACACAATTTCAATAATTGCAACTGACAAACCAACACGAAGTGAAATAAGACTTGAAATAAGTACCAATAATGCAACAATCAATGGTATATAATCGGCATTCAACATAACTCCATCTTAAAATAATTATAAACAGGAGTTATCAGCCAGTTATAGCGGTTAAAGGTGAACTCCATCACCTGTTTTGAGCCGCAAAGATAGAAGCCTTGTAAAAACCTCCATACATAAAATTAAATGATTTATATCAGGCAATTCAGATGATTGGTGTTAGATGAATAATTGTTAAAAAACGAAATTTATTAACTAAAAATACATGAAATTATTTTAAATGAATAGCTAAACACTTCTGTTGATAAAAGATAATTAAATATTGAGATATTTACATCATTAAAAAAATTACCCATACATATACTTCAATATTTTTGCATCCGATAAATTATATAGAATTACTTTTTTGAATGAAAATAAATACTAAAGTAAGATATGGATTAAGAGCTATTATTGAAATAGCAAGTTGGCCAAATGGTATTTTACAGAAAGACATTTCAAAAAATCAGGAAATTCCGTTACTATATTTAGATAATATTATTACAGGATTAAGAAATGCAGGACTTATTAATAATGTAGCCGGAAGAAGCAGCGGATATATTTTGTCAAAAAATTATAAAGAAATTTCGGTTTATGATGTTTATCGTGCATTCGAACCTGAGTTGTTATTGGTGAATTGTTCTTGTGCTACCAAAGAATGTAAGAGATTCAATATATGTCAGGTTAAAGATTTCTGGTTTGAATTAAATAATGAAATAAAAACTATCATGAAAAACAAAACTATCGAAGATATTATCAATAATTAGCAAAAACTATTGACCTATGATGATTAAAAAATTTTTGTTTAACTTTTAAATTTTTAAATATGAGTAAATTAACTTTAATTTTTGCAACGTTAGTGTTCACTAGCTTATTTTTTACAAACTGTAAAGAAGATGACCCGATTGACCCATTTAAAGCAGCTTATGATTCTGCAAATCACAGTATCGGGGGTATTATGTATGACAAATTCTGGGCAACAGAAGCTGGTTTTGATCAGAACAATACAAATATTGCCACATTAAAGGCTTATTCTGACTTTTTCAGATGTAAACAATGTCATGGTTGGGATGGATTAGGTACAGCAGGCTCCTATAACAACCGTGCTCCCAAAACAACACGTCCGAATGTTTCTTCCATCAATCTGTATCAAATTGCACAAACCAAGACCTATAAAGAACTTTTTGATGCCATGAAATTAACAGCAGGTAGAAGAGATATTTCTTATGATTTATCAACTTATGATCCTACCACCAATAATGTTGAAGGAGATAAAATGCCTAATTACAACCAACTGCTCACTGATGCTCAAATCTGGGATATTGTTAAATTCATGAAAGAATCAATATTTGATGTATCCGGTCTGTACAATGCCACATACACAGGCAGTTATCCAACCGGAACTGCCACCTATACCAATGTCGGCTTAGATGGTAATGAAGCTAATGGAAATACATATTATACTGCAAACTGTGAATCATGCCACGGCACTGATGGAAAAACCATTACTTTAGAAGGAATGTCATTAGGTAAATTTATTCGTTCAAAACCTTATGAGGTACAGCATAAAGTTAAATACGGCCAACTCGGTACAGCCATGGTTGGTGAATTTGATATTACCCTTCAGCAAATGAAAGACTTATACAAAGCTGCTGCTAATACAACCAAATTCCCTGATTAGAATATTAAAACGATATTACTGTTATAAAAATTAACAGGGATAGTCAGTTAGAAGGCATTCTTTATAGTGAAAGAATGCCTTCTAACTTTTTTTTGTGGTGATATTAACACAATTTACGCATTAGAAATTATTTCTATTAAGTGATTTGGGTTTAGTGTTTTTTTAAAAAAATGAGTTTTTTCAGAGTCTGAGGGGTTTTTAGCAAACAACAGGAGAAAGTTTACAGCATAACACATCAATAAGAATATAACTCTCAAAATAACACTAAACCATCTTAAAAGTACTTAATCCTTCTTACATAAAATCTATGTTGGTCGATCACCTTTCTTAGTTAAGTTAAGTTCCAGTTTATATTCTTCATTTGGTTCTTCAAGTAAAAATATTTCGAATTCTTTCTTGTCGTTGAAACCACCTGTTTTCTGTCTAAATGTCGTTGCTGTTTTTGGGTTCTCAATTTCAAGTTTTCTGTTTTTACTGATTGTCAAAAATTCTTCTTCTTTGTCTATGCCCAAAAATCGTCTGTTTGCCAAGTTTGCTGCAATACCTGTTGTCGAGCTACCTGTAAAAGGGTCCAAAATCCAGGCATTTGGTTTTGTTGAAGCCAAAATAAGTCTTGTCAAAACTGAAAGTGGTTTTTGTGTCGGGTGTTTACCACACGATTTTTCCCAAGGTGCAATTGCCGGAAGTTTCCAGACATCTTTCATCTGTTTGTCTCCGTTGAGCTGTTTCATTAGTTGATAGTTGAAATAATGAGGAACCTTCTCGGATTTTCTTGCCCAAATGATTTGTTCTGTCGAGTAAGTAAAATAGCGGCAAGAAAAATTCGGTGGGGGATTGGTCTTTTCCCAAGTAATTATATTTAAAATCTTAAAACCTAATTCTGTCAAGATTTGTCCAACCGAGAAAATGTTGTGCATTGTTCCGCTAATCCAAATAGTTGCATCATCTTTCATTTTGTCTCGAACTAATGAAAGCCATTTTCGATTGAATTCGTTAATATAATTAAAACCGTGAGATTTGTCCCAATTACCCTTATTTACACTTGTTATTTTACCATTGTATATAGTTAGTCCGTTGTTAGATAAAAAATAGGGTGGGTCAGCAAAAACCATATCAAACTTATGTTCAAATTGAGGCAATAACTCCAGTGTATCTCCTTTGAGAAGATAGAAGTTTTTGTCGTCAGATTTGAAATGAGGTTTAAGCATTCACTAATGTAAATTGTGATTTAAATTCATCCAGCGAATTTACAATTAACTTATCATTAAATCCTTCATTCAAATTTGTCCAACGTATCAAAGCATCATTTCCTTTGAAATCTATGGTTGGATCTATCTCAACTCGTAATCCATAGTATTCCCATTGTGGGGTTTCGTCTAATGAAAGGAAATAATCAAATAAGGGTTTTATTGCAGAAGGTTTGCTCTTAGAGTTTTTTATTTCAATTTTCATAATAGAATGTTTAAAATTAACTTTGCAAATATAAAAAATAAATTAAGAAAACATACAATAAGTGTTATTTTGTTTACAATGAAGAAAGAAATATTAATAAAGTTTGGTGAAAGATTAAAGAAGGCGAGGCAAGAAAAAGGACTTACCCAAGAGCAATTTGCGAAAATATGTGGATTGCATAAAAACTATATTGGAATGGTAGAAAGAGGAGAAAGAAATCCTTCTTTAATAAACATTGAAATTATTGCAAAAGGACTTAAAATTTCAATCTCAGATTTAATGAAATTTTGAGTTGTACCTAATTTCCGAACAACTTAAAATCTAGTTAATTACGATTTTACAAAAACTTGCTTAGAGAATTGAGAAATTTTTAAATGTCAGACAAATCTAAGTTAGGAATAATAAAGCCATTAGTATATGCTTTTTTATAATAAAAGGCTCTTCTTCTAACTTTTAATACACCTCCTTTTCCATCAGGGGCATTTGTTTTATCTTGGTTATTAGCGCCTTTGGTCTTAGGTTCTAAATATTCCCCCATACTACACGACAAACTATCAGACAATCCCTTTAAAATGAATCCTTGTATTAGCTCCCAATCTTTTTTAAACACTAAAATCCTATCCTCATTAGGATGGTCAATAAAATAATCAATTATTTTATACTGATCTTGTTGTAATGAAATACTATTTTCTTTTGCTAGGTAAACTACCCAAAAAGTCAAAGCAATTTTTTTTCTAACTTTCGCTGTTTCCCATTTTTCATTAGCAACTTCAAAATAGTTTATCATTTGAATTTGAGTAGGTTCCTTTGCTTTTATTTCACCATTTCTATTTTTCTGTATTGGCAATATTTTTACTTCACATCCAATTTCAGGAATATCGGCATCAGCATTATTATTGTTTCTAATCCCAAGCAAATTTTCAACAATCAAGCCTGACGCCCCTTTCTTCATATTTTTCCTTTCAATATTCAACTCTGACTTTAACTCGCCAATAGTTTTTCCTTTTGAATTTTTTATAATTTCAAATAAAGGAGTAAGTATCTCAATTGCTTTACTACTTAGCATATGTTTATAATGAGTTTAATTTGTAATTAATAACTCTTTCAATGCTCCCCTTTTATCTGGATTGGCATTGATACTGCGTCTTGCATCTATTCTTTGAATATTGAAGTCAGAATATAAGTCGTCAAAGAAATTATCGTTTTCATCCTTGCCTTTTACGTCTGAATTGCTCAAAATCCAAGTGTGTCCCAAGGTGTCAAGTTTGTGGCAAAAATCTCTTAGTCTGATTTGTTCAGCATCGTTAAACTCGTCTTTTGCATACGAATTGAAACTTGAGGTTTCGCTTAAGGGTTTGTAAGGTGGGTCAAAGTAAAACAAAGTGTTGTTGTTAGCGAAATTCAGAGTTTTTTCATAGTCACCACAAAGGATTTCCACTTTTTGCAATGCTTGACTTACCGCCAAAATATTTTCCTTGTCGCAAATGGTCGGTCTCTTGTAACTGCCCATTGGCACGTTGTATTCGTTTTTACGATTTACTCGGTAAAGTCCGTTGAAACAAGTCCGATTCAGAAAAATAAACAAAGCTGCTTGTCCGCTTTGTTCTTCTTTTCTTTGATTATACAGTTCTCTTTTTGTATAGTAATATTCTTTTTTTGCTTCGTCTTTGTTTTCAAGTCCGTGAAATTCGTTTTGTAAAGTTTGAAGTATTGAAATAAGTTCCTTTGGTCTTGAAGCTATTGTTTTGTAAGTATTTATTAAGTCTTCGTTAATGTCGTTAATAACTGCTTTTTGTAGGTTTGGAAAGTTATTTAACATCCAAAACAAAACTGCACCACTTCCCACAAATGGTTCGATGTATGTGAATTTGTCATTAGAAATGTCTTTGGGCAAAGCCTTTTCAATGTTATTTATGAGCTGTGTTTTACCACCTGCCCATTTTAAAAACGGTTTTGCTATTCTGTCTGTCATTAGTCTTTAAAATTTCTTTAGTCAAGCAAATTTACAATTTTCATTTTTCTAATACCTATTTCGGTCAATTAATTGTCAATCGTTTTTGTCGTCTTTTTCGGATACCTACCAACATCAGTCTGTGAAATAATGAGTTTATTACTTAACCATTTTCTATACAAAGATATTTATACTTTGTTGAAAGTATGAGTTGAGAACCTGATTTTATGACCATCTATGTCATTTACAACGTATTTTATAATAAATTTCTTTCAGCTTCTTTCTTATTTCACCGTTTTGTAAAACTTCTTAGCTTCTGAAGGTGTAATATAAATTTTCCTGTAAAATAAATCAAAAAAAGGAAATCAGTAAAAACAAATGAACTGCTATTGAAAAGATGACATTAACTCGTTCCAGCCACTTTCCAGGTGCAGATTGCTGAAAGCCTTGTCACACAACAATCTTTCCTTGTCGTTAAAACCAAATTTTACACAGGTTTTAAGTGCATCCAATGCACCAGATTTATTGTTTTGCTTCATATAATTCAATGCCTTAAAATAATAAACATCCGGATTGTCGGGGTCAACCCATTCATATAAGGTTAAAAAATGTTCAAATGCCTGCTGGTTTTGTTTGTAATTCTGGCTGCATTACATAAAACAGGCAAGGCTTATGTAATTCAATACACGCTGAAATACTTTAGTTTCATAGAAGTTAGAAGATTTTGTTTTTTTCCAGAGTTTGTCAATTTCGATTTTCCACCACTCGAGGCTTTGAGCAGGCAATGCCTGAAGATATTTTTCCTGCAAAGTATTTTCCTGAGCAAGGGCTGCATCTTCGATGGCTATGTCGGAAAGGATGTCGGTTGTTGCTTTTAAAATGTCTAATTTATTGATAAAATCTAAAGAAGAATATAATCCGTTGACCATGTTTTGCTTTCTGATTAAAGTTCTTTCAGCCAAAGCAGGATGTTTGTAAGGTTCCATCAACGATTTTGAAATAAACAACTGAATTAATTGGGAGTCTTTTAAAATCAGATGGTCGCGCATTGCTTCAAACTCAAACCAGTAAAGTCCTTCCGAGTAAATAGAAGTATCAGGCCATGCATGATCACCTTCAAACTCAACAAAAATATGACGCAGAGGTGTACCAACTAAGCTTTTTGTAAGGTTTCTTAGTTCAGTATAATTGAAGTCATCGAGACCTGCCATAGCACAATATAAAAATGTACGGGTAACAGGAAGATTGATAGCCGGCATCCCTGCTCCACAAGCAATCACCCCTGCAATATGAATGTCAGCAAGAGAAAGGGCAAGTGCATAACGTGAGCCACCTGAAAAACCTGAAACATAAATTCTTTTATTATCAGGATGAAATCTGGTGGTACAATCTTCAATGACCGATTGTGCAATGGTTTGTACCAGTTCCCATTGCATGCCATTTTTTACACCATTCAAGCCGACTAAAATATAGCCGAATTGTTCAGCAAGAAATTTGTATTTTTTAACAGGAAACATTCCATTTGCTGCAGGGTCAAAAAAAATGATGCATGGTAAGGACTTTTGATATTTAAACTTTTCAGGCAGATATAAGCAATATTCATTTGAGTATTTAAGGGTTTTTACTTTCGGATAAACCAATGATGTTTTAAAAGTATCACTTGCAATTTCATTAAGACTATTCACTTTATTATTTTTGTCGGACTGGCATTTTGCTGACAGCAGGAACAATACAATTGGAATTATCAGTGCTTTTTTCATCATTACTATTTTATGTAAAATTATAAAATTATTTCTTAATCATTATTTTTGTTAAAAATTTATTTATGCAGATTGATTCAAAAATGTTGCTTGCAATAATACCTCTTGCTTTAATAAATGTTAGCTTGATAATATGGTGCCTGACTGATTGGTTTAAAAGAGAAAAATTTAAATATTTACCAAAACTGGCATGGCTGTTTATAGTTTTATTTATACAATTTATTGGGCCTGTTACATATTTAACCTTGGGAAGAAACCATGACAGCCATACAGACTGAAAATCTGACTAAAATTTACAGAAAAGAAAGACATCCGTCACTGGATCATTTAACACTGGAAATAAAGCGGAATATTGTTTTCGGTTTTCTTGGGCCTAATGGAGCAGGCAAAACAACAACAATAAAAATCCTTACGTCTTTGATGAATGCTACAAAAGGTAGTGCATTCATTGAAGGTAAACTTATAAATACAAAACAAATTGAACTTCGCAAACTTATAGGTTATTTGCCGCAGGAACCAAAGATGTATGGCTGGATGACAGGAAAGGAAGTTTTAAAATTTGTTGGAAGATTGTATCAAATGAGTACAAACGAAATAAACATCCGTGCTGATTTGCTACTGAAAATGTCGGGATTGAATGATGTAAAAGACAAACGTATTTCGACCTATTCAGGAGGAATGCTCCAACGAATGGGTATAGCTCAGGCAATGATGGGAAAACCAAAGGTTCTGTTTTTAGATGAACCTACATCATCGCTTGATCCGATTGGCAGAAAGGAAGTACTTGAATTTATAGGATCATTGTCGGGTGAATGTACTGTTTTTATGTCAACACATATTTTATCAGATGTGGAACGTATATGTGATGAAATTGGGATTATTAATAAGGGAAAATTGGTGATACATGATCAAACAGATAAACTGAAAAAAAAATATGCTTCTGGGAAAGCAATTATTGATTTTTCGTCAGAAAACGATATGAAAAAATTCAGGGACGCTGTGAAAAGTGAAATTCTGCCCGGAAATTTTGTTTATGAAAATAAATCAGTTAATTATTCACCATTGGATATTAAAAAAGAAAAACATCAACTGCTGTACTTTATTTCAGAGCATCAAATTGAGATAAATCGTCTTGAATGGTTAGATGCTACCCTGGAAGATATATTTATTAAGCTTGTCGGTTAAAAAAACACCTATGAAAGCATTGTTATTAAAAGAATTGCAGGAAAATCTAAAAACAGGTAGATTCTGGATTTTGCTGATTATATTTTCATTTTTTGCCATCATGTCGCCATTAACAGCCCGTTATATGCCTGAAATTTTTGCATCCATGTCGAAACAACAGGGTATAGAAATTAAAATACCTGATCCTACCTGGCTTGATGCCATTTCTCAGTATGTTAAAAATATTTCACAATTGTGTACATTCGTTGTAATATTAATTTATATGGGGATTGTGGTGAAAGAAAAGGAGAATGGAACTGCAGTTTTTTTATTGGTAAAACCGGTTAAGCGGTCATCGTTTATAATATCAAAATTCATCATTGCTATGATGATTTTGTTTTTGATTTTTACTGTATCATTTTCTTTGTCAGGCTTTTATACTTACCTGTTTTTTGATAGTTTGCCACTGATAAAATTTACTGTGGTAAATCTTCTATTATTATTAAATACTGTGGTTGTTCTCTCAATTACTATTATGTTTAGTGCAATATCAAAAACGCAGGTTGTTGCAGCCATCTTTTCTTTTATAGCATGGTTGTTTTTAGGTTTAATGGTTCAGTTCGGTGATTTTGGCAAGTTTTCACCTTCATCATTAATTAGTGAAACTTTAAACATTGTCAAATCTGAGGTTGTTTCAATAAAACCTTTTATTGGTGCTGCATTTGTCATTGTTTTATCTGGTATTATTTCTATTTTTGCATTGAAAAATTGGGAAGCATAAAAATTATTAAATCATGGATATAAAAGAAGTCGTATTTCAAACTTTGAAAAAGTCAGATAAAGCATTAAAGCCAGGTGAAATTGCAACTTTGGCAAGTATAGATAAAGCCGATGTTGACAAGGCTATCAAAGCATTAAAAAAGGAAGAAAAGATTTTTTCTCCAAAAATGTGCTTTTATCAGGCTAAGTAATATTTTCTTGTAAGTTAGCAATTATTTTTTCCTGAGGGAGCATTTTGTTTTCTGACAGGAAGGAAGGCATTGCGACAAATTTTTCCTTGTTTTTTATTGTATTGTAAATATCCACTTTTTTTAACTCTTTCAATTGAGCATCAAGGTAAAGTACCTCAAGTTTTAATACCAGCGTTTTCTTTTCCATGCTCCTGTAAGTTTGGGTTTCAATATAACTGCTGAATTTTAACTTTTCTATATCCTTAAAAGGAATTTTAAAAGACCTTTCATTTTTTTTCCTTTGAGGATACCAGATTTCAATTTCATCTGAGAAAATATTTATTCCGGCAATATAGTTTTTTTTAAAACCATGAATGAAAACTGCAACAAATACAAATATAGAAGAGGTAAATAAAATAAAGATTACCATACCAACCCTGTGATTGGTAGGTCGTAAAAATAAAGGTATCAATGTTGATAATATTAAAAATGCAGCAACGATGCATGCCCAGTATAGCAAGCTATAAGACCAGTGATTTACTCTTGAATGTGGTATTTTATAAAGTATTTGTTTCATGATTAAGAGTTTAAAAAACAAAGCCCCGGATTTATGCGGGGCTTTATTTTCATAGGTTAGTTAATGTTATTTCATCCACTGTTCTGCATAATATTTTGCGGTCAGTTTTTCACCGGTTGCTTTTTCTATCATTTCATTCCATGGGTACATGGCTCCTGGTTTGAATACCTTTTCGAGTAAATACTGTCCAATTTCAGGTTTACCAGTAAAGCTCTGGTTCCTGTAATCATCAGATTTAATAATATTTTTAACTATGTAATAATACAATTGCGAAGAAAGAAGTTCTCCCAATAAATAATTATGATAATAACAGGGCGAGGTGGCAATATGAATTTTTGTTGCCCAGTCAGGAGCATTACGGTTGGCAGGACGCTTCATCAATTGGTATTTTTCTACCAAATCCCACCATAGTTTGTTCAGGTCCTGATCAGGGTTTTCATATAACGATTTTTCAAAACGATACATAACCTGACTCCAGCGGCTGAACACCAACATTTCGAGACGTGTGGTTTTATAACAATCTTCTGCTATTTTAGCTTTTTCGGTGCTGTCGATACCGGTATTGTCCATGAGCCATTGTGGATTTGAGGCCATTTTACCAAAAAGTTGTGCAATAGCTTCTGTGGTAAAGGTGTGTGCGGGGTCGCGTAGCACAAAAGGAAGGTTCAGGTCAATATATTTATCATAAACTGCATGTCCATATTCGTGTAGCATGGTATTCATCCAGTAGCTGTTTGACTTAATATTGCAAAGTACTCTGACATCGCCTTCATTGTTGATGTCGATGCAGAAGGCATGCTGATTTTTACCTGGTTTTTCATATAGGTCGCTGTTTTTAAGCATATCAGATATTTCGAGGCCTATACCGTTATAGTAATTTGAAGTTAATTCTTCAAGGTTTTTATCTTTAAAGTATTTGTCAAGGTCAACAGGGTAGAGGTTAGGTGCTTCCTGAAAATATCGGTTTTGGTAATGCCATGGCATCAGTTCTTCTGTTTTGATTTTGTAGCGTGTGGCATAATAGGTATCAATGGCTTGTTTTTCTTTGGCAAATACATCAGCAGTAAGTTTGTCGAGCTCATCAAAAAGTTTAAGGACTTCTTCAGGGTCTTGTTCGCGTAGTTTGAGCGACATTTCATGAAAGTTTTTAAATCCAAGTTCTTTGGCAGCTTCATTTCTCATTTTAACAAGCTTTAAAATGTCATCTGCCACAACGGGGCCGATGTTTTTATGGGCAAGCCATGTTTGTTTAAGTTTCTCGGAGTTGGTTTCGGTGCGAAGAATTTCTTCTATATCGTTGTCGGAGAGGCTGTCGCCATTGACTACTGCACGATAGGTGTTGAATTTTTGTTCTATTTCGGTGGAAAGTTTTATCATGGCTTCGATTTTCTTTTCATCGATCTGGTACATTTTAAACGAGTTGTACATGACTTCAAGCTGTCTTGCTAATGAGGGGTCTTTGATAAGGCCAGATTTTTTGAATTCTTCCAGTTTTGCAAAGTCTTCTTTGTTTGAAAAAAGTTTGCTGGTTTTTATCTGAAGTTCTTCCATGAGTTTGAAATCTTCATCTTTACCAGTGACGGCAGCTTTAAAGTAGGCTTCATTGCCTTGTGTGTAAAGGGGTTTATACTTTACAAGAAAACTGTCCATGAAGGTGCTGAATTTTGCTTCCATTTCTTTAATTTTTTTCTCTTTGTTGCACGAGGAAAACAAGATGATTCCTGCCATCAGCAACAAAAATGTTAAACTTTTTGTTTTCATTTTATTAAAATTTTTCAGGTTTATTTTATAGGCAAATGTAGGTTAATTTGGAAATGTGAAAATGTGGAAATGAAGAAATAGGCTAAGGCTGTGGAAATGAGCAGAAAGTAGGAAGGGATTTGTTTTCCTTATTAACAAATAAAGCTATATTTTGAAATTATATGATGGTGTAGATGCAATCTACATCCAGACAGGATGGTTTTAAAACGATGGATTGCTTCATTATAGCAATTATAAATAGGAACAGATTGCCTCACTTTTTTACAATTAATTATTTTTAAGGAAAAAAAGTTCGCAATGACGACAACTGATATCCTTTTAAGTAAAAAGTTAAAAGTAATTCACCCGACACCTCATTAATATAAAAAGGGCAGAAAACCAAAGCTTTCTGCCCTTTTCAACTAATTGAAGTGAATTGTTTATACCTTAACTTTCTTTAAATAAAGCATCATTTTTTCCCATTGTTCTTTGGTAAGGATATATCGAAGGTTTTCAATAAATTCTTTGTGGCATTTGTACAGGTTGTCAAGTATTTTCTGACGATAAGGGTCGTTTTTGAATAGCTGCTCTGCCTTCATTTTAAGCTCTTTCAAAGCTTTTTCGGCCTGCTCTTTGGTAATTTCATTTTTCTTTAGCTTTTCAAGTATCATCATCCTTTCTTTGTTGATTTTTAGCATTATTTCCTGATTGTGAGTGCGCAGCAGGGCATGATTAAACATTTTGCATTTGTGAAATTCTTTCATGGCTATATGAATCTTAATGCTTTGTTCTTTGGTTAAATCAAGCTTGCTCAGCAAAATAAACAAAGAATCATGCATTTTTTGATGAAAATACAGTTTTCCGCTACTTTCGTCCAGCTCTACCGGGAGTTCTTCTTCTACTGTACCATCTCTGAGCAAAGCAAATTCTGCTTCGAGGCTGGCAGACGATATAACCGGATTTTCAAGTAAATTGTAATTAGTAATTACATCGGCAGGGCTCAGGCTCTTTTCAAGTGCTACAACATCAATTGCGGCAATTTCAGCTTCTTTGTCGCAGGCAGTAAATACGATTGTCATTCCTGTGATGACCAGCATCGTGAACAATACTTTTTTCATGACTATTAAATTTATTTGTTTCGAATTGTGTATTTGACAAGCATTATTAAATTTGGTTTAATTGTAATTGTTGTTTACTTTCAGATTTCAATAAAAATGTTTATGAAAAGAACTGTAATAACTTTTTTTATAATAATAATGATGATAATGAATGCAGAATCTTCAAATATTGTATTTGAAAAAGATAGTTTTCAAAATAAAAATGGAATGCTTTATATAAGCTTCATTGGTCATGGTACATTGATGATAGAATACAACAATAAAGTGATACACATTGACCCATGGAGCAAGCTGGCCGATTATAAACAACTTTCTAAAGCCGACATTGTACTGATTACCCATCATCATCCCGATCATCTGGATGCCACTGCATTGAATGAAATTAAAAAAACAAATACAGTAATAGTAGGAACCTCAAAATGCAAAGAAAGTTTTTCAGAACTAATGCCTGTAAAAAATGGCGAATCGGCACAGTTTGGAGAAATATATCTGTATGTAGTGCCAGCCTATAATATCATTCATCAACGCCCCGACCACACACCATATCACCCAAAAGGCGAAGGCAATGGTTATGTGCTCGACATCGACTCAATCAGAATATATATTGCCGGTGATACCGAAAATATTCCTGAAATGAAATCTTTGAAAAAAATTGATATTGCTTTTCTGCCCTGCAATCTTCCCTACACCATGACCATTGATATGTTTGCCAATGCAGTGAATATGATTAAACCACGAATCGTTTATCCTTATCATTATGGCGAAACCAATTTAAATGAACTTATTGAAAAGCTTAAAACTTCTGAAACTGAAGTGCAAATCAGGAAGATGAAATAGATTTCAGCTTAACCCAAATATGTTGTTGTTACCACTTCACTAAAATTCAGGCAAAGTATTTGTTTAGTATATGCCGATTAAAAATGACCTTAAAAACTTATATATCGCATAAACTGAAACAATATTTTTCACGGAAAAGAGTTTGGAGTATCATTTCCGATTTTGCAACAGTGCTTATACTGATCCTGATGATGATTCCTGCAAGCCGTAAAGAAATAATTGTGGCAGTCAGAAAACTGACTATGAAACAACCTGCTGTTGCAAGTATTTCGAACACCATAAAACTCAGCGACAACGACTATCAGTGGAACTACCAATCAACAGAAGGTGAGGTTATTCCCTTTAGTCAGCATAAAAATAAAGTGATTTTTTTAAATTTCTGGTCAACTTCATGTCCACATTGCATTGCTGAACTACCAGGCATTGAAAAATTATACAACAGATATAAAAATCAGGTGGCATTTGTGTTGTTGACGAATGAAAGTCCAAGAATGTTAAATAATTTTTTAAAAAAGAAAAATTATAAAATACCCTTTTATTTTACCTATGGATTAGTCCCTGAAGTTTTTGAGTCAAGGTTTATTCCAGTAACATTTATCATATCTCCTGAAGGTAAAATTGTTGTAAAAAAAATCGGGCCCGCCAGATGGGATGGAGAAAATATAACTTCCGAGATAGATAAAATGCTCAAACAATAGACTTACAAACCCGACTGTATAATTTCCTGTGTTTGATTAACCAATATTGAAACATCATTCCACGAATATGCTGAAATATTGATAGGTTTGTGAATAATCATTTCAATCTTTCCGGGAATCAGATTAAGAGAAGAAGGTGGTAATACCTTATTGGTATCTTTAATTGTAACAGGCAGCACTGGTAAATCAAGGTCAAAAGCCATTTTGAAAGCACCTCTTCTGAACTCACCCATTTCACCATTTTTACTTCTTGTTCCTTCCGGAAAAAATATTACAGAAGTGCCATTGACAATTCTTTTTTTAGCCTGGTTAATGGTTTCAAGTGCAGCAATTGGGGTTGAACGGTCAATAAAAATATGTTCCATACGTTCACATGCAGCCCCCAGTCCTGGTATTTTTCTCAATTCTTTTTTCATTACCCATTTAAAATCAATTCCAAGCCAGGCATAAATAAGAAAAATGTCGTATTGGCTAAGGTGGTTGGCTATAATGACGTAAGACTGGCCTTTGACAATATTATTTTTACCTTTTACTCTGGTAAATACAGGTGTTAAAAAGATTAGTGTTCGTGCCCAATAAACCCCAAATATTTTACTGGTTAATTTTGGTTTTAAAAAATAAGAAAATATTACTGCACCAAATCCGAAAATCAAGGTTAAAATAATGGCTAATGGTAAAAAAATTAACCATTTATAAGGCTGATAAAGAATAATAAGTGCTTTTCTGAGCATGATTTTACTGGCAAAATAGTTGGCAAAAATACAGAGCTTTATAAATATAAATCAATATCATTCAGATTACGGATAATGTAAACATGATAGTCGCCCAAATATTTAAAGCCTGCATTTTTATAAAGGTTCAAGGCAACTTTATTGTCTTTATGAACTTCAAGTTTTACCTGTAATCCGACATTTTTTATAAACCTGAATGATTCTTTAAGAAGAAGATGGGATAATTTTAATCCCTGATATTTGGGATGAATAGCAAAATGATGGAGATACAACCGTCTGCCATCGTTTGTAATCCAACTGCTTCCAATGATTTCTGATGTTTTGTTGTCAGTCAGTATAATGAATTTTCCACCCATAGAAATCGTTTTATTGATTGTTGTTTTATCATCTCCACGTAAAGGATTACCAACACCTGTTAATTCCCATAGTTTTGATACTGACTCAAAATCATCCTGATGATAATCTCTGCATTTGAATTCAGAATCCATCATTTTATTATCGAAAATTTAATTACCTGTTAAAATAATATCTTTCAAAAATATTGTAACTCATCAGAATGTCGTATAAGTAATATTGATTGTTATAACGTACCAGTGTTACACTAAAAACGACCTCATCTTTGACAAGATACCTGTATTTTAATTCAAAAGCGATAATTTTCCCATCCAGTATAGCATCTCCTTGCTTAAATCCACTGTATATTAATGCCCTTAGATTGACTTTTTCTTTTTTTGCAGATGCAATAATATTATTAAAATCTGTCACAAACTTTTCTGTTTTGTTTACAGTTTTTATGATTTCCTCATCGCTGAGTTTTTTTGTTTCTTTAGGCATAATTTCTCTCCAGATTTCTGGAGAAGGTTTTAACATTAGCATCGAATCAATATTTTCAGAAGCCAATGCCCGGATAAATGCCAGGGCAAAGGTATCAAGTCTGCTATCCCTGATCTGAGCGTCAGAAAAAAAAGAAATGAAGCTAAAAATGCCAATAAAAAAGATATTTCCAAACCTATTCATCATATTATTTTTTACCTAAAAATAAGATATTTTCAGACCATCCATGGTGCCGCGGACCCTCATCGAGGAAAATTTTTTCTTCTTCAAGACGTAAAATGGTTAAATCTTTAAAATCTTTTTTCAGGCATTCTTTGGTATATAACATTTCAGGGTCTTTGGGGCCTCCTGTATTTAACGGAAGCTGTTTTTTGTTAAATGCCTGCAAAACAAATAAACCACCTTTTTTCAAATGTTTAATAAGTTTTTGATGAACATCATATCTGAAATTGCTGTGTAAGTGTGCAAATATTACAGCAATTACATCATATTCTTCTGTAAGTACTGACAAATCGGTAAGGTCGTGAATAAAATAGTTGATTTTTACCTGATGTTGATGAGCAAATTGAAGTGCCTTATTCCTTCCAACTATACTGGTGTCGAAAGCATCTACCTTCCATCTGTTTCTTGCTGCATAAACTGCATTTCTGCCTTCACCTTCAGCAGGTAATAGCAGTTTGCCAGGGGTAAGGCTATCAATAACTTCCTTAAAAAACAGATTGGGCTCTGTTCCAAAAATAAATTCGGATTGATTGTATTTTTCATCCCAGCTTTGGTTCATCATCTATAAATAATTTTTCTATTTAAGCAATTTTCAGGCAATTTGAAAAATACATTGTTTTTGAGGATTGACTGATATTTGTAAATTTGTTGTTTCAAACTATGAATTATTTAAGAAAAAATACAGCAAACATTTTGACCCTTTCCAATATGTTTTGCGGTTTTGCAGGCATTATCAACAGCTTGTATGGTGATATTGAGTATGGTGCATATTTTATTTTATTTGCAGCACTTTTTGATTTTCTGGATGGCTTTGTTGCCAGAAAACTTAATATCAGAAGTGAGCTTGGAAAACAACTTGATTCTTTAGCAGATATTATAAGTTTTGGTGTTTTACCTGCTACAATATTACATGTCCTTATGCTGAAATCACATGCTAACTGGACTGAAATAGTTTTGTTCACAGATATTCCGGCACTTTCATTCCTGCCATTTTCATTGATCTTATTTGCTGCCATTCGGTTGGCCAACTTTAATATTGATGATGAACAGCAGGTTGTGTTTAAAGGTTTACCAACACCTGCTGTTGCCTTATTTGTGGCTGGATTACCGTTGATGATGCGTTATGATTTGTATATATTTAATTACGAGTCGATTTATTTTAAAAATATTATTCTTAATCCCTGGATTATTATTTCAGTTACGGCTTTTTTAAGTTATATGATGGTAGCACCAATAAAGATGATGAGCTTTAAAATAAAGAACTTTAGTGTTAAAGACAATAAATTGCAATTAACTTTTATTGTTGTTTTCATATTGTTGTTTGTGTTTTTGTTATTCCTGGCCTTACCGCTGATAATTCTAATCTATATAATTGTATCTTATACCTTTAAAAATAAAGTCAAATGAAAAAATATTTGTTATCATTGATTGTTGTTTTTTACAGCCTGATTTTATGGGCACAAGATCTGGATTATGCTAAAACTGTGATGGATAAATTATGCTCACAGGATATGCTTGGCAGGGGATATGTAAATGCAGGAGATAAAAAAGCTGCTTTTTATATCGAAAATGAATTTAAAAAGTTTGCAATGTTGCCTTACGATACGATTACAGCAACTTCAGGTTCACGTGCAGGATTGCGTACTGTTACTTTTCAGCAGGAGTTTTCACTAAAAGTTAATACATTTCCTCAGGTGATGAAATTGCAGATTGATAAGCTGGAATTAAAACCGGGTATAGATTTTTTAGTTTCACCTACTTCATCTGCGGCAGCCTTGCAAACATCAGACTTGCGTTTCTTGACAATGAAAAACATGAAAGACGAACCCTCTTTTGAAAACTTCCTTTTAGAAGATTTTACTGGCTATACTATTGTGATTGACCCTGAATTGTTTGATAAAGAGCCAGGAAAATCCTATTTAAAAAGAGTGCTGGCAAATGAAATGAAAGCTGATGCCATTATTGTTTTAACAAGCAATTTGATGTGGGGAGTAGCACCTTATTTTGATAAATATCCTACTTTTTATGTTAAAAGAGAAATAATGCCCAAAAAACCGGTAAGTGTTACTTTTCAGGTCGATACTAAATATTATTACGATTATAAATCTCAGAATGTAATTGCAAGGGTAAAAGGGAAAAAATATCCTGATAAGTTTATTGTCATTGGTGCACATTACGATCATCTGGGTGTAATGGGAATAAATACATATTTTCCTGGTGCAAACGACAATGCAAGTGGTGTTGCACTGATGCTTGATTTGGCACGTCACTTTTCGGATGTTTTTAACCAGCCTGATTATTCAATGGTATTTGTTGCCTTTGGTGCTGAAGAAGCCGGCCTTTTAGGGTCAAAATATTTTGTGCAGCATCCACCCGTACCGCTCACTTCCATTAAGTTTATGATCAATTTTGATATGATGTCAACAGGAGAAGCAGGAATGATGGTTGTTAATGGCAAGGAAAGAGGTACTGAATTTGGAATGATGAAAACTATTAATACAACTAAGAAGTACCTGATTGATGTTCAGTCAAGGGCAAATGCAGCTATCAGTGACCATTATCCTCTGACTGAAAAAAAAGTGCCGGCAGTGTATTGCTATCTGATGGGTGACCCAACAAAAAATTACTTTTATCATTTACCAGGTGATATACCTGCCAATGTTTCGATGAAAGCTTATGAAGGTGCTTTTAAGTTGATTGTTGATTTTATCAATGAAATAAAATAATCCAATACTGAATTCAAATAATCGAACTGAATTCAATAATAGCATGAGCCAAATGTTCCCATGAATTTTTTTCTTTTAATTTTTGAATCTGAAAAGAAAAATGATTTTTCTGATTTGAAGCAAAATATTCCTCAATTTTTATTTTCAGCAGCCGTGCATCAGCATTTTCAACAACAAGGCCTGTGTTTTCTCTTTGGACTGTATCTTTAAGACTTCCCACATCTGTTACAATTACAGGTAGATCAAAATGATAGGCTATAGCAAGTATTCCACTTTGAGTGGCTGATTTATAGGGCAATACATTTACATCGGCTGCTGAAAAAAATAATGGTACCTCATGATCAGAAATATATCTGAAATTGGCCTGAAGCCTATTGCCAACTTTAAAGTTATTAATCAAATCATTGTATTTGGAATCGTTACCATATACTTCACCTGCAACAATAAGGTAATACTCATCACTGAGCAATGACATGGTTTCAATAAGAACATCCAAACCTTTGTATTCACGAATAAAGCCAAAGAATAGAAGTATTTTTTTTTCTTCGGGGATATTTAGTTTTTTACAAGCATCCGACCTGCTGAGTCTGGTCCCAAAATGATTGTAAACAGGATGTTCATGATAGATAAATTTTGCATCTGGAAGCAATGCTAGCAGATCATTTCTGACAGTATCACTCATTACCACGAAGCCTGAATTTCTTTTAATGAAATACTTAGAGAATGATATATCATAAAATTTTTTTTCATGCGGAATAACATTATCCAAAATTGAAATGACCTTACACCCTTTGTTTTTAAGCTTACCGGCTACAAAACCAAGTGAAGGTGCAAAAAAGGGCATCCAGTATTTCATAAGTAAAATGTCGGGATTGAAATCTCTTATTTTATTTGCCGTTTTTAGATAGGTTAATGGATTAATGGTATCAAGTAGCCTTTTTGCAGGGATTTTTTCAATAACATCATCTGAAGTTACCAATTGAGTTTTGCCCGGAAATAAAATATCTGGATATTGCCTTTTAAAGGTGTAGGCATTGATTTGATGTTCGGAATGGAAGACCGTATAAAGTGAATGATTAAAATGTGTTATTCCGCCTCTGTATGGATAAAATGTTGATAAATATGCTATTTTCATTAATTCTTCCGGCTAAAATTTATTTTATGCAAAGATATAAATTAAACACTAACTTTGCTTTTTAAAAAATAAAATTTGGAGATATGAAAAAGGTTGTATTGTTTTTACTGATAGCCACAGTGATTGGTTTTTCTGACTGTAAAAAATCAAACACTAATACAGATGGCAATTATACTTTCACCATAAAATACTATCCCGATGGTGGTCAGGAATGGGGTGAATCAGGTACTGCAGTAGTTACTGCTGATGGAAAAACACTAACAATAAATATTACTATGACTACTGGTGAAAAATATACACGTACCTGTAAAGTTGATGGTAGTGAGGTCACATTAAAAGGTTCATACACTCAGCCGGTTGCCAGCAATCCTAATGTAAATGAAGTGGTAACTTACGATGGTACAGGAACATTTGACGGTGTTACCCTGAATGCAACAGGAACATATACATTTGCAATTCCTGACTGGAATACAAACGAACAGGGCACATTTGAGCTAACTGCAAAAAAGAAATAATCATTTCTTAGATATTACGCTTTATTGCATTTAATACCATCTCTACACTGATGTCATTCATGCAATGATTGCTGCGTTTACAGGTGCTTCCGTAATAGCAATCACATCCGGTCGGAGGTTGAATAATTTCACCCCGACCATAAAGTTCAAATTCATAAGGATTGAAAATATTTACAAACAATACCAAAGGTTTTTTTAACCCTGTTGCAATATGCATCATCATCGAAACAGCAGAAACAATCAGGTCGCATTGATTGGCAATGGCAATAAATTCCTTCAGACTGTAAACTCCGGGATAGGATGCACCTGTAATTTTAGCATATTTTTGGTTTTGTTCATGTTCTTCAGGTCCTCCCAGAATTAATGGATAATAACCTTTATTTTGCAGTTTTCCTATTAATTCTATCCAATATTCTTCGGGCCAGAGTCTGGTGAGCCAGCGTACTCCGCAACCAGTATTGAGCCCTATGATATTTTTTCCACTTGCTTCATTAGCCAATTTCTTCCATTTTATATTTAGTGGTTCGTCAACATCGAGCAGGTATTCTTCATAATTGAATTTCAGATGACATATTTCAAATATTTCTTCCAGATAGCTTTTTGTGTTTTGCTGTGAAATATTATCAAACAGACCTGTTATAAGTTTATGTGCTGCTGCCGGTGTGGCTGGTGAAATGTGGTAGTTGTCGAGGGTAAATCCATACTTTTCAGTGGCTTTAACCTGTTGTAGCAAAGCACAGGCTTCATATTCTTTATCGAGATTGATGGCAATGTCGAATTCTTTATTTTGCAGGATATAAACTGAGGTGAATTCGAACTTATAAATCTCGTTGATTTTTGATTTAGGCAAAATGTCGGGGCTTTGAGTGAGCCATGAGATATGGCAGTCGGGATACATTTCCCTGAATTTTACAATCAGGGGTGTGGTGCGTATAACATCACCAATAGCGCCAAGCTTGATGATAAGGATGCGTTTACCTATCGGAGAATACTCATTACAACCATCGCAGGTTTTGTTTCTTTCTTTATTGGGTTTACATGGTATTCCACCTTTAAAGTGGTGACAATCGAATTTTACCTGCTGTATGTTCATTTAATATTGTTTTATTACCGATACAAAAATAACAGCAGAATTCTAATTTGTATGATTAAATACCAACCGAATACGCTAAGAAGATATAGAAAATATTTTCATCACTGAGCAATAGAAGACAAACAGGTTTCACTAAGATTATCTTTGTGAAGCTCTGTTTCTTTGTGTGTTCTGTGTTAAAATGCTTGTAATTGCTCAGTTTAAAACACTTCTGCAATTCAAAATTTAAACTCTGCAATTTTAGTATTCAGCCGGCAATTCCTTCAACTGTGCCAGCGTAAACACTGGTCCGTCTTTGCATACGAAAACTTTTCCTACATTACATCTTCCGCATTTACCAAAACCGCATTTCATTCTGTTTTCGAGAGTGGTAAAAATGTTTTCGTCTTTAAAGCCATATTTTTCAAGGATCGGGAATGTATATTTAATCATGATGGGAGGCCCACAAACAATAGCGATGGTATTTTCAGCTTTGGGAGCCATTTTATCCAGTATGGTTGGAACAAAACCGATTTCACCTTTCCAGTCTTCTGTTTGTCCACCCGGGTCAACGGTTGTTACCAGGTTAACATCAGTTCTTTCTTCCCATTCTTTCAATTCATGTTTATAAACAAGGTCATTAACTGTTCTTGCTCCGTAAAGAATAGTAAAGTCTTTGAATTTTTCTCGTAAATCCAGGCAATTCCATATCACACAACGCATTGGGGGTAGTGCAATACCACCGGCAATAAACAGCAGGTTTTTGCCATACCATTCTTCAATCGGGAAAATATTTCCGTAAGGTCCTCTGAAACCGATAAAAGACCCTGCTTCAAGGTCGGCTAAAGCAGCAGTAACCCTGCCTGTTTTCCTGAAAGTACATTCAATATAACCTTTTCGAGTAGGAGAGGAGGCAATACAAAAAGTGGATTCTCCCTGTCCGGCAACAGAGTATTCGCCAAATTGCCCTGCCTGAAATTCAAACTGATTTCCTTCTTCTTCATTCTCGAATTGTAAACGGTAAGTTCTTACTTCCGGTGCTTCTTCTCTGACGCTTACAATGCGCATCAGGTATGGTAAATAAATGTTTTCTTTTTTCATAACTCAATCTCAGCAATAGTTTCAACATGTTCAGCAATGTTCATATCAACAGGGCAGCTTCTGGAACACCTACCGCAGCCAACACAACCTAATACCTGTAATCTTTCAGGCTGATATGAATATTTATGTAATATACGCTGTCTCCATCTCTGGCTCTGTTCTTCCCTTGGATTATGACCTGAAGTATGTATGGTAAACTGCGATAATCCACAACTATCCCAGCAACGGTAACGTATTCCTTTAGATGATGTTCCCTCATCCTGAATATCGAAGCAGGAGCAAGTCGGACAAACATAAGTGCAGGCTCCGCAACCCAGGCAACGCATAGCCTGATCAAACCATATTTGTTCGTTTTCAAACGATTTTGTACTTTTTTCTATGGCAGCGTCTTTTTCAAATTTTACAGGAACTTTAGTAAGATAATTTTCCTTATTGTCGTCTTTATGATCAGAAAAAAGATCTGTACAAAGGGATACCATTGCTTGTCCTTTATCAGTTACAATTTCAGCAAGATAATCACCTTCATTGTTTTTGGTCAGCAAAATGTCGCTGCCTTTTGTTGAACCAGGATTCAGCCCAACTGAAGTGCAGAAACATTCATTGTCGCATTTGGAACAGCTTAATCCAATAATTGTCAGCTTTTTAGCTCTTTCAATATAGAATTTGTCGTTAAAATCCCAAGTAAAAACTGCTTTTAAAACATCAAAACCTGCTGCATCACAAGGTCTTACACCAAAAAGCACTATTTCTGGTAATTCGTCAATAACAGCTTCAGAAAGTGAAGTTCCGTCTTTTGAGTTTTGATAATCTAAAAGTTTTTCGATTTTTGGGAAAACAACATATTTAGCCGATTGAACTGTTTGGATATAATCTTTTTTCACTTCATCGTAAGCGCTTACCCTTTGGTAAACCAATTGCCCATGATTTTCAACAGGAGCGTAAATCACTTTACCTGCTGAATTTATTTTTTCGAACAATATGGGAAGTGCTTCTTTTTTTAATAATTTCATTTCAATTTAATTAAAGATTATCTGATAAAATTTTCTTTATCTTCCAATTTATAATCTGATAAAACATAGAGTTTTGTTGCACTTGTGCCTGTTTTAAATCCAAAATTACTCTCAATGCTTTCGCTTAGATAGTATGTAAGCATATTGATTGGAATGTCGAGAGGGCAAGCTTCAGCACAAGCACCACAATCGACACATCTGCCGGCCAAATGCATAGCACGCATCATTTGCCATTCATAATTTCCCAACTGATGAGGGGCAACCGTAATCCATTGAGGTTTATTGCAATCAACCGTGCACTGGTGACAATAACACATGGGGCAGGCAGCACGACAGGCATAGCATTTGAAACAACGGGCAAGTTCATTTTGCCAGAATTCCCATCTCTCTTCCTTGCTCAATGCTTTGATTTTCTCCAGTAATACTTTTTCTTTTTCTTTCAGTTCAACAGGATGTGATGCTATGTATTCCTCGATTTCCGAAAAGGTCTTCAATTCTGTAACATCCGAACTGCCATCTACTGCAAGTGCAATTACATTTCCTTCAATAAACTGATGCTCATTAGCCAATACCAGCATTGCTTTTAATGCATGAATATTAGCCACAACTGCCATTTTACCGGTGTGACGCATTTCTTGCCGGGTGATATAAGATGCCAGATTGTAATGACAACTTTCATCATAAATCAGTTTATCTGCATTTTCAGCTTTGAAAATAAATACAGGTCGTGACTTTTGTGTATTCCCTTTTTCATAACCAATGACAACCTGAACAAGATTGTTTTCAAGCAGTTCTTTTGCTTTTTTGATAAGGTTATCCATGAATCACCTCCTTTAACTGCTGGCTGTCTGCCAGTTTTTTGTAATTTTCATAAGGACCAAGTTTTTTAATTTTATCAACAGTAGAGTTTACAATTTCAGCCCATTTGGCTCCTTCTGCTGCCGATACCCATGAAAAAGTAATTCTTTCAAGATCAACCCCCATAATGTCCAGCAGATTTCGGAATACCATCCATCTTCTGCGTGCATGAAAATTACCACTGGTGTAATGACAATCGTTTGGATGGCAACCTGAAACAATAATTCCATCAGCACCATTAACAAAAGCCTTCATGAGTATCATAAAATCAATACGTCCGGTACACGGAAAGCGAATAATCTTTACATTTGGTGCATATTTTATTCGGCTGGTGCCGGTAAGGTCTGCTCCTGCATAAGTACACCAGTTGCAGACAAAGGCTACAATTTTAGGTTCAAAATTTTCCATTGCCTTTTATAATTCGTTTAATAAAGCTTCTACTTCGGCATATACCTGTTTGTTGGTATATCCATGAATATCAATTGCTTTGATCCTGCATAATGCCACGCAAGTACCACATCCCTGACATAATCCAGGGTTAACCTTTGCAAGTCGCTTGATAATATTGCCTTGTCTGTCTTTGATTTCTTCTTCTTCGATAGCATTATACGGGCAAACAGATTTACAAAGGAAACATCCCACACAAGTTGAATACATTGGAGGTGCTGTACGGTTAACGACTGCAACTGAAGGATCTCTAGTTAATTCATCATTGGAGAACAATGCTGCTACTTTTACTGCAGTACCTGATGCCATTGAAACTGAGTCAGGTATGTCTTTTGGTGCCTGACATGCACCAGCAACAAAAATACCGGCAGTATTGGTTTCAACAGGTTTTAATTTAGGATGTGCTTCTGCAAAGAATTTATAGGCATCATAAGAAACATGCATTTTCTGAGCTAATTCTTCAGCGCCCGGGCTGGCAGTTGCGGCAGTAGCGAGAACTACCATATCTGCCTCCACTTCCATTGGTTTTGCTCCCATCAGTGTGTCTGTGCCAACAACTATATATTTTCCATCTCTTTCATAAATTCTGGATACCCGTCCTCTGACATATTTTGCTCCATCGGCTTCAATTGCTCTGCGGGTAAATTCATCGTAGTTTTTACCTCCTGCTCTGATGTCCATGTAGAACACGTAAGCATCGCCATCATGCACTTTATGTTTGTAAAGCATGGCATGTTTCGCAGTGTACATGCAGCAGAATTTAGAACAATACTCTATACCTTTAGCCGGATCGCGTGAACCGGCACAGGCTATAAATACAATTTTTTTCGGTTCTTTACCATCAGATGGACGTCTGATGGCTCCTCCTGTCGGACCAGAGGCAGAAGCTAATCTTTCAAATTGTAATCCGTCAATAACATCTTTATATTTTCCATAACCATATTCAGGGAAAAAGTCAGTACGTTTAATATCATAACCAGTAGCCAGCACAATTGCACCGATTTCCAGGTCAAGTATAGTATCTTCCTGATTAAAACGTATAGCTTTTGTCGGGCAAACAATTTCACAAACCTTGCATTTTCCTTTAATGTAATAAGTACAATTATGACGGTCAATAACAGGTTTATTGGGTACAGCCTGAGGAAAAGGGGTATAAATAGCAGTGCGAAAACCTAATCCCTGTTCAAATTCACTTGGAATTTTTTTCTGCGGGCATTTTGTTGTACATAGGCCACATCCTGTACATAAGTTTTCATCAAGGTCTCGTGCTTTTTTTCTGATTTTTACTTTAAAATTGCCAACAAAGCCTTCTACACTTTCCACTTCTGAATATGTGTAGAGAGTAATATTGGGATGTTGAGCGACTTCTACCATTCTGGGTGTTAAAATACACTGTGAGCAATCAAGAGTAGGAAAGGTTTCAGAAAGCATCGACATGTGACCTCCAATTGAAGGTTCACGCTCCACCATAACCACCTGATGACCACAATTAGCAATATCTAATGCTGCCTGAATACCGGCAACACCACCACCAATCACCAATGCAGTTTTGGTTACTGGTACTTTTATAGGATACAATGGCTCATTGTATTTTACTTTTTGTACCAATGTTCTGACTAAATCAATGGCTTTTGAAGTGGTTACCTCTCCCTTATCATGCACCCATGAACAATGCTCTCTTACATTTGCCATTTCACATAAGAATGGATTTATTCCACCTTCAGCACAAGCTTTTCTGAATGTAGGTTCGTGCATACGTGGTGAACAGGCAGCTACCACAACAGAAGTCAATCCTTTTTCCTTGATTGCTTCTTTGATTAGTGTTTGGCCAGGGTCAGAACACATATATTTATAATCTACACTATGAACCACTCCCTGCAGTTCAGATGCTACTTCTGCTACCTTGGCACAATCAACTGTGGCAGAAATATTTTCACCACAATGACAGACAAAAACACCTATACGGGACATATCTTAAATTATTTTGTCAATTCAACATTTTCTTCAGCAACAATTTGTTTTCTGTCAAGTATGAGGTCAACAGGAACAAAATGTCTTTGTAACCCCAGTTCTTTTTTATCGATTCCAATGGCCATGCCAATAGCCTGGGTGATATAAATGACCGGGATTTTTGTTTTTCTACCCAGATACTTATCAATCTGAGGTCTTCGCATATCAAGATTAGAATGACACATCGGACAGGCTACGATGACTGCTTCTGCTCCACGATGTGTGGCATCGTCCATGATTTTTCCTGAAAGAGTAGCCACTGCCTGAGTGTTGGAAACCGAAAATCCTGCACCGCAGCATTCTACTTTAAAAGCCCAGTCAATAGCATCAGCACCAAGCTTATTCATTACATTGTCCATGGTCATTGGGTCGTCATATCGGTCAAACTGCAATACTTTGTGTGGTCTGACCAGCAAGCAACCATAATAACATGCTACTTTTTTTGCAAAAGGATGAGAAACCTTTTTTTCCAGTTCAGGAAGAATATATTTTTCAATAAACTGAATAACGTTCAATATTTTGGAACTGCCTTCATATTTCATTCCCAAAGCATCAACAACTTCTTCTTTTAACTCATGATGTAATGAAAGTTCGTGTTGTGTCATTACCAGACGGCTATAACATGCAGCACATGGAACTACAATTTCTTCGAGTCCGGCTTGTTCAGCAAGGGCAAGAATTCTTGCAGGAAGTGCCAGAGATAAAACCTTATTCAGGTTATGAGCGGCAGTGGCACCACAACAGTTCCAGTCGGGAACATTTACCAATTCAATATTGAAAGCTTTGGCAACAGCATATACCGATTCTCGGTATTCTTTAGAACCGCCTTCCATTGAACAACCGGGATATAATCCTATTTTCATGATTGTTCCTCCTTATTTTTGAATGATTTTTCAAAAATTTGCTTCATTTGTTTCAGATTTTTAATCTTTTCAGGTATCAAGGGCAATTTTCCACGGGTTAGCATTCCAGGTGCTGTATCAATATCCTGTGTTAATGCCATAGTCCTCATTTTATAATCAACAATCAACCCTACTTCATACAAACGACCATTTTGTTTAAGTGTATTCAGAAAAGATTTGTGAAATGCAATAATTTTCTTTGCTTTAGGGTTGGTCATTTTCCTTTTGATAGATTCCTGTCTGAGCCAGTCCATTAAGGGTGGAATATCTACTTCCTGAGGGCATCGGCCTATACACATTTCGCAACTCAGGCAAAGCCAGATGCTCATTGACCTGAGTACTTTTTCTTCCATGACAGGATCATGTGTTTGTAGCATTCTTAATATCACGCTGGGGGGATAATCCATATCATTTGCCATAGGGCAACCTGCAGAACACTTTCCACATTGGTAGCAACGGGCAGCATTAACACCTGTGTGTTTTTCTGCCTTTCCTGCCAATGAGTGATCTTCGTGATGATGTGCTTCAGATGACATATATCTTTTTAGTTTAATTATTCAATGGATGTTTAATATACATTTAATAAAATTAATTCTGTTAATTAATTCACAGCAAAAATATATTTTCATAATAACCTGCAAAAAAATTTTTCAGACGAGGCAAAAATATTTTAGGATAACTTATAAAGCTAATTTTTTACTTAATAAGAATGATTCTTGAATTAAACAGGAGAATAATTTATTAAGTATAACAAATTCAATTACATAAAGAAGAATTTAATTTTTAATAATTGGAGGAATTTTGAAAATAATAACACTCTTACTATGTTTGAAGAAAAATTAATGCACTTATGATACGTCAAATATTCATTTTAAGTTTGCTAATAATGATGAATGCATGCAACAAAAAACTGGAAGAAAAGAAGTTTACTTATCCTGAAACCCGTAAAAGTTCTCAGATTGATGATTATTTTGGTCAAAAGATAGCCGATCCGTATAATTGGCTTGAAAATGACACTTCTGCTGAGGTTTTAAAATGGGTAAAGGCTCAGAATTTGGTTACCAATTCTTATCTTGAATCAATACCTTATAGGGAAAATATTAGAAAACGGTTAACCGAATTGTGGAATTATCCACGTTACTCGGTACCCTTTCATGCCAGTGAAAAATATTTTTTCCTGAAAAATGATGGATTACAACAACAGTCAGTATTGTATATGATGAGAGGACTGAATGAAAAAGAAGAAGTTTTATTGGATCCCAATAAATTCAGTACAGATGGTACAGTTGCACTTACAATAATTCAACCATCACCTGACGGAAAATATTTAGCGTATGGAATTGCAAGTGCTGGCAGCGACTGGAATGAAATTTATATTATGGACCTAGAGTCTGGTAAAAAATTAGCAGATAAGTTGGAATGGATAAAATTCAGTGGTGTGGCCTGGTATAAAGATGGATTTTTTTACAGCAGGTTTGATAAACCTGCTGATGGAAAAGAGTTTTCTGAAAAAAACAAGAATCATAAGGTTTATTATCATAAATTAGGAACCACTCAAACTGCTGATGTTTTGATCTATAAAGATATAAAAAATCCATACAGAACCTTTAGTGTTGATGTCACCGAAGATCAAAGATTTTTGATAGTATATGGTAGTGAAAGTACCAATGGTAACTCAGTTATGTATAAAAATCTTGAAAAGAATGATAAAGACTTCACTGTGCTTGAATCCGGGTTTGAATTTGAAAATTCAGTAATAGAAAATATTGAAGATACTTTGCTGATGAAAACTAATAATGGTGCACCAAATTATAAGCTTGTAGCCATCAATACTTCACAAAAGGGAGATGCCCCCTGGCGTGATATCATTCCTCAGAAAGAGTTTCCTTTAAATACAGTTGTATTGATGAACAATCATTTAATTACTGGCTATATTCAGGATGTAGTTGCAAAATTGTATATCTATAACCTGAAAGGACAGCTTCAAAGTGAAATAAAGTTGCCGGGGCCAGGAAATCTGATTGGATTTAATGCCCGAAAAAATGATAGTATTGCTTTTTATGGCTTCACTTCATTTACATTTCCATCAACTATTTATCAATTTAATTTGAAAACTTTAAAGTCAGAGGTTTTTAAAAAGTCAGAAATAAATTTTGATTTGAGTAAATATAAAACAGAACAGGTATTTTTTACAAGCAAGGATGGCACACAGATTCCAATGTTTTTAACCTATCGTAATGATTTGGTAAAAAATGGAAAGAATCCTGTATTGCTTTATGGTTATGGTGGTTTTAATGTTAATATGATGCCTGTTTTCAGTGTGTCCAGCCTTATTTTATTAGAGAATGGTGGCATTTTCGCATACTGTATTTTAAGAGGTGGTGGCGAATATGGTGAAAAATGGCATGAAGCAGGTATGAGAGAGAATAAACAAAATGTTTTTAATGATTTTATTTCTGCTGCTGAGTACCTGATTAAAGAAAATTTTACTTCAAGCGAAAAAATTGCAATCAGAGGTGGATCAAACGGAGGATTACTTGTAGGTGCATGTATGACACAACGGCCAGATCTGTTTGCAGTTGCGATACCTGAAGTAGGAGTTTTGGATATGCTAAAATATCATAAATTTACCATAGGTGGCCATTGGGTTGATGAGTATGGAAGCAGTGATGTTCAAGAAGAATTCAAATATTTGATTAAATACTCTCCATTACATAATATAAAAGAGAATATAGAATATCCGGCAACTTTAGTTACTACTGCCGATCATGATGACAGGGTAGTGCCTGCACATTCATTTAAATTTATTGCCACCTTGCAGGAAAAATATAAAGGCAATAAACCTGTTATGATAAGAATAGAAGAAAAAGCAGGCCATGGGGCAGGAACACCTGTCAGTAAGACCATTGACCTGAATACTGATATCTGGGCATTTATTTTCGATAATCTCAATATAAAACCAATATACTAATGATACTCAGGTTTCTATTGGCATTGTTTTATTTTAGTTTTACCACCATATTTCTACATTCTCAAAACTATGGCTGTACTGATCCAAGAGCCATTAATTATAATCCAGGTGCAGTGCTTAATGATGGCTCCTGCATATATACAAAAACTTACACTGATCCTGAAATAATTATTAAAAATTTACCTGAAGAAATTGCAGAAAATTCAGGGATGATTAGTTTTCAGGGCTTAAACTGGTTTTTAAATGACAGTGGAGGAAAACCTGAATTATATGGTTATGATATTGCGAAGATGCAGATCATGCGAAAAATAATTGTTAAAAATGCAACAAACCATGACTGGGAAGCTTTGACTGCTGATGATCATTACATTTATATTGGAGACTTTGGTAATAATCTTGGAAACCGTAAAGATCTGATGATTTACCGCATTGATAAACAATCTGTTCCGACTGTCGGAAATGTTTCAGTAGTTTATGACTCTATAATGTTTAATTACTCTGATCAAAGCAATTTTACAGCCTCCGATCAAAATCATGATTATGATTGTGAAGCATTTATTGTTGTTGATGACAGTTGTTATCTTTTTAGTAAAAACTGGAAAAGTCAAAACACTAAAGTATATATTTTCCCTGCTTTTCCCGGATCATATTCACCTGATGTTGCTGATTCATTTAATGTCGATGGATTGATAACAGATGCTTGTATTAACATAGAAAAAACTAATTTGGTGTTGTTGGGGTATAAAAATTACCAGCCATTTTTTTGGGTGATCTTTGATTTTAAGGATAATGATTTTTTTTCAGGAAACAAGCGCAGGATAGATATGCCTGCTATTATACTATTTCAGACAGAATCCGTGAATTTTTCAGACGAAAATACTATTCTATTGAGCAGTGAAAAAACCATTGTTACAGCAAACCGATTATTTAAAATTAATATTGGGAGCTGGGGGCACCAGGACAAGCAAATCGTTGAATATGATGTGTTTGATAAAACCCAAATAAAGATATTTCCAAATCCTTGTCGTAATGAATTATTTATAACCGTTTCTGATACTATAAAAGAAAATATTACAGCAACACTTACTGATACTAATGGAAAGACAGTATTAATTAAAAATATTGATTTCAGTAAAAAACAACTTGAAAAACTAAAAATCAGGAATCTAAGCCCAGGAAATTACATACTAAGGTTGCAATCAGGTACGTTATATTATTGTTTTAATGTGATGGTTATAAATCATTAAAAAATGAAAATAAAAGGGGTAGCTTTTGCTGTCATTATTGCTATATTATCTTGCTCAGCCCCAAAGCATATCAGTACCGATAACAAATTGATTGGCAGATGGTTGGTTGATTCAATTTCATATATGCACAGTGTTAATGAAAAAATATTGGAGCGTTACAATAAAGAAATGAAAGAGATTAGAAGTAATTCTTTTATGGAGTTCAGAAAAGATAATACTTTTTCATTTGTATTTGGATTTGAGATGATGGAAGGAGTATGGTACAGTACCTTAGATGAAAAAGCGCTTGTTACTCAAGGTTTTAGAGAGCGTGAACCTGATTCTTTCAGCCTTGAATTTAAATCAGATAGTATTTTAATATTAAGTAGCATAACAAAAGTGAAAGATTTATTGATTTTTTTAAAGAAGTAATTGACTGTCATGAAAGATTTAAGAGTTAAGATATTAACAATTTTTATATTCAGCATGGCTATGGGTTTACTTGAAAGTGCAGTAGTTATTTATCTTCGTGAAATATATTACCCACATGGTTTCAGGTTTCCGATGGTAACTATTTCAGGAAAAATTGCATTAACAGAGCTTTTACGGGAATTAGCCACCATGATAATGCTTCTGACCATTGCAATTTTAAGCGGAAAAACCATTGCTCAAAAGCTTGCATGGTTTATATTTTCTTTTGCTGTATGGGATATTTTTTATTATGTATTTCTAAAAATACTCATCGGTTGGCCCGAATCATTGTGGACATGGGATATTTTATTTTTAATACCAACTGTTTGGGTAGGGCATGTTTTCGAACCTGTATTATTGTCCTTGATTATGGTACTATTTTCATTTATAATTTTGATTTTTTCAGAGAAAAATTTAAAAACAAAAATTATTTTCAGGGAATGGGCTGCTATTATACTTGGTTCTGTATTTATAATTATTTCATTTACAATGGATTATTCTAAGTTTTATTTTGAAAAATATAAAATATCGGATTTATTTATTTCCGATAAATTCGATGTAATAAGGAACTACCTAAATACTTTTATACCACGCCAATTAGAAGTGGAATGGTTTGGACTAGGACTATCACTTATTTTAATTGGAATAGTTGAGTTTTATATCAGAAACAGGAAAATTTTGAAGAAAAATTTTGAAAACTGATAGTTTTAATGAAAACCGAATATAAAAAATTAATAAAGAAATCAGAAAGCCGTATCTCAGAGTATAATGTATATTTTAAAAAACTGAAAAAGCGAGATAAAAAAAGTCTTGATAAGGATTTTCATGCATTGCATACAGAAGTTTTTAAAGTAATTAACTGCCTTGAATGTGGCAATTGTTGCCGTACAATCGGACCAAGAATCACTGATAATGATATTGAAAGAATGTCGAAAGCTATGCGCATCAGGCCATCGGATTTTGTTAAATTGTATTTAAAGAAGGATGAAGATAAAGATTGGATTTTTAAAAATATGCCATGTCCCTTTATTGATAGTGAAAACTATTGTTTAATGTATGAACATCGACCAAAAGCATGCAGGGAATATCCGCATACTGACCGGAAAAATATTTATCAGATTCTTGACCTGACTTTGCTAAATAGCAGTGTTTGCCCGGCAGTCTCATTTGTCATAGAAAAATTGATAATCATAAAAAATTGATTATCTGTTAATAGTGTATTGTAAACATATTCTTTTTCAATAATTTGATTTTTTAGTATCACTTAACGGTATTTGTTTAAATTCTTTATAAATTAAGAAAGTATTAAAATAATAATTCTTACCAAAATCTATTATTTTCTTATATTTTTACTTATATTAGCAGGTTCAAAAAACTAAATTAACAGTCATGAATAGACCGTTTCGTTTTATTATAAATATTCTGTTAGGGGGGATTTTTATATTATTTTATTCATTTTCAGCAGTATCTCAGGTGACTATATTTACCGAAAACTTTGAAAATGGCGGAAATATGCCCAATAACTGGACACAGGAATATGTTGTTGATACATTAAACTGGGTTTTTACCAGTGGTGGTCATAATGGTCATCCATCGGGGACTCATGGTGGTAGTTTTAATGGACTACTTTTTTATGCAGGTACTTCAAAGAAAACAAAATTGGTTAGTCCACAATTAAATTTAAGTACATATTCAAACCTACAACTAAAGTTTTGGCATACACAGGAAGAGTATTCCGGTGATCAGGACATTTTAAAGGTTTATTACAAAACCTCAGCTACTGGTAGTTGGAATTTATTACAAACTTACTCGAGCAGTGTAGTGAATTGGACTCAGCGTACGATTACATTACCCAGTCCAAGTAGTACTTACTACATTGCTTTTGAAGGAGAAGCAAAATATGGATATGGTATCTGCTTAGATGACCTTCAGATTACAGGTAATGTAACCAATGGAACAGATATTTCCTGTATTGGCATTGATGCACCAATTATATGGAATGCTGGTAGTAATACTTTAAAAATAACTTACAAGAACATGCGTTCAGATACTATTAAAAACGCTGATTTTGGATATAAGTTAAACTCAGGTACCGCTGTCAACGACACCAATAAAAGCACAGGCACATTGCTGGCAAATCAAACAGGTGTTTATACTTTTTCAAGTTCAGTAAGTGTTGCTAAAGGCAACCATACTATCAAGGTTTGGGCAAGAAAACCTAACCGTAAAAATCCGGATGATGACCCAAGTAATGATACTTTTTCATTAAGTTTTGGTACCGGAATAAAAGATACTTTTATAATTGATAAAAAGGGGACAGGTGACTATACCAGTTTTAGTGCAGCAGTAGCAGACCTGAACAATGGTGTTACTGGAAAAGTGGTTTTTATTGTTAAACCTGGCACTTATACTGAACGGGTTGTAATTGGTGATATACCGGGTACTTCAACCACCAATAATGTAATATTTTACAGTCAGTATCCTGACAGTGTTACATTAACTTACAATAGCACAAGTCAAAGTACAAGAGCAACATTGGTGTATAAAGGTGCTGATTATATTACGTTTAAAAATATCAATATTACAAATTCAGGAGCAACCTATGGTGTTTGTGTTTTATTCAGAAATAAGTCGAATTACAACACTTTTGATAATTGTAAGATTTATTTATCAAATACTACCACCAGTCAGTATTCACAAATCATTTTAGGTTCAAGTGATGAATCTACAAAAGGAACTGCCGGAGATAATGGCAGCTACAATACATTTATCAATTGTGCACTTACCGGGGGCTATTATGCAGTGAGATGGCATGGAACCAGTACTGCACAACCTTGCTATAATAATGCTTTTAAATATTGTACTTTTACAAAGCAATATGTATATGGATGTTATATTTATTATCAACAGGGATTTGAACTTTCTTATTGTGCATTAAAAGAATTCAGATATAATGGCTCTTATGGTATTGCATCTTATTACTCAATGGGTGGTAAATATGATGCAAATATTATTATGCCTGGTTATATAGGTATTTATTTTTATCTTGAAAATTATTATAACCAAACAAAAACGACATCGATCACGAATAACATGATCAGCAACTTTTTAAATTCAGCCAATCAGATTGGTATATATGGATATTACTATTGTTACAATCTGAATATTTATCACAATTCAATTTGGGTTGATGGTTCTGCAAACACCTATACCTATGCTTGCATTAACTTATTGTATTATAGCAATAATTCAATAATTAAGAATAATTTATTGGTATCAACAAATGGTAATTTATGCATTTCTTTGACCTATGCGAATACAGTAACAGTCGATTATAATGACTATTATTATAACACCAGCACATCTTCATTTGCTTTGAATTATACAAAAATGGGATTTTCGACATTCAAAGGCTCATCTTCTTATATCAATTATCCTCATGATCAAAATTCATTTGACAATATTAATCCAATGTTTTTCTCTAAAACAAATCTTCATTTAGACACTTTAAATACACCAGGATTGATGGCACCTTATGTTGGAGTAGCCAAAGATATTGACAATAATACCAGAAGTACTACTATTGGTGTTAATTTGGGTGCCGATGAAATAAAGCATCCTTCAAGAGATCTTGATATTATTTCAATAGACTCACCTACCTATTTAGTCATAGGATACAACACCATATCTATAACATTACGCAATTCAGGAACTGACTCAATCCCAACACAAAAAGTATATTTATCATATAACATTAATGGAGGAAGTTGGGTTAATGACTCATTAACTTTAACTCAAAAAATACCACCTTTTGGCAATGTAAAATTTTCTTTTAAAACAAAATGGAATGTCACAACGAATGGTAACTATAATTTATGTGTCAGAATTTACCCGAAAATTATTAATGACCC
>Ga0172370_10001005_pt1 | contig 44140 bp, 31 predicted proteins | sample LakKiv5m_FD_114538 | JGI IMG/M metagenome (GOLD analysis project Ga0172370, IMG submission 114538) | Freshwater microbial communities from Kabuno Bay, South-Kivu, Congo - kab_022012_11.5m | ecosystem: Environmental > Aquatic > Freshwater > Lake | place: Democratic Republic of the Congo...
CGAATTCCTCGCCCGAGACGCCGCCACGACCCTGAAGGAGTCGCTTGCGGCCCTCTCAAGCGCCGATCGGTCGACGCCATCGACTGTCGGAGGGTCAGTCTTGCTTACGGTGAGACAAGCGGGTTAGCGACGCAACCATTTGTTTTTAATGGGCTATTCGCATGTTGACGCGGGGGGGGGTGGGCAGCCTACAGTTCCTTCGCGAACTCAGATGAAACCGCACGGGAGCCCCGAGCATGCCGCTGACGTTCAATACACTTCTGGCCACCGCCAAGATTGACCCCTCCGCGGTCAGGATCCTTCGCCACAAGGACAAGCGCGCAAAGAAGGGGAAGACCCCTTACGAACTCTGGCTGAGCGACCGACCCGAATTCGACCGCTACCAGTCGAGACAGGCGATCAATAATCGACCGAGGCTCGACGCGCTCTACTGGGCGACGTTCGTGGCGACACCAGCAGAAGAAACGATGTTCGTCGGGCTCTATCGTGTTACCTACAAGGGACTCCTTGCTCACGACGAGCCAATGCCGCATTGCGACAAGATCGACGAAGCCAGGAAGTGTGACGTGTACGAACTCGAGCTATTGCCTCAGTTTGAAGAATACGCAGGTAAGCTATTCATCGACTGGGGTACTGGATTCCGCGCGTGGTCCCAACGCTGCAGTAGTAAAGACAAGCCTATCGTCGAATTGCGCAAGGAGTTCAAGGAGGCCGAGTTCCCGGGCTTCAACAACTTCATCGGGTCGCTGTCGACGTTGGACAAACTTCCGCCCGGTTGGGTGACAGCATTGCGATCCGTCAAAGGAATCTACCTACTGACCTGCCCGAAGACCAAGGAGCAGTACGTCGGTTCAGCAAGTGGGGCCAACGGCATTTGGGGACGATGGCAGGACTACGCCGAGAATCGTCATGGTGGCAACGTGGGTTTGAAGTCCCGCGAACTCAGTGACTACCAAGTCTCCGTCTTGGAGGTGGCTGGCTCCGCCGCCACGACCGAGGACATCCTGGGCATGGAGGCCCGTTGGATGCGAAAGCTCCAAAGCCGTGAAATGGGGCTCAACAGGTGAAGCCGAGCCGCCAACATCTCAACCCGCGCGCGATCGCGCGGGAACTTCATCCATGCCGTGATGTGAGATGCTGGTAGATACAGCCCTTTGTCCCGTCAAGACACCCGAGGAGAAGCGCCGCATGTCGACCGTGGTGGAGCTATCCGCGAGAAAGCCGATCGACGCCGCGAGCCTGACGCCGCAGGTCGTTCACGACGTGTTGACAGCCGCCGAGATGAACGCAGAACTGATCGAGCAGCAGAACGAGAACTTCGTCGTCGTGCACGGTGACGCGTTCGACGTGTTCATCTCCGTGGCCCATGAAGACGTGCAGAAGATCTACTACAGCGCGAGGGTTAGGTTTCGTCCCCGGCTCTCCCTGCGTGCACGTCTGGCGGCGGCCAATCGCATCAACTCCAGGATCATCGGAGCGGTCTGGGTCGACGGCGGGTTGCTCAAGGTCGGGAACACGATTTCCTTCGCTGGCGGCATCCTGGCGCACAACATCGTGAACACAATCCGAGACTTCCAGATCCTGGTCGAGTGCGAATTCGATTCCGAGGAGATGCTGGAGCTCCTCGAGTGAAGAGTCCATTGGCGAGTCATCGTTTCACCCCTTATCGACGACCACGACAGCGTGCTGCCCCACGATGTCGCGCGCTCGATCCCACCGGGCGCGCTGTACCGTCGCATTGCGAACACTCCGCCTCTCGGCTACTCTCAACCCATGCCGACGATCCTGATCATCGGGCCCTACCGGTTCTTCTTCTACGCCAATGACCGGCGCGAGCCCATGCACGTGCACGTGGAGCGGGATGACAAGAAGGCCAAGTTCTGGATCACGCCGGTGGTCCTGGCGAGCACACGTGGGTTTCGCGCGGGCGAGTTGACGAAGCTGCACGCGCTGGTTCGCGAGCACGAGGCTACCTTCGAGGAGGCGTGGCATGCACACTTTGACGATTGAGATCAACGACGTGCAAGCCGTCGATGTTCGGGTGACCGCCGACACGCTGGCCGTCACCCTGTCGGATGGGCGCCTCGTCGTGGCCCCGCTGGCATGGTTCCCGCGACTGCTGGCCGGTTCTCCCCGCGAGCGAAACACGTGGCGGTTGATTGGTGGCGGAGAAGGAATCCACTGGGAGAAGCTGGACGAAGACGTCAGCGTCGAGGGCCTCCTCGTCGGGCGTGGATCGCAGGAGAGCCCGAAATCGCTGCAACGATGGCTTCACTCGCGCGAGACTCGTCCGCGGCGTACGAAGCTGACGACTCGTTGATCAAGATCCGGACTGTCGGGCGGTCGCTCCGACTCGCCCTCTACTCGACGTCGTTGAACGACACGACCTGCTTCAGCGCCGACGAGATGTAGAACGTCGACGTGACCACGTGCGGGTCCTGATCCAGGTTCCCGTGCGCGACCGCGAACCACCAGGGCTTGTTCGTGTCCAGCGCGTAGCACCCGGCCTGGTTCGGGCCGGTGCAGGTGTTGATCTCGGGGCAGTCGTTCTTGGTCGTGGTCTGGCCGTCCCAGCCCACGAAGGCGTACTTGAAGTAGAAGTCGCCGCCGGGATCGAGGCCCAGTTGGCACCAGCTGAGCTGCGGGTAGGTCGCGATGGTCTCGCAGGACTGCGAGGGCACGTGGACAGGCAGATCGCCACTGGGGTCGGTGGGGTCCGGGTTGTTGGGGAAGAACGCGGTGGTCGAGCACGCGCAGTTCTCGTCGGAGCACGCGTAGCGCGAGTTGGCCTGGTAGAACAGCTCTTGCCGGATGCGCAGGTCGCCCAGCATGGCGATGGCCTCCTGCGTGTGCGCGCGCCGCATGTAGCGGATGTACGACGCGGTGGCGACGACGGCGAGCACGGCCAGGATCACCACGGCGACCATGAGCTCGAGCAGGGTGAAGCCGCGAGAACGCCGCATACGGGCCTCCGAGAGCGAATTGTCTTGAGTGTACCGCGCCTCGGCCGAGGGCACAACGACGCGGCCTTTTCGCTTGAAAATCGGGGGCCGCCCACTAGTGTAGGCGCATTCGACCCTTTGGGTTAAGGGAGAGGACCCCATGAGTGACAAGTTCGTTTACTTCTTCGGGAAATCCGGCACCGAGGGCAACAGCCAGCAGAAGAACCTGCTCGGCGGCAAGGGCGCGAATCTGGCCGAGATGGCCTTGATCGGCATTCCCGTGCCTTCGGGATTCACGCTCTCGACCGACGTGTGCACGTACTACTACGAGCACGGCCGCACCTACCCGGCCAGCCTCGCGGCCGACGTCAAGGCGGCGGTCAAGAAGGTCGAGGCCGAGATCGGCATGGGCTACGGCGACCGCGCGAACCCGCTCCTCGTGTCGGTGCGCTCGGGCGCGCGCAGTTCCATGCCGGGCATGATGGAGACCGTCCTGAACGTCGGCCTCTGCTCGGCGACCATTCCCGGGCTCATCCAGAAGACCCGGAACCCGCGCTTCGTCTACGACGCCTACCGCCGCCTGATCATGATGTACTCCGACGTCGTCATGGAGAAGGCCGCCGGGCTCGAGCCCGACGAGGGCAAGGGCATCCGCGTGCAGCTCGACCGCATGCTGCACGAGTTGAAGAACCAGAAGGGCTACAAGAGCGACGCCGACCTCACCGAGGCCGACCTGAAGGACCTGGTCGCGCGCTTCAAGGAGCGCGTGCTGGCCGTCATCGGCAAGCCCTTCCCCGACGACGCGTGGGAGCAGCTGTGGGGCGGCATCGGCGCCGTGTTCGCGTCGTGGGACGGCAAGCGCGCGGTGTCCTACCGCCGCATCGAGGGCATCCCCGACGAGTGGGGCACGGCCGTCAACGTGCAGGCCATGGTGTTCGGCAACATGGGCGACACCTCGGCCACCGGCGTGGCCTTCACGCGGAACCCCGCCACCGGCGAGAACAAGTTCTACGGCGAGTGGCTGGTCAACGCCCAGGGCGAGGACGTGGTCGCCGGCATCCGCACGCCGAGCCCGTTGAACGAGGCCACCAAGAACGAGCAGAACAAGCACCTCGGCTCGCTCGAGACCGCCATGCCGAAGCTCTACGGGGAGCTCGCCGCCATCCGCGACAAGCTCGAGAGCCACTTCCACGACATGCAGGACATCGAGTTCACCATCCAGGAAGGCAAGCTCTGGATGCTGCAGTGCCGCTCGGGCAAGCGCACGGGCACCGCGGCCCTCAACATGGCCATGGACATGCTGTCCGAGGGCCTGATCGACGAGAAGACCGCCGTCCTGCGCGTGGCGCCCGAGCAGCTCGACGAGATGCTGCACCCCATCCTGAACCCCATGGCCGAGAAGACCGCCACGGTGCTCTCGAAGAAGGGTCTGCCCGCGGGCCCCGGCGGCGCGGTTGGCAAGATCTGCTTCACGGCCGAGGCGGCGGTGGCGGCGGTCAAGGCCGATCCCAAGGCCAAGGTCGTGCTGGTGCGCGAAGAGACGAACCCGGAGGACGTCGAGGGCATGCGCGCGGCCACGGGCATCCTGACGGCGCGCGGCGGTATGACCAGCCACGCGGCGTTGGTCGCCCGCGGCTGGGGCAAGTGCTGCATCGTCGGCTGCGCCGAGCTCGAGATCGACGTGCACGCCAAGACGCTGAACGTGGGCGGCAAGACCTTCCGCGAGGGCGACCTGCTCTCGCTGAACGGCACGCGCGGCATCGTCTACGGCGGCGCCGTGGCCACCATGGACTCGACCGAGAACCCGCGCTTCCAGGCCTTCATGGCCATCGTCGACAAGTTCCGCCGCCTGGGCGTGCGCACCAACGCCGACACCCCCGACGACGCCGCCCGCGCCCGCTCGTTCGGCGCCGAGGGCATCGGCCTGTTCCGCACCGAGCACATGTTCTACGGCAAGGGCACCGAGCAGGCCCTGTTCCTGCTGCGCAAGATGATCGTCTCGAAGACCGAGGCCGAGCGTCGCGCGGTGCTCAGCGAGCTGTACCCCTTCGTCAAGAAGGACATCAAGGACACCCTGGCGGTCATGGACGGCCTGCCCGTCACCATCCGCCTGCTCGACCCGCCGCTGCACGAGTTCGTGCCGAACAAGCCCGAGGAGCGCGCCCGCCTGGCCGAGTCCCTGGGCATCACGGCCGCCGAGCTGAACGAGCGCGCCGACGCGCTGCACGAGTCGAACCCCATGATGGGGCACCGCGGCGTGCGCCTGGGGATCACGTTCCCCGAGGTCTCCGAGATGCAGATCCGCGCCATCCTCGAGTCGGCCGTCGAGCTCGTGAAGGAGGGCAAGAAGGCCCTGCCCGAGATCATGGTGCCGGTCGTGGGCGCCCGGAAGGAGCTCGACCACCAGAAGGTGCTGGTCGACAAGATCGAGGCCGAGGTCAAGGCCAAGTACGGCGTCGCGACGATCGACTTCCTGTACGGCACGATGATCGAGGTGCCCCGCGCCGCGCTCATGGCCGACAAGATCGCCGAGACCGCGAACTTCTTCAGCTTCGGCACCAACGACCTGACGCAGATGACGTTCGGCTTCAGCCGCGACGACATCGGCGGCTTCGTGCCCGACTACCTGGCGAAGAAGATCCTGCCCGCCGACCCCTTCCAGATCCTCGACCAGGAGGGCGTGGGGCAGCTGGTGGCGCTGGCCGTCGAGCGCGGTCGCAAGACCAAGCCGAACCTCAAGATCGGCATCTGCGGCGAGCACGGCGGTGAGCCCTCGTCCGTGGGGTTCTGCCACCGCGTGGGCATGAACTACGTGTCGTGCAGCCCGTTCCGCGTGCCGATCGCGCGCCTGGCCGCTGCCCAGGCGGCGTTGAAGTAGGGGCGTTGCTCGCTGCGCCCGCTGGTGACCCGCGCGCCCGCTGGTGACCAGCGCACCCGCCGTTCCTGACGCGATCATCCTGGGGAGGGGCCCATGGTCCTCGCGTTCGTCATCGTCTACATGGTGGTCACCGTCACGATCGGCCTGCTGGCCTCCCGGCTGGTCAAGACCTCGAACGACTACATCCTGGCCGGGCGCCGGCTGCCGCTGTACATGTCGGCCACCGCGCTCTTCGCCACGTGGTTCGGCGCCGAGACCATGCTGGGGGCGTCCAGCCGCATCAACGAGGAGGGGCTGCTCGGCACCATCGAGGACCCCTTCGGCGCGTCGTTGTGCCTGCTGCTGCTCGGGCTGTTCTTCGCGCGCCCGCTGTACCGCTCGGGCTTCCTCACGTTCGGCGACTTCTTCCGCTCGCGCTACGACCGCAAGGCCGAGATCATCTCGTCGATCTTCATCGTCATCAGCTACTTCGGCTGGGTGGCGGCGCAGATCGTGGCCCTGGGCCTGTGCTTCCACATCATCACGGGCCTGTCGTTCTTCGTGGCCCTGCTGGTGTCGTCGTCGGTGCTGATCCTCTACACCTTCTTCGGCGGGTGGTGGGCGGTCTCGATCAACGACTTCCTACAGACCATCATGATCATCCTGGCGCTGATCGTGGTGTTCGTGGTGCTGGCCACCAAGGCGGGCGGCGTGGGCGAGGTGCTGGGCGGTCGCGCCCCCGACTTCTACAAGCTGTGGCCCAAGGCCGAGCTCGTGCCCATCCTCGAGTACCTGACCGCCTGGATGGCCATCGGGCTCGGCTCGCTGCCGCAGCAGGACCTGTTCCAGCGCGTGTGCTCGGCCCGGACCGAGAACACCGCCGTCCGCGCCTGCTACCTGGGCGCCGGCATGTACCTGACCGTGGCCTTCATGCCCCTGTTCATCGCCATGGCGGTGAAGACGCTGCACCCCGAGCTGCTCGAGCTGCCCGACCACCAGCTGATCCTGCCCACGCTCGTCAAGCTCTACACCAACGAGTGGGTGCAGATCTTCTTCTGGGGCGCGCTGATCTCGGCCATCCTGTCCACGGCGTCGGCGGCCATCCTGGCGCCGTCGGTCATCCTGTCCGAGAACCTGATCCGGCCCCTGCTGCCGAAGCTGTCGGACCGGAAGTTCCTGTGGCTCACGCGCGGCTGCGTGCTGCTCATCTCGTCGGTGGCCATCCTGTTCTCGCTGCCCCAGGACCCCACCGCGGCCGACGCCGCCACCGCCGGCCTGCCCATGATCTGGGAGCTGGTGGCCGAGTCCTACACGTCGACGCTGGTGGCGCTGCTGGTGCCCCTGACCGCGGGTATCTACTGGAAGCGCGCCAACACCCGCGGCGCCTTCGCGGCTATGCTCGGCGGCATCGCGGTGTGGGCGCTGTTCCACTGGGGGCTCGAGCTGGGGTTCGCCGCCAAGATCGCCGGCTTCCTGGCCAGCATTGCGGGCATGGTGCTCGGCAGCCTCAGCGTGCGCGTCGTGCCGCCGAAGGCAGGGGCGCCCGAGGGGATCCCGGCCTGACGGTCCGACCGGCTCACGACGAACGCGCGAACAGCACCAGGTGCTCGCGGCGCGGGGCGCCGCCGTGCCAGTCGACGCGCTCCTCCGAGGCCGAGGCCAGCCAGGTCCAGCCGCAGGCGGGGGCCAGCTCTTTCAACTGCTGGTCGGCCGGGAGCACGCGGCCTTGCAGCTTGGCGTCGCCCATCAGCAGGATCAGCTGGGCGCGACGGGTGGCCACCTGGCGCAGGGCGACCAGCACCTCGGCCAGGTCGCGATCCCAGGTCACGCGGCCGTCGTCCTGCTCGGCCACCCGGCGGCGGGCGCCGATCTCGTGCTCTTCGAAGCGCGCGGGATCGATGCCCAGCCAGGGGTAGCGCCGCGCCTGGTGCTGCACGTAGTCGTAGGTGCCGCCGTAGGGCGGCGACGTCAGGATCAGGTCGAAGCGGCGCCGGCCCACCAGCGTGTCGACGGCGCGGGCGTCGCCCGACAGGATGCGCGCGGGGCCCGGGTCGGGGCGGCGCCCGGCCTGGCTCGCGCGCTCGGCCAGCGCGGCCCAGCGCTCTGTGAGCTCGCGGGCCTTCCGCAGGAAGAACTCGCTGACCAGGCCCTTGCGCAGCCGTTTCGGGACCGCGACCTCGGAGGTGTCGGCGCGCTGCTTCGAGAACTTGACCAGCAGCGCCGAGAACACGAGCGTCAGGGCCTCGCGGTCCTCCGGCGGCGCCGTCCGGCCGATCTCGGTCCACAGGCCCGCCAGCTCGCGCAGCACGTGGGGTTCGTACCAGGTCACCTCGGCGCGCGGCAGGGGCGCCCGGAGGTTGTCGCGGGCGCGCACGTGGGCGAGCGAGGCCTCGGTCACGGCCTCGGCCCGCGCCAGGACGCGCGCGCGCAGCTCGGGCGCGCGCAGCGAGGTCTTCAGGCGCGACAGGCGCACGGCCAGCGGGTTCAGGTCGACCCCGAACGCGGGCAGGCGGCGCGCCACGCACTCGACCAGCACCGTGCCGCTGCCGCAGAAGGGGTCGAGCACGTTGGGGACGGGCCCGGGGCCCGCGGCGGCCACGGCCGCGTCGATGAGGTGCGCCGCCAGGGCCGGGTGCATGCGCGCCGGGTAGGTGTGGAAGCCGTGCGTGAGCGTGTCGGCGGGGCCGGTCGCGGCGGCCTTCCAGGCGTCGACCAGGCGCGCCGCCGCCTCGGGGTCGCCTGTCGAGGCGAGGGTGCCTCCCAGCTGGTCGAGGGCGCGCCGCGGGGCGCCGGGACGGTCGCGGGGGTCCTGCGGGAGGTCGTCAGCCATGGGCCTCTCCGATCGCGGGGGTGGCCTCGACGCGGTACGTGCGCGCGAGTCCCAGCGCGTCGAGCAACGCCTCGAGCCGGCGCTGCCAGGCCGCGGCGTCGGTGAGGGGCGGGGGCGTGCGCGAGGCCGCCGCCTCGACCAGCGCGGCCAGGCGCTGGAAGGTGGCGTCCTGCGGGCAGGGCTCGTACGAGAGCGCCAGGGCGCCCACGCGACGGTAGGCGGGCTGCTCCGGGTCGGCCGGCGCCAGGCGGAAGGCGAGGCCCGGGGCCCGGCCGCGGCGGGGGCGGAAGGCCACGCGCAGGCCGGCGGCTCCGGCGCCGGTCGCCGACGCCGCGGACTCGGCCGCCAGCCGCCGCGCGCCGCGCGCCAGCAGCTCGGCCTCGGACAGGGGTGTCGGCAGGGCGGCGACCTCTTCGGCGCAGGCGATCAAGAGCGCGAGCTTTCGCGTCATCCAGTCGTGCCCCGGCCGCCCCAGGGCGGCGCGGCTCGCCTCGCGCACGCGCACCGACAGCGCGTCGTCGGCCAGGGCGGTGGCCTCGTCGAGGCGCACGTAGATTCGGCACAGCGGGGCCAGGCGCGGGTCGGCGAAGCGCCAGGGCAGCTCGTGGCCGAACAGCTTGCGGCGGTTCGAGACCAGCAGCGGATCGGGCTCGTCGGCGACCACCAGGCCGTCGCGCCGGGCCAACGCCGAGATGGCGCGCTCGGGGTGCAGGCGCAGCCGGGCCGCGAACAGGTTGCCGATCTCGTCGGCCAGGCCCAGTGCCTCAACCTGGTGCAGGTTGGTGAGCAGGTCCGCCGGCGTCGTCCAGGGCGTGAACAGGATCATGGTGAGCCCGGTCGACGTGAAGCGCCCGGGGAAGTCGCGCGCGAGCCCGCGCAACGCCTCGACGGCGGCCAGCCCGTCGGCGGGGGTGGTGCCCTTGTGGAAGCGCTCGAGGTCGGCGGCCACGAAGCTCTCGAGCCCCGTAGCGTACACGCCGAGCCGCGCGGCGGGGTTGGCCAGCAGGTGCGCCCGCAGCACGGGCTCGAGGCGCCGGAGGGCGTCGGTGCGGATCCCGAAGCACAGCGTGGTCACGCGGTCGAGGCCGGTCTCGTGCAACGTGCCCGTCAGCGCCTCGAGCGCGACCCGGCCCCCCAGGTGCTCCGAGAGCAGCGCCTTGGGCGCGCGTGCGACCCCGCGATCGGCGGCCAGGGCCCGCACCTGGCGACGCAGCCAGTCGACGGGCGTGGCCTCGCGGCTCTGCGAGGCGTTGCCGCAGAAGGCGCAGCCGTCGATCAGCGGCAGCCCCTCGGCCACCAGCTCGCGGTAGCAGGGGTTCTCGGACAGCGGGCGCGCGTAGCCGCACTGGCTGCGCAGGAGGAGCGCCACGTTGTCGTGGGCCTCGCCCGCGCGGTTGGAGAGCTCCCAGGTGTAGGTCGGGCGCCACGCGCCGCCCTCCAGGCCGTCCTCGGGGCGGAACACCGCGCCGGGCACCAGGTCCGGTGGCAGCTCGGTGGTGAGCAGCACGACGCGGGCGCCGCGGGGCGCCGCCTGGCGTACCAGCGCGCGCTGCTCCGGCGCCAGGGGGTGGGTGGTCAGTACGCGCGAGGGGCGGTGCTCCCGCACCGCGGCCAGCAGCGTGGCCAGGTCGGTGGGCTCGAAGGTGACCTCGTCGCGCCCGTGGCGCAGCTGGTTCAAGGTCGACACGCCGAAGCGCAGCCAGCGCAGCCCGCAGCCGTGGGCAGAGAGGAACCCGGCCACGAACGGCAGGTCGCGGCGGATCTGGCCCGGGAACTGGTCGGCGTTCGTGATCTCGACCAACAGGATGCGGGCGGGCGCGGCCATGGGGCCTCAGGGCTCCCGGGAGGGCGGCCAGGCCGGGGCGTGGGGCTGCACCGGCACCGGGACCCGCGTGCCCCCGAGGGCGAGCACCCAACCGTCGGCGGAGTCTTCGAAGCAGGACGCCAGCGCCAGGTAGGCGTCGCGCAGGAAGCGCGCGGGGAAGCGGCCCCCCTTCACGCGGCAGTACAGGCGGTCGTCGCCCACGAGCCAGACCCCGGCGGGGTCGAGGGGTTCGCTGCTCTCGTCGTTCAGGCGCACGACCGGGGCGGGGCCGAGGGACACCGCGGTGACGTAGTACGGGAGCTCGGCGACCGTCACGACGGCGCGCTCGACGAAGCCCTCGTTGGGTACGCGCACCTCGACGGTGCCGTCGGCGTCGACCACCAGGTGCCGGTTCAGGAGGCTCACGAGGCCGGCGTGCAGGATGGGCAGGCCCTCGTGGAACCAGCGGCCCTCGCGGTCGAGGGTCAGCAGGACGGGCGACGGCCCGGCGGGGTTCAGCTCAGGGCCGGAAGCGGGCATGCTCCTCCTGCACGAGCCGGATCACGTGCTCGACGGCCTGCTCTACCGGCACGAGCTCCTTCTCGCCCGTGGCGCGGCGCTTCAGCTCGATCTTGCCCTCGGCCAGGCCCTTCTTGCCGACCACCACCTGGAACGGCACGCCGATCAGGTCGTTGTCGGCGAACTTCACGCCCGCGCGCTCGTCGCGGTCGTCGTACAGCACGTCGAGCCCCCTGGCCTTCAGGCCCTCGTACAGGGCGTCGGCGGCGGCCACCACCTCGGGCACGTCGGACTGCAAGCCCATGACCACCACCTCGAAGGGCGCGATGGCGATGGGCCAGATGATGCCGCGTTCGTCGGACGACTGCTCGATGATCGACGGCAGGATGCGCGACACGCCGATGCCGTAGCAGCCCATCTCGATGGGGATGGTCTTGCCGTCGGCGTCCAGGAAGTTGGCCTGCATGGGCTTCGAGTACTTGGTCGACAGGTAGAAGATGTGGCCGAGCTCGATGCCGCGGTACTCCTTGAGGGCGGCGCCGCAGCTCGGGCAGGGATCGGCCGTGGTGGCGACGCGCAGGTCGGCCACGGCGGTGGCTCGGAAGTCGCGGCCGAGCGCGGCGTGCACGTAGTGGTGGTCGCCGACGTTCGCGCCGATCACGAAGTCGCTCATGCTGGCGACCCACTGGTCGACATAAACGGGAACGTTGTCGCCAAGACCCACCGGCCCGGCGAAGCCCACCGGCGCGTGGGTGACGGCCTCGACCATGGCGGCTTCGGCCAGGTCGAGCTCCTTGGCGCCCACCAGCTTGTTCAGCTTCACGAGGTTCAGGTCGTGGTCGCCGCGTACCATGGCCGCCACGGGCTTGCCGTCGGCGTTCAAGAGCAGGGTCTTGACCACGCGGGTGGCGTCGACCTTCAGGAAGGCCGCGACCTCGTCGACGGTGCGCACGTTGGGGGTGTGCACCTTGGCGAGGGCTTCGGCCGGCGTGGGCGGCGTGGCGTCGGGTGCCTTCGGAACGTCGGCCTTCTCGACGTTGGCGGCCCAGTCGCAGGCCGTGCAGGCCAGCATGCTGTCTTCGCCGGTGTCGGCCAGCGCCTGGAACTCGTGGCTGAGGTCACCGCCGATGTTGCCGGTGTCGGCCTGCACCACGCGGAAGCGGAAGCCCATGCGCGTGAACATGCGCGTGTAGGCCGCGTACATGGCCTGGTACGAGCGGCGCGCGCCGGCGGCGTCGGCGTCGAAGCTGTAGGCGTCCTTCATGATGAACTCGCGGCAGCGCAGCAGGCCGCCGCGGGGCCTGGGCTCGTCGCGGAACTTGAACTGGATCTGGTACAGGTTCATGGGCAGCTCGCGGTACGAGCGCACGTTGTCGCGCACCAGCGTGGTGATGGCCTCTTCGTGCGTCGGCGCCAGGCAGAAGTCGCCGCCCTTGCGGTCCTTGAAGCGCAAGAGCTCGGCCCCGTACTGGTACCAGCGCCCCGACTGCTGCCAGATCTCGGCGGGGTGCGTCAGGGGCAGCAGCACCTCCTGGGCGCCCGCGGCGTCCATCTCGGCGCGGATGATGGCCTCGACCTTGCGCAGGGTGCGCCAGCCGAGCGGCAGGAAGCTGTAGATGCCGGCCGACAGCTTGCGTACGAAGCCCGCGCGCACCAGTAGCTTGTGGCTGACGAGCTCGGCCTCGGCGGGGGCGTCCTTCAGGGTGGGGATGAGCAGCGTGTGGTACTTCATGGGAACTCCTGGGGAAAGGCTTAGGGCGTGCGCAGGGCCTCGGCCAGCACACGGAAGCGGGCCAGCGCGGGCTGATCGTTGTCGAGCGTGAGGCGGATGTAGACCTTGTAGCCCTTGTCGAGCGGCTTGACGCGCGAGACGAGGCCCTTCAAGTCGATCCGGCGCCGGCGATCGTCGGGGTACACGTGGATGTCGAGGCGGTCGAAGTTGGCCACGGGCTCGCCCTCGGCCTGTAGCACGAGGCCGTTCTCGTAGCCGCCGATCATGCGCGCGCGCACCTTGGCGGCCTTGGTCGCGAACAGCACCGGGATGGCGCCGGCCACGGCCCCGGTCGGGGCGGATTGCCCGGCGTCGGGCCTCGGCGCGTCGTCGGCCACGATGGCGACGGTCTCCGACGGCGGCCCGCCGCCAGCGTCTCCGGTCGCGGCCACCGTGCGCGCCAGCAGGTCGTACGAGAACTTGTAGACGAAGCGCGGGACGCCGCTGGTGTCCTCGAGGCGCTTGACGAAGCCCTGCGTGATGCCGAGCACGTCGTGGATGAAGGCGCGTAGCGGGCTCGCGCTGATGGGCGAGCTGGCCTGCATCCACTCGACGCCGAAGCCGTTGTCGAGCGAGCGCGCCACGCGCGCCTCGATGGTGACCGCCTGCTGGCCGTAGCCGGGGAAGACCTTCAGGACCAGCACGCGGTTCGTCAACGGGATCGGGGTCGAGACGATGTACGCGCCGGCCATGCTGAGGTCGCGCGTCTCGCCTTCGATCAGGCGATCGTCGACGTAGAAGCGGACGTTCAGCCGTCCGGGGAAGCGCTGGAACCTGCGACGCTCTGAGCGCATCCTGCACCGACTCCGTTTCGACGGATTATCATACAAGCCCGAGCGCGAGGGGACAATCCCGATCGGCCCGCGTCAGCGTGGCTCGGTCAGCAGCTCGCGCACGGCCTCGGTGCGCGCGTCGGCGTCGTCGGCGTGAAGCAGGCGCACGCCGGCGCGCCAGCGGAACCACGTGAGCTGCCGTTTGGCGTAGTGCCGGTGGCCGCTCTTGATGGCCGCCACGGCCTCGGCCAGGTCGCACGCACCCTCCAGGTGTTCGAACAGCTGGCGGTAGCCGAGGCTGGTCATGGGCTTCACCGACAGGTCGAGCCCCTCGGCGCGCAGGCGCCGCACCTCGTCGAGGAAGCCCGCCGCCAGCATGGCGTCGACGCGTCGGTCGATGCGCGCGTTCAGATCGGCGCGCTCGCGGAACAGCGCCAGCTGCAGGAAGCGGAGCCCGGGGCGCGGTGCGCCGCCGCCGTGGAACGACGAGAAGGGCTGCCCCGTCGCCGCGACGATCTCGAGGGCGCGCAGGGTACGCTGGCGGTCGGTGGGCGCGATGCGGGCGGCGTAGGCGGGGTCCACCCGCTCCAGCTCGGCGCGCAGGGCGGGCAGCCCCTCGCGTTCCAGGCGGTCGGCCACGGCCGCACGCACGGCGGCGGGCACGGCCGGGATGTCGTCGAGCCCCTCGACCAGCGCGCGCAGGTAGAGCCCGGTGCCGCCCACCACGATGGGCAGCTTGCCGCGCCCCGCGATATCGGCGACGGCCGCGTCGGCCAGGCGCGCGAAGCGCCCCGCCGAGAGGTCGTCGCGCGGGTCGACCACGTCGAGCAGGTGATGGCGCACGGCCGCGCGCTCGTCGGCCGAGGGCTTGGCCGAGCCGATGTCGAAGCCCCGCACCATCTGCACGGAGTCGCCGTTCACGATCTCACCGTCGAACGCGCGCGCCAGCGCGATGCCGGCCGCGGTCTTGCCCGTGGCGGTGGGGCCGCCGAGCACGACGACGGGGACCTCACCCCCCCTCCCCCCCCTCTCCCTGAAGGGCGAGGGGGGCTTCGTTCCAGAGAATTCCCCCTCTCCTGCCAGGGAGAGGGGGCCAGGGAGTGAGGTCATGTCCGATGGAACCATGCCGCCACCTCGTCGAACGAGTGCGTCACGACCACCGGCCGGCCGTGCGGGCAGTTGGCGCGGAAGTCGACCTCGTCGAGGGCCTTGAACAGGGCCTCGGCCGCTTCGCGCGAGAGCGTGTCGCCCGCGCGCTTCGAGGCGTGGCAGGCCAGGCGCGACAGCACCGCATCGACATGGTCGGAGAACGCGCGCGCGCTGGCCGTGGCCCGCAGCTCGTCGGCCAGGTCCAGCACGAGCTGGTCGATCGTGGCGTGGGCCAGCAGCGCCGGGACCTCCTCGACCACGAAGCTCTGATCCCCGAAGGGGCGCACGTGCAGGCCGATGGTCGCGAGATCCGCGGCGTGCTCCTCGAGGTGGGGCGCGAGGTCCGCTGGCACCTCGACGCGGCGCGGGAAGAGCAGGCGCTGGGTGGCCACCTCGCCCCGCTCGAAGGCCCTGCGCAGGCGCTGGAAGGTGACGCGCTCGTGAGCCGCGTGCTGGTCGATGAGCACCAGGTCGGTGGCGGTCTGGCCGACCAGGAAGGTACCGCCCACCTGGCCCACGTAGTGGATGGCCGCGAAGTAGCCGCCGGGCGCCGCGTCGGGCTCGATTGGCTCGTCGTCCTCACCCGCGACCGGGCCCGCGAGGCCCAGCGCGGCCTGTTCGCCGCGTGCCTCGGGACGTCGATCCCCGTCGAAGCGGGGCCGGAACACGGCCGCGTAGCCGGTGGGCGCTACGCCTCGTGGGCCGGACTCCGGGTCGGCGCCGGCCAACGGATAGGGCGCGGGATGTATCGGGGCGTCACCCAGCCACGGCGCGTCGGCCAGGCAGGCCGCGACGGCCGAACGCACCTCGCTGAATACGTGCGCGGAGTCATGGAAGCGCACTTCGGCCTTGGCCGGGTGCACGTTCACGTCGACCAGCGTGGGGTCGACCTCGAGGAAGAGCACGGCCACCGGCCACGTGCCACGCTCGAGCAGGGGCTGGTAGCCATCGGCCAGGGCGCGCTGCAGCGTGCGGTCGCGCACCCAGCGCCGGTTGACGAACAGCGTGATGCCCGAGGACGAGCGGCGCGCCAGGTCGGGGCGGCCGAGCAGGCCCACCAGCCGCACGCGCCCCTCGTAGGCGAGGGGGAACAGGCCCGCGGCGCCGTCCTTGCCGAACAGCGCCCGGGCGCGCTCGAGCACGCCGCGGTCGGGGGCCACGTCGAGCACCGAGCGTCCGTTCGAGCGCAGGGTGAAGCGCACCGCAGGGTGGGCCAGGGCCAGCGCGCGCACGGTCTCGGCGACCGACGCGGACTCGGTGCGGTCGCTCTTCAGGAACTTGCGGCGCGCGGGCACGTTGAAGAACAGCTCGCCCACCTCGACGTCGGTGCCGGGGGGCATGGCGACCTCGCGCGCGATGCCGTCGACGCCGCCCTCCGAGGCCAGCTCGAGGCCCACCTCGGCCTCGCGCGGCCGGGTGCGCAGGCTGAAGCGGCTGACCGACTGGATGGAGGGCAGCGCCTCGCCGCGGAAGCCGAAGGTGCGGATGGTCTCGAGATCGAGCTCGCTCTCGATCTTCGAGGTGGCGTGGCGCTCCAGCGCCAGGCGCGCGTCATCGGGGCTCATGCCGCAGCCGTCGTCGAGGATGCGCAGGCGCGTGCGCCCGCCGTCGTCGGCCTCGACCAGCACGCTGGAGGCGCCCGCGTCGAGGGCGTTCTCGACCAACTCCTTCACGACCGACGCGGGCCGCTCGATGACCTCGCCGGCCGCGATGCGGTTGACCACGGCGTCGGGCAGGCGGTGGATGCGGGGCATGGTTCCTCCGGGGCCGTCAGGTTCAATAGGCCGCGTTCAAGGGCGGCCTTGGTCGCTGGTACGTTAGGCCGAAGACGGCGTCGGTCAACCAGCGCTCGAACGAGTCGTTGTTCATGAACTGCTCATAACGCTCGCGGCAGGCCGCTCCATCAAGTACCCATCACGTAGCGCGCCTGGCCGCAACCTCCTGTTTTTCAAGAGAAACACGTTGCCACTGCGGGCCGATATCCGGGCGGTTGTCAAGTACCCGTCACGTAACGTCATCAAGGTCGCCTTGGCGGCCTCTGCGGCGCTGCCCACCAGGGGACGTACTTTCGCAGCTTGGGCGCCGCGGACGGGTCGTGACAGGTGATGGCCCCCGTTTCAACGGCCTCTCGGATGAGTCGCGAAACCGTAGAACGGTTGTGATCCTCGATCCCGAACCGCTCACGAAGGGTCATGTTGGTCAGATAACTGCGCGTCACGTACTTCACGCACGCGTGCAGGTAGCAGGCCCGCACGCGATCCGCCTTGTCCATGGCCGACAGGGGCTTGTGGGAGAACAGGACCGATCGAGTGAACCCCTCGGCGACCTCGAACAGCGGCGCGGGAAGCTGGAACAACTCGACCTGGAACACCACCTTGTCGATCCCGCTGCCGCGCTCCTCGCAGATGCGGAACCGTCGCATCAGGGACGCCAGGGCCTCGTTTCGAGACTTCGGCGGACTGTCGACGAAGCGTTGGACGTCGACCAACGGCTCCCCGGGGTTCGTGATCTCGATACGATCGTCGAAGATCTCGACCGTTGGCCCGGCCCCCGTGACGAAGAAGTCCTGGTGGATGAGGGCGTTGGCGACCAGTTCGCGAATGGCCAACGGGGGGAACATCGGCACGGTCTTTCGCAACGCCTTGCCGATGATCTCGTTCGACGGCACCAGGTTGTTCACGTAGTCGATCAGGCCGGAGAAGCCGTTCGCATAGCCTTTCGCGCCCTCCTGCTCCTTCTGGGTCTCGATGCGTCCCGTGCCTCGGTACTGGATGACCCGCATGGCCTTGCGCTTCAGCTGCGGGAACCCGCCAAGCCTCTTCGCGAACAGGATCGCGCCCAGGTTGGTGATGCACCATCCCCCGTCATCACAGCGTCGTATCACGTTGTCGTTGCGGAGGGCGTCGAGGATCCCGTCGCGGTTGGCGGGCAAGGGCAGTTCCAGAAGCTCGAAGTACGCGGGGTAGTCCAGCAACGCCAGGACGTCATCGTCCGTCACGTGCTCGGCGGCCGCGAGATCCTCGAACGGCGTCCCATCGAGGATACGCCACAGCTCCCGCTCGCGCTCCGGGACGTCCTTCAGCCGCTTCGTGACCTGCCCGACGCGAACGAAGGAGTTGCCCTGGAAGCGGACCGGCTGTCGGAACGCTCGGCCGATCTCCAAGAGCACCACGGATTGACCGTCGAGGGTCAACTCGACGAAACGAAAGTGAATCTTCGGCTCGAGCAGGCGGAGCAGCCAGGTTTCCAGGGGCTCGTTGCCCTTGCGGGCGGCCGACGGCCTGAACTGCGTCCCGATGATGGCGTGCGTAGCATCCTCGACACCCCACACGACATACGCGAACGCCTTGCCATTCAGCGCGGCCGAGTTCGCGAGCGCCGAAAGATACTCGCCGATGGCGTAGGGCTCTTCCTGGTTGCCCTTGAACTCGAGCCACTCGGTCTCGCGCGGCAGCTTGCACAGCTCCTGCACCAACCGGGCGTCGTCGTCACGATACCGGGTGGTGCTCATGTTTCGGCCTTCCTGGAACGGCTGCTCCCGGGCTGCGTCGAAACGCGGGTCCACTCTTCGGCCGATTCCCGCAGGGGAGGAGGAACCGTCGGGGCGCCTTTTAGGCTCGTACCGATTTTGCCGGCCAATCTACCCTGCGACAGGTTCAATCGCACCCGCCCTCCTCGAATCCACGCGCCGGGTTCGCCCACCGCGGTCTCCGCACGTCTCTCGGTTGTCGCGAATCGTGCCACTGGCGGGCGCTATTGCCAAGCCCCGCCGACGCTACGATGCCGCAGGGGGACGACAACGGGTGTCGCACACGCGGCCTCACGAGAAGCCGGCCGGGGTCCCGTGCTCCAGCACGTAGGCCACGCGGCGGGCCTGCTCGCGCGAGATGGGCGCGAAGGGGGGGAGGCGTTCCCACCGGATGCGCGCCACCGAGTCGGGGCGTACCGAACGCAGCTCGGCGAGCGACAGTTGGCCGTGGTGCGGGCCGATCGCGACGGCATCGGTGCCCCGGAGCCGCGCTACGACGCGTTCGTGCTGGATTAGCTCGAAGGGCCAGCCAGCAGCGCCCAGGGCCAGCGCCATGGCTACCGCCTCCAGGTACAGCCCGGGGGTTTCGACGCTGAGGTGCAGGCGCCAGCCGCCCTCTATCGGGAACGGCGCCAGCAGGATGCCGTGGGGGTGGCCGTATACGATTTCCCAAGGGTGTGCACCCGCGCGGGCCCCGGAGCGGTACCACGCCTCGAAGGCCGCCGTATCGTTCGGGGGTAGGTTCAGCAGTCCGCCGTGGCGCGTATCGGCGCGTCGGCGGTACTTGGCCAAGGGCTCGAGGTCGCGAACGTCGTCGAAGGCCGCGTCGCAGGCCACGGCCACCGCCATAAGGAACGCGTCGACTGTCAGCTGCGGGAATGCCGTCGCGTGGCGACCGGCTTCGCAGGCCTGCTCCAGGGCGAGCCGTCGGCGGGGGGACAAGGCTGCCCTGGCACCCTTCGGCCAGGTCAACCGGCGACGGAGGGTGCCACTTCGCGATTCGGTGGGAAGGCAGCGCGCGACGCGTCGGGTGGCGGTGGCAGGGGAATCGACCGCCGCGCGCAGCTTCTGCGAGAACTGGTCGAGGACACGGCGCCAGAGGATATCGTCGTTCCCATACGGATCGAAGGCGTCGCGCCAGCGCTCGAAGGTCACGCGGTCGGAGCCGATGGTCCACGCCGCAGTGTGGGTCGACCACCCGAGATCGATCGTGGCGTACAGGACGCCGTGCACCAACTGGAACCGCGAGGGATGCCAGCCGCTCCGGTCGACGAACCAGGGCCCGTGCCAGACGACGTCGTACGCGGCCACGTCGGGCTGGAGTTGTCGAAGCACGGAGAAGACCCCTTCGAAGAGAGATGCCAGCGCCGGCGATGGCGTCATCGCGATGTCCACGGGCTCACGACGTCGACCCCCGAAATGGCTGGATTGCCCAGACACATGATGACCGCGCCGCGATCGGCTGTCACCTACGGCCCCACCTCGACGCGTACTCGCCGGGCGTCCGAGCGGCCCTGGTCGTCGACCACCAGCACCGCGTGCTCTCCCGGCTCCAGCGTCCAGAACAGCGCCCCGGTGCCGTCGCTGGGGCCCACGTAGCGGTTGTCGACGAACCAATGCAGCGTGCGCACGCCCGCCTCGGCCACGGCTCGCAGCGGGAGCCCGGCGTCCCGGCGCGAGCGCAGGCTGACCGTGTAGGCCAGGTTGGCGGCGGGCGAGGTGATGCGCGGCGCCGTGCCCTCGCTGGCCTGGGGCGCCAGCGGGCAGCCGGGGTCGAAGGGGGGCGGCTCGCGGCGGGGCAGCCCGGCCTGCCGGAACAGGTCCAGCAGGTCCGAGGGCCAGAACTCGAACACCTCCTCGCGCACGTGTTCTGGCGGCAGCGTGCCGCAGGCCCGGCGCCCGGTGCGGGTGTCGAGGCGGACCGTCCGGTGCAGCTCGCACGGCCGAATCGGCGAGACGCCCGGCAGGAACCAGGTCGCGACAACGTGCGGGCACGCCGGGCCGGGCAGCTGCCCCGAGAGCGCGCACACGTCGACGCGGCGCACGTTGAGGCCCGGAGCGGGCGCGGCCCACGCGGCGGTCAGGGCGGGCTCGCGCGTCGTCAGGGCGTCGGCCACGTCGAAGAACAACGGCGCCGCCACGTCCCGACCCACCAGCGCCGGGTTCGCGCGCCCGTCGAAGTTGCCCACCCAGACGCAGAGCGCGTACGGGCCCACCAGGCCCACGGCCCACGCGTCGCGGAAACCGTTCGACGTCCCGGTCTTCCACGCCACGGGCACCTCGCGTGCCTGCCAGCCGGTCGGGAGGGGCAGGTCGGGCCGGGGGTTCTTCCGCAGCATGTCGAGCACCAGGAAGGCCGCTTCGGGCGACAGCAGGCGCAGGCCGTCGGGCGGCGGTCGATCCGCACGCCAGCGCAGGGACGCGTGGACGCCGCCGCGCGCCAGCATGGCGTACAGCCCGACCAGCTCCTCGGGCGTCACCTCGACGCCCCCCAGCGCGATCGACAGGCCGTAGGTGGCGGCGTCGCGCAGGCGACCGATGCCGGCGCGGCGCAGGAAGTCCAGGAACGACGGGTCGTGCAGCTCGGCGGCCAGCATCACGGCGGGCACGTTGCGGCTGCGGACCAGCGCGTCGGTGGCGTGGATCGGGCCCAGGAAGTCGCGATCGAAGTTCTCGGGATCGAACGATCCGTAGGCGTGCGGTAGATCCTTCAGGAGCGTGAAGGGGTGCAGCAGGCCCTGGTCCAGCGCCAGCGCGTACAGGAAGGGCTTCAGGGCGGAGCCGGGTGAGCGCCGCGCCGTCGCGCCGTTGACCTGGCCCGCGATGGTCCGGTCGTGGTAATCGGCCGAGCCCACGTACGCCAGCACCTCCAGGGTGCGCGTGTCGACCAGCAGCGCGGACGCGTTGGTCACCCCGTGGGCGCGCCGTCGCGCGACGTGGCGGGTCAGCAGGCGCTCGACGAGCGCCTGGAGGCCGGGATCGAGCGTCGCGCGCAGGTCGGCCGGAGCCTCGCCGGGCGCCGGGTGCGCCGCCTCGCGCGCCAGCAGCAGGTCGACCGCGTGGGGGGCCTCGAACGGCAGGCGCGCCGCCGAGCGCGGGGCCACCGGCAGCGCCAGGTCGGCGGCCGCGGTGGCGTCGCCCGGGTGGCGCTCCAGCCAGGTCGCCACCAGACGCCGGCGTGCCTGGTCCAGGGCCGCCGGGTCGGGTTGCCCGGGGCGGCGTGCCCGGGGGCTCATGGGGACGGGCACCAGCGTCAGGATCTCGGGCAGCGTCAGGTCGCGGGCCGCCTTGCCGAAGTAGACCCAGGCCGCTGCGCCCACGCCCTCGACGTTGCCGCCGTAGGGCGCCAGGTTCAGGTAGGCCTCGAGCAGGGTGCGCTTGTCGTGGAAGACCTCCAGCTGAACGGCGCGCGCGATCTGCACGAGCTTCCCCAGCGGGCCGCGGGTCCGGAGGCCGAAGCGCAGGCGCGCCAACTGCATCGTCAGCGTCGAGCCGCCCTGACGTCGTCCGCCGCCCACGTAGGTCGCCCACGCGGCGCGCGCCAGGGCCACCGGGTTCACGCCGGGGTGCTCGTAGAAGTGCCGATCCTCCTGCAGCAGCGTGGCCTCGAGCAGGGCGGGGGGCAGCTCGTCGAGCGACGCGCGCAGGCGGTAGCGCCCGTCGTCCGCGCGAAGCAGGCGCAGCACGCTCCCGTCCCGCGCCCGAACGACGCGCGAGAAGGGGACGTCGTCGAGCAGGACCGGGCGCCCGCCCGCCCAGAGCGCCAGGGTCAGCGCCAGGGCCACGGCCAGGAGCCCCCCCGCCGTCCAGGAGGCTCGCACGCGGAGCCGACGTCCGCCGAAGCTCATCGCGCCGGGGCCTCCACGTCGACGTGGGCACCCAGCCCGCGTGCTTGAAGGCTGCGGTCGTACATGCCCTCGGCGAAGGGCGGCGGGACGGTGTAGCGGCCCACGGCGATGGCCTTGACGCGGTAGGCGACCGTGACCGACGCCGGCCCCACCGTGCCGAAGAAGGCCACGCGATCCTCGCGGACGTCGACGTGCTCCGGGCTCCACGCGGTGGCGGCCGAGACCCGCGGATCGCCGTTGTCGTCGACCACGGGCTCGAAGCCGCCGGGCAGGAGGTCGACCACCGCCACGTCGGTCAGCGATCCTGCGCGCAGCCCGCGCAGGCGCAGCACTACCCGCAGCTCATCGCCCAGGCCCACCTTGGCGGTCGGCTTGCCATCGGGCGTCTGCAGCTCGCGCACCACTTCGAGTCCGTCGGCCTGCACGGTCGTGGGGGCCTCGCGGTCGAAGCCCGACTGCCCGACCTGCCAGAACCACGTCGTTGCACCCTCCCCATGGAGGCTCACGGCCGCCGCCTCGGCCGGCACCTGCGCTGACGGGAACAGGCGGCCCGCCAGGGTCAGCGGAACGCGCTTCCCGCCGGCCAGCACGGCCTCGATGGTGACCGAACCCGTGCCTTCGGCGGCGCGCGCGCGGGCCAGGTCGACCAGCGCCAGGGTGGCCACCGCCGAGTCGACGGTGTTGGCGCCGCCGCGGAGCACCGGTTGGAGGAACGCGGACAAGGCGTCGGTGGACAGGGCCTCCAGCCGGGCCGGGAAGTGCCGGGCCCACAGATCGACCAGCCACGCGTCGTGCACCAGCCCGTCGTAGGCGACCTCGTAGTCGGGCACGACCGCGTCACCGAGCGCGAGGCCGTCGAGCAGGCGCCCGGCCTCCTCGGGCTGCTGGAGCAGCTGGTAGGTGGCCCCCGCGAAGCCCGCGGCCAGGTCCCGGCGCCAGGTGCCCTCGAAGCGCTCGTCGAGGTGCTGGCGCAGGGTCACCAGGTAGGGCGTGGTGACGATCCCGGTGCGCGTCAGCACGTAGATCGCCTGGGCCTGCACGCGCAGCCCCGCCAGCGTGGGCGGGTTCCCCTCGGCCAGCTTCTGCAGGTACGCCAGCGCGCGCTCGAGCAGCCCGTCGGGTAGCGACACGCCCGACTCGCGCGCCTGGGTCAGGAAGTGGGTGGCCCACACGCACTGGAAATTCGACACGTCGCCGTTGTCGGCCCACTTCCCGAAGGCGCCCTCGCTGTTCTGGCGACCGGCGAGCGTGGCGAGCACGGTCTCCAGCTCCTTCGCGGGATCGCTGCCGGGGCGGGCCAGCTCGGGCTGATCCTTCAGCGCCAGCACGGCCCAGGCGCGGCTGGTCAGTTGCTCGGTGCACAGGTAGGGATACTCGGCCAGGTACAGCGCCAGCCCGCGCGCCAGCGAGACCGGCAGGGACGAGGCGACCACGTCGGCGTGCCCGAGCTCGGCGAACAGGCGGCGCGGCAACGGCACGTCGACCCGCTCGCCGCGCAGCGACCCCTGCGCGAGCGTGACCTGGAAGGGCGTCGCGGGCCGCACGCTGAGCTCGGCGACGTTGCGCACCGATTCGGCGCCCAGCGTGGCGCGGAACGTCAGGGTGGCCGCGCCGGGGTGGTCGAGGGCGGTGACCCGGAACGCCGTCGACGCTTCCCGGCCCGAGGGGACGTTCAGCGTGCGACGCGCCTCGCCGTCGACGCGCAGGCCGGCCGAGGCTTCGAGCGCGAGGAGCACGTCGCTGCCCGCGCCGGGCTTGGTGTTGGCCACGGTGACCGAGGCCTCGAAGGTGTCACGGGGCGCGACGAACAGCGGGGCCGCGGGCGACACGATCAGCGGCGCCATGCAGCGCGTGCGCTCGGACGCCACGCCCAGGCGCTCGGCCGAGACGGCCACCGCGGTCACGCGCACGGTGCCGTTGAAGGTGTCGGGGATGGGCACGCGCCAGGTGTGCTCGCCGGCGTCGGTGGGCAGAAGCCCCGACCACACCGCGAGCGGCTTGTAGCCCTTGCGCTTGAACGGGTTCTGAGCCGACGCCAGGGGCAGGCCCGAGGCGTCGCCGCCCGGTGCCGCGCTGGCGCGGAAGAGCGAGTACTCGGCGAGCAGCAGGTCGAGGTTCTGGCGGGTGAGCACTTCGAGGGAGCGCTTGTCGAAGAAGCGCGTCAGAGGCTCCGGCGTCTGCCAGCGCGCCACCTGCAGGATGCCCTCGTCGACGGCCATCAGCGCCACGACGGCCGGCTCCGCGGTGCGGTAGCGCACCTCGAGGGTCTCCCCCGGGCGCGCTTCGGCCGGCACGCTCACCTCGGGCGTCAGGGTGCGGCGATCGAGGCGAATCCGGAACGGCACGACGGCGTAGCTCAAGGGGCTGACGTAGACCTGGTTCGACGTGCGCGATCGCAGCAGCGACACCATGACGTAGCCGTCGCCCTCGAAGTCGTCGGGTAATTGGATGGTCTGCACCGAGGCGGTGGTGTCGGCCTGGAACCAGCGCCAGGCGATGGTGCGCTCGCGCTCGATGGTGATGAGGCCGCTGCCCTCGTAGGGGCCCTTGACGTACACCTGCAGCGTGTCGCCGGGCGCGTACGTGTCGCGATCGAGGCGCACCTGCAAGTCGGCCTGGCGCTCGAGCGAGGCGTCCAGGTTGGCGGCGCCGGCCACCACGAACGGGAGGCGCGTCACCTCGGTGCCCGCGGCGTCCTTCACCACCCACAGGAAGTCGCCGGCGCGCTCGGTGGGCACGGGCAGCGTCAGGCCCTCGGCGGGCAGCGCCAGCGCCTGCTCGGACACGGGCTCCTCGCGGATCACGGTGCGGTAGCGGTAATGCTGCCCGTCGCGGCCGAGCACCGATGTCGCTCGGCGCTCGAGCAGCGTCAGGCGCAGGTCCGGAGCGGCCACGCGCGCCAGCGAGGCGTCGACCGCCGCGAAGGCGACCGCGCGCCGGCTGCCGCGGCTCACGTAGTCGAGGTCGCCGTCGGCCTTCCAGCCGACCAGCCGCGCGAGCGTGGAGACGAGCACCGTGGCGTGGTCGGTGACCGAGCGCCCGCCCGCGGCCTCGAAGCCCTCGGTCGACAGCGTGATCTGGAACGTGCCGGCGCCGAAACGGCCGAGGTCGAGGTCGAAGCTCGCCCGGCCCTCGTCGTCGGTGGTCTCCTCCCCGAGCTCTTCGTCGAGCACGCGCGGGGAGCGCACCGGGTCGACGAAGTGATAGCCCCGCAGGTCGTCGACGGCCTCGAGGCGCGACTGCAGGTCGCCCGGCGTCAGGTGCAGGGTCGCCGCCACGCGGTGCCCGGCGGCGGGGGAGCCGTACAGGTTGGAGAGCGCGACCTCGGCGGCCACGTCCTTGGGCGCCACCCAGCCGCGCGAGGTGGGCGTCAGGCGGGCCGCGATCTTCAGGCGGTCGGGCAGGAACTCGCGCACCTTCAGGGAGCCCGAGCCGATGGCGTCGCCCGGCGCCAGGGCGTCCTTCTTCTTCGCCGTGTACACATCGATGGCGTAGGTGCCGGTCGGGGCGGCCTCGGAGGGCGTGAACGCGACCTCGTCGAAGCCCTCAGCGGACAGGCGGAACGGGCGGCGCAGCACCTCGCGCCCCGTGGGATCGGTGACGGTGACGACCAGCGGGACGCCGGGGCGCGGGCGCCACGCCGCCGACTTCACGATCAGGCCGACGTGGGCGGTCTCGCCGGGGCGGTAGATGCCGCGATCGGTGAACACGTACGCGCGCAGCGTGGTGTCGCGCTCGGTGACCTGCCCCCAGGTGTCGAAGCGCGACAGGTCGAGCTCGCGCTGCCGGCTGTCGTAGGGCAGGAACGACAGGTCGTTCGCGCGCGTCACCAGCCAGGCGGTGGGCGCCTGCTCGTCCGAGAGGCTCGTGAGCGCCGGGAAGCGCACGTGGCCGTCGCCGCCCGTCACGCGTTCGGCCACCGGCAATCCATTCCGGCCCAGCACCTGCACGCGCGCGCCGGTCACCGGGCGCCCGTCGGCCAGCGACTGCACGAACACGTCGTGGCTCTCGTCGACGGCCTTCTTCACGATCAGCCCGAGGTCGGTCACCAGGATCAACCGGCGATCGCGCCGCGCGCCGTCCTCTTCGTCGCAGGTGGGGCGGTCGTCGGGCTCGGCCGTGGCGTCGGACGCCTCTTCCGTGTCCCCGTCGTCGTCCTCCGGGTCGGCGTCCGGATCGGGGCGACGCAGCCACGCGGGTACGCAGTCCTCCTCGGCGGTGAAGACGTACAGGCCGCGCCCGACCGCGGGGCCGCCGCGTTCGAGGTAGGGCGTGAAGTCGAACGCGAAGAACTGCGGCTCCTGGTTGATCGACGGCGCCAGGCGGCGTGTCTCGCGGAACACGTCCGAGATGTTCAGCTCGTCGAAGGACTCGTTGCTGAACGACGCGGCGGGGAGGTCCGACCAGCTGTCGGTCTGCGTGACCAGGTGCTGGACCTGCGACGGCAGCACGCGCGCCACCGTGTACGACACGCGCTCGATCCCCCGCCCGACCATGGACAGCGACCGCTCGCCGGTCAGGCTGAGCAGCGCGCCGGGCTGCTGGATGCGCAGGTCGCGCGGCGGGTCCGGGAGGTCGAGCAGCACGGCGTGCTCGACCGCCAGGCGATACCCGGCCAGGCAGGCCGTGCCCTTGTCGACGCGCACGTACAGCCGGACGGCGTCGGGGGCATCGAACGAGAACGCGTGGGCGTCCGGCGTGCTCGCCTGGAGCTTCAGCGCGACCCGGGGCCACCCCGAGAGCCGCGCGGCGCCGATCTGATCGATCGGGTCGTCGAAGTCGTCGGGCACCTGCCACGCGGCCACGTGAGCGGCCACCTCGGCGTCGGCGACGCCGGTCGAGGTCTCGACCAGCAGCAGCCTGCGCGCGATCCAGTGCTCGTCGTCCACGTACTGCACGCCGACCTGCGAGACGCGGAAGAACGACGAGGCCCCCGGGAGCCAGGCGCGCGACTCGACCGGCGCGGGCAGCGGCTCGCCCCCCGCGGTCGCCCGCACCCCGGCGGCCAGGGTCACCTGCGCCACGCCGTCGTTCACCGGGACGGGCACGGCTTCGGCGCGGAGCAGCGCCACGCGGCCGCTCGACTCCCACGACACGCGGAACGGGATGGCCTGCTCGCGCCCTTCGGGCAGGTCGGCCGGGTTGCCCGTCAGCTTCATCGACAGCGCCGCGCCGGTCGTCACCGGATCGACCGGGTGGCTGAAGACCAGCGTGCCGAGCAGCTCCTTCTCGGCCGGGGCGTCCCCCTTCTGCACCAGCGAGAACGCGGTGAACGTGGCCGACAGCGCCGGCGTGCCGACGGTGGCGTCCTCCCGCTCGAGCAGCAGGTGCGGGCGCAGCGCGTCGGCCGAGACGCGCACCGTGTAGGTCTGTCCCACGGCCCAGGGCGCCGTCGGGTCGAAGCGCAGCAGGGTGTCGGTCGTCCAGGTCCAGGTGCCCTCGACAGCGGGCTCCAGGCGTGCCACGTCGGTCACGGGCTTCTCCACGTCGACCAGGCGCGCCGCGGCCACCGTGAACTCGAGCAGCAGGGGGGGCGTCGGCACGGGCTTCGGGGTGGCCTCCCCGGGGGCGGGCAGCGCCGGCACGCCGGGGGGGAGCACGCGGAAGGTCACGCGCTGCGGCTGCGGCAGCGAGCGGTACCAGGCCACGCCGCCGACGCCGAGCGCCGCCAGCAAGGCCAGCGCGATCAGCGTCGTCACGAGGCCGCGGCGGTGCTCGCGCCAGGCCAGCACCAGCCCCGCGAGCGCCAGGCGCACGGGCCACGTCACGACCCGCACCAAGCCTCGGAGCCACGTGGGGGGAGTCCAGCTCCCGAACAGGGCAGTCATCACCGCGGCCAGCACACGGGAAATCCCGGGACGCCAAGCCATGCTGCCCCCCACCGTTGTCGGCCGAACCCGCCCACTCTGCGACCGCGCGGGGGCGTGTCAAATTCTTGGCGGAGAGTGCTCGAAAGCGCTCGGAATCACGACGAAAGGGGCGTCACAGCAGGAACACCAGGTAGTACAGGATCTTGAGCATCAGCTGGTCGGCCTGCTCGTCGTTGTGGAACGTCGTGTACACGACCCGCCCCGAGGTGGCCGAGGGCTGGAACGACACGACCAGCGGGCCCTTCCAGGTGGTGGTGTCCAGCCAGTCGTCGGGCTCCAGCTTCACGGTGCCGGTCACGTGGGCCTGGCTGCCCTCGCCCACGTACTTGACCACGATCAGCGGGCCGGCGCCGTACGTGACCTCGAAGGTGTCGGTGCCCACGTGGGAGGCCAGGATGGCGTCGGCGATGGTGGCCGTGAGGGTCTGCTGGCCCTCGGCCTGCTGGGGGCCGTCGGCGGCCATGGGGCCGTCGGGCAGGTCCTCGTCGCCCCAGAAGTCGATGGCGTCGGGGAAGGCGGCCTCGATGTAGGCCCAGGCCAGGTCCGAGGCGTAGAGCGAGCCGCCCGCCAGCACGAACTGCTGCAGGTTGTCGGCCAGCTCCTGGTACTTCTGTACGAGCTTCAGCGCCGCGCTGCCGCAGTTGAAGAAGATCAGGTCGTACTGCGCCAGCAGCTCCGGGTCGCGCAGGAGCTTCACGGCCTCGATCTGGTCGAAGGGCACGTCGTCGAAGTACTCCTCCTCGAAGTTGTAGTAGGTGGTCTCGAAGCCCAGCTCGGCCAACAGGTCCTGCTGGTCGTCCCACTGGCCCCAGAGCACCGCGATCTTCACGGTCTGCGCCTTGAAGCACAGCTTGACGCCGATGCCGGTGAGGTCGGTCTCCTCGCCCACCTTCACCTCGGCCGTGTACGTGGTCGAGAACGAGCCCGCCGTCACGATCACCGTGTGGACGCCGCAGGGGAGGCTCGCGAAGTGGTAGGCGCCGTCGGGGTCGGAGTACGTCTGGAACTGCTTCGCGACGCCGTCGCAGTCGACCACGTTCACGACGACCAGCGCGTGGGGCACGAAGACCTGTTCGTTGGGGGCGCACACCTTGCCCGTGAGCGAGCCGTAGCCGCAGGGCTCGCACGCCGTGCTGGGCGCCGCGTCAGGGGGGAGCGTGTCGGACACGAACTGCGCGTCATCGAAGAAGGTGCCGTCGGCCGCGGGGACCGTGTCGGGGAGCGTGTGCGGCACGTCGGCGTCGTCGACGATGGCGTCACGATCGAGCGCGTCCTTGCCCGCGAGCGCGTCATGGACGTCGGCCGTGGCGCCGTCGCAGTACTGGCAGGGCCCGAAGCCCGAGCCGTCCTGCAGGCAGGCCTGGGTGCCCTGGCCGCTTGCCCCGAGCCCGGCCGAGGGGCCGCCGGGGCAGGGGCAGGTCTCGACCTTGCCGGGGACGCACGGGGTGCCGGCGTCGGACGCGCCGCTGCAGGCGACGCCAAGGGTGAGCAGCGAGACGGCTACACAGGGGCTCAGCCAGCGGGCGACCATGGCGGACTCCGGAAAGGGGTGGAACCACTGTAGCGGAGCAGGTTTCTTCGCGCAACGGGGCCGCCCGGCGGGCGTATTCATGAGCGTGTGCTCATTGACACGTCTCGGTCTGTCCTTACCATGATGCCGTCGATGGCGATCGCTGGGGTCGCCCGGCCAGCATTGTCGCGGGGGAGGAATACCATGGGTCTCGGAAGTTGGATCAAGAACCTGTCGAAGCCGAAGGTCCAGCCGGTACACGTGACCGACCCGACCTACAAGGACCTGGTCGAGAAGTCGGAGTTGCCGGTGCTGCTGGACGTGTGGGGCCCGAGCTGCTCGTGGTGCGTGAAGCTGATGCCGACCATCGTCGAGCTGGCCACCAAGTACGACGGCGTGGTGCGCGTGGCCGACCTGAACGCGGCCGAGGCCGGCGAGGCGGCGGCGAAGCTGGGCGTGCGCGGCACCCCCACGGTGCTGCTCTTGAAGAAGGGCAAGGTCGTCGAGCGCATCGTGGGCTTCAAGCCCCAGGCGTTCCTCGAGCAGGCCATGGTCGTGAAGTTCCCCGAGGTCTTCGAGGACGACGGCCCCGCGAACTGAGCGCGGCCGTCACGAGCCCGCGAGCTCCGGGGGCTCGGCGATCGCGATCCCGTTTCGCTTCAGGAGCTCGCCGAACCCGTAGACGGGCTTCCCGAGGAAGGTCAGCTTCATGGCGCCCGCGGGGCAGGTGTTGACGCACCCCAGGCAAGCGACGCAGCGCGTGGTGTCGACGGCGCGGGTGGCCGGCGCGATGGCCCCCACGGGGCAGCCGGCCACGCAGGTGCCACAGCCCAGGCACGCCGCGGCGTCGACGGCGTGGCCGCCCATCAGCAGCTTGGTGCCCTCGACCGACGGCGTGCCCTTCACCAGCTCGCTCGTGTTCCACTCGCGCGACACGACGACCCCCGTGCCCTCGCGCGCGCGGCGCAGGACGTCGGCGGCGAAGCGCCGCACCGCCGCCCAGGTGCTCGCGTCCGGCAGGTGGCGGTAGGCCAGGATCCGGGCCTCGTTGCCGAGGCTCCAGGTGGGGGCGAAGGCCGACATGTTGCCGAACAGGTCGAGGCCGAGGGGCCGCGCGCCCCTCTCCTCCAGCCCCGCGAGCACGCCCGCCGCCGCGTTCCACGGGTTGCCCCCCTCGCCGCCGAAGGTGGCCCACGCGGCGGCGCGGACGTCGGCGAGCGGCGGCAGCGCGGCCAGCCAGTCCCGGAGATGCCCGGGTGCCTCGAAGTAGTTGACCGGCGAGCCCACGGCGACCAGGTCGAAGCCGGGCAGCGTCGCCCCGTCGAAGGCGCGGTAGTCGGACGCCGCGACCTCCAGGCCCTGCTGCTCCCACAGGCGCGCGAGCAGCCGGCCAACCCGCCGGGTGTGACCGGTCTGGCTGAACCAGAGCACGGCCGCTCGGCGCGGCGTGGCGGGCGGGATCCGCACGTCGCGCTGCGCGCCCGGCCCGAGGCGGCGCAGGGTCCACGGCATGGCGGCCAGGGCCCCCGCGGCGGCGGCGGCGACCAGGAGCGTGCGGCGCTTCACGGGAGGCCTCCGTCGAACGCCACGAGGCGCGGCAGCCCTGGGGCCAGGGCCTCGGGCGCGACGTCGATCTCGGTCAGCGTGCGCCCTTCGGCCAGCAGGGCCACCCGCGGGCCGGCTCGGAGCTCGAGCTCGTCCGCCTCGGCCAGCGCCGGGCCGGCCAAGCCGCCGGGCTGCACCACGCGCGTCAGGGTGGCCCGCGTCGCCGACAGCCGCCGCCCCACGAACAGCACCTCGTCGCGGTCGGGCAGCACCAGCGCCACGGTGCCGAGCAGCTCGGGGAGCACCGGCGCCAGGGCGGGCGCGCGCCGTATCAGCTCGCGGGCCACGACGCGCGCCAGCTCGTGCGAGGCCGGGCAGTCGAAGCGGCAGGGCAGGTGCTCGATGAGGCGAAGCGCGCGGGGCGCGCGCAGGAACGGGTTCAGGAGCGGATCGGCCGCGGCGCTGCGAGCGGCGATGCGGTCCAGGTGTACCGGGTTCGTGCCCCAGGTCGCGCCGGCGCGCTTCTCGTACGCGCGGTTGTCGTCGACGAAGGCCTGCACGCAGCAGGGCGGGTAGCCGAAGGCCAGCCCCAGGCGCGCGTGCACCTCGTCGATGGGCGCGTCGCCGGCCAGCAGGCGGGTCTCGAGGGCGGCGAGCTGCTCCACCTGGGCCCGGTCACGGCCGGCGTAGACGATGCGGCGCGTCGAGGTGGCGTCCGGCACCAGCCGCCCCCCGGCCCGGTCGATCAGGGGCACGTCGACGGCGGCCGTGGCCAGGCCGAGCGGCGCGCCCAGCGGCCCGGCGCCGTCGTCCATGGCGCGCACCACGGAGCGCAGGCCGAGCTCGTACTGGAGCCAGGCGCCGTCGAGGCTGTCGAGCGGCGGCGTCCTCACGAGCCGGGCCAGGTCGCGGCGCAGCTCGTCGCGCGAGGCATACGCGGCCAGCACGCCCGCGGGCACGCCCTCGCAGCCCCGCTCGCCGGCGGCGCAGGCGGTGCAGGGGAGCGAGGCCCCGGAGCTTCGTGCGCCTCGGCGCACGTGACGGGCGAGCCCCAGGGGTGCCCCCAGGCAGGCGGGGAGAGCGGACGACACGGCGACGCCCGCCCCGAGCAGCCCCAGGCGCTGCCAGCGCACGGCGTCGACCAGCCAGGCGAACAGCCGGGGCAGCGTGCAGGGCTCCGAGGCCTCGGGCACGCCGAGCACCAGGGGGACGGGCGTCGTCCCCAGGCGCGCGAACAGGCGGTCGGGCCGGTCGAGGAGGGCGGCGGTGGGCCGCACCTCGAGGGGCGTCAGCCCGTCCCAGCCCGCCAGGTCGGGGAGCGCCCGGACCGCCAGGGTCGCCTTCACGTCTCCTCCCCGTCGGGGCGCACCCGGCACGCACGCTTCGAGCGTTCCTTGCGGCGATCGGGCTCCACCTTGGCAGGCGGGGTCCAGGCCGCTACGCCCTGCCGCTCGAGCACGGCCTCGCGAGCCTTGGCGCGCGTCACGCGGCCGCCCTTGACCGACGGGGCGTCCTTCTTCTTCGGGGCCACGCGCGCACCTCCGCGATCCGGTGTACGCGGCGGATCCTAGCGGGGCCGGCGCCGCGGTGCCAGCGGTTCCCTTCGCGGCGCGCTTCTGCTAGAGTCCGAAACCCCGGCAGGTCTGCCCCGGAGCTGTCCCGTGACCGACGCGCTGCGCCCGTCCGACACCCTCACGCCCATGCTGCAGCAGTACTTCGAGGCCAAGGCCGCGCACCCCGACGCCATCCTGTTCTTCCGCCTGGGCGACTTCTACGAGATGTTCTTCGAGGACGCGGTCGAGGCCTCGAAGATCCTCGAGATCACCTTGACCAGCCGCGGTCGCGAGCGCGACGGCGAGCCCATCCCCATGTGCGGCATCCCGCACCACGCGGCCGAGGGCTACCTGCACAAGCTGCTCGAGGCCGGCCGCAAGGTCGCGCTCTGCGACCAGGTCGAGGACCCGCGCAAGGCCCGCGGTATCGTGAAGCGCGAGATCGTGCAGGTGGTGACGCCCGGCGTGCGCTTCGACGCCGAGGGGCTCGAGGCCGGCAAGGCCAACCACCTGCTGGCGCTCGTACCGGCCGAAGGCGGCGCCTACGGGCTGGCGTGGGCCGACGTGTCGACCGGCAGCCTGGTGAGCGCCCTCGTGCCCGATCGGGAGACCCTGGCGCGCGAGCTCGTGCGCATCGAGCCCTCCGAGGTGCTGGTGCCCGAGGCCACCGACGACGCGCGCGCGCTGGTCGCCGCCCAGGCCCCCGGGGCGGTCCTGTCGCCGCTGCCGCCCGCCGACTTCTCGCCCACGGGCCTGGCGCGCGTCCCCGACGTGGTCGGCGTCGCCGACCTCACGCCGCCGCAGTGGGGCGCCGTGGCCGCCATCATGGCCTTCCTCGGGCGCGTGAACCCCGCCGCGCAGGCCACCCTGACGCGCGTCGAGGGCCAGGAGGCCTCGACCTTCCTGACGCTCGATCCCACGGCCCGGCGCAACCTCGAGCTGTTCGAGACCCTGTTCGAGCGGCGCCGCAAGGGCAGCCTGCTCGGCTCCATCGACCGCACGCTCACCCCCATGGGCGCGCGCCTGCTGCGCGACTGGCTGTCGTCGCCGTTGCTGTCGCTCACCGAGCTGACCCTGCGCCACGACGCCGTGGCCGAGCTGGTCGAGAACCGTGCCTCGCGCGCGGCGCTCCGGCGCGAGCTCGATCGCTTCGGCGACCTCGAGCGCCTGACCGCGCGGGCCCTGTGCGGCGTGGCCACGCCGCGCGACCTGGGCTCCGTGCGCGCGGCCCTGGCCCGCCTGCCCGCCCTGAGGTCCGCCGCGTCCGAGCTGGCCGCTCCGCTGCTCCGCGAGGCCGTGCAGGTCCCCGAGGCGCTGGCCGAGGTGGCCGATCTGCTCGCGCGCGCCCTGGTCGAAAGCCCTCCGCCGGCGGTCAGGGACGGCGGCTTCATCCGCGCCGGCTACCACCCGCCCCTCGACGAGTGGACCGGGCTGAAGACGCACGCCCGCGACTGGCTGCTCGAGTACCAGGAAGAGGAGCGCGCGCGCACCGGCATCTCGAACCTCAAGGTCGGCTACAACCGCGTGTTCGGCTACTACCTCGACGTCACGCGCACGAACGTGAAGCACGTGCCCGACGACTACATCCGCAAGCAGACCACGGCCACGGGCGAGCGCTACTACACGCCCGTCCTGAAGGAGCACGAGACCCGGATCGCCGAAGCCGACGCCCGGCTGGCCGAGATCGAGGCCGAGCTGTTCGAGGAGCTGCGCCGGCGCGTGGCCGCGGTGGGGCAGCCGCTGCTCGAGGTGGCCCGCGGCGTGGCGCGCCTCGACGTGCTGACGGCGCTGGCCGAGGTGGCCGAGGCGCGTGGTTTCGTGCGGCCCACCGTCGACGCCAGCCTCGACCTGGTCATCGTCGGCGGGCGGCACCCCATGGTCGAGGAGACCCTGCCGCGCGGGCGCTTCATCCCCAACGACTTCGTGCTGGCCGGCGACACCAAGCCCCTGGCCATCGTGACCGGGCCCAACATGGCCGGCAAGTCCACGCTCATGCGGCAGGTGGCGCTGATCGCGCTGCTGGCCCAGGCGGGCTCGTTCGTGCCCGCCGACGAGGCTCGCATCGGGCTGGTCGACGGCATCTTCACGCGCGTGGGGGCCAGCGACAACCTGGCGGGCGGGCAGAGCACCTTCATGGTCGAGATGCTCGAGACGTCGCAGATCCTGCGCCGCGCCACGCGCCGCAGCCTGATCCTGCTGGACGAGATCGGCCGGGGCACCAGCACCTTCGACGGCCTGTCCATCGCCTGGGCCGTCGCCGAGCACCTGCACGACCGCGTGCGTGCGCGCACCCTCTTCGCTACGCACTACCACGAGCTCACCGACCTCGAGCGCACCAAGCCCGGCGTGCGCAACCTGTCGGTGGCGGTGAAGGAGTGGAACGACGAGATCCTCTTCCTCCGGAAGCTCGTCGAGGGGGGCACCAGCCGTTCGTACGGCATCCAGGTGGCCAAGCTGGCCGGGTTGCCGCCCGACGTGGTCGAGCGCGCCCGCGAGGTCTTGAAGAACCTCGAGGAGGGCGAGCTGGACGCCGCCTCTCGCCCGCGCCTGTCGCGCGGCCGGCGCCAGAAGCCCGTCGACGACCTGCAGTTGGCGCTGTTCGTGCCCCCCGAGGCGCGCCGCGAAGAGACCTTTGCCTGGCTGCGCGACGAGTTGATGAAGCTGGACCCCGACCGGACCACGCCGCTGGACGCGCTGGCCTTCCTCAGCGGCCTGCGGCGGCGCCTGGGGCCGTCGTAGAGGCCTCGCGTGAGAGAACAGGTCCTCCGCGGTACCCGGGAGCGCATCTTCCGCTACGCCGACGGTCGCGACCAGGTGCGCGCCTGGACGGCCGAGGTCGAGGCCCACCTGGTCGCCGAGGCCGCGGAGCTGGTCTCAGGGGGCCGTTGTGCCCTGCTGGCCCTCGGCAGCCTCGGCCGCCGCGAGCTCTGCTTCGGCTCCGACCTCGATCTCACGCTGATCACCGCGGGCGACCTGCACGACCCGGCCGCGTCGCCGGGCGTGGACGCCGCGACCTTCGCCGCCTTCCAGCACCGCCTGCTCGACCGGGGCGAGCGCCTGCAGGTCACGCTGCGCACGCTCGACGAGAGCCTGGCGGCGGTCGACGCCGACCTGCGCGCCGCGCTCAACCTGTGGGAGGGCCGGGCCATCGCCGGCGACGCCGCGCTCGCCCGGGACCTGCTGGCCAGCGTGACCGCGCGCGTGGTGGGGCGCGCCGAGGTGGTCGAAGCGCTGCAACAAGGCACGCGCGCGCGGTGGGCGCGCTTCGGCGGCACGGTCTACCGCACCGAGCCGAACCTGAAGCTCGGCAAGGGCGGGCTGCGCGACGCGCAGACCCTCCTCTGGATCCGGCGCATCCTGGGGCTCGGCCCCCTCGAGCCGCGCCTGGCCGCGCGCTTCGACAAGGCCGTGGGCGCGCTCTTCCGGCTGCGCAACGCCCTCACCCTCGAGACCGGCGATCGCATCGGCGCGCTCGTGCTGCCGGCCCAGCGCCGGGTGGCCCTGCGCCTGGGGCTGACGGGCTCCAGCAAGGTGCGCCCCGAGACCCACCTGCTGCGCCACCAGTTCGAGATCGCGCGCACCATCGCCGAGTTGCTCGAGCTGGTGTTCGAGCAGGTCGAGGAGGGCGGCGGGCCGGCCCTCGGTGAGCGTCGGCGCTTCCTGGCCCCCGACGCGGCGCCGCTCTCCGACCCCTTCGCGTGGATCCGCCTGGCCGCGGGCACGGGCGGCCGCATCCCGCACCGCGTGCGCGCGGCGCTGGTGGCGCGCGTGGGCGAGATCCCTCCGGCGGACCTGGTCCGCACGTCGCTGGCGCTGCTGCAGGACGTCTCCACCGGCGGCGACGAGCTGGGGTTGCTCGAGAAGCTCGACGTGCTCCCCCGCATCCTGCCCGAGTGGGAGCGCATCGCGTTCCTGCCGCGGGGGGACGCCCAGCACCTCTACACGGTCGATCGTCACTCGTTCATGGTCGTGCGCCTCGTGAAGCGCTTCCTGTCGGGCGGCGTCCTGCACCCCGCCGCGGCGCCGGTCGAGATCGTCGCGCCGTTCCGCCAGGCGCTGGTGCTGGCGGCGTTCTTCCACGACCTCGGCAAGGGCGACGAGGGCGTGGAGCCGCACGAGGTGGTGGGGGCGCGCCTCGTGCATGCCATCTTGCAGCGGTGGGGCGTCGAGGCGCGCGTGGTCGAGTTGACCGAGATGCTGGTGCTCCGGCACCTCGAGCTCTCGCGGGCGGCCCAGACCGTCGATCTGCGCGACGCCGACGAGGTGAGCCGCCTGGCGCACGCCGTCGGCTCCCTGGGCGAGCTCGACGCCCTGTACGTGCTCACCCTGGCCGACGCGGCCGCCGTCAAGCAGGAGCCCCCCTCGCGGTGGTTCGTCGAGCTCGTGACGGGGACCTTCCTCACCCTGCGCCGCCTTTTAGAGCGCGCCGACCCCGACGGCCTGGCCGAGCTGGCCGCGGAGGCGCGCGCCGAGGTCCTGGTGCTGTCGCCGCCCGACCCTGTCCTCCGGACGCTCCTCGACGCGTTGCCCGACGCCTTCTTCGCCCGCGGGCGCCCGGTCGACCTGGTGGCGCGGCTCGAGGTGGCCGCGGCGGCGCTCGCGAGCGACTCCGCCGAGGTGCGCGTGACCTCCGCGGGGGGCGAGCCCTGGCCCCTGTTCGCGGTCGACGTCGCGGCCGCCGATCGGCCCGGGCTGCTGTCGCGCATCACCTGGGCGTTGGCGGTGTACAACTTGAACCTGCTCGAGGCGTCGATCACCTCGACCAGCGGCGGGTTGGCCGTCGATCACCTGCTCGTCGAGGACCGCTACCGCCGCCTGTCCAAGGGGTCCGGCGTCCTCGCCGACCTGAAGGCCGCGATCGTGAAGGCCATCGCCGAGGGGCCCTCGCATCCGCTGGCCTCGGCGGGGAGGAGCCGCCGGCACTTCGCCCCCCTCGACGTCCGCGTCGAGCCCGGCGTCTCGGGCCGCGACACCGTCATCGAGATCGCGGGCGAGGACCGCCCCGGCGTGGCGCACCGCCTGTCCGACCTCCTGTACCGCCACGGCCTCTCGATCATCGGAGGGCGCATCGCCACGCTCGAGGGCCAGGTACGCGACGTCTTCCACGTCGAGCGCGTCGGCGGCGGGCCGGTGACCGATCCCGACGAGCGGGAGCGCCTGTGCGCCGAGATCCGAGGCATGTTCGGGTGACGGGGGCCAGGGGGTGAGGCCCCGAGCAGGTCAGGGGGGCCAGGGGGTGAGGCCCGAGTAGCTCACGGCGTACAGGACGCGCCCGCCGCGCGCTCGACCTCTTCCTCGATGGCGTCCCGCAGCGCGGCCTCTTCCAGGTCGCCGCGGTAGCGCCGGCCTTGCAGGAACACGGTCGGGGTGGCCTCGACGCCCAGGCGCACGCCCTCCTTCTTGGCGGCCACCACGGCCTCGCGGGTGGCGGGCTTCCGGACCTCGGCCTCGAAGGCGGCCGGGTCGAGGCCCACGGCCTTGGCGTAGGCGGGCAGCCGCTCGACCGCGAAGTCGTCGAAGCGGCCGTAGACCTCGAGCACGTAGGGCCAGAACACGCCCAGCGATCGGGCTGCTTCGACGGCCGTGGCCGCCTCGGCGGCGTAGGGGTGGCTGCGCACGGGGAAGAGCTTCACGGCCAGCCGCACCTTGCCCTTCAGGTCGCCCTCGGTCACGGCCTGGTACAAGGCGGGCACCGACTTGGAGCAGAAGGGGCAGCGCGCGCAGGCGAAGACCACGACGCTCACCGGCGCGGCGGGATCGCCGGCCCAGGCCACCGTGGCGAGGTCGAGCCCGGCCGGCTTCGCGACCGGCGGCATGCTGGCCGCCCGCTTCTCGAGCTCGCGCTTCACGTCGTCGTCCTTCTGGCCGGCCCCCACGCGGCGGCACACGTCGGCCGCCAGGCGCTTCACCAGGCGAACCGGCGCCGACGCCTTCAGGCACTCTGCCAGGCTCAGGTCACAGCAGTCGTACGGCGCGATCGTCTCGAGCAGGCGGGCGGCCGAGGCCCGCGCCTCGCCGGTGAGCGCGTCGCAGGCCGGCACCTGACCCGGAAGTCGACTCGGAGAGAGCGCGATCAGGAAAGCGATCAGCACGACTCGGCTCATGATCGTGACAACCTTTCGACCCCGATGGGCCGTCGATCGAGCGCCAGCACGTACAGGGCCAGCAGCAGCCACAAGCCGTCGCGGACCAGCGTGCGCCACGAGATGGGATCGGCCGCGGCGCCGCCCGACGCGAAGCAGCCGCAGCTGAGATCCAACCCGGCGTGCAGGGCATGGCCGAGCGCGATCAGGAAGGCCACCATCATGAGCGCCACCAGCAACGCCGCCGCCCGCACGCGCAGCCCGAGCACCAGCATCGCGCCCGCCAGCACCTCGACCCAGGGCAGCCCGAGCGCGAACAGGTTGATGAGCGGCAGGGGCAGGAACTGGTACGTGGCCACGTCGAGCGCGAAGGCGCCGGGATCGGCGATCTTGTGCACCGCCGCCCACACGAACAGCCCGCCCAGGTACAGGCGCGCGAGCAGGGCCAGCGCCGCGTGGCCGCGCCAGGTCGAGACGGCGGCGGGGCGGGTCATGGCGCACCCCCCGCCAGGGCGGCCTTCAGGGCCGGTGCGCCGCCCGTCACGAAGGCCACGTTCTGGAGGCCCCGGCCGGCCAGCTCCCGTGCCAGCTCGCGGCCCGAGTCCGGGTCGTCGCCGTCGCCCACCACCACCACGCGCGCGGCCCCCGAGGCCAGGATCTCGCGGACGGTCTCCTGTGGCGTGGGGGCCAGGTAGTCGTAGGGCACCGAGCGGGCGCCGGGCGCGTGCCAGGCGGCGAAGGCCGCGGCGTCGCGGGCGTCGAGCAGCACCGTGCGCGGGTCGCGCAGCGCGGGGTCGGTCGGAGCGAGCGCCGCGGCCTCTCCCCCGACCTCCGGGCAGGGCACCAGCACCTGGTACTCCCGGTCGGCCACCAGGGGCAGCCCGTCGGAGCGGACGGCGTTCACGCCGAGGGCCAGGCCGAAGGCAACCGCGACTACCCAGGCGGCGTCCCGGCAGGTGCTCTTCAGCGTCTCGTCGCGCACGCCCACCTCGCGGGGTTCACCGGGTTCCGCGGGACTCCTGGGCCTGCAGGATGGCCTCGCAGGCCTGGGCGGGCACGCTGGCGGCCCGCACGGACAGCTCGTGGCACGCGGCCTCGTCGAGCCCGGCGGTCTGGCAGCGCTGGCGGACCAGCGTGGAGCAATCGCGCGCGCATCCGACGACGCCGAGCCCGAAGCACAGGACGGCCAGGAACGAGAGAGGCTTCATGGGGTGCGCTTTCGTGGTCGGGCCTCGGCTCACAGCAGGTTCGAGGCCACCTCGGCCAGCGGCGAGCGCTCGCCCGTCATCAACGTGACGGTGCCCGAGATCGTCTGGCCGCGGAACTTCTGCACCAGGGTCGTCAGGCCGTTGTTCACCGAGTCGAGGTAGGGGTTGTCGATCTGGTAGGGGTCGCCCGTCAGCACGATCTTGGTGCCCTCGCCCGCGCGCGTGATGATGGTCTTCACCTCGTGCGGCGTCAGGTTCTGGGCCTCGTCGATGACGATGTACTGGTTCGGGATGCTGCGCCCGCGCAGGTACGTGAGCGGCTCGACCTCGACCACGCCGTCCATGGGCAGCTCGTCCTGGCCGCCCTTCTTGCTGTCGCCCGCGTAGGGGTTCAGGCTCAGGAGGAACTCGAGGTTGTCGTACACGGGCTTCATCCAGGGCTGCATCTTCTCTTCGATGTCGCCCGGCAGGAAGCCGATGTCGCGTCCCAGGGGGATGACCGGCCGGGAGACCAGCAGCTTCGTGTAGATGCCGTCGTCGTTCACCTTGGCCATGCCCGCCGCCAACGCCAGCAGGGTCTTGCCGGTACCGGCCTTGCCGACCATCGTCACCAGCTTGAGGTCGTCGTTCATCAGCGCGTCGAGCGCGAACATCTGCTCGGGGTTCTTGGCGCGGATGCCGAAGACGCGCTTGCGCCGCGAGTCGAGCACGGGTACCACCGCGCCCTTGGCGGCGTCGAAGCGACCGTACGCGGGTTGGCCGCCCGTGGGGGTCGTCAGGATCACGTACTCGTTGGAGAAGAGCTCGACGCCCTCGAGCACGACCTCGTGCGCCTCGAAGAACGTGGCCAGCACGCTGTCCTGCACCTCGACCTGGCGGTAGCCAGTGTAGACCTCCGACACGTCGATCTGCTCGCGGTCGTAGTCTTCGGCGGCCAGGCCGCGGGCGTCGGCGCGGATGCGCAGGTTGATGTCCTTGGTGATGAACACGCACGGCGTGTCGTGGTCGTGTTCGGCGAGCTCCAGCGCGGCCTGGAGGATCTTGTTGTCCATGGTCTTGCCTTCGGGCGACTTGCCCTTGGCGCCACCGTTCACGGCCACGTGCTCGGCGAAGATGACCCTGAGGTGCCCGCCGTTGCCCAGGGGCACGCCCTCGCGCAGGTTGCCCTGCTTGCGCAGCTCGTCCAGCTCCCGCGCGACCTCGCGCGCGTTGCGACCCAACTCGGTCAGGTCGCGCTTGAAGTTGTCGATCTCCTCGATCACGTAGATGGGCAGGCAGATCGTGTTGTCGGCGAACCCGAAGATGGCGCGGGAGTCGTGCAGCAGGACGTTCGTGTCGAGCACGAAGTTCTTGATCATGCGGTGCCTCCGGGCAGAGTGGCGGTCGACCTCATCGTAGCTGAGTTGGCGAACCCCGTCTAATTCGCAGGCTCGCCAAGGGCCGTCCGGGCCTTGGCCTCCAGGGCGTCCGCGTCCTTCCGGTAGCGCTCGGTGCGCCAGTGGTGCTTGGCGGGATCGATCAACGCCCGCGCCCGGGCCACCGCGTCCTTGGCGCCCTCGGGCTCGTCGTCGGCCAGCAGGGCCTCGGCCAGGGCCAGGTGGTTCAGGGGGTGCGACGGGTACTTCGCGACGGCGGCGCGTGTCAGCTCGAGGCCCTTCTCGACGTCGCCGATGCTGGTGGGCCAGGCCGGCGTACGGATGTACAAGAGCCCCATCACGCGCAGGGGCCCACCGTCGTCCAGGGCCTCGTCGAGGGCCAGCGCGCTGTCGAGCTCGGTGACGATCCAGCCGACGTTCAGGAGCGCGTCCTTGGGGTTCTGGTTCAGGGTCTCGAGGCCCACGTTCAACGCCAGCGTGTAGTGCGCCGCGCCGTCCTTGGGCAGGGCCTCCACCGCGGCCTCCGAGAACGGGATGCAGTCCTTCCAGAGCCAGTCGGGGATGGTGCCGCGATCGCGCAGCTCGAAGCAGCCCATGGCCGCCACCAGGGCCGCCTCACCGTCCGAGCGATCCTGCGCCAGCGCCTTGCACGCGGCCATCACCCCCTGCACCAGCTCCTTGTCGGTGGCGCCGGCGCTCACGCGCTCGCGGGCCAGGGCCAGCAGCTCGGGGCGCGTGGCGGGCAGATCGTCCCAGCGGTGGCGGGCCACCTCGTCGACGCAGCACAGGTGCTGCGAGCCGCAGCCGAGGGCGGACGTCAGCAGCAGCGGTACCAGCAGGAGCAGGGAGAGGGAGCGCATGGCGTCACTCCTTGGCAGGTCGGTCGGCGTCGGGCTTGGCGCGGAACACCATCCACAGCGCGCCCGGGAGCGCCGTGAAGTCGGCCAGCATCGAGAGCACGAAGGCGATGGCGGCCAGCAGCGCGAACTGGCGGATGGGCGGCAGGTCGGACAGCGCGAAGGCCAGGAAGCCCACCGCGTTGATGAGCGTGGCGAAGAAGATCGAGCGCCCCGCGATCAGCATGGTGTGGCGGAGCCCGGCCTCGGTGGTCGCGCCCTGCTTGCCCTCGAGGAAGTGGTAGAAGAAGTGGATCTGGTCGTTCTCGGACGTGCCGAGCACCGTGGACGCGATCAGGATGGTGGCCACGTTCAGCGACATGCCCGTGAGGCGCATGATGCCGAACATGACCAGGATGGCGAAGAGCGACGGGATCATGGCCATGACGCGCGCCGCGCCGTTCCGGAACACCACCAGGAACACGCTGAAGATGATGAGCACGGTCAGCGCGAACGACTCGGTCAGCGTGGGCACCAGGTTGTGCGACACCTTGGTCTGCAGGCGGCCCAGCCCGGTCAGGATCGGCCCGTCGGGGCCCACCTCGAACTCCTCCAGGGCGGGCTCCTTCTTCACGGTCTCTTTCCACAGCTCGCCCACGCGCTGGCCCAGCACCTGGTAGGTGGCGAAGTCGTTGATGCGCGTGACCAACGTCACGTGCGTGTCGGACATGTCGCCCTTGTTCACGAACTTGGCGAGCAGGGGCTCGCTGCCGACCAGGCCCTCCAGCGTGTCGGTCAGCGCTTCGAGCTCGTCCGGGTCGGTCGGTAGCTGGTCGCCGTTGCCACCGACGTAGCGCAGCATGCGCAGCACGGTGGTCGGACCCACGGCCGAGCCGACCAGCGGGTCGGCCTCGAGGGCGCGCTGGAAGACGTCGAGGCCGCGGATCACCTCGGGCTGGTTCAGCGTGCCCACCTTGCCGTGCAGCCACACGTCGGCCACCGACAGTCCCGGGATCAGCTGTTCGACGCGCTTGGTGTCCTTGTACAGGTCGGTGCTCTTGTTCACGTAGTCGACGGGGTTCGTCAGCATCTGCATGGGCTCGATCACGCCCGGCAGGCCGAACAGCGCCACGGCGCCGAGCCCCGAGAGCACCAGCGCCGTCGACACCGTGACCCAGCGCCAGCGGTAACTGGCGCGCGGCATCCAGGCCGCCACCCGCAGGAACCACTGGGCCGCGGTCTTGCGCTCGACCTGGGTGGGCGTCCTCAGGATCTTCTGCAGCGCCGGGAAGAGCGTGAAGTTGATGGCCCAGGTGATCAGCAGCCCGACGGCCAGCCAGACGCCCATCTCGCGGATCGGCCGGATGTTGGACACGACCAGCGCCGCGAAGCCGGCGGCCGTGGCCAGCACCGAGGCCGTGCAGGCCAGGAACTTGTTCGAGAGCGCGAAGACGTGGTGCTCCTCGAGGGGCCGGTCGGGCGGGCGCTCGACGTAGCGCGAGTGCGTGTAGACCAGCGTGGCCAGGCACGTGACCAGCAGCGTCATGGGGATCAGCACCGACACGATGGTGAACGTGCCCCCCACCAGCCCGATGTAGCCCACCGCCAGGGCCACGTTGACCGCCATGGAGGCGACGAACGCCAAGAGCGTGCGCCACGAGCGGTACAGGCCCATCACCAGCACGACCACGAACAGCCCGAACAGCGGGAACTGCTTCATGCCGCCCTCGGACGACCCGCGGTTCAGGTAGTCGTTCACGTAGGGCTCGCCCACCTTGCGTAGCGCGGTGAGCGGCGCGGGGTGGGCGATGGTGTCGGCCACGGCGGCGTCGATGGCCGTGAGGGCCGCCAGGCGTTGCTCGGCGCCCTGTACGTCGAGGATGAGCGGGACGCCGTAGAAGCCGTCGCCCACCAGCCCCTGCTTCGCGAAGAGCGGCGTGCCGGTCGCGAAGGCCTGGAACGCCGCGAGATCATCCTGGGGCGCGGCGCCGGCATGGGCGCGGCGATAGATGGACAGCACCGAGTTGGCGTTGACGCGCGGCAGCCCCGCGAGCTTCTTTTCGAGGGCGTCCAGCGCGCCGACCACGTCGCGCGACCAGGGCCGATCGGTCTCGGCGAACAGCACCACGTACTCGCC
>Ga0172370_10001009_pt1 | contig 43983 bp, 34 predicted proteins | sample LakKiv5m_FD_114538 | JGI IMG/M metagenome (GOLD analysis project Ga0172370, IMG submission 114538) | Freshwater microbial communities from Kabuno Bay, South-Kivu, Congo - kab_022012_11.5m | ecosystem: Environmental > Aquatic > Freshwater > Lake | place: Democratic Republic of the Congo...
GCCGAGGCGGGTGCGCTCGAGCCCGACCAGAGCGCGAACACGTTCAGCCAGGCGTGCAGCTTCAGGCCGCGCGCGTGGGCCGCCGCGAGGGCCGTGCCCAGGGGATCCCAGCCGGGATCCTTGCCGAGCGTGCCGGTCAGCTCCTTGGCCCAGGGCTCGAGGATCGAGGGGTAGAAGGCGTCGAAGCGCCCGCGCACCTGGAAGATCACGTCGGTGAAGCCGGCGTCGGCGGCCTGGTCGACGATGGCCGTCACGTCGTCGGCCGAGCCGAAGTCCCACCGGGTCACCCACAGGGCGCGGATCTCGGTGGGGGGCGGCGGCGTGCCGCTCTCGTCGGGGGTCGCGTCGGCCGCCTCGGGCGCGCCGTCCTGGCTGCTCGCGTCGCCGATATCGGGAACGTTGTCGCCAACACCGTCATTGGGAACGTTATCCGGGGTCGCGAGGTCGGGCATCGCCACGTCGGAGCCCTCCGCGGTGGCTTCCGGGGCCGTGTCGGCCGTTCCAGGGTCGGACGCGCCCGGGTCCTTGTCTGCCGCATCGGCCAGGGCCGCGGTATCGGGGGCGGCATCGGCCTGCTGGCAGGCCGCCACGTCGTCGCCGTCGGCGCACGGGCAGGGCTCCTGGCAGGCGACCAGCAGCGCGGCAAGCGCGAGCAACGACAGCCTCCACCACGGTATGTAGGGGCAATTCACGAATTGCCCCCTAGGGTCGCGAGGTCTCACGGCGTCACCTCACGAATCCGATCCGCCGGCAGGAAGTCGAGCTGCGGCCGCACGGCCTTGGCGTCGCCCACGATCACGACGGTGGTCGCCTCGTCGAAGGGCGCGAGCTCTCTCGCGACCTGCACCACCTCGGCGGGGGTCACGGCGCCGAGCCTCTGGATGTAGCGCGTCCAGAAGTCCGGGGCCTCGCCGTTCCGCAGGGCCTCGGCCAGGAGCGACAGCACCTGCCCGGGCGCGGCGTTGTGCAGCACGAACGAGCCCACGCTGTAGCTCTCAGCCACCGCCAACTCGTCGGCGCCGATGCCCTTCTCTGCCAGGCCGCGCGCCACCGCCAGCAGCTCGGACAGCGCCTCGCCCGTCTTCTCGGTGCGCGTCGAGAGCGCGGCGCTCCACAGGCCGCTGGCCTGGTAGCGCTGCACGTTCGAGTAGGCGCCGTAGGTCAGGCCCAGCTCTTCGCGCAGGCGTACGAACAGGCGCCGCGACGGACCGCCGCCCAGCACCTCGTCGGCCAGATCCAGCTCGACCCGCCGGGCGTCGGAGAAACCGCCCACGGGGCGACCGACGACGATGGCCGACTGCGCGGAGCCGGGCCGATCGACCAGCAGCACCTGGGGCGTGGTCGAGGGGGTGCAGCGCACGGTCAGGCCGAGCCCGCCCTCGTGGGGCAGCCGGCCGAGCAGCGTCTCGACCCGGGCCGCGAGCGCCGCCGCGTCGAAGTCGCCCAGCGCCACGAACAGCGCGCCGCCCGGGGGCACGTTCTGCACGGCGCGGGCGTAGTGCGCCACCACCTCGTCGCGGGTCACCGTGTCCAGGAAGGCCTCGTCGAGGTCGAAGGTGCCCTGGGGGCAGCCCGCGAACACGGTCTCGTACAGCGCGCGCAGGCCCAGGTACATGGGCTGCGCGCGGCGCGCCTTCAGGGCCTGCTTCTCGCGGTCTACGGCCTTGGCCAGCTCGTCGGCGGGGAAGCTGGCCCCCGACAGCACCTCGGCGAACAGGCCGAGCAGCTCGCCCGACGCCGACGCCAGCGAGCGCCCGTGGAAGCCGAACCACTCGGCGTCGGACGAGGCCGACAGCGACGCCCCCAGCCCCTCGACGGCCGACGCCAGCTGCACGCTGGTCCGCCGGGCCGTGCCCTCGGTCGCGAGCTTGGCGACCAGGGTGCCGAGCCCGCGCCGGCCGGCGGGGTCGGCCGCGTCGCCGCCCGCCACGTAGAACGCGAAGTCGAAGGTCGGCAGGCTGTGCTCCTCGAGCAGCACCAGGCGCACGCCGTTCGGCAGCGTGCGATCGACGGAGGGCACGGCGAAGCGCGGCGCCACGACGTCGTCGGACGTGGGGGGCACCTCGGGGAACGTGGCCTGGGCGGCAGCTCCGCACGCGACCAGCGCCAGGGCCGCCGCCAGGATCAGGAGCTTCTTCATTCGCCCACCTCCACGGCCAGGCGCGCCACGGCGTCGGTGGCAAGGAAGCGCTCGGCCGCCGCCCTCACGTCGGCCACCGTCACGGCCCGCAGCCACGCCATCTCGTCGTTCAGCTTCTGCGGGTCGCCGTACCAGTAGGCATAGAGCGCCAACATCTGCGCGCGCTCCAGGTTCGAGCTCAGCATGTACGCGAGCTCGGTGGCGGCCTGGTTCTGCGCGCGGGTCAGCTCCTCGGGGGTCACGCCGTCGCGCCGCACCTTGTCCAGCTCGTCGGCCACGGCCGCGAGCACCGCCGCGCGCGCGCCCGGCGCGTGCATCACCGTCACCTGGAACAGGTCGGGCCCCGCGCGCCCCTCGAGCGCCGCGTCGACGTGCACCGCCACCTGATCGGACTTCACGAGGCGCTGGAAGAGCCGGCCGCTCTTGCCGTCGCCCAGCACGCGCGCCAGCACCTCGAGCGCGGGCCGCTCCGGAGCCGACGTGGGCGGCACGTTCCAGGCCAGGAACAGGGCGGGCAGCTTGGCGTTCTTGTCGGTCAGGGTGGCGCCGCGCGGCCCGGCAGGAGCCGCCTGCGCGATGGGTACCTGGCCCGGGGCCTTTCCGGCCGGGATGTCGCCGAAGTAGGCGCGGATCCAGCCGAGGGCCTGCTCGCGGTCGAAGGAACCCGACAGCACCAGGGTGGCGTTCGAGGGTACGTACCAGGAGGCGTGGAAGGCCCGCACCAGGTCGATCGTGGTGGCCTGCAGGCGCTCCTTGGTGCCGATCACGGGGTGCGCGTAAGCCCACGACGAGTAGGCCAGGCGCGGCAGCTCGACGCGCGCCTGCCCGTAGGGCTGGTTGTCGTAGCGCTGGCGCATCTCCTCGAGGACCGTGTCCTGCTGGTTCCTGAGGTTCTCGGGCGTCACGGCCAGCGAGCGCATGCGGTCGGCCTCGAGCCACAGCGCCAGCTGCAGCTGCGGCGCCGGAACCTGCTCGTGGTACAGCGTCAGATCCTCGGTGGTGAAGGCGTTCACGTCGGCGCCGTGCCGCTCGAGCCACGAGAAGTGCTCCATCTTGCCGACGTGCGCCGAGCCCTGGAACATCATGTGCTCGAACAAGTGCGCGAAGCCCTCCTGCTCGGCCGTCTCGTCGCGGCTGCCCACGCGGTACAAGAGCGCCACGCCCACGGTGGGCACGCGGGAGTCGGGGGCCAGGATGACGTCGAGGCCGTTCGGCAGCGTCAGCCGCTCGACCGCGATGGACGGGTCGCCGGCCGCGGCCAGCCACGCGGAGAGAACCAGGATCGACAGCATGCGGGATCCGGCAGTGGGGAATCCGGGGGAAGTCTAGGGGCCGGGACGGGGTCCGGCAATGCTAAAGCTTCGGGTCCCACTTGTCCGTGGCGTACCCCGTCAGCTCGACGTACCCCACGCCCTCCACGGGCGTGTCGCCGCGCGTTCCGGTGACGGTCACGGCGCCCTCCCAGTAGTTCTGCATGACGTTCGGCATCTCCTGGTCGTCGAGGCCGGTGCGCACGTGCAGGTCCCAGTCGAGCTCGGGGATCGTGACGTCCCAGTCGAGCGGGTACGTGCCGTCGGTGTGGGGGCTCGGCCAGGCGCGCAGCGACGTCAGCTCGAACGAGTCGAGGCCGCGGAAGGCGCGCAGGTTGCCGTCGGGGTCGACCAGCGTGCCCTCGCGGTGCACCAGGTTCCCGGCCCAGTCGCGGAACTGGAAGAGCATGATCTCCCAGCCGTCGTCCAGCTGCATGCTCCACCAGTCCCAGCCCTTGAAGGCGTTGATGTCGAACGGGCCCCACTGGTGGTCCATCCAGGCCTGCCCGGTGACGTCGAGGGGGCCTTCCGAGCCCGTGAGCGTGCCCGACGCGGCCAGGCGCGTGTAGGAGTAGTAGTAGCTGGTGTCGCCCAGGTTCCCCATCCGGACGATGCCGTCGCCGCCGTGGTACGTCACCGGCTTCTGGGGGTCCAGTTGCAGATCGAGCGCCCAGACGACGCCGGTCGGATCCTGGAAGGTGCCGCCGACCAGACCCTTCACGCGATCGTGTCCGTCGCCCGATAGCTCGAGGTGGCAGCTCTGCGACTGGAGCACCACCGGCGACGACTGCCAGACGTCGGCCGCGATGGTCGCGAGGTTGGTCTCGTCGTGGATGCCCGCGCCCTCGTCGAGCACGGCAACGTGGCACATGTAGCCGAGCAGGCCGGGCGCCCCGCCGAAGAACGCCATGTCCTGCTGGAACAGCGCCAGCTCGAAGCCGAAGCGGCGATCCCCGGCGTCCAGGTGCCCCGTGTAGTACCACCACTCGACGTTCTCACGGTGCGGAGCCGCGTCGGCCGGCAGCGTCACCTGCGTGGGCGTGCACGCGCCGAAGTTGCAGAAGCTGCCCGCCGGGCAGTCGTCGGACGCCCGGGTGCAGGCGGACGCGTCCGGCTGGTCACCATCGGGGGGCGGGGCATCGGCCGGGCCCGACTCGGACAGGGCGTCCTGGCCCGCGTCGCCGGCGACGGAGTCCGAGCCGCACGAGGTCGCCAGCCCGAGCGCCAGGAGTGAGATCACGCCCACCGAGGAAGCCACACGCCGCATGCTGCTCTCCCGTTCCGCGAAGTTCCTCGAAGGAATACCACGCGCCCGCGGCGCCGGCCAGTCGGCAGGTCGCGTGCGGCCGCCCCGCCTCGACAGCGTGAAGAATCGTGATGCATTGCGGTACGTTGTTGACTTTCGCCGGCAATGGTGCAACGAATCCTCGGTTCCCCTGGAGCTCCAGGGATGACGGAGGGATTCATGAAGCGGTTCACGATGTTCGCGCTGGCCCTGGTGGCCGGCTTCCTGCTCGCTTCCTGCGGTGGCTCCTCGGTCGGCGACGATGGCACGGACGACACGTCGTCCGAGATGACGTGCACGCCCCAGTGCGACGACAAGGAGTGCGGCATGGACGGCTGCGGCGGCATCTGCGGCGGCTGCCCGGGCGATCAGGTCTGCGACGCCGGTGGCCACTGCGTCGAGCCGTGCGTCGCCAAGTGTACCGGCAAGGAGTGCGGCGACGATGGTTGCGGCAGCACCTGCGGCTCGTGCGCCCAGGGTGAGACCTGCTCGGCCACCGGCCAGTGCGTCGGCGGCTGCGTGCCCGCGTGCGGCGGCAAGGAGTGCGGCCCCGACGGCTGCAACGGCACCTGTGGCTCCTGCTCGGCCCACGAGACCTGCTCCGCGGCGGGCCTCTGCCAGGGCGCCTGCACCCCCGACTGCGCCGGCAAGCAGTGCGGCCCCGACGGCTGCAACGGCTCCTGCGGCGCCTGCGGCAACGGCCAGACGTGCGGCGACGACGGCCAGTGCGAGGGCGAGTGCGTGCCCGCGTGCGGCGGCAAGGAGTGCGGCACCGACGGCTGCGGCGGCACCTGCGGCGCCTGCGGCCAGGGCGAGACCTGCACGATGGCCGGCCTCTGCCAGGGCACCTGCACCCCCGACTGCGGCGGCAAGCAGTGCGGCGCCGACGGCTGCGGCGGCTCCTGCGGCACCTGCGGCAACGGTCAAACCTGCACGATGCAGGGCCAGTGCGACGGCACGTGCGCGCCCAACTGCGCGGGCCTGGAGTGCGGCACCGACGGCTGCGGCGGCTCCTGCGGCACCTGCGGGGCTTCTGAGACCTGCACGGACGGCGTCTGCACCGGCGGCGGCACCGGCGACTGGACCTGCGACCCCTCCTACTTCGACGACGGCGAGTTCTGCGACTGCGACTGCGGCACCGCCGATCCCGACTGCGACCTCCCGGACGCCCAGGTCTTCGGCTGCGACCCCGGCCAGACCTGCGAGGCCGGCGTCTGCACGGGTGGCGGCACCGGCGACTGGACCTGCGCCCCCTCCTACTTCGACGACGGCGAGTTCTGCGACTGCGACTGCGGCGCCTACGATCCCGACTGCGACGTGTCGGGCGCCGAGGTCTACGGCTGCGACCCCGGCCAGACCTGCGATCCCACCGGCCAGTGCACCGGCGCGGTCGTCGACAACTGCAACGGCGTGCCCTGGGAAGGCTGCTGCGCCGGCGACGTGCTCACCTACTGCGAGTCGGGCGAGCTGGTCACGGTGGCCTGCTCCGACGTGGGCCCCGGCGCCGTGTGCGGCTGGTACGCCGGCGACGACACCTACGACCCCGCCTACAACTGCGGCCCGGCCAGCGCGCTCGACCAGGGCGGCGACCCCAGCGGCACCTTCCCCATGGCCTGCGGCGGCGCCTGCGTGCCCGCCTGCGACGGCAAGGTGTGCGGCGACGACGGCTGCGGCGGCACCTGCGGCACCTGCGCCACCGGCGGCTGCGACGACCACGGCCAGTGCGTCGACGCCTGCGGCGACGTGACGTACGAGGGCTGCTGCGTGGGCGCCAAGCTGGTCTACTGCCTCGAAGGCCAGATCACCGAGATGGTGTGCAACGAGACCAATCCCGAGGCCATCTGCGGCTGGTTCGCGGGCTCGGCCGACTACCCCTTCGGCTACTACTGCGGCCCCGAGACCACCCCCGCCGGCGACCCGCTGCTGGACCCCGACGGCGATCCCTCCGGCGTGTGGCCGCTCACCTGCGCCGGCGCCTGCGTGCCGGCCTGCACCGGCAAGGCCTGCGGCGACGACGGCTGCGGCGGCACCTGCGGCACCTGCGCCCCGGGCGAGACCTGCACCGCCGGCCTCTGCCAGGGCACCTGCGTGCCGGCCTGCACCGGCAAGGCCTGCGGCGACGACGGCTGCGGCGGCACCTGCGGCACCTGCTCGGGCGACAACACCTGCGTGGCGGGCGCCTGCGTGGCCCCCTGCGATCGCACCGGCTTCACCGTCGAGGGTGACGCGGCGGCCTACGATCCCGACGCCCAGCTGCTGGTCTACGCGGCCTACCAGACCTCGAACCCTGCCGACTACCTGTCGTTCGAGCTTTGGCAGCGCTTCGGCGGCCCCACGACCCCCGGCTCGTACGTGCTGACCGACGAGAACTACGAGACCTGCTCGACCTGCCTGCTCATCGACACCGACTGCACCGCCACCGAGTGCCAGAAGACCTTCCTGGCCGTCTCGGGCGGCGTCGACCTCGCGGACCTGGGCGTGGTGGGCGACTTCTTCACCGGCACCCTGACCGACGTGAAGCTGGTCGAGGTCACCATCGACCCCGACACCTACGTCTCGACCCCCGTGCCCGGCGGCGAGACCTGGTGCCTCGACTCGCTCTCGTTCGACATGCTGATCGACGCCTGGCCCTCCAACTGAGCGCCTGCGGGGCGCCCGCCCCGGTTCCTTCCCACGCACGCTCCCCCTTCGACACTCCCAGTCGCTGCGATCAACCCCCTGACCGGCTTCAACCGTCTCCAGGGCATGACCGGCGGGCGCTCGATGCCTCGGGGGCTCGCTAGCGCTTTCGATTTATCCCTGCCAAAATGAACATGCGATACATTCTGGCAGGGATGTTTCATGACGCTCCTCGACCCGGTGCGCTACTGGCGTTCGAAGTCTGGCGCCGAGGTCGACTTCGTGGTCGAGCACCAGGGGCGGCTCATGGCCGTCGAAGCCAAGCTGGGCAACGCCCGCGGCCGCATCACGCGCTCGGCGCGCAGCTTCGTCGAAGCCTACCAGCCCGAGCACCTGCTGGTGGTCAACGAGGAGCGGGCCCCGAGGCTGAGCTTGGGCTCGACCGGCGTACGCTTCGTGCGCCCGGAGGATCTGGGCGGCGCGGTCCGCGATTTCGTCGCGGCGTGAGGCGGGCCGGGTCAATCGTCCAGGAAGACCTCGCAGCGCCGGAACCAGTGCGAGAGCTGCGTCGAGCCGGGTGCACACCCGAGCGGGCCAGGGCAGTCCCGCTTCCGGACCGCGAACAGGTGCATGCTGCCGTCGGGCGTGAGGTGGAACGACGAGTGCGAGGCCAGGTTGTACGAGTCCACGACCCGGTGCGGCGGCGTGGCGAAGAACGGGACACTGCTGTGTGGGCTAGTACGTCCCCAGATACCGCTCGACCTCCCAGGGGTGCACGGCCGCGATGTACTCGTGCCACTCCTTGGCCTTGGCCTCGAGGAAGTGCTTGTAGATGTGGTCGCCGAGCACCTGGCGCAGGAACGAACTGCGCTCCATGGCGTCGACCGCCTCGCCCAGGTTGCCGGGCAGCGAGTCGATGCGCAGGCGGCGCCGCTCGCGGTGGCTGAGCGTGAAGATGTTCTTGTCGATCGAGGGCCCCGGATCGGTCTTCTGCCGGACGCCGTCGAGGCCGGCCGCCAGCATGACCGCCAGGGCCAGGTAGGGGTTGCACGAGGGGTCGGGCATGCGCAGCTCGACGCGCGTGCCCTTGCCGCGGCGGGCCGGCACGCGGGCCAGCGGGCTGCGGTTCTGGTGCGACCAGGCGATGTGCGTGGGCGCTTCGTAGCCCGGCACCAGGCGCTTGTAGCTGTTCACCAGCGGGTTCGTGACCAGGCAGTACTCGCGGGCGTGGGCCAGCAGGCCGCCGATGTAGCCGCGCGCCACGTTGGACAACCCCTCGGGGTCCTTGGCGTCGTAGAAGGCGTTGGTGTCACCCTTGAACAACGACTGGTGCACGTGCATGCCGCTGCCGTTGATGCCGAACACCGGCTTCGGCATGAAGGTGGCGTGCAGCCCGAAGTCGGAGGCCACGCGGCGCACTACGAAGCGGAAGGTCGCGATGTTGTCGGCGGTCTCCAAGGCGGGCCGGTGCCGGAAGTCGATCTCGTGCTGGGCCGCCGCCACCTCGTGGTGGGCCGCCTCGATGGAGAAGCCCAGCGCCTCGAGCACGTTGACCATGGCCCGGCGGGCCTCCTCGCCGCGATCGATGGGCGCCAGGTCGAAGTAGCCGCCCGCGTCGTTCGAGCGCGTGGACGGCTCGCCGTTCGGACCGCGCAGGTACAGGAAGAACTCGGGCTCGGGCCCGGCCTGCATCGTGTAGCCCAGGGCCGCCGCCTCGGCCACCACGCGCTTCAACGTCAGGCGCGGGCACCCGGCGAAGGGCTTGCCATCCGGCTCGTGTACGTCGCAGATCACGCGCGCCACGCGTCCCGCCGAGTCGTCGAAGGGGAAGAGCGCGTAGGTGTCGAGGTCGGGCTTCAAGAGCATGTCCGACTCTTCGATGCGCACGAAGCCCTCGACGGAGGAGCCGTCGAACATGATCTCGCCGTCGAGCGCCTTCTCGAACTCGGCCTCGGGCACCTCGACGTTCTTGTTGACGCCGAGGATGTCGGTGAACTGCAGCCGCAGGAAGCGTACGCGGTCCGCGGCCAGGCGAGCCAGCAACGCCTGCTTCTTGTCCGTCACGGTGATCTCCACGCCTTGCGGTCTACTTGACGAACAGCATCTCCTGGTAGGTCGGCAGCGGCCACAGGTCGTCGGCGACCAGCCCCTCGAGGGCATCGGCCACGCCCCGCACCGTGCGCATCTTCGGCAGCAGCACCGCGTTCGCGTGGCGGGCCTCGTCCTCGTGCGTCGCGAAGCGCTGGGTCTGCTGCGCCTCGAGATCGGCCAGGCTGTCCTGCAGGTCCTTGACCAGCGCCGTGACCTTGTCCAGCGTGTCCGTGTCGAAGGTGTAGCCCACCGCCTTCAGGTTCGCGCAGGTCGACGCCAGCTGGTTCTGGTAGCGGATCACGGCGGGGAAGATCTGCGTCTTGCCCATCTTGACCACCAGGTTCGCCTCGACGCGCACCGACTTGCAGTACTGCTCGAGGTAGATCTCGTACCGGCTGTGCAGCTCGCGCTTCGAGAGCACCTGCTGGCGCTCGAAGAGCTCGACCACGTCGGGGTCCTGCAGGGCCGGCAGGGCGTCGACGGTCGTGCGCAGGTTCGGCAGGCCCCGGCGCTCGGCCTCGTGGTGCCACTCCTCGGAGTAGTTGTCGCCGTTGAAGACGATGGCCCCGTGCTCGGTGATCAGGTCCTTCAGCACGCCGGCCGCGGCCTCGGTCAGCTTCGCGGGATCGCCCTTCGTCTCTTCCTCGAGGCGCGTGGCGATGACGTCGAGCGAGTCGGCCAGGATGGTGTTCAGCGCCACGAGCGGCCCGGCGATCGACTGGCTGGAGCCCACGGCACGGAACTCGAAGCGGTTGCCCGTGAAGGCGAAGGGGCTGGTGCGGTTGCGATCGCCGGCGTCCTTCGGCAGCGGCGGCAGCACGTCGGCGCCGACCGTCAGGACGCCCTTCTCCTTCGACGACTTGGCTTCGCCCTTGCGGATCTGCTCGAAGATGCTGGTCAACTGGTCGCCCAGGAAGATCGACATGATGGCGGGCGGGGCCTCGTTGGCACCCAGCCGGTGGTCGTTGCTGGCCGAGGCCACCACGGCGCGCAGCAGCCGCGCGTTCTTGTGCACCGCGCGGATGACGGCCGCGCAGAACAGGAGGAACTGGGCCTTGGCGTGGGGCGTGTCGCCGGGATCCAGCAGGTTGCCCTGGCTGGAGCTGCCGAGCGAGTAGTTCAGGTGCTTGCCCGAGCCGTTGACGCCCGCGAAGGGCTTCTCGTGCAGCAGGCAGGTCATGCCGTACTTCTCGGCCACGCGCTTCAGCGTGATCATGGTCAGCTGCTGGTGGTCGGTGGCCACGTTGCCGAACTCGAAGATCGGCGCGATCTCGTACTGGGCCGGCGCCACCTCGTTGTGGCGCGTCTTGACCGGCACGCCCAGCTTGAACAGCTCGCGCTCGACCTCGAGCATGAACGCCAGCACGCGCTCGGGGATGGCGCCGAAGTAGTGGTCCTCGAACTCCTGGCCCTTGGGCGGCTTGGCCCCGAACAGCGAGCGCCCCGCCGTGATCAGGTCCTGGCGCGCGAAGAAGAAGTTGCGGTCGATCAGGAAGTACTCCTGCTCGGCCCCCACCGTGGCCGACACCATGGCGCCGTCGGTGTGCCCGAACAGCTTGAGGATGCGCTGCGCCTGGCGGTTCAGGGCCTGCATCGAGCGCAGCACGGGCGTCTTCTTGTCCAGCGCCTCGCCCGTCCACGACACGAACGCCGTGGGGATGCACAGGGTCGTGCCGTTGGGGTTCTCGAGGATATAGGCCGGGCTCGTGACATCCCACGCGGTGTAGCCGCGCGCCTCGAAGGTGGCGCGGATGCCGCCGGAGGGGAAGCTCGAGGCGTCGGGCTCGCCCTGGATCAGGGCCTTGCCCGTGAACTCGGCGAAGGCACCGCCCTTGCCGTCGGGCATGAGGAAGCCGTCGTGCTTCTCGGCGGTGAGCCCGGTCAACGGGAAGAAGACGTGGGCGTAGTGGGTGGCGCCCTTGGCGATGGCCCAGTCGCGCATGGCCGCGGCGACGGCGTCGGCCAGCGAGTGGTCCAGGGTCGCGCCGCTCTCGATGGTCTTCTGCAGCGAGGCGAAGACGGCCTTCGGCAGGCGCTTCTTCATCTCGTTCATGCTGAACACGTTGGTCCCGAAGATCTCCTCGGGCTTGGTCTCGGCGAAGTTCAAGGGGGCCGAGATGGGCTTGTACGTGGTCACCGCCGCGATCGCCTGCAGCCTCGTGTCACTTCCGCTCATGGACGCCTGCCTCCCCTCGCAGTGAACGTTCCTCTTCGCCGAGCTGCTCCGTAGAAAGTGCAGATCCGGCATGGCGCCACGAACGCCACGCACGGAATATGAACCTTCCATGCAAACTGTCAACGCGAACTTGCTGGTTCTGCACGATTGCCTTGACAGCCAGCGCTCCCTCCCTAGCCTTTCCCCTCAGGACCATCGTACCGCCTCCGAGGAGGAGTCATGCCCCCCGCCATCGACCCCGCGGCCACCGCCTGGCTGCTCGTCTCGACCGCCCTGGTGCTGCTCATGACCCCCGCGCTGGCCTTCTTCTACGGAGGGCTGGTGCGCTCGCGCAGCGTGCTGAACACCATGATGATGAGCATCGCCTCGCTCGGCGTGGTGGGGCTCACGTGGGCCCTCGCGGGCTACTCGGTGGCCTTCGCCCCCGGCTCGGCGCTGGCGGGCGGCCCGGCCTTCCTCGGGCTCTCGGGCGTGGGGCTCGAGGCGCACGGCGTCATCCCGCACCTGCTCTTCTTCGCCTACCAGGCCACCTTCGCCATCATCACGGCTGCCCTCATCTCGGGCGCCGTGGTCGAGCGCCTGCGCTTCAGCGCCTACCTGCTGTTCCTCCCGCTGTGGACGCTGGTCGTCTACGCGCCGGTGGCCCACTGGGTGTGGGGCGGCGGCTGGCTGGCGAGCCTGGGCGCCCTCGACTTCGCGGGCGGCACGGTGGTGCACATCAACGCCGCCGTGGCCGCGCTGGTGGCCGCGACCCTGCTGAAGCCCCGCCAGGACTACGGCCGGCAGGCGCTCCTGCCCCACAACGTGCCGTTCGTGCTGCTCGGCGCCGGCCTCTTGTGGTTCGGCTGGTTCGGCTTCAACGGCGGTAGCGCCCTGGCGGCCGACGGCCTGGCCAGCTTGGCGTTCGTGAACACGCTCCTGGCACCCGCCGCCACGCTGACCACCTGGATGCTGCTGGATCTCGCCCGCACGGGTCGGCCCACGGCCGTGGGCGCGGGCACGGGCATCGTCGTGGGCCTCGTGGCGGTCACGCCCGCGGCCGGCTTCGTCTCGCCCCTGTCCGCCATCTGCCTGGGCGCCCTGGCAGCCGCCCCGAGCTACTTCGCCATCCAGTGGCGCTCGCGCACGCGCCTCGACGACTCGCTCGACGTGGTGGCCGCGCACGGCCTCGGCGGCGTGGTCGGCGCGCTGCTGACCGGGGTGTTCGCCGAAAAGGCCTGGGGCGGCGCGGCGGGCCTGCTCGACGGCAACCCGAAGCAGCTGTTGGTCCAGGCCGTCGCCGTGCTGGCCACCGTCGCGTGGTCGGGCGGCGCGTCGTACGGGCTCTTCAAGCTGGTCGACAAGCTGGTCGGGCTGCGGGTCGAGCCCCGCGCCGAGGGCCTGGGCCTCGATCGCCCGCTGCACGCCGAGGAGGCCTACGCCACCGACGCGGGCGCCATCCTGGTGCTCGAGGAGCCCGTGGCCGCCCAGGCGATGGGCGAGCCCACCACCCACCCCGCCGCGCCGTGACCGAGGAGGACGCCATGAAGCTGATCGTCGCCATCATCCGCCCGGAGCGCCTCAGCGCCGTGCTCGAGTCGTTGTTCAAGGCCGAGGTGCGCGGGCTGTCCATCAGCCGCGTGCAGGGCCACGGCGGCGAGACCGAGGCCGTGGAGACCTACCGCGGCACCACGGTCAAGATGTCACTCCATGACAAGATCCGCCTCGAGATTGGCGTCTCGGCCCCCTTCGTCGACCCGACCGTGCAGGCCATCCTGCGCTCGGCGCGCACCGGTGAGGTCGGTGACGGCAAGGTGTTCGTGGTGCCGATCGAGAAGGTCTACCGGATTCGCACGGGGGAAGAGGACATCGCCGCGGTCACGCCGGTCGTCGCTGGGAGCTGAACGGGGTCGGGGGTTCGAGGTCCGCTGAGCCGGCGGGCTACTCGCAGGGCAGCTCGCCCGAGAAGGGCACCCAGTGGGGCTCGCCCGAGCCGCAGACGGTCTTCGCGATCAGCGTGCCATCCCACGAGCCGTTGTCGAACAGCACCTCGGCGTGGGGCGCGAGCAGCGTGCCCTTCATGCCGATGGACCCGGCCTCGACCAGCGTCGCGGCGCAGGCGTTCCAGAGCACGCGCGTGGGCTCGGCGCCCTCGAAGAAGAAGCCGAAGTTGTGCACGCTGACCTCGGCGCCGCCCACGTTGATGAGCACCGTGGCGGTGGGGGGAACGCGCAGGGTGAACGAGCTCGCCTTGGCCAGCAGCGTGGCCGGCAGCTCGAAGACGTTCAGCCCGGGCAGGTCGCCCTCGAGCACCAACAGCGCCGTCCAGGGCAGGCCCTCGACCGTGACCGTACCCGTAGCGGGCAGGTCGTCGAGGCGCGCGCACAGGCCCTCGGCGCCGGCCAACGCCGCCGCGAAGTCGATGCGCGGACCCTGGTGCAGCTCGCCGCCCTGGAAGCCCACGCCCTCGAAGGTGGCGGTGCCGGCGACCCAGGCGTCGCCGTGGATCGTGCCGTACGAAAGCTCGGCGTCGCCGCCCGCGACCAGCGCGTCGCCGCCCGGGTGCTGATGGCCGAACGAGAAGCCGCTGGTCGAGACCAGTACGCCCGCCGCGACGCGGCCGCCCACGTCGGGCAGCTCGCACACGGTGTCGAAGGCGAACACGTTGAAGCCGCCGGGCACGCCCAGGTCCTCGACGCAGGTCTCGAGCTGGCAGCTCGGCGAGCAGCCGTCGCCGGCCAGCAGGTTGCCGTCGTCGCAGCCCTCCCCCGGCTGGACCTCGCCGTCGCCGCAGTCGTTGTCGCAGTGGCCGTCTTCGTCGGCCAGGCCGTCGCAGTCGTCGTCGATGCCGTCGCAGTCGGTGTCGACGGTCGGGACGCCGGGCTCGCACGAGTCGATGACCTGGCCGTGCACGCAGCGCAGCCAGCCGTCGGAGGCGCAAGCTCCCACGCCGCAGGTGGTGGGCAGGGGCAGGAAGCCCTCGTCGGTCTGCCCGTCGCAGTCGTTGTCGAGGCCGTCACAGGCCAGGTCGAGGCCGCCCGGCGAGCCGGGCACGCAGGTGTCGATGATCACGCCGTTCTGGCAGAGCAGCGTGCCGTGCGAGCCGCACGCGCCCTGGCCGCAGGAGCTGGGAACGGGCACGTAGGCCTCGTCGGTCGCGCCGTCGCAGTCGTCGTCGTGGCCGTTGCAGTCGGCGTCGTAGCCCGCGGGCACCCCGGGGTGGCACGTGTCGATCCACAGGCCGCCCACGCAGTGCCGGTTGCCGGTGTTCGAGCAGATGCCCACGCCGCACGTGGTGACGGTGACGGGCGCGTCGTCGTCGACCACGCCGTCGCAGTCGTCGTCGACGTTGTCGCAGTCGGTGTCGGGCTGGGGCACGCACGCCTGGTGGGTGGCGCTGGCGCCGAAGGCGCAGGGCTCACCCAGGTAGAAGGCCAGCAGGGCCTGCAGGTCGGGATCGAGCGGGTCGAGCACGCGCAGGTCGCTCCCGACCGTGCTGGCGGTGACCGTGACCGGGCCAACGCCGGCGGGCGCCACGACCACGGGGACCTGGCCGGCGCCGTTGGTCACGCCGGTGCCGCCGAACGGCGCGAGCAGAGTTCCGCCGCTCACCTGGACCTGGACCTCCTGTCCGGCCACGGGCAGGCCGCCCTGCGCCACCGACACCGTCCCCACCACCTGGCCGCCGGCCCCGGAGGCCAGCGCGACCTGCACGGCGGTCGAGGGCGCGCACGTCATGAGGCAACGCCCGGCGGCCTCGGCCAGCAGCGCCAGGGCCGCGAGCTCGGCCTCGGCGTCGTACGACGCGACGAACTCGGCGGGCGTGCGGTTCGCGTGCGAGAGCTTCCAGATCGCGAGCTGGAGGACGCTGGCCGACGCGCTGTCGAGCGGCGCGTGCGTGGCCAGCAGGTAGCCCATCTCGCACCAGGGCGACGCCGACGGGGGCGTCGACAGGTTGGCGAGGAAGAGCGTGCCGTCGGTGAGGACGGGCTTCTCGAGCTCGAGGCAGAACGACAGCTCAGGTTGTCCGCCGACCAGCAGGTGCGTCACACCGGCCGGCTTGTAGCCGACGTCGTCGCCGTTGACCGACATCGGCAACCACGCGTAGGGCGTGAAGTCGTCGAACGAGACGGTCACGACCTCGGCCGCCGCGCCGCCGACACCGGCCACCAGGGCCAACGTCACGACCAGCGTGTACAACTTGATCTTCGCGCTCAGCATCTGGGCCTCCCCCGTGGCAGGATTCGCCGACGGCATGGAAATGCGTCAATACCCTAGACAACAAATGGACTTTTCGCAAGAGGTAGCAGCTTCAGCCGGCGCCGCCGCAACGCTGCGGGCCGCTGGCGCGGCGTGCACCTTGGCCGACGTGATGAACGCCAGGGCCATGGCGAGCAGCACGAACGCCAGAAAGGCGAGGACATCCACCAACGGCGAATGGGCGTCCTTCGAATCGATCGACTTCATCGAGCTCCCCCGTTGGGCCAGTGGCTTTTACGTCGCGACGGGACGTTTATGCAGGGGGCGTGCCAATCTCGCCCGATCCGGGGGAGCGCCCGCCGGGGTGGCGGCCGCGACGACGATCGCCGTGGGTGGAGAGCGCCGGGCGGAGGGGGCCGGTGCCAGCGCGGTTGGCAACCGGTGCCAAGGGCGAAACGGTCAGTTCGGGCCGTTGCCCCAGACCGAGGTGGAGCCGGCGCCGCCGGAGGACGTGACCTGCTCGACCAGCTGCTCGGCCTGGCTGGTGGGCAGGGTCGGGTTGTCGAAGATCTCGAGCGAGCCGTCGACGTGCGTCAGGGCGCCGAACGCCAGCGAGCCGAGCAACGCGTTGTCGCCGATCTCGACGTCGCCGTCGCTCATGGTGTCGCCCCAGCCGTTGTCGACCACCGAGGGCAAGCTGGGCAGGCTGATGCTGGCGAGCGCCGGGTTCTCCACCACGTGCACGGCGTCGACGGGCGAGGCCAGCAGGGGCAGGTCGAGGGCTCCCAGGGCGGCGTTGCCGGACACGCCGACCCAGCCGGCCACGCTCTCGAGCCGCGGGGCGTCGAGCCGCGCCAACCCGTCGTTGTCGGTGAGCGTGAGGTGCCCCTCGAGCGACGTCAGCGAGGGCAGCGCCAGCGTCTCCAGCCTGGCGTTCTGGCCCACGTTGAGGTCGCCGCTGTCGGTCAGGACGGCCGCCAGGCTGCCGAGCCGCACCTCGCCCAGGGCCGGGTTCCCGATGATCGAGAAGCTGTTCACGACCCAGTGCAGCGCTCCGAGATCCAGGAGCGCGAGCACGGCGTTGGTGTGGATGGCGAGCCCCGACGAGACCTCGCCGGGGGTCCCCACCTGGCCGAGCGAGGCCAGGTTGATGCGCTGGAGCGCGTCGTTGCTGGTGATCGAGACACCCCATTCGGCGACCTCGAGGTTGCGGAGACCGTCGACGTCGACCAGCCCGGGGTTGCTCGTGATCAGCACGTCGCCGCCCAGGATCACGTCGTCCCACGCGCGCACCGCCCGCAGCGAAGCCAGCGCGTCGAGGTTCGTCACGTCGGCGGCGCCGACGATCTGCAGGCTGCCAACCTCGGTGCACCCGGCCAGGAGGTCGACGTCGGCCTGGGTCTTCACCGCGACCAGCGCGTGCACCACGCTGCCCTCGGCGCCCGGCCACGCGCACGGTCCGCCGGGGACAATCGTGTCGTCGCCGCTGGCGTCGCTCCCCGCGGTATCGACGCCGGGCTGGGCGGTGTCCCTAGGGGTGCCGTTGTCGGCCTCGCACGCCGACAGCTGTCCGACCATCAACAGGCACGCGACGGCGCGAGCCAGGGTTTCTCGCCCCATGAGATCCTCCCCCTCCATGGCACGGTCGCATGCTAGCGCGAGCCGGGCGAGGCGTCGAGATCGGGGGGATCGGCCGGGTCAGTAGGTGACGTTCAGGCCGAGGTACACCTCGGACTGGTCGCGGTGGTAGAACGCGAAGCGGTAGGTGCCGTCGGTCAGCATGGGTGCGCCCTGCGCGTAGGCCAGCGACAGGTCGATCGCCGGGGCCTCCTCGGGCATGGGCAGGGTGAAATTGACCGCGAGCTCGAAGTAGTAGAAGGAACCCTTCCAGCCCTGCTCGAACCCGCCGACGGGGTAGTTCTCGGCCCAGTACGACTGCCACAGGAACGAGGGCGCCAGCCAGTCGAGGGGCTGATACAGGAGCTGCGCCTGCACGGCCGCGGTCTGGCGCTCGTTGGGGCTCGACTGCTCCTCGGACTGCCCGTAGCGCGCGAACGAGTAACGGTAGATACCCGTGACGATGGCGGTGAGCGGCCCCCAACTGGGCGCCAGCGCCACCTGGGCCGTGGGACGCGTCAGGTAGGACCGGGTGTGGCTCTCGCGCGAGGTGGGCGCGGTCACGTAGGCGGACGCCACGCCCGGGATGGAGAAGCCCGGGATGGGCAGGGCGAACTTGCGGAAGTAAGTGAACCGCAGGTCGCCGAAGAAGAGCGCCGCCTCGCCGGGGTCGGCGATGAAGCGCTGGAGCATCTCGAGCCGGAGCCCCAGCTGGTCGTACCGGGTCAGGTCGAACTTGGCCTGGGCCATGTACCAGCTGTAGACGTCGTTGGGGCCGTAGTCGTCCGAGATGAGGTTCTGGTGCAGCTCGTAGACCCCGAGCAGGTGCCACCAGCGGTCGGTCTCGGCCTTGGTGGGGATGCGCGCCGACAGGTCGATCTCCTCGGTCGGCGGGGGGACGGCCTCGTCGGCGCGGGCGGGGGCCGGCGCGAGGGCCAGCCCTGCCAGCAGCGCGAGCGCCAATCGGATGGTCATGACGGACCTCCCGTCGCCTTCGGTCAGTTGAAGTACCGGTAGTAGTCCAGGAAGTACTTGATCTCGTACGTGGTCGCCGTGTCGGAGTGCCGGATGTTCACGTTCTCGTTGTAGTCCCACAGCATCTTGTACGAGATCGGGCTCTGGTCGGCGCTCACGGCCAGGTGCTGGTCGCGGTCGTCGAGGTACAGGTAGATCCACTGGCCGCCCTCGGCGTCGAAGAAGGTCTGGTGGCCGTCGCCCTGGGCGGAGAGCGCCGACGTAGCGCAGTCGTCGACGATCCCGGCGTCGGAGGCGCACTGGGTGCGCGGATCGAAGCCGAAGTACCCGATCAGATCGTCGAGGCGGTCGAAGGCGCGGAAGCCCATCCACTCCTTCATGGACTGGTCGCCGAAGTTGATGTCGTGGGTGTCCTGCGCGAACACCAGCGCGGCCATGGGCAGGAACCACGGGTAGACGTCGTAGGACCCGCCGAGCATCTCCTTGACCGCGTAGAGCGCGTCGGAGTAGCAGGCGGCGTCGCCGCGGTTGCCCTCGTAGTAGGCCAGGTAGGCGTAGTCGTCCCAGTTGTACCAGTCGGCCGGCCACAGCCCGAGGAACGACAGCATGGCGTAGAACTTGTCGTAGATGATGCCGATGCGCGTGACGTCACCGAAGAACGGATCGTAGGTGGTCATGTAGGAGCGCTCGGCGTTCGACTGGGTCAGGAGGGCCCGGTAGAAGTTGATGACCATGCGGTTGGCCTGGCCCATCTCCTTGGCGAACTCGTCGCGCAGGTTGTCGAAGAAGAAGCGGTCGCCGTCGACGCCCAGCAGGCGCAGCTTGTTCTCGAGGTCGTCGCCGCTCCAGTCCATGGCCCACAGCTCGAGCAGGCGGCGCAGCGGGTAGGTGTTGTAGAACGCCGAGTCGGGGTAGCTCCAGGTCTCCCAATACTGCCGGTACGACCGGAAGTTCCGGAACTTGTACATCCAGTCGTAGTACAGGATGGCGTTCTTCACCATCTGCGTGGGCGTGGTGCCGAGGTCGAACGTCTTGACCAGCGGCGACAGCGGCTCGTGGTAGTCGTTGGCATACAGGTAGCCGCGCTCCGGGTGCTTCTTGCCTTCGGGGCCGCCCTCTTCGTCGGCCGGGTCCTTCGCCGGGTCGTGCCACTCGGGGTGCACCAGGCGCACGATGGCAGGATCGGTCTCCTGGCTGACGGCCTCCTGCGAGTCGTAGCGGTAGCCGTAGGTCAGCGCGGCCTTGTCGTAGGGGTACCAGCCGAGGTCGCTGTTCACCTCGCCGAAGTGGTGCACGTAGTCCATGACCGACGACGAGTTCCCGTGCGCCTGGCCCACGCAGCCCGTGCAGGGCTGGTAGTTGGGCTTGTCGACGCTGGCGTAGAAGTTGTGGTAGAGGCCCAGGTTGTGGCCGAGCTCGTGCGTGCTGGTCTGGTGCGCGATGCGCCAGCGGAGGTCGTCCTCCCACTCGGCGAAGGTCTGCCAGGTGCCGTCGTCCTTGCAGCGCTGGCTGATGTCGGCGACCGACGAGAGCAGCCCCTCGGCCTGGACCAGGCAGATGCCGTGCACGCCGGCCGCGATGCGCCGGTCGGCCTGGAACTTCTGGTGGTCCTGCATGGACTGCCGGGCGAGGTTCAGGAAGTCGACGCCCGCCTGGATGGATCCGGGCGCCGTGAAGTCGTCGGTGCCGCTGGGGCTGGAGGCGTTGTCCAGGCGGCTGGCCACGTCCCAGAAGGCGTTGTCGCCGATCATCAGCTGCTCGCGCTCCGAGCGCAGGCCGGTCAGGACCGACTCGCGCGGGCTCTCGACGAAGGGCTGGTAGGGCGGGTAATACCAGCGGATGTCGTTCAAGAGCATGTGGTAGTAGTCGTACCAGCTGTCGTCGTGCTCGACGACCCAGCCGTCGGCGTCCTGGCCCATGTACGACTCCATCTTCGAGAACAGGGTGGTGCCCTCGACCGTGGCCTTGACCTCGGCGGGGATGATGGGCCGGAGCTCACCGGGGGTGCAGGCGCCCGCGCTGTCCTCGAACGAGTCGGTGGTCTGGTCGAGCAGGTCCTTCACGATCTGCGTGTACCAGTGCAGCCCCTGCCAGTTGTTGAAGTTCAAGACGGCGTTCACGATCTCACCGGTGCGCGGGTCCATCCAGCTGGGGCCGTAGCCGAGCCAGGGGATGTCGGTGAACGCGTTGTTGTGCCACGACACGAAGCTGTAGCGCAGGTCGCCGATGCGGCGCGGGAGGCCGCCGTCGTCCTGGGGATGGAAGGCGATGCGCGCGTCGACGCCCATCTGCGTGAACAGCGCGTTGGTCTTCTCCTCGATACTGGCGTAGACCGACTCGAACTCCTTCGGCACGTCGACCAGGTAGAAGTCGATGTTCTGGCGCGGGTTGTAGCGCGAGAGCAGCGCCGTGGTGCCGATGAAGCCCGAGTCCGGGTCCTGGAAGTTCGTGAGGATGTAGTCCCACAGGCCGAACTGGCGGCGGTAGGGATCCTTCTCGCCCACCGGGCGCGTGACATACTCGGCGCCCGCCGGCGGATCGGGGCGGCGCCACAGCGAGTACGTGAGGTCGACGGTCTGGGTGTCGACGTTGTTGGCCCACACCATGAGGCTGCCGTAGAAGGGCAGCACCTTGTAGGTGGCGCGCACGGTCCACTCGAGGTAGTCGCCCTTGGCCCAGTCGACGGCCTCGTCGGGGCCCATGTTCGACTCGCGGGCCACGGTGTCGACGTAGTGGTAGCTGTCGGGGACCAGCGAGGTCGAGACCAGCTGCATGGCCGGTGACACGGCCCAGTCGTAGTACCACATGACCTTGGACAGGTCCGAGGCCTTGCCGGCCTTGAGATCGGCCTTGAACCACTGGCGCAGCGGCCAGTCGCGCTCGCGGTTCTCTTCGGTGAAGTTCGTCACCTCGCCGTCGAGGTTCTTGCGCAGTTGGATGTCGACGTGCGTACCGGCGTACTCCTGCAGCACGCGCGGGGCCAGGTCCTGGGCCGCGGCGGGGTCGGGCAGGTTGCCGTCGGTGCCGTAGGGCCCCGGGGTGATGCCGTCGACGATCTGCAGGGTGTCCTGGGTGAACACGAACTGCACGTACTTGGTGTCGCTCTGGAGGCCGGGGAAGATGTCGGTCACGGCGGTCGGCACGCTGGTGGCGGTGACGGTCACGCCCATCAGCCAGCCGCGGTCGTCCGGCACGCCCTCGGCGTTGAGGTGGCCGGGGTTCGGGCGCGTCAGGAAGTCCTTCTTGAGGTACGTGTTCTCGGTGTAGATCTCGGTCTTGGCCGGGCGATCGGCGGCGCAGGAGGCGACGAGCACGAGGCCGACGGCGGCGGCGAGCGAGAGGAAGATTCGGGTGTTCATGAGGGTCTCTCTCCTTCCCATCAACGCAGCCAGGCCATGACGCTGGTCACCATGTCGTTCGACACGCGCAGCACGCGCTGGGTGTCGAGGTCGATGAGCTCCTCGACGAACTCGCGGTTGGGCGTGCGGCGGATGATCAGGGGGCACGGGTACCCGTCGGCCTCGATCTGCGCCAGCAGGTCGCTGGCGTAGGCGCCGACGGTGGTCTGGAGCCCGCAGAACCAGGTCTCGCCGAAGAACGCGTCGGCGGCGATGGCGACGACCTCGAGCTCGGGGGCGTCAGGGGCGACCGGCGCCAGGTAGAAGCTGGCCGAGATGGTGTTGCCGTACAGCGAGAACACGTGCGATGGCACGAAGGTGTCCTGGGGTCCTTCGGTGGGGCGCCAGTAGCCCGCGATGTCGCTGGCTTCGAGGTAGGGGGCCACCACCTGCACGGTCTCGGTGTCGGACATGGCCACGTTCAGGAGCGCGCGCCGCGTCTCGGGCACCTGGTGGTCGATGGCGATGGTGCCGACCGCGCCGAGGCCCATGCGCGGCGAGTACAGCAGGTGCTGCAGCGTGAAGACGCCGCTGGGCTCGGGGTCGGTGGGGTTCGGCAGGCCGGCGTCCTGGAGCAGCACGGCCTCCATGCGCGACGCGCCCTTCTGGAAGTTCAGGAAGTGCATACGATCGTCGTTGCCGCCGTAGTACACGTTGACCGTATAGGCGACGTCGTCGACGAAGAGCGTGGCCGTGGCGTAGATGCGATCGGGCTCGCCGGTGTCGGCCGAGAGGATCATCTGCTCGGGCAGCACGGGGCCGGCGTTGAAGTATTGGAACAGGGCCTCTTCGAACTGCTGCACGTAGAAGCTGGGCTGCGACAGCGTGGGCGTGATCTGCTCGCCGAGCGCCCCGGCCACGATCTGCTGCATGGCGTTGGTCAGGGGCAGCGTGGGACGGCCGCTGGCGTCGGCGTAGCAGGTCGCGTACTTGCCGTGATCGAGCTCGGGCGTGCAGAACGCGGCGTAGATGCCCCCGGGGCGCAGGCGATCGGGGTAGCTGTGCTGCACGTTGACGGGCAGCGCGGGGTCGTCGGGCGTGCGCAGCAGGTCGACGCCCGTGGAGGCGTCGTGCGGCAGGCCGGGCACCTGCTTGCGGATCTCCTTGTCGACGTTGGCCTGGAAGATGCGCAGCACGTCGGAGTAAGGCATCGAGAACTCGCCCTCGTAGCCGGCGTTGGCGCTGACGATGGCCACGGTGTCGCCGTCGTCGAGGGTGGGCGCCAGCGGCAGCACCTGGTCGACGGCCAGCCCCTTGCGCTCGAAGTACAGGTAGACGCCGCCGAAGTTCACGGTGACGTTCTCGAGGCCGTTGGCGGTCTGCACCGTGGCCATGGCCATGGGGTCGTCGGCCAGGCACTTCTCGCGGATGTGCTTCCACGAGGTGCCGTAGGAGACCTTGCAGTCCGGGATGCCGGCGGCGTCGGTGCCGTAGATGGTGGGCGCGAGGCCGTCGACCTCGATCCGGCCGGCGTCGAGGCGGAAGGCGCGCTTCAGCGTGACCTCGAGCCACGAGATGCGCTTCTGCTCGGGCTCGAGCACCACGTACAGGCCGACGCTCATGAACACGAGCACGGGCTCGGTGCCCGACATGATGATGTAGCACGAGCCGGACTCGACGCAGTCGACCTGCGACGCGTCGAGGCTGGGGCGGAAGGCGGCGATGAGCGCGCGATCGAGGGCGCGCAGGGCGTTCTCGGAGCGCGGGTCGTTGTCGGAGCCGTCGTCGGCCGAGAGCGGCACGCCGTTCTTGGTGATGGGCTCGTTCAGGGCGAGCTCGTACGCCCCGGCCTGGATGGTGCCGAGGTACCCGGGCTCGAGCGCGATGTCGTCGATGAGGCGCGTGGTCGGGTCGAAGAACGCGATCAGCTCGTAGTTGTCGCCCCAGGCGGCCACACCGTCGCCGTAGTACACGGCCTGGCAGAGCCCGTCCTTGGACTGCACCTCGTCGATGGTCAGCCCCTTCCAGTCGGGGCCGCCCGTCATGTCGAGGCCGCCGGCGCCCTTCATGGGGAGGATCGGGAAGTTGACCATCTCGGCCTGCTTCACCGCCACCTCGGTGGTGGTGCAGACCTCGGTGGTGGGCACCGACGGGGTCGACACGGCGCTCTCGTCGCCGAAGCCCTTGGTGCCCGTGAAGTGGGTCTGGATGGGCCCCTGGCCGTTGGCGGCCACGGGGTCGAAGTCGTCGGGCAGGCCCTGGTACACTTCGCCAGGCTTGTCGCAGCCGACCACGAACGCGAAAAGAAACAGTCCGCCGAGCAAACGCCGCATGTCGCCCTCCGAGCCGTTCGAGCTTTCAGATGGGCGAATGGTCTATCGGGGCTGTCGCCAAGTCAAGCAGCGGTTGTGGCTGTCGAGACCTCTACGGGGCCTCGGTGCAGGCGCTGTACTGCTCGTAGCACGCGGACATGGCCATGCTGCCGAGGCAGCTCGGGTCTTCTGAGCCGGAGGCGCAGACCGACGTCGCGCACGACATGAACGACACGTACGCGGCGGGAGCCCCCTGGGTCGGGCACAGGGCCTGGACGCACGCGAAGGGGTTGTCGGCCATCTCGACGCACATCATGGTGCAGTTCATGTAGGTGGGGCAGTCGGCGCCGGTCATGCAGAAGCCGTAGCTGCCCTCGAAGGCGCACGCGCCGTACGAGCACGCGCCGCACGAGCCGCCACAGCTGTCGAAGCCGCACTGCGCGTCAGCACCGCACTCGCACGAGCCGGTCTGGCAGGTGCCCGAGACGCACGTCCCCGCGGTGCACTCGCCGCAAGACCCTCCGCAGCCGTTGTCGCCGCACTCCTTGCCGTCGCACGAGCAGGTCGTGGTCTGGCACACGCCCTCGACACACGGCACGTCGGGGCTGCACGAGCCGCACGAGCCGCCGCACCCGTCGTCGCCGCACTGCTTGCCCGAGCACTGGGGCGTGCACGAGCACTCGCCCAGGCACTGACCCGTGGCCTCTTCGCACGTACAGCCGGTCCAGCAGGTGCCGCAGTCGCCGCCGCACTTGTCAGGGCCGCACTTCTTGCCCCCGCACTCGGGCTTGCAGCCACAGTCGCCCAGGCAGCGCCCGGTGGGACCGCACGAGCAGCCCTCGTTGCACGTACCGCACTGGCCGCCGCAGCCGTCGGGGCCGCACTGCTTCTGGTCGCAGGCCGGCACGCAGGGCCCGGCCTGGCAGGTGTGGTCGGGCTGACACGACTGGCCCGTGGGGCACGCGCCGCACGAGCCGCCGCAGCCGTCGTCGCCGCAGGCCTTTCCGGTGCAGAAGGGCTCGCACGCCGCGCCCTCGCAGCGCCCGGCTTCGCTGCAGCTCTGGCCCTCGGCGCACGTGCCGCAGAGCGCGTTGCAGCCGTCGAAGCCGCAGTTCTTGTTGTCGCAGTTGGGGGTGCAGCCACCGGCCACGCACACGCCCGGGGGCGCGCAGTGCTTGGCGCCGGCGCAGGTGCCGCACAGGCCGTTGCAGCCGTCGAAGCCGCAGGCCTTGTCGGTGCAGTCGGGCTCGCAGGCCGGGATGACCGGGGCGTCGGACCCCGCCGTGTCGTCCGTGACGGCGTCGGCCTCGGACGAGCCGCAGTCGCACTCGCCCCACTCGCGGTCGCTGCCGCACAGCCGGGTGCCGGCCGCACCGTCGGCGCACGTGCAGTTGGCGGCCTCGCCCGCGTCGCACTTGGAGCTGCTGCGCTGCCCGCCGTCGTCGCCACCGCAGGCCAGGAGCCCGAGGCCCAGCAGGGCCACCAGGACCATCGTTCGAGTCGTGCTCATCCGCATTCCCCCTCGTCGAGGGCTCCATGAAAAGAGAGCCTGTGAAATCGGGCGTTATTGTGGCCACTTCCGCGTCCGGGCGCAAGGGCTGGTGCGAACCGCTCAACACACCAGCGGATGGAACACGCCCACCGCGATGCCGTCGGGATCGGCGAAGATGCCGGCCGTGCCCACGTTCGGGATGTCCAGGGGCGGCAGGACCACCTTGCCGCCGGCCGCCACCGCCGCCGCGAGCGTGGCCGCCACGTCGTCCACGTAGAAGTACACGGTCATCGCCGCGTGCGGCGCCTGCGGCGGCTTCTGCATCAGGCCGCCCTCGGGCTCCCGGCCCGGGTCGATACGCTGGTAGTGCGGCATGCTGGTGGGCGTGATCGACCAGCCGAGCACCTGGGTGTAGAACGCGCGAGCCTTCTCGGGGTCGTTGACGGCCAGCTCGAAGTGGATGAGGGGGCTCTGGGGCATGGGGGCTCCCGTGGTTGTGCACGTCGTACAGGATCCTCGACGCTGGCCCGTCGGTTGGCAAGGCGTCTTTGCCAGCCCGCGGCGACGTGTACTCCGGACCGAGGGCTTGAGGCCCGCGTCGGCTCCGGCTATGCTCGAAACGCACGTGGAGGACGCCGCATGTCGCCCCAGTTGACCGAATGTGAAGCCCTGGCGCTGAGCCTGCCCCTGCCGGAGCGGGCCGCCCTGGCCGAACGCCTGCTCGAGAGCCTCGACACGCCCGGCGACGAAGAGAACGAGCGCCAGTGGGTCGAGGCGGCCGAGCGCCGCTACGCCGCCTACAAGGCCGGCCATCTGACGGCGCGCTCGGCCGCCGACGTGCTCCGTGACGCCCGGGCCGGCCTGGCCCGATGAAGCCGGTCCGGTTTCTGCCTCCCGCGGAGCAAGAGCTGAAGGACGCCGCCGCCTGGTACGAAGCACAGGCCCCGAAGCTAGGCCAGGCGTTCCTCGATCTCGTCGAAAAAGCCACGGAAGGTGTCGCGGCGAACCCGAAGCTCGGGCCCGTCGTGAAGGGCTCTGTGCGACGACGCCTGGTCGTCCGGTTCCCCTACGCGCTCCTCTACCGCGAGACGCGCACCGAGATCCTGGTCCTCGCAGTCATGCACCTGCGTCGAAGACCGATGTACTGGACGGGGCGGGGTTAGGCTGTCATCCGCGCCACGGTTCGGGCTGACCTCCGATCCCGGCGGTGACCCGGTCTTCGCCCGCGTCCCACCTTCCGAGAGCCGCGGCGAGCATCTCGCAAGTCGGCGTGTATTGGTCGCCGGCACGCATGAAGTTGACGTACTGCGACCGCAGCCAGAAGACGCGAGCCCCATCCCTCCACATCAGGAGCAGGTACTCCGAGCCGCCGGAGTTCTTGAGCCCGGCCAGGAAGAACCCATCGGGCACCGCGTCGACGACGAACTCGAGGGCCGTGAAGAGCCAAGTCTCGCGGACCTGGCCAGGGTGGGAGCACACGCCGTCGGCCAAGGCGAAACCGCCTGGAAAGAGCGGCAGGCCATCGGGTATCCGAGCCCAGGCCGCGGGAAACTCTCGGCGGATGAAGTCCAGACTATGGACCGCATGGTGCTCGCGCGCCGGCTTCAGGGAAACGAGGTCATTCGACGGCATGGAGAGTCTCCTTTCGGACGTCACGAACGCCGGTCCGCGCTGTAAGTGCTGGTAGGCACGTCCACCTCTGCGTCCAACTCGTCGATGTCCGGGGCGAACAGCGCGTAGACCACGACGAACTGCCCCGACACCACGGCGTGCCGAAAGCGCATCTCGTCGAGGAAGGAATGGTCGGGACGCTGCGTCGTCTTCACTCGATCGAGGCCAAAGTGGAGCACGTGAAGAAGCGCGTGGACGGCCGGCACGTCGAGACCCTCCAGCGGTGCGGCTCGCACGATACCCTTGCCGGCAAGGAGTTGCTGCATGCCCGCTTGTACGGCGGCCAACACGTCGCTGCTCCAGGCGGCCGGTGGCTGGCCGAACGCGTCAGAGTTCCGGTACGCTACGGCGCCGGCGTCGAGGTAGCGAAGAACCTTGGCGAGCACGTAGCCCCAGCTACCGCAGGGTCTGTCGTCCAGCGGCCCGAGGATCGCATGGATGGCCTTCGCGGTCTCGCAGGTGCTCTGGATGTCCGGCTTGGTCATGCGGCTACCTGAATCCCATGGCGGTCCTCGCAGGTGTCGGCCCGCGAACGTCGAGCTCCTCTCGGAGAGCCAGGGCCAGGTCTTCAGCCGTCGGACGTAGCCCGAGTATCCGAAAACGCTCGCGCACGGCCTTGAAGTCGCCCGGAGTCAGGCCGGCCAACTCCGCCACCGGGTCGCAGGGCGAGCGAGGTGGGGTCCATGCGGCGTCACCCGCAAGCTCCCGCAGGGTCCGCTCGAAGAGCACCCGTCGTTGCGGTTCGGCCAGCGGATCGAACCGCACCTTCAACCCGAACCTGCGAAAGGCGGCCTGGTCCAACGTGTCGAACAGGTTCGTCGCGCAGAAGAACAGGCCATCGAACGCCTCCATCTGCACGAGCAGCTCGTTCACGTGGCTCACTTCCCAGGAGTGCGTCGCGGTGCTGCGGTCTCGCAGGAACGAATCGGCTTCGTCGAGCAGCAGCACCGCACCGGAGTCGAGGGCCTCCTCGAACGTCGCCGCGAGGATTTTCTCAGTATCGCCAACGAATTTGCTGAGGAGCTCGGACGCCCGCCGGTGCAGCAACGGCAGCTCGAGCTGGTCGGCCACGTGGTGGACGAAGGCCGTCTTGCCGGTGCCCGGCGCCCCGTGGAGGCAGACGGAACCCCGCGGGTGCCGACGCAGGGTGGCCACCAGAGCGTCGAGATCCACCGACGTGCAGAGCAACGCGGGGTCGTAGCGTTCGCGGTCGAAGGGATAGGCCATGCCTCGCCGGCCGAATCGAGCGGTCAAGCTCAGGTCGATGACACGTTGAACGGTCTTGTCGGGTTCCACCCCGCCCCCCGCCCGGGCGACACGAGCGACCCGACCCGCGCGCGTCACGTCGGCCTGCACCAGGCGTTCGTCGTTCGCGAGGCGACCCAAGCTGCGCGGATCACACGGCAGGTCCGCCAGGGCGTTCGCGAACACGTGGCGAAGCACCGCGGGCGGCGGCCTGCGGACCGCGAGGACCACGTCGAACCGACGCAGCACCGCGGGATCCATGTGGTCGATCTCGTTCGCCGTCCAGATCACCGGGACCGGGTTCTCCTCGAGCTGCCTGTTCTGCCAGAGCTTGGCGGCGCACGACGACGTGCCCATGGGTGGCGGGACGGGGAAGACGTCTTCAGCCTCATCGAAGATCACGACCGCACCGCCCGGTCGCTGAAGCAACGCTTCGCAGAGCCGCAGGTGCCGCAGCCGATCGTACCGTTGACCCTCGTTGCCATGGCGGTCGAGATGGGAGACCTCGTAGGCGCCGGTACCGGCCGAAGCGCCGAGCACGCGGGCCAGCTGGGTCTTCCCGGTACCCGGGGCTCCGTGAAGCAGGATGTTGACCCCGACCGTACCCTGCCGGAGCGCCCCGACCAGAAAGGAGTGGAGCAGGTCGAGATCGGCGCCGAGATGGGCGAAGTCGGTCAGGGTCAACTCGGGGGGAGGCCCCGGCATGACGAAGCGGTGGAGCAGCACCTGCTCGTCGGCCGCCGCACTGGCCAGAGCGCGCTGCGCCGTCATCGACACGTCGAAGGGGCTATCGCCGGCCTTCAGCTTCAAGCCGGTCTCGTCGTAGGCCATCAGCCGGGCCCGGAAGAGCGCACCCTCCGGCGACAAGGCCTCGTCCACCTCGGCGACCGGGACATCGAGCACGAACGCGAGCGCTAGGCTCACCTGCGACTTCGCCCGCCCGACGAAGCGCAGCAACGAGCACAGGCAAGCCGACAGGTCTCGCTCGACCTCGCCACACAGGAGGAGAGCCAGAAGCTCCGTGTCCGTCCGACCCAGGTTCAAGGTGCCGGCCAGAAGCTCGGCGTTGTGGATCAACGGCTCGGAGCGATCGACCGCTCCGCCCGAGAGGTCGAGGAGCCGTTCGTCGAGCCGCGCCCGGACTTGCCCTGTCGAGCGAGGCCCGTCGCACTCCTCCGAGAGGCCCAAGGCGACCAACGCCGAAGGTCTCCCGCGACCCGACTCGGCCAGGTACGCAGAGAGGTGGTCGCGGAACGACAGGATGCGCAGGCTCCACAGGGTCAACTGGTCGCGCTTGCAGATCGCAGGCTCGCCGGAAGGGACGACGGCCAGGCAAGACGTCTCGTCCAACGTGGTCTCCTCCTGGTAAGTGGGTGGCGGTGTCAGGCCGCCATGAGCTGGCCGCATCGAGCCGCGATCGCCCTGGCGCAGGCCTGGACGCCACCGCGACCTACACAGATGTACTTGACTCCGGAAGACCTCGCGGCGCTACCGAGCTTCCACGACGTGGAGTGCCCCACGAAGACGGAGACGAGGACGAAATCGACTGTCCGGTTGGCGATCTTCTCGACGACCGCGTCGAGGTTCCGCCCGTCGTTGCCGCAGACCGCCGAGAACCCAAGGTCGCGCGCGAGCGCATCTAGAACCACTTGGTTGCGCCGGTTTCCGACCACGACGACCCGCTTCCCTGCCGTAAAGGGGCGCAGCGCTGCCATGGCCTCGCGAATCGGATCGCGCTTACGGTCGTTGCGCCGTCGAGCCTCGGCGAGATCCACCGGCGGCTCGACCGCGGCCAGCGCCATCGAGGAATCGGGCTGCATGCCATGGAGTCTTCGTTGGACCTCGACCAAGTGGCGACGCTTCGCCCGGCTCGCGAAGACCGCGGTCGGCTGCAGCGCCAGAACCTCTCCAGCCTTCGGCCGGACGATCTGCGCCACATCATCGACTGGCAGGCTCCCGAGCGCCTCTTCGAGCCACGAAGCCACCGCGTTGGCGGTACCCGCGACACGCGTGTCCCGCCAGAGCGTCTTCAGCCAACTGCGAACCGGGTTCCGCCCCAGGCTCTCGGCCCACGTGGTCGAAGGTCGCGTGGACGGATCGAGCACTCGCGAGAACTCGCTCCCGCCAACGACCTCCTGCGCCAGCCAGCGCAAACGACCCATCACCCGCGCCCACCGCTCGGTGTCGTTCACGAAGGGACGGATCCAGCGAGCAGTGCGAGCCCACCGAACGAAACGCGAGGGGTCCTGCTGAAGGGCCATACGGGCCGATTCGACGCTCGGAGGCCACACGTCGAGCGGCCCAGTCGCGGCCACGACGTCCGCGGAGAGATCGCCGAGCTCGGCGTCGGGATCGTTCGGCGGGATCTCAACGGCGGATTCGTTGTAGCCGTCGGCGTCGAAGCCGTTCCTCGCGTCCTCTTCCTCGATTCGAGCCGATTCGTCGTCGGCCGAAAGAGCTACCTGCGCCCAGCTCTCGTAGCCGAGGGCATGAAACGACGGCAGCCCAGCCTCGAACGCGGCCCGCGAGGGGGTCATGTCCAATTGTAGGGCCGGGATCCAGCCCGAGTAGGACTCCCGAGACCAGGTGCGAAGGCGAGCCACGAAGGCGCGCATCTCCGCCAACGCGACCTGCTTGTCCGCCGAAAGGCTTTGAACCTCGCGCGCCTGGGACTGGAGGCCCAAGCCGATCAACCGGAGGCGCCGCGGAGCCAAGATGCCGGTCTGCCGCGAGAGGTCGTCGAACGACTGATGAAGCCCCTCGAAGGCTCGGCGGGTCTCTTCAGGCTGCAATGAGCGTAACGTTTCGGTCATCGGATCCTCCCTTACCTCGCAGAGATCAGTACGCGTGCCACTGGCCCCTACAGTCCCTCCGTTTCCAAAACCGCCCTCACTCCCGTGACGAATCGAGCCGGGGTCAGCAGGCGTACGCCAGCTTGGATCGACCATCCGCGACCGGCGTCGCCACTGGACATACGGGGTGAACCAACGCCACTCGCCGCTGGAAGGTCTCGTCCATGGAGATGCGGCCGTCGGCCGTGCCGTAGAGCTCGTCCGAGTAGGTGCCACGCGGACCGTGTGCCAGCCACACCTGGACGCCCTTGGCCTGGGCTACGTCAACGGCGGGGATCATGTCGGCGTCTCCCGTGACCATGATCACGTGGCTGACCCTGCCTTCGGCGGCGAGCAGCGCCATGTCGAGGCCCAAGAGCAGGTCAACCTGCTTCTGCACGTAGACGGGATGCCCGTCGGGGCCCGGCCGCATGGCCGTGTTGCCCTTGCGCACCTTGATCAGAGGCAGGCCCTCGAGCATCGCGAAGAAAGCGAGCTTCCTGTTGTAGGCAGCCTCGGCCTCGGGGGTGGGGTCGCGACCGAGGAACGGCAAGGCGTTGTAGTAGTTGATCCGGAGCGGCTGCAGCCGGATGTGGAGCCGTCGCTCGATCGCGCGTTGCAACTCGAACCAGAACTTCGAGAAGTCGATCTTGACCGAGATGGCCTGCTGCCGGAACAGGTACTCGAGGTACGCGCCATCGATGAACACGACGAAGTTCCTGGCGGCAGCAGCAACACGAAGGATAGGGGGCTGAGCGGGCATGTGTCCTCCTTGCGCCATCACGGCGCTTCGTTTCTGACCGGAGTCCCGAGCGCCTTATATTCGCCCTTGCGCCCGTCACTATCCGTATATCCATCTCGTCATCGACTGTCAAGCAGGTCAGCACGTCACATCCACCGATCGCGCCTGAACACGTTGTCCATGGCCGTTGTGCATCGCCATTCCATCTCGCCAGCATTCCCCTCGTGCTCCACTCACAAGCCGGTCGCCGAGCGAAAACGAATGGGCCCGACAAGCTAGCGCTTGACTTACGTCGCTGCGTCTGCCATATTGTCGCTATCCGCGACTGCAATGGGTCGACAGGATTGGCGAACAACCATGGACCAGGGGAACGCCTGTGCAGTCGAAGAACGAAACACGGGACGTCGAATGGCTCCTTCGCGAGGCAACCAGACTTGAAGGACTGCCAGAGGGCGTATTGACGCCCGAGCACCTGGACCAGTACGCCAGAGAAGGGTTACTGCCTCCGAGCTACGGGCGATCGGGCTATTCGATCGGGCATCTTTGGCGGCTACGCTGGCTAATCCAATACTTTAACGGCGCATTTTCTGATAAATCAACCAGTCGACCCACGGTCGCAGAAGCTAAGGCCAGAATTTCACACATGAATGACGATCAGGTCCGTTCTTTCGTTAAACATGACGTGATCTGGCTATGCAGCGAAGCTGCCCGGCTTGAGGGCGTGCCAATTGACAAGGTTACGCCCAGGAAAATCCGACAGTACGTCTCGGAACAGCTCCTCCTGCCACCCGATGGCAAGACCCAGGCCGCCAGATACACAGACTCACACCTATGGCGCCTGCGGTGGCTCATTAGATACAAGGAGGTCTTGTTCGTAAGTTTCTCAAAAAAAAGACACCTCGCGCCGGATGAAGCCAGGGTGCGACTTGCGAGCCTAAGCGACAATGAAGTCATTTCGCAGGTTAATTTGCAATCAACAGAAGCGTCCGACAAAGGTCGGACGGTAGATCTGGAGACAATAGCATATCAGATAATTAACGAAATATCTAGAACAATGCTTAGCAAGCCATCAATCCAAACTGTGGCTCAGATCCTCGCCACTTCGGCGCCCGATAAACCGCAACGGACACCCTTGGCAATTGCCGAAACATATCTGAGAAAAAAATTGCTTGAACTCGGCATCAATCCTGACTATTCAGCGGCATTTAGCCACTTCATCGGACACAGCATGTGGACGGCAGTGAATAGAAGCGAAGACGAGTACGAGCAAGATCTTCAGCAACTTAATAGAAGCAACCAATCGAATAAGTTTAAGGATCGCGTAGCGCGAAGGCGGTTGGCTGAATCTCTATTAGTCTGGGCGCTTATGCACAGAAGCGACGCAGTGGATGAAAGACTAATTTCGCTTAACTCGACAACCGGAGCATCATTTTCAAAAGACGTTCGCGAAATGACATCATGGATAACAGAACATATAGGCGATCTAAAGGTCTCGTGCTACAAACTTAAGCGAGCCATTGAGGCCGAAACTGCCGGCGATTTCGAGGCTAAGATGTTAGGCTTCATCAGAGAACAAGCGCCTCTAACCAATGACGACATAGAATTACTAAATAACAAAGAAGGAGACACTAGCGGCGAAATAAATGCGACAAAGGAAGCCATATCTAGATTTAATCGGCTTGACCTGGACCCCTAAATCCGCCTCACAAAAACATAACGGGATACTTACTCAAAAAACAGGAGGTGGCCAACTCACATCTTCGCCACCACCGCCATCTTCTTCAGCCGGTTGATCCAGTGCGTGAGCTTGATGTCCTTGGGGCAGGCTTCCATGCAGTTCGCGATGTTGTGGCAGCGCCACAGGCCGTCGCGGTCGCTGACGCGGGCCAGGCGGGCGGCGCCGCAGGTGTCGCGGGTGTCGGCGATGAAGCGGTAGGCCTTCAGGAGCACGGCCGGCCCCAGGTAGTCGTCGTCGGCCCAGAAGCTGGGGCACGAGCTGATGCACGAGCCGCACAGGATGCACGAGGCGGCCTCGTCGATCTGCTCCTGGTCGGGCTCGGACTGCAGGCGCTCCTCGTAGGGCGCGGGCAGCTCGCTCTCGAACCAGGGCTGGATGCGGCCGATCTTCTCGTAGAAGCGGTCCATGTCGACGATCAGGTCGCGCACCACCGGGTACGAGCGCAGCGGCTCGATCAGGATGGGCTTCTCGGGGTGGCAGTCCTTCACGAGCGTCTGGCACGCCAGGCGGCTCTCGTGGTTCACGGTCATGGCGCACGAGCCGCAGATGGCGTGGCTGCACGCGCGGCGGAAGCTGAGGCTGCCGTCCTGGGTGAAGCGCACCTTAGTGATGGCGTCGAGGATGGTGTTGAAGGTCTCGAGCTCGACCGTGTAGTCCTGGGTGTGCGGCTTCTGGTCCTTGTCGGGGTCGAAGCGGAAGATGCGGAGGGTGACGTTCATGGCCATGGTGATCTCCTCCCTCTTCCCTAGTACTTACGAGCGGCGGGCTGGTAGCGCGTGATCGTGACCGGCTTCTTCGAGAGGCGCGGGGCCCCGCCGTCCGGATCGCGCGTGACCAGGGTGTGGTGCAGGAAGCGCTGGTCGTCGCGCTCGGGGAAGTCGACGCGCGAGTGGGCGCCCCGGCTCTCCTCACGATAGATGGCCCCCGCCAGCACGGCCTCGCCGAAGTCGAGCAGGTTCTCGAGCTCGAAGGCGTCCTTCAGCTCGAGGTTGAAGGCCGTCGACGTGTCGCTGATCTTCACCCGCGCGAAGTCGGCTCGCACGGCGTGGTGGGCCGCCCGGCCCTCGGTCAGGCCCTCGCCCGTGCGGTACACGCCCACCTTGGCGTCCATGTTCAGCTGCATGCGCAGGCGCAGGTCGGCCGGGGTCACGGGGGCAGCGTCGGTGGGGCCCTTCTTGTAGCGCTCCATCTTGGCCACGAGGGCGGCGGTCGGGTCGCCCACGAGGTCGCGGTGGCCGTGGTCGTCGGCCATGGCCTCGAGCATGTGCAGCCCGCACTTCTTGCCGAAGCACACGGTGTCGATCAGCGAGTTCGCGCCCAGGCGGTTGCCGCCGTGCACGCTCTCGCAGGCGCACTCGCCGCTGGCGTACAGGCCCTGCACCGTGGCGCCGTTCCCGTCGGCCAGCACGCGGCTGGTCGCGAAGTCGGTGGGGATGCCACCCATGATGTAGTGCATGGTGGGCTTCACGGGGAAGGGATCCTTCGTGATGTCGACGCCCACGTAGGTCTTGGCGAACTTGTACATCTCGGGAAGCTTCTCGAGGATCTTCTCGCGCCCGATGTGGTCGATCTTCAGGTGCACGTAGTCCTGGCCGTTGACGCCACGCCCCTCCTGGATCTCGGTGTAGATGGCCCGCGACGTCAGGTCGCGCGGCGCCAGGTCCTTGAACTCGGGGGCGTACTTGCCCATGAAGGCCTCGCCCTGGCCGTTCAGGAGGATGCCCCCCTCGCCGCGCACGCCCTCGGTGATCAGGATGCCGATGGGGTAGAGGCCCGTGGGGTGGAACTGCGTGTACTCGGGGTCCATGAGGGGCAGCCCCGCGCGCCACACCATCCCGAGGCCGTCGGCGGTGTTCTCGTAGGCGTTCGAGGTGAACTTGTACAGCCGCCCGGCGCCGCCGGTGGCCAGCAGCACGGTGCGCGCGTGGAACACGTGCAGGCTCGAGTCCCACAGGTTGTAGCCCACGACGCCCTTGCAGATCTTCCGGCCGCCCTCCTCCTCGACGATGAGATCGGTGATCTCCATCTCGCTGTAGTAGGTCACGCCGTGCTTCAGGGTCTGCTCCCAGAGCGTGTGCAGCATGACGTGGCCCGTGCGGTCGGCGGCGTGGCAGACGCGCGGGCGGCTGTGGCCGCCGAAGGGCCGCTGGCTGATGCGGCCGTCGGCCGTGCGGCTGAAGGGCACGCCCAGGTGCTCGAGCTCGTACACCGTGGTCGGCGCCTCGCGGCACATGTACTCCTGGGCGTCCTGGTCGCCCAGGTAGTCGCCGCCCTTCACCGTATCGAACAGGTGTTGCTGCCAGGAGTCCTCGCCCTTGGACAGGTTCGAGTTGATCGAGGCCGCCACGCCCCCCTGCGCGGTCGACGAGTGCGAGCGGGTCGGGAACACCTTGCTGATGACGGCGACGTTGCAGCGGCCCGCCAGCGCCAGGGCCGCGCGGGAGCCCGCCAGGCCGGCGCCGACGACGATCGCGTCGTGGATGTGCGTGTGGATCATCGCTACCCCCTTACGCCTGGCCCGCGAGCGGCACGACGGTGACCACGGCCAGGGCGAGCAGCACGACGCCCACCGTGGCCAGGGTCGACCAGATGACCAGCCGCTGCCAGGGCTTGTGGAAGAAGTCCTCGGTGACCATCCACACGCCGTTCAGGCCGTGCGCCAGCGCGAGGACCACGAAGACCAGGTCGAAGGCCACGTAGAGCGGGTTCGCGAAGCGCGCCGACACCGTGGCGTAGTCGAGCACGCCGCTCGAGGGGGTGCCCAGGAAGTGCTGGAGGGCGAAGTGGATCGCGAGCAGCAGCACGAGCACGACGCCCGTGACGCGCTGCGAGAACCACAACAGGGCGCCGCTACCGGCGGGATGACGCAGGCTCATGATTCCTCCTACCAGCCGAAGGTGTGGCGCAGCATGCCGTAGGCGCCGGCCACGAACAGCAGCCCGGCCAGCACGAACACGCCCGCGAAGAGCTTCTTGTGGAACAGGCTGCCCTTCCCCAGGTCCATCCACACGACGCGCAGCCCGTTCAGCGCGTGATACAGGAAGGCGGCCCACACCAGCACCTCGCCGATCTTGAACGCCGGCGAGGCGTAGGCCTGCATGACCGCGTTGAACGCCTCGGAGCCCTTGGCCAGGAAGGACACCGAGTAGATGTGCAGGAGCAGGTACAGGACGAGCGCGAGGCCCGACACCCGGTGCAGGATCCAGGCGAACGAGCCGGTGAACCAGCGGTAGCGCGTCTCGAACGCGTGCTTCTGCTGGTACATCTTCGTGGACTTCATGACAGCTCTCCTCAACGGTTTCGACGGTCAGGCCTGGTCGGTCCTCCACTGCTCGCGCCCGGCCACGTACAGGTCGGCGCCCGTGGTGTCGAGCGCGACGATGCAGGGGAAGTCGACCACCTCGAGGCGGCGGATGGCCTCGGGGCCCAGGTCCTCGTAGGCCACCACGGTCGCGGACTTCACGGTCCGCGCGAGCAGGGCGCCCGCGCCGCCGGTGGCGGCCAGGTCGACGCAGCCGTACGTCACGCAGGCCTCGGCCACGGCCTTCAGGCGCTGGCCCTTGCCGATCATGGCGCGCTGCCCCAGGGCGATCAGGCGCGGGGCGTAGGCGTCCATGCGCCCGCTGGTGGTGGGGCCGGCCGAGCCGATGACCTGGCCGGGCTTGGCCGGCGTGGGGCCCACGTAGTAGATGGCCGCGCCGTCGATGGGGAAGGGCAGCGGCTCACCGCGGTCGAGGGTCTCCATCAGGCGCTTGTGGGCCGCGTCGCGGGCCGTGTACACGATACCCGACAGCAGCACCTCGTCGCCGATGCGCAGGCGCCGCACGTCGGCCTCGGACAGCGGCGCGGTCAGGCGCACGACGCGCGGGGTCTCGGGGCCCGAGGCGGGTGAACTCTGGCTCACAGCTCCACCTCCTTGTGACGGGCCGCGTGGCACTGGATGTTGATGGCCAGCGGGAAGCTCGCGATGTGGCAGGGCTCCAGGAGCGCGTGCACCGCGAAGGCCGTGACGCGGCCGCCCAGGCCCATGGGGCCGACGCCGGTCTTCTCGATACCGGCCAGGATCTCGGCCTCGAGCGCCGCGACCTCGGGGTCGGGGCTCGGCTGGCCCACGGCGCGGAACACGGCCTTCTTGGCCAGGATGGCCGCGCGCTCGAAGTTGCCGCCCACGCCGACGCCCACGATGGTGGGCGGGCAGGGGTTGCCGCCGGCCTGGCGCACCCAGTCGATCACGGCCTTGACCACGCCGGCGCGGCCCTGCGAGGGCTTCAGCATGGTCACGGTGCTCATGTTCTCGCTGCCACCGCCCTTGGGGGCGAAGGCGATCTTCAGGCCGTCGCCGGGCACCACGTCGACGTGCACCACGGCGGGCGTGTTGTCGCCCACGTTCTTGCGCGTGAAGGGGTGGCAGGTCGACTTCCGGAGGAAGCCGTCCCTGTACCCCTGGCGCACGCCCTCGTTGATGGCGGCGATGAGCCCCCCGCCGGCCAGGTGCACGTCCTGCCCCAGCTCGACGAAGAACACGGCCAGGCCGGTGTCCTGGCACGCGGGGACACCCTCGAAGGCGGCCAGCTTGTCGTTCTCGAGGATCTGGTCGAGCACGCGGCGCCCCACGGGGGACTCCTCGCGCGACCGGGCCGCCTCGAGGGCGGCGATCAGATCGGAGGGGAGGGTGGTGTTGGCCTCGACGGCCATGCGAGCGACCGCCGCGGTGATGTCGGCGACGTTCACCGTTCGCAAGGTAGGCCTCCAGGACATGGACGGTACGGTCCCCCAGAAACCACCGCGGCGGGCACTTGTCAAGGGAGGAGCCGACGGCCGGCCCGGAGCCCCCGCGATCATATAGTGTTCGCTCTAGATTGTGACGGGGTGGTCGGGGCGACCTACGGCCCCAGCTCCTTCACGGCCTCGTCGGCCGTGGCCTTGTCGCTGTTCAGCTTGATGCGCTCGCGGACGGCCTCGTCGCGGCTCTTGCCCTGGGCCATCAGCTTGTCGACCTCGCGCTTCTCGGCGTCGATCATGCCCTTCAGCCCCAGCGCCGAGCCCCAGCCGACCTGCTTCTTGCCGTTCACGAAGTAGGCCGGGGTGCCGCGGGCGTCGAGGTCGGTGGCGACCTTCGCCTCGGCCATGACGCGCTCCTCGAGGTCCTTGCCCTTGCGGTCGGCGTCGAAGCGGGACAGGTCGAGGCCCAGGCCCTTGGCCACGCCGGTGTAGGTGCTGTCGTCGCCCAGCAGGTGGTTCAGCTCGAACAGCTTGTCGTGGAACGCCCAGAACTTGCCCTGCCGGTGAGCGGCCGCCGAGGCGAGCGCCGCCGGCTTGGCGTTCTTGTGCATCTCGAGCGGGTTCTGCTTGAACACGATCAGCGCGCTGGAGTCCTGCACCAGCGTACCGAGCAGGGGGTGCAGCTCTTCGGCCGCGCGCTTGCACACCGGGCACTGGAAGTCGCTGAACTCGATGACGATGACCTTGGCGCCCAGCGGGTCGCCGAGGGCCGGCGAGCCCTTCCAGTCGACCGCGGGGGGGAGCGGAGTGGCGGCGACGGCGGCGGGGGGCGCGCCCAGGGTGCCGGGGCCCGCGCCTGCAGCGCCCGGTTCGGTTCCGACGGGGGCCGGCCTGGCGTCGGGGGCACCGCCGGGGGGCGGGAGCGCGGGCGCGTCGGCGGCCATACCGGGCGCCACGGGCGTGGTCGGGGCGCGAGGGGCGCTCGCCGGGGCCTTCGCGGGCTCGGGGGTCGCGGCCTCGGCGACGACGGCGGCGGCCGGGGCGGCGGCCGGGGCGGGGACGGCGCTGGAGCGGCCCAGCTGGAACCCGACGGCCACGCCGACCAGGCAGGCGGCGACGGCCAGGATGATCGCGGTGATGGGCTTCATGGTGTCTCCTAGTTGCCGGGTTCGGCGAAGAAACTCATCTCGGCGTCGAAGGACAACGAGGGATCCTTGACCAGCCAGGCCTTCGAGGCCTCGCTGTCGCGCAGCTTCCAGTTGAAGAACGCCACGCCGTAGTGGTTGACGGCGTCGTGCACCAGCTGCCACGACACGTTGTCGGTGGGGTTGCAGCCGTCCTTCAGGGCGTCCTCGGCGTCCGGGAAGTCCATGTGCGAGATGACGTAGTCGAGGTCGAGCCGGCACATGTCGGTGAACGAGTAGTGGCCCGCGCGCGGGAAGTCGACCAGCCACTTGGGAGGCTGCATGTCCTTGTAGGCGTTCCACACCATGGTGTCGTAGGGCAGGGTTTTGTCGGCCTCGCCCGCCATCATGAACGTGGGGAAGCTCCAGTCGGTCATGCGCATCTCGAGGTAGAGCTCGGCCATCTTGGCGGCGGGCGCCAGCGGCACGATGGCCTTGACGCGCGGCTGGTTGTCGCGCGCGGCCGGGAAGCAGGCGAAGCCGCCGAACGAGTGCCCGGTGACGCCGATGCGGAAGCCGTTGATGGTGCCGAAGAAGTCGTCGGCGGGGTCATAGTTCTTGGCGGTGAACGTGTCCATGAGGAAGGTCAGGTCCTTGGGGCGCAGCATGGCGGAGGGCAGCAGCGTGGTGCTGTCGTACCCGTACGTGATGATCTCCCACAGCGTGTTCTTCTCGTGGTCGGGCGCCACCACCACGTAGCCGTGGGACGCCAGCATGATGGTGAAGAACGAGTTCTGGAAGCGGATGCCGTAGGCGCCGTGCGAGAAGACGATGAGCGGGAAGGCGCCCAGGTCGTCGCGGACGGGCGCGTCGCGGTAGGCGTCGATCTCGAGCGCCGGGATCTCGGCGTCGCCGAACGAGGGCTTGCACCAGTCGGGGGCCATCTTCACGAGGTCGATGGCGTCCTTCTGCCCGTCGCGGGCGGCCTCGACGGCGGGGTACCACACCTCGGTGACCAGGGTGCGCGGCGAGCCGTCGTCGTTGAACGTGTTGGGGATCACGAAGGTCATGGTGCGCACGCCGACCGGGAAGGGCCCGTACTCGGACGGGTTGGGCGCCTCGGTGGCGCTGGCGGCGCAGAACGTGCCCGCGCACTGGGCCGGCAGCGGGGGCTCGACGGCCTCGGCGGCCGTGTCGACGGCGTCGGGCCCGGGCTCGGTCCCATCGGGGCTGCCGGGGTCGGAGGGCACGTCGGTCGGCGCGTCGGCCGGCACGTCGACCGAGGGCGAATCGGGCGTCGCGTCGGTGGCGTCGCCGGAGCCGGAGCAGGCCAGGAGCCAGGCCAGGCAACCAAGAGCCAGGAACAGGCGCGTGAAGCGACGCATGGCACCCCGTGTCACAATCGTCGAACCGATCCGCATCGTAGCGGACGGGCGCCGGGGGTCAAGCTCCGCGCACGATTGACTGGCGGGCGGGGATCCAAGGGGCGCAGCCAGCGGCGCCCCTACAGATCGTCGAGGTTGTTCTCGAACCCCTCGAGCACCTGCTCCTGCTTGCGCACCACCGGCTCGGTGCCCTTCAGGTGGGGCATGGGCACGCCGGCTTCGTCGTCGAGCAGGCCCGTGAGCGGATCCACCTTCGGGTAGGACAGGTCGTCCAGGAGGCGCGGCGCGCGCGTCGGGTTGGTGCGCGCGGCCAGCCAGCCCCGGGTCACGTCGATCCAGATGGGCAGCGCCGAGGCCGAGGCGAACAGCCCCGACCTGCGCTTCTCGCGGCCCAGGTAGCGCTCGTGGCGGTCGGCGCCCAGCCACACGCCGGCCTCCAGCCCGTCGATGGCGCCCACGAACCAGTGGTCGAAGGGCAGCGTGCCGGTCTTGCCGATCGCCGGCACGTCGAGGCCCTTGGCCGCCGTCGACGTCCCCACCTTCACCACCTCGGCCAGGTTCAGGGTCATGAGCTCGGCGATGGCGGGCTTCACCACCGTCGTCGGGGGCTCGGCGGTCGCGTTCACGAGGCCGAAGAGCGTGTCGACCCCACGGTTGAAGGCCGAGCCGAACACGCGCGCGTCTTCGAGCACGGCCCCGGCCTGGTCGACCGCGAAGAGCAGCGGGGTGCGCGGGCAGGCGTCGCCGCCGCGCCAGAAGACACAGGTGGGGTTCAGCATGTCGTCCAGGGTCTCGTTGGCGCCCAGGATCTCGCTGATGTAGCCGTCCAGGGACGTCGAGAGGCCCAAGGAGCGGGTCCAGGCCGTGAGGCCCGAGCCGTCGACGCGGTCGAGCACGTACCGCATGACGCGCAGGCTGATGTTGTTCTTCGACTTCGCGAGGCCCATCCAGGCCGTCAGGTCGTCGTCGCCCTTGGGCCCGTCGGGGTTGTAAGCGCCCTCGCGGTAGGGCGTGCCCGAGAAGACCGTGGAGGGCGTGAGCCCCAGGTCGTACGCCAGCGCGTAGAGCGTGGGCTTGATCAGGCTGCCGGTCTGGCGCAGCGAGCGCGTACGGTCGACCTCGCTGGCGTCGAAGTCGCGCCCGCCGACCAGCGCGGGCACCTCGCCCGTGGCCGGGTCGAGCAGCAGGATGGCCCCCTCGGGGGCGGGCACGTCGGCCAGTTCCCAGCGCTCGCGGCCCTTCTCATCCGCGCCGCGCCGCACCAGGATCACGTCGCCGGCGGTGAAGACCCGCGTCAGATCCTTGACCGTGCCCTTGAACGACACGCGCTCGAGGGGCGTGCGCTCCTCGCGGCCGCGGGCGTCGACCGTGCGCGGGAACTCGGTGTAGGGCGCGGCCCACTGCGCGGCGGCCAGCTCGAGGGTGCCCTCGACACCCGGCGCGCCGAACGTAGCCTGCCGGGGCGTCACGGTGAGCACACGCACCGGGAAGGGCTCGCCGCCGGCGGCCGGGTGGTCGGCCAGGAAGACGGCGGCGGCGGCCTCGAAGCGCTTCACGGCGGCGGCGTCGGCCAGGCGGCCCAACGGTCCGTGCCAGCCCTGCAGGCGCCCGATGCCGGCCAGCCCGCGCTGCAGCGCGGCCTCGGCGCGGCGTTGCAGCCACAGGTCGGCCGAGGTCCAGGCCTGCACCCCGCGCTCGCGCCAGCCGGGGTGCTGCTGATCCAAGTGCGCCCGCACGCGGTGCGCGAGCCAGGGGCTGCCGGTCGCGAAGGTGTCCTCCTGGGGATAGACGCGCACCTTCTCGGCCAGCGCCGCGTCGCGCGTGGCCGCGTCGAGGAAGCCCACCTCGACCATGCGATCGAGCACGTGGTGCGCGCGCACCCACGCACCGTCGAAGTCGCGCCAGGGGTTGCGCGAGCCCGGGCTCTGGATGGTACCGGCCAGGAGCGCGGCCTCGGCCAGGCTGAGGTCGCCCACGTTCTTGCGAAAATAGCCGAGGGCCGCCGCCTGCACGCCGTAGGCGTTGTGGCCGAGGAAGATGCGGTTCAGGTACAGGACGAGGATCTGCTCCTTGGAGTACAGGTCCTCGAGGCGGCGCGCCACGATGGCCTCGCGCACCTTGCGCCACATCGAGCGCTCGGAGCCGATGAAGCTCTTGGCCACCTGCTGCGTGATGGTCGAGCCGCCGGCCACCACGTGGCCCGCCTGCAGGTTCTGGTACGCGGCGCGCGCGATGCCCTTCAGGTCGATGCCCGAATGCGTGAAGAACGAGGCGTCCTCGGTGGCCAGCACGGCCTTCACCAGCAACGGCGGGATGCGGTCGAAGGGCACCACGTAGCGCTTCTCGTCGTACAGCTCGCCGATGGGTGCGAAGTGCGCGGCGCGCAACACCGAGACCTGGGTGTCGGAGTACTGGTCGAAGTCGGGCAGGGCGGGCAGGCCGATCGTGAATCCGGCGTACACGCCGAACACGGCCACCACGCCCACGGTGCCGCCCCACAGGCCCGCCGCGACCAGGAAGCGCAGCAGGACCAGGAGGACGTTGCGGCTGCGGGGGTTCGCGACGGCGACGTACATTCAGCGAGCGCCGAGCAGTTCGTGGAAGGCTTCGAGCCGCGTACGGGTCGCGGCGTCGTCGGGCTGCTGGGGGTTCAGCGTGACCTCGGCCACGGGGAGCCCCAGGCGGCGCACGGCCTCGAGCACGGGCGGCAGGTCGAAGGCCTCGGGCTCGCACCAGGGGTAGCGCAGGAACAGGACGCCGTCGGGCGAGACCTGCATCACGCGGTCGGCCACGTACAGCGCGCGCGCGTGCGGTCCGCGCGAGGTGGTCGAGCAGGGCGCGAGGCCTACGAACTTCCGGGCCAGCACCTCTTCGAGCGGCCCGCCCAGCGCCGGGTACTCGCCCGAGAAGCGCCGATAGCCCTGGGCCAGGTCGTCGTCCTTCACCACGAAGCCGATGTCGTCGAGCACGTCGGCCAGCTCGGGCGGCAGC
>Ga0172370_10001012_pt1 | contig 43937 bp, 41 predicted proteins | sample LakKiv5m_FD_114538 | JGI IMG/M metagenome (GOLD analysis project Ga0172370, IMG submission 114538) | Freshwater microbial communities from Kabuno Bay, South-Kivu, Congo - kab_022012_11.5m | ecosystem: Environmental > Aquatic > Freshwater > Lake | place: Democratic Republic of the Congo...
CAAAGGCGACCCCTGCGCCCTCGACGTGAACGGCCCCTTCGTGTGCGGCCCCGGCCTGGCTTGCATGGCCGACCTGTTCGTGTGCAACGACCCGCCGGTCGGGGGCGAGCCCTGCGCCAACCCCAACCTGTGCGCCCAGGACGACTTCAACAACGACGGCAAGTCCCCCGACATCGCCTGCGACTTCACCGAGGCCGGCTCCATCTGCGCCCTGCGCAAGGGCGTCGACGAGCCCTGCCAGAACGACCAGATCTGCGGCGAGGGCCTGTACTGCGACTACACGGCGGGCGCCTGCAAGTCGGTCTACCCCCTGGGCACGAACTGTGCGGTGGGCAACGAGTGCAGCCCCGACGCGGCCTGCATCCCCAACGCGGCCGGAGACCTGGCCTGCCGCCCGCTGCCCGGCGTGGGCGACGCCTGCCTGTTCGACTGCCAGCCCGGCGCCTGGTGCCACGCCAAGGCTTCGGACCTCAGCTGCCAGCCGCCGGTGTGCCAGCTGATGTACCTGTTGCACTGAGGGCGGGGGGAGTTCTTCAGAGGCCCGCGAAGGGATTGACGATGCGGACGCCGTCCAGCACGCGATCGCCCTGCAGGTCCTCGGAGTAGAGCTTCCGACAACCGCCGGCCGCCGCCGCCTTCACGATGAGCGCGTCCCAGAACGACACGCCGTGGATCAGGTGCAGATCGATGGCCGAGAGGATCAGTTCCGGAGTCGTCTCGACGACGCCCAGGCCCTCGAGCGACGCGACCTGCGCGCGGGCAATGGCGGGCGCGAGCTTCTCCTTGCGCGTAGCCACGGCGAAGAACTCCTGCATCACCTGCACCGAGACGCACCCGTTGCGGGTGCGGAAGGCGTCGGTCATGAGCTCGAGGGCGCGCGCCTGCTTCGCGGGCGACGAGCGGTCGTTGGCGTAGACCACGACGTTCGTGTCCAGGAAATACCTAGCGGCGCTCATGCAACTCCTCGCGCGTCCATTTCTGGCCGTTCAGGCTGCCCTGGCCCTGGTCGACCAGCGCCAGGAACTCGGCGGCCGGATCCTCGTCGGAGGCCGCGCCCGTCACCGAGCGCAGGTACCGCCGGAACATCTCGTTAAAGCTGACGCCCTGCCGCCGCGCCACCTCGCGCGCCTTGCGCAGCAGGTTCTCGTCGGCCGAGAGGGTCACGTTCATGGCGCACCTCGTAGAGGACTCCTATCACACATATTATGTGCGCACACTATCCGTGTCAACGTACCCCGACTACGGAAGCCAGTCGCTCGGATCGGGACAGGAAACCGGCGCTCCACCGGCACACCACGCGCCTAGGAAGATCGTGAAGGAGCCCCAGGCGCGGTTGAGGACGGCCAGATCCTCGCACTCGTCGTCGTTGAAGCGCCCCGTGGCCAACTGGGTGGGTTGGGCCGCCGTGGGCACGACGATCGGGGCCGGTGGCGCCGCTTGCCCGGGAGCCTGCTGGCCCGTCGAGCGGAACACGAACACCCGGGCAGCGGCCCGATCGAGTACCAGCAGATCGACGCGGCAGTCGTGGTCGACATCACTCGCCACCAGATCTACCGGAGCCGAGAAGGGCGAGACGGGGCCCAGCGAGGAGGCCGGATCGGACACGTAGAAGAACGTCATGGGCTCGAAGAACTGCGCGTCCGGGTTCCAGTACGAGATGGCCAGGTTGTCGGGTAGGAGCACGGCGATGTCGAGATAGCCGTCGAAGTTCCAATCGACCCCGGCGACGGCCACCGGTTCGGCACCCAAACTGAGCGCGGGCTGGCTGTTCGCGAAGATCCCCTGGTTGAGCCCTTGGAACACCACGAGCCCCAGGGGCGTAGCAACGACGACGTCATTCAAGATGTTGTCATGGCTGACGAACAAGCCCAGGGTGGCGTCGACGGGGTCGGCGCCGAGATCCTTGATATCGCGGAGGGTCAACGGAGCGCCAACGGTGTCCGGGTTCGTCTGGTACGACGTGAGGATCGGCCTCCGGTACCCTTCGGTTCCCGGCTCGCCCTCCGCGGCGTGGAACAGCACGAAATCGGTCCGTTCCACTGCTGTCAGAGAGGAGACTTTCCCCAGCGCAATGACGATTGGATCGGCGTAGACAGGAATCCCGGGGGGGCAAGAAAACGGGTTGGGTTAGCGGGACGAAGCTGTGGGGCATTCCTGTCGTCTCGTAGGCCAAGACCGCCAACCCTTCGGGCGCGGCTACGGGCTCTCCGGCGGCGAGGGGCGGCGGAGCCGCAGGCGTCCGGAACGTGAGGATGGCTTCAGGGTGATCGGTCTTGGCGACGTTTCCCAACGCGAAGTCGGTCAACACACCGGCGTATTCGGCAGGGACGCTGCCCGCGTCGATCGGATTCGGAGCCACACCTGCGCCGTAAGCGCCGCGCGACCGGTACAACCATAGGGGCAACCGCTTCTCGAGGATGGGTTGGCCCGTCGAGGGGTCGACGTCGACGGTCACGTCGATGCGCTCGGTTACCACGACCGCGTCGTCGAAAGCTTCGGGCTTCAGGTCGACATCCGCGACAGCGAACCTCAAGGGCACCAGGCGACGCGACGGGTCGGCCGGATCGACCGCGGCGGGCACGTCGATGGAGGCCACCAGGAGGCGCTCGTCGCAGAACGGATTGCGCAATCGGGAGTAGGCGCCGGAGCCCCGATGCGCGACCAGCAAGTCGGGACACCCGCGCCCGCCGAGGTCGAAGGCCCAGGCGCGATAGGGCTGAGGGCCTACGTGGTAGTAGGTTGCGTTGCTCGTGGCGAGTTGAAAGGCGCTGCCGACCACGTACGAAGGAGCCACGACCACGTTCTCGGAGCCCTCGTCAACCACGACCAGGTCGGGCAACGCGTCCTGTCCCACGTCGGCTACGACCACGAACGTGGGGCGCGAGCCCACGAGGAAGGTCGGCCCGAACGGACTTGCGCCGTCGGCGAATGTAGTCTCGACGGCTTCGTAAGATTGGGCGATGGGCGCCCCTTGGAGAACTCGCCGCAGCACGGTCACATTGTCGGAGTCGCGACCAACCGCGACAATCTCGGGCACGTGGGGCAGGCCTTCCTGCTCGTCGATCAGCTCGGCGAGCGCGAGCCCAGCCAACCCTGCAGCCTTGAAGCCGGGTGCGCCGCTGGTGGGAACGTGAACCTGGGGCCAGCCGAAGCCACCGGGCGTGGTTTGCAGGGCTTGCACGAATCCGACTCCACCAGCGCCTCCAGCGGGCCCGGCCGTGAGGTCGGCCAGCCCGTCGCCGTCCATGTCGCCCACCGCGATCGTCTCGACCCCCGCGACTCCCGGCAGGGTCGTGGACCCGGCCTCGAACCAGCAGGCCGGCAGGTCGCCGTCGGACCCCTCGCAGCCCTTGAAGATCTGCAAACCTGACGCAGATGCGTCCGTGCCAACGACCACGTCGGTAGCGCCTCCGTCAACACGACTTGCACCCAAGAGGTCTCCGGACCAGGCAGCCGTGGGAGTGCCGACGATGGCGTGCTCTTCCACGAGCCTGGAGAGCTCATATACGCGCAGGAACCAAGCCTCGCCCACCTGTTCCACGCTGCAGAGCGCGTACGCGCGGCCTTCGCGGCTGCGTACGAAGCGCGCGTACTCGACCGGCGCAGACGTGACCTTTGCAAACGCCAGCGGACCACCATCGGAACCGACGTCGGACACGAAGATGCCCTCGCCCGTGGCCGCGAGTAGGCGCGAGACCTGCTCGCTCCCCTCCGTAGCCCGCAAGAAGTCGATCCAACGAAGCTCCGTGGCCAGGAACGCGCCACAAGCATCTACCGGCCCTTCCTGAAGGGCCGAGAGGTAGGGATTGGGGTTCACGGGAACCGGCGCCCCGCACGACGTGTCGCCCAGGCCCTCGGCCGGAACGTCGACGGGCGCGACCTCGGCGATCGCTTCGAGGATCGTCGCCTCGTCCGGCGCGTCGGCGTGGATGTCGCGAGAATCTCCCATCGGAGCATCGAGGTAGCCCTCGTCATCGGCGCCCCCGTGCGTGCTGCCGGAGCACTGACACAGGAACCAAGCGAGCGCCGCGACCGTTACGATAGCCATCGTTCGACCCATGGGCGCCCCCGGATTCGGCGGTAGCCCACCTAGTATCCTGTACCAGTAATCACAATTCAAGCCTGGAACGGATTTCGTCGAGGGCCTCACCGGCGCACGCCCGGCCTTGATCTTGCTCCGTCAAGCCCCTACATTCGCCCACAACAACCGGACCCCCACGAGGCCCCCACGAGCCAGCGCGTCTTCGGCGAGAGCCACACCCTGAAGCCCAGCGACCACGAAGACCTGATGCGCCTGTACCGGCGCCGCGTCCCGCCCGAGCTGCCCGTGTCGTACGACGTGGCCGCCGAGATGGCCGGGCTCAGCCGGCGCCTGGGCCTGCAGGTGGGCGTACTGCTGTCGCGCAAGGGCGTCGTCGAGTTCGTGGTCGTGGGCGAAGCCGCCCGCATCACCATCCCCGACACCGGACGCTTCCGCGCGTCGCACGAGCGCCTGCGCGGCCTGCGGTTCGTCCACACGCACCTGGGCGACGTACCGATCGACGACGAGGATCTGACCGACCTCATCAAGCTGCGCCTGGACCACCTGGGCGTGGTCACGGTCACCCGCGACGGCGAGCCGGACCGCTACCACGGCGCCTGGCTCCAGCCCGACGCCAACGCCCGCGTGATCCGCCGGCAGGTCGATCCGCCGCGCTCCATCCACGGGGTACGGCCCGATCTGCAGGATCGGCTGCGAGAGATCGAGGTGGCCTTCCGCAAGTTCGACGACGGCAAGGCGGTGGCCGTGGGCCGAACGCGCGCCATGCTGGTGCACGTCGAGCTGCCCGCGCGCTTCGAGGCGCCCGTAGCGGTCGACGAGACCCTCGAGCTGGCCAAGACCGCCGGCGTCGACGTGGTCGAGGTCTTCACCCAGAAGCGCGCCCAGCCCGACGTGAAGACCTTCATCGGCAAGGGCAAGCTCGACGAGATCCTGCAGCGCTCGGTCGAGTCCGACGTCGACCTCCTGATCTTCAACCAGGAGCTCGCACCCGGCCAGGTCAAGGCGCTCACCGAGATCACCGACCTGCGCGTCATCGACCGCACGATGCTCATCCTCGACATCTTCGTGCAGCGCGCACTCTCGAGCGACGGCAAGCTGCAGGTCGAGCTGGCGCAGCTGAAGTACCGCCTGCCGCGCCTGGTGCAGCAGACCGGCGCCCTCAGCCGCCTGGCGGGAGGCATCGGCGGCCGCGGCCCCGGCGAGACCAAGCTCGAGGAGGATCGCCGTCGCATCCGCGACCGCATCAAGCTGCTCGAGCGCCAGCTCGAGACGCTGGCCAAGCAGCGCCGCGAGACCCGCAAGCGCCGCGGCGTGCGAGGCGTGCCGGTGGTGTCGCTGGTCGGCTACACCAACGCGGGCAAGTCGACGTTGCTGAACACGCTGACCGGCGCCGACGTGCGCGCCAAGAACGAGCTGTTCTCGACCCTCGACCCCACGGCCCGACGCCTGCGCTTCCCCGACGAGCGCGAGATCGTGCTCACCGACACCGTGGGCTTCATCGAGCACCTGCCGCCGGCCATCCTGGCGGCCTTCCGCGCCACCCTCGAAGAGCTGCTCGACGCCGACCTGCTGATCCACGTGGTCGACCTGACCAGCCCTCGCCTCGAGCGCCACATCGAGGCCGTCGAGCAGGTGCTGACCGACCTCGAGCTCACCGACGTGCCGCGCCTCTTGGTCTTCAACAAGCTCGACCTGGCCGACGATCCCGACGACGCGCGCTCCCGGGCCGCGCTGCACGGCGCCATCCCCATCTCGGCACGCCACGCCGAGACCACCCGACCGCTGATCGACGAGATGGCCGCGAAGCTGTGGCAAAGCCGCCGGACAGGGGTCGAGATCCTCTGAGCTCGCACCGATATCCGGGGCGCCGGATCGACGCGGAATCGCCTTGAACGGCCAGGGGGCTTCTGGTATCTCTCGTCCGTTCACTCTGCGCCCCGGGAGAGTCCCCATGACGCCGCGCCCCGAATGGCTTCCCAGCGAAGGAGCCCTGCTCCTCGGCCGCTTCGAGCTCACGAAATGGATGGGCGTGGGCATCCACGGCGGGCTGTTCAAGGCCACCGACCGCATCTTCAAGAAAGAGGTCGCGCTCAAGGTCTTCCGACCCGAGCTGTTCCGCGACGCGGCGCGCGAGACCAACCTGTTCCGCCTGTACCGTACGCGAGCCTACGTTCACAAGCACCTGTTGGGCGTGAAGGACATCTTCGTCACGTCCGAGTACGTGTTCCTGACCGAGCCCTACTTCGCGTGCCAGAACCTGCGCGAGGTGCTTCTCGACCGGCGCTCCAACGGCAAGCCGTTCACCAAGCGCGAGCTGGCCGACCTGTTCTCGGTGCTCTGCAACGTCCTGCAGTGGGTGCACCGCATCGGCGTCCACGGCAACATCAAGCCCGAGAACATCCTGTTCGCCGGTGCCGACGTGCGCATCAGCGACCCCTACTTCCTGGCCGGCAAGGCCAACATCCCCGACCCGCCCGCCGTCATGCCGGCGTGGGACCACTACGTGGCGCCCGAGCAGGCGGCCACCGACCTCGAGGAGATCCGCCAATCCGACATCTACGCGCTCGGCCTGGTCATCGGCGAGATGCTGCTGGGCGCGCCCGTGCGCCCCGGCCTGGCGCTCAGCGAGCAGGGCCCGTTCTTCTCGAACGACCTCGACGCCTTCTTCCTGAAGGCCACCGCCCGCGATCCGCGCGCGCGCTTCGGTGACGTCACGACGTTCTGGACCGACCTGCGGCGCATCTTCCAGATCGAGCCGGCCGAGTGGGAGACCAGCGACGTGGCCGGCCTGATCGACCTCGAGGACGTCGACGAGGACGTGGTGCACGCCGAGGAGATCGACGCCGCCGAGGAGGCCGCCGTCGAGCCCGCGGCGCCCGCGCCGATCGTCGTACCCGAGCCGGAGCCCGCTCCCGCCCTGGCAGCGCAGGCGGCGCACGCCATCGCCACCATCGAAGACGAAGAGCCCGGCTTCGACGAGTCCGACGAAGCCCAGACCGTGATCGCCAGCGTCGAAGCCCCGCCCGCCCCCGCGGCGCCACCCGCGCCCGAGGTCGCCGAGAAGATCGACCTGTCGGGCGAGGAGCCCGGCTTCGACACCGCCGACGTCGACTTCACCGTCGCCGAGGCCGAGGCGGTGGTTCCGCCCGCCGTCACCAAGGCTTCGGCCGAGAAGCCCGCCGAGTTGCCGACGGTCGTCGAGCCGCCGCTGGTCGAGGAGCTCATCGAGCTCGACGAGACCGACACCACGAGCCACTTCGAAGACGTCCCGCTGGCCGAGACCGCACCGGCCCCGGCGGCGGCCACCGCCAGCCCCGGCGAGACCGTCGAGATCCCGGGGATCCCGCCCATCCCCATCGACACCACCCCGCGCATGCCGGAGCCCGATCGCCGCGGCGAGACCGTGGAGATCGGGGTGCCGCCGCTTCCCGACGACGCCCTGCCGCCCCCGTTGCCGCCGCAGATGCCGGCGCCGGGCAAAGCCGACAGGCCCGAGACCCGCCTGATGGCGGCCATTCCCCCGCCTCCCGACGACGTGCTCGAGGACCTCGAGCCCTTCGAAGAAGAAGACCTGCCGGTGGCGGCCCTCGACGAGCTCGAGGCCGGGCGCGTTCCCGCCCCTCCGCGGGCCCCCGTCGACGACGACCACCTGCCGGTCCCCTCCGCGCGCCTGCAGGCCTCCGACGACGTGGTGGTCATCGGTCACGAGCCGGCCGCCTTGGCCCCGGCCGCGCCCGCGGCGCGCCCGCTCACCAAGGCCGAGCGCAAGGCGCAGAAGCGTGCCGAGCGAAACGGCAAGGGCCCCGCGCCCCTGCCGCAGCCCACCCCGGCCCCCAAGGCCGAGCCCACCGCCGTGCCGCGCCTGGCCACCGCCATGGTCGCGCCGCGCAAGGGCACCGAGGCCCCTCCGTCGACCGCGAGGCCGGCCGGCAGGGCCGAGCCCCATCGCCCCGTGGCACGCGTCGAGGCCGAGCGCTCGTCGACCTGGTCGATCGCCGTCGCCATCCTGGGTGTCGTGGCCTTGGGCGCGGTCATCGCGCTCGTCGTGCTCGGCGGCAAGAAGGAACCCGCGCCCGCGACCACCAGCCACCCCGCGGCCGTCGCCAGCGCGCCTGCCAAGAAGCCCTCCTCCGCCTCGGCTACGGCGGGCAAGCCCGTGACGGCCCCGGCCAAGCCCGTGGCCCCGGCTCCCGCACCGGCAACTCCGGCTCCCGCGACGCCCGCTCCGACGGCGCCTGCACCGGTAGCGCCTGCACCGGCAACTCCGGCTCCCACGGTGCCGGCTCCTGCAGCCCCGGCGCCCGCGGCCATCGTGCCCCCGGCCCCCGCGCCCGTGGCGGTCGCAGCCGTGACGCCGCCCCCGGCTCCGGCGCCCAAGCCCGAACCCCCCAAGCCGGCGGTCGTGACGCCGCCCCCGGCTCCGGCGCCCAAGCCCGAGCCGCTGAAGCCCGCCGTCGTGACGCCGCCCCCGGCTCCGGCGCCCAAGCCCGAGCCGCCCAAGCCCGAGCCCGCCAAGGTGGCCGTGGTCGAGCCCGCGGCCCCGGCTGCGCCCACCGCCTGCCCCGGCGGCACCCAGAAGATGACGCGCACGGCCGGCGGCAAGAAGGTGTCGTACTGCATCGATCGCTACGAGTTCCCGGGCAAGGGCTCGACGCCCAAGACCGGCGTCACGTGGGACGGCGCGCAGTCGGCGTGCAAAGCCCAGGGCAAGCGGCTGTGCTCGGCGGCCGAGTGGTCGGCGGGCTGCGGCGGCAAGTACCCCTACGGCGCCACCTACGATCCCGGCAAGTGCAACACCGCCGGCGAAGACGACGAGGAGCGCCCGCTGGTCCCGTCGGGCTCCAAGGGCGACTGCAAGTCGCCGTCCGGCCTGTACGACATGAGCGGCAACGTCGCCGAATGGGTCGACGAGGGCACCGTCCTCGGTGGCAGCTCCGAGCGCGACGGCGAAGGGGCCACGTGCGGCCGCTCGGCGAAGCGCTTCAAGGGCGCGGGCAACGCGTTCGTCGGCTTCCGCTGCTGCTCGGATCTCCAGTAACCTGCAGTCCGTCGATCCCGAAGGGGGGCGCCATGATTCCGCGCTACACGCGAGAGGAGATGGCGAGGGTATGGACCGATCGGGCCCGCTTCCAGGCGTGGCTCGAGGTCGAGCTCTCGGTCCTCGAAGAGTTGGAGGCCCGCGGGACGGCCGAGGCCGGCAGCGCGCGCCTGGTGCGCGAGCGCGTACACCTCGATCCCGCGCGCATCGACGAGATCGAGGCCGTCACGCACCACGACGTCATCTCGTTCCTCACGCACGTCGAAGAGCAGGCGGGCGAGGCGGCGCGTCACCTGCACTTCGGGCTCACCTCGTCCGATGTGCTCGACACGGCCCTCGCGCTGCAGCTCCGGGAGGGCGTCGAGGTCCTGGCGGGCAGCATCGACGGCGTGCTGACCGAGCTGCGCGCGCTGGCGCAGACACACAAGCGCGTGCCGGTCATGGGGCGCACCCACGGCATCCACGCCGAGCCCATCACGATCGGGCTCAAGTTCGCGCGCTTCTGGGCCGACCTGAAGCGCGCGCGCGACCAGGTGCTGACCGCCGCCCTGCTGAACCGCGTGGGCAAGCTGTCGGGCGCCGTCGGGGCCTTCTCGATCCTCGACGCCGGCCTCGAGGCCCGCGCGCTGGCGCGCCTGAAGCTCGTTCCCGACGTGTCGGCCACGCAGGTCATCTCGCGCGACCGCCACGCGGCGTTGCTGTCGGCCATGAGCATCCTGGCCTCGGTGGCCGAGCGCATCGCGCTCGAGATCCGGCACTCGCAGCGCACCGAGGTCGGCGAGATGTCCGAGGCCTTCGGCAAGGGCCAGAAGGGCTCATCGGCCATGCCGCACAAGCGGAACCCCATCCGCACCGAGAACATCACGGGGCTGGCCCGCCTGGTGCGCCGCAACGCCCACGCCGCGCTCGAGGACATCGCCCTGTGGCACGAGCGCGACATCAGCCACTCGTCGGTCGAGCGCGTGATCCTGCCCGAGAGCTTCATCCTGCTCGACTTCCTCCTGAACCGCCTGGCGGGCGTGCTGCGCACCCTGGTCGTCGACGCCGACGCGTGCCGGCGCAACGTCGAGGCCTCGCGCGGCCTGTACGCCTCGCAGAAGATCCTGTCCATGCTCATCGAGTCCGGCATGGCGCGCCAGGAGGCTTACGACGCCGTCCGCGCCATCAGCCTGGCCACCTGGCAGCAGGGCGGGCAGTTCGTCGAGCGCGCGCTGGCCGTGCCCGCCATCGTCGCCCGCCTGGGCGAGCCGGCCATTCGCGCCAGCCTCGGCCTCGACGGCTTCCTGGCGCACCTCGACGTGCTGTACGATCGCATCTTCGCAGGCTGAGGATCCCTCCCGTGATGCGCAGGCTCGAGACTCGCGGCGTGGTGCTGGTGCAGGTCGACCCCTCGGCCGGCGCGGCGGCGGTCACGCGGACGGCGGCCCGCCTGTCGTTCGTGCCGGTGCCCGCGTCGATCCCCGCCGGGTACCCGGTGCGCCCCCACGAGGTGCTGCGGGTGGCCTGGACCCGCGCGGGAGGCTGGCACGCGCTCGCCGTCAGCGATCTGACGCGCCTGTTCGCCCTGGCCCTCGGGCTGTCGACCCACCTGCCCGGCACCACCGTGATCGGCGTACGCCGCGACCTCGACGACACCCTGGTGGTCAAGGCGTTCCGGGGCGGGCGCCCGGCATTCAAGCTGGGCAGCGACCCCGATCACGAGGTACCCTACCCCATCGTCGCGGCCAACCCCGAGGATCTGCGCTCGCTCCTGGCCGCGCACGACGTCCGTGATCGCGCCGAGGTCGACGGCTGTGTCGCGCGCCTCGAGCGCCGCGAGCCCGGCTTCCTCGAAGACCTGCTGGCACGCCTGGGCGTCGTGCTGGTGCTGCCGACGGTGGCCGAGCTGCTCGGCAATCCCGGCGTCCGCGTGCAGGAGTTCGTAGACGAGCGGTCTCCGCTGAATCGTTGAGGTGAAGATGACCACGTACGACGACGACCATTTCCACGACGAGTGCGGCGTGTTCGGCGTCTTCGGCCACGACGAGGCCTCGACGCTGGTCTACCTCGGGCTGCACGGCCTGCAGCACCGCGGGCAGGAGAGCGCCGGCATCGTCACGTCCGAGGGGAAGGGATTCAACATCCACAAGCACATGGGGCTCGTGACCGACGTCTTCAGCCAGGACACCCTGAAGCGCCTGAAAGGCCACCAGGGCATCGGCCACGTGCGCTACAGCACGTCCGGCTCCAAGTCGCTGAAGAACGCCCAGCCCTTCGCCGTGAAGCACAAGCGCGGCTTCATCGCCGTGGCGCACAACGGCAACCTCGTGAACTTCGACGACCTGCGCGAGCGCCTCGAGGTGCAGGGCCACATCTTCCACTCCGACTCGGACAGCGAGGTCTTCGTCCACCTGTACGCCCTGTGCCAGAAAGAGGACCCCATCGAGCGCATCCGCGACGTGATGGCCCAGGTGCGGGGCGCCTACTCGGTGCTGTTCATGGACGAGAACGCCGTCTACGCCGTGCGCGATCCCCACGGTTTCCGTCCCCTGGTGCTGGGCCGCATGGCGAACACCACGGTCTTCAGCAGCGAGACCTCGGCCCTCGACCTCATCGACGCCAAGTACATCCGCGAGCTGCGCCCCGGCGAGATCGTGCGGGTCGATCACCACGGGCTGGCGTCGTTCCCCGCTGACATCTCGGAGGAGCCCCGCCACTGCGTCTTCGAGCACATCTACTTCGCGCGCCCCGACAGCGTGCTGTTCGGGCGCTCGGTGTACGAGATGCGGCTGCGCTTCGGACGGCGCCTGGCGCTCGAGCACGCCGTCCCCGCCGACCTGGTCATGCCCGTGCCGGACTCGGGCAACGTGGCCGCGCTCGGCTACGCGCGCGAGGCGGGCATCCCCTTCGAGTACGGCCTGATCCGCAGCCACTACGTGGGCCGCACCTTCATCGAGCCCGAGCAGTCCATCCGCAACTTCGGGGTCAAGCTGAAGCTGAACCCGGTCTCCGCGCTCCTGAAGGGCAAGCGCGTGGTCGTGGTCGACGACTCCATCGTCCGCGGCACCACCGTACGCAAGCTCGTGCAGATGATCCGCCAGGCGGGCGCCTCCGAGGTGCACTTCCGCATCTCGTCGCCGCCGACGCGCCACCCCTGCCCCTACGGCATCGACACGCCCACCTACGACGAGCTCATCGCCGCCAACCACTCGACCGCCGAGATCCAGGAGTTCCTGAACACCGACACGCTCGGCTACCTGTCGGTCGAGGGGCTGCGCGTCTGCGCCGCCGAGGCCGACGGCAGCTACCCGTACTGCAACGCCTGCTTCACCGGCGACTACCCGGTCACGGCCGAGAACGGCGGGCACCCCTTGCCCTCGGCCACCAACGGGCCAAAGGGCGGGGGTTGCTGAGGGCCCCGTCTGGCGCCCCCCATCCAGATATCTCGCGCCAACGCTCGGGTTCGGTTATACTCCATCCGAAACGACAAGGAGCGGGCATGGGCGCCAAGACCGTCGAAAGCGCGGTCGTCGTCATACCCCCGCGCGATATCTGGGGCCCCATCGAGGTCCTCCGGCGACGGTTCGACCGCCACCAGGCGCGTTGGATGCCCCACCTTGCCCTGCTCTACCCCTTCCGCCCCCGCGAAGAGTTCCCCGAGGCCGAGGCCCTGGCGTTGCAGGCCTGCGCCACGCAGTCGGCGTTCACGGTCACGCTCGGCGACCTGCGCGTGTTCGAGGGCGTGGGGCGCACGGCCACGCTATGGGCCGCGCCCGATCCCGCGCGCCCCATGCTCGACCTGCAGGCCGCCCTGCAGCGCGCGTTCCCCGACTGCGACGACGTGGCGCGCCAACCCGAGGGCTACACGCCCCACCTGTGCCTGGGCCAGGCCTACGATCCCCGCCAGCTCGACGAACGCCTCGGCCAGATCCGCGAGGTCTGGCGGCCGTTGTCCTTCCAGGTGCGCGAGATCTCGCTCCTCGCCCGCAGCGGCGACTCCCCCTTCGCGGTACTGCGTACCGTGCGCTTGGGGACGCAGGCCATCTCGATGTAGGAGGCTCCATGACGCGCTTCAAGAACGAACGCGCCGAAGATCTGCTCGTCTTCCTCGAGACCGTGGTCGAGAACATCCCCAACATGATCTTCGTGAAGGACGCCGACGAGTTGCGCTTCGTGCGCTTCAACCGCGCCGGAGAAGAGCTGCTGGGGTGGAAGCGCGAGACGCTGATCGGCAAGAACGACTACGACTTCTTCCCCAAGGAGGAGGCCGACTGGTTCACGACCAAGGATCGCGACGTGCTGAACAGCCAGCTGCTGCTCGACATCCCCGAGGAGGTCATCCAGACCGCCAACGGCCGGCGCTACCTGCACACGCGCAAGGTGCCCATGCTCGACGCCGACGGTCGGCCGGCCTACCTGCTGGGCATCTCCGAAGACATCACCGAAAAGCGGGTGGCCGAGCACGAGCTGAAGCGGCTGAACACCGAACTGGAGCGCTCGAACACCGAGCTGACCCAGTTCGCCTACATCGCCTCGCACGACCTTCAGGAGCCCCTGCGCACCATCTCGGGCTACCTGCAGCTGCTCGAGCGCCGCTACAAGGGCCGGCTCGACCAGGACGCCGACGAGTTCATCGACTTCGCCGTCCACGGAGCGAAGCGCCTGCAGGCCATGATCGACGGGCTGCTGGCGTTCTCGCGGGCGGGCACGCGCGAGCTGACGCGCACCGACGTGCCCCTCGACGCGCTGCTCGACGAGGTGCAGGCCGAGTTGGCCGAGGCGGTCAAGGCCTGCGACGGCCTGGTGCTGCGCGGCGCGCTGCCGGTGGTGCCGGGCGATCCCATCCAGCTGGGCCAGGTGTTCCGGAACCTGCTGACGAACGCCTTGAAGTTCCGCGGCCCCAACGCGCCCCAGGTGCAGATCACGGCGGCGCGGCGCGAGGACGCCTGGGCCATCTCGGTCAGCGACAATGGCATCGGCATCGCGCCCGAGGACCAGGAGCGCATCTTCGGCGTGTTCCGCCGCCTGCACGGCGTCGACGCCTACCCCGGTTGCGGCATCGGGCTCGCGATCTGCAAGCGCATCGTCGAGCGCCACGGGGGCACCATCGAGGTGAGCTCCCGGCTGGGCGAGGGCGCAACCTTCACGATCGTACTGCCCGACCCGCCCCCCGCGTGACGCCGGGGGCCGCAGGAGCCTCCGGTCACACCCCCGCCATCCGCTCGGCCAGGCGCCGGGCGTTGTGCGCCGCTTTGGCGCGCAGCACGTCCTCGACCCGCGCGAGCACCGCGTCGGGCAGCCGGAAGAAGTTCACGGCCAGCGCCGGGTCGAGCTCCGCTCCGGGCGCGTCCGGCGGCGGCTGCAGGGCCACGGGGCGCGGACGTCGCGCCGGGTCCAGCCACCAGGCGGTGAACCCCAGCTCGCGGTGGTGCCGCTGGTAGAGCGCGGTGCCGGGCCAGGGTACGACCACCCCCTGGGCCGAGAACACGTCGACGTGGGGCGCCAGCTCGCCGATCAGAGCCAGGCTGCGCTCGAGCTCGGCCCCCCCTTCGCCGGGGAAGCCCGCCATCACGTTCACGATGGTCGTGAGCCCGTGCGCCCTGGCCGACCGCACGACGCGCGCCACCTCGGCGGGTCGCACGCGCCGCCCCATGGCCGCCAGGATCGCGGGGTCGCCGCTCTCGACCCCCACGTCGAGCGCCACGCACCCCGCGGCGGCCAGGTGCTCGATCGCGGCCTCGTCGAGCGTGTCGGCCGGCGTCTGGCACGTCCAGGGCAGGCCGCCCACCAGCGGATCCGCCGCGATGGCGTCGCAGAGCGCGAGGAGGTGCGCGCGCCCCGCCGCGAAGGCGTCATCCCAGAAGGGGAACACGCGCACCCCGTGGTCCCGGAGCAGCGCGCGCATCTCGGCCAGCACCTGCCCGGGCGAGCGCGCCCGCCAGCGCCGTCCCGCGCCCGCGCAGTACGCGCAGGCCCCGGGGCAGCCCCGGCTGGCCAGGATCCCGAGCGACGCGAGCGGGAGGGCGTCGCCGCACACCTCAGGGGTCAGCGCCAGCGTACGCGGCGGAAGGGCGTCGAGGTCGGGCTCCACGCGCGCCGCCACGCGCTGCCCCGGCGTCGCGACCACGCCCGGCGCGTGGCAGGCCTCGCCACGTGCCCAGGCCTCGACCAGCGCCGGCAGGGCCTGTTCGCCCTCGCCCCGCACCGCCGCGTCGAAGCCGTGCGCCAACGCCTCGTCGGGGCAGGCCGTGGCGTGGGGACCGCCCGCCACGAGCCGGGGCGCGAGGGGCCGCAACCGCGCCGCCAGGTCGTACGCCTCGAGCGCGGTGGCCGTGAACACGGTCACGCCGACGACGTCGGGGGCCCACGCCGCGGCCTCCTCCAGCAGCGCGGCGGCCGAGCCGTCGTCCAGCCGAGGCACGCGCAGGCGCACCTGGTGGCCACGGGCGAGCAACGCCGCCGCGAGCATCTGCTGACCGAGGAGCGGGGTGGGACTGGGCGTGGGGAGCAGCGGCGCGACCAGCAGCACGCGGGCCATGGGGCCGGCCCTCCTCCCCTTCGCGGGACAGGCTCCTACTGACAACCGTCGAAGTTGATGGCGGCGCCGGTGGCGTCCGGCAGCCACGTGAGCTGCATGCTGTCGAGCTGGATGTCGACCATGGTCTCGTTCATGAACTGCAGGTACAGCTCGCCGGGCTCGACGCAGCTGCCGGCCAGCGTGACGCGCCACTTGTTGGTCCCCTGCGACGAGGGCACCAGCACGGCGTCGGCCGCCATCTGCAGCTTGCCGGCGGCGTAGGCGTAGGCCACGGCCTGGCCCTGGCGGAAGGCCACCTTGGGCTTGATCGCGCCTTGCCAGTACTGGCTCATCTCGTCCGAGACGCGCGCCTTGTAGTCGAGCTGGATGGCCGCCGTCCCCTCGGGCACCTGGGCCACGTACTGGAAGGCCATGGGCACGATCTTCGAGGTCTGGAACTCGTCGACCATCGCGGTCATGGTGCCCTTGACCCACAGCGGCTCGTCGTAGGGCACCGAGCTCAGGTTCTGGAAGGGCTTCACGCGCTGGCACGCGATCAGGTTGCGATCCGACAGCGCCTTCTGCACCGCCGCGACGGCCTCGGGGCTCTCCAGCGCCGCCTTGGCCAGCAGGATGTCGGCGCCCTCGTGGAAGGTGGTCTCGAGGCCGAAGTCCATGAGCGCCGAGAAGATGATGCGGTCGGCCACCTCGCGCCCCAGGGCCACGCGGATCGCCCACAACCCGCTGGCCCACATGCGGCCGTCGAAGTGCGACTCGCCGATCAGGTCCTCGGGGCACGAGCGGAACGCGGCGAGGTCGCGCGACAGGTCGCCCATCATGGGCATGTCGAGCGCGTAGGCGCCGATGCGGCTGTTGTCGATCAACGAGGCGGCGAAGTAGTCGGCCGTGGCCTCGTTCATGGCCATGGGCTCGGGGTTCAGCCCGTACACGTCGGCGGTGAACCCGTACAGGCGCTGCTCGCCCACCACGGAGTGCGTGTACTCGTGGTAGATCACCGTCGCGTCGTACGAGAAGTCGACGAACGTGCCCTGCCCGAAGACGATGGCGTCGCCGTCGAAGCCCAGATCGAGGCCGTAGGCCTGCATGGTGGCCTGCGGCATGAAGGCCGCGTTGTCGAAGGGCATCCACTGGCCGTACTGGCGCATCGACAGGTTCACGAGGCCGACCAGCGGCTCGTCGCGCCCGGTGAAGCCGTGGGTGCCCTTGAAGTAGTCGTGGATCTCGTTGATGTGCACGTACATCTGCACTTCGGCGAAGGGGTCGTCGAAGTCCTTGTCGGAGTCGGGCGGGACCACGTGCAGGTAGCTGTCGTCGGCGCCCGGGACCACGGTCTGCTGGGGGGTGCACAGGTCCTGGCCGTAGCCGCCGCCGCCGCTCGACTGGGGCAGGCAGTTGTACACGTTCGCGTAGAGGCCCGTCAGGTGGCCCTGGGCGTCGGTCAGGTGCGGCGCCACGACCACCGAGGTGGTCCAGTCGTTGGTGACGGGGTCGGAGGGGAAGACGTTGGCGTAGCGCCCGTCGGCGGGCAGCACGTCGGGGCCGGCGTCGGGGGCCGCGTCGGGTGCGGCGTCGGGCGTCGTGTCGGGCGTGCCATCGGGGCTCGCGTCGGGTTCGACCGCGTCGTCGGCGCTCTCGGGCACGTCGTCGGCGCCGGCCTTGTCGACCGCGACGTCGGCGGGCGCGTCGAGGGTTGCGTCATCCACGCCGTCGAGCTGCACGCCGTCCGCCGGGGTGGTGTCGACGGGATCGCCGCCCGACGACCCGCCGCAGGCCACCGCGGCGCCGAGGAGCAGGGACAAGAGCAGGATCCGACGTCCGAACTGCGTCATGGGATGCGTCATCGTGGGCTCCTCAGCGGACCAGGCCGTTGCGTAGGGCAAGAACCTCGCCGCTGACGGCGTCGACGAAGACGACGGGAGCGTAGAGATGCGGGGACCGACCGGGGGTCTGGGACGGAGCCGGGGGGAAGCGCAGGCGCCAGGCCAGCTTGCCGCCCAGGTAGACCAGGTCGCCGCGGCCTTCGCCGGAGAGCCCGCCGAGCACCTCGCGCGCGGCCACGCGAGCCCGCGCCTCGTCGAGGACGGGCGACGCCGTGCGGGTCACCGGGGCCACGTCGCCCGCCACGTAGGCGCGCACGGAGCCGTCGGTACCGAGCGTCACGCGGACCGTGCCGTCGACCACCTCGCGGCCGTCGATCACGCGCCGCAGCTCGACCGACGTGCCGCCGCTCCACGACGTCCGCGACTCCTCGACCAGCTCGGCCGGGTCGAAGCCCAGCTCGGCGCGCAAGGGCGCGAAGAAGCCCGTGATCAGGCCCTTGAGGTCGGGCGCGGCCAGCGGGATCTCGACCGACGACAGCTGGCGTACGTGGCCCGTGGCCGCGTCGCGCGTGACCCGCGCGTCGGTCGGGAGGATCGGCGCAGCCTGCGCCAGCAACACCGTGAGGACGAGGGGGATGGCGAAGGGCATCGGGCCTCCATGAGACAGGCGAAGCAACCGGGACAACGTAAGGAAAGCACGACCGGGCGTCAACCGCGCCGGGCGCGAATTCGGACGGGAGGCGTCAGGGAATTGACGGAGGCCGCGCCCCGGCGCGCTCGGGCGACCTGCGGCGGCGCGAAGGCCGTCTGCGGCGCTACCAGACGAAGCTCACGTCGCTCAGGAACGCGGGCGTCCAGCGCGACTCGCTCGAGCTGCTCGAAGACCCCAGTCCCCAGGTGTCGCTGCTGACCTCGAAGAACGGGATGACCATGCGCGCTCCCAGCATCAGGCGCATGCCGTACAAGCGGAACATCTCGAAGCCGGCGCTGACGGTGCCGACGGCACCCGACTTCACGCCGTCGAAGCTGTCGGTCTCCACGCCGATGGTTCCGAAGCCCACGCCGGCGCCCACGTAGGGCGAGTAGTTCGAGGTGAAGAACAGGTAGTTGAGGCTGAGATCGGTCACGAAGACGCCGACGCTGTCGTGGCCCGTGAAGTTGCCGAGGCCGCCGAGGAAGAAGTCGACCCGAAGGTTCTCCATCTCGTACATGACCTTGAACGACAAGCCGTAGCCCAGATCCGAGCCGGGGTTGGCCGTGCCGCCGAAGTTGATGCCGAAGCCCCACAGGAACTCGCCGAACTTCTTGCGCCAGGCGCGCCCCTCCTGGTCGGTCAGGTTCTCGACGGTCTGGGTCTCCTCGGTCTTCTTGCGCAGCAGCACCGACTTGACGATGCGCGGCACCACCGTGTCGAGCTCTTCCATGCCCGAGGCCGTGATCGACTCGCCGAACACCAGCTCGCCGCTGCCCGTGTCGTACTCGCCGAGCTTCAGGACCAGCTTCTGCCCGAGCGCGATCACGTCGAGCGCGAAGGCGCGCCTGGTCCCCGGCACGGTCGCCGCGACCACCTTGACGTCGCGGCCCTCGATGGCGCTGACCGCCACGCCGTACTTCTCGAGCTCGACCACGAAGAGCGCCGAGGCCGACGCCCGCCGCTCGGCGTCGAGCGAGCCCGTCTCACGCAGCACCAGGACCCCCGGCTCGCCCGCGAACACGGGACCCGCCGCCGAGAGCACCACCACCACCACGAGCGCTGCCAGGAACTGCCGAGTCATCTGGACCCCCTGTGCTCCACGTTGCCGTCCGCTCCCCGAGTATTGCAACGCCTGTGCCAAGCTCGCGACACCCCCCGAGGGAACGCAGGAAAGCGCCCGCGGATCCACGTCATCCTACGGGACGGAGCGCGCGTGTCCACTTCCTCTGGCGGCCGGGAGACGGACACACCGATCGGGCGCGTGGAGTACGCTTCATCCGTGTAGCGGTCTGCCTAGAGCGCCTCGGGGATGAAGCCGAAGTAGCGGCCCATCCAGTAGGCCAGCAGGTAGTCGCCGGGCTGTTCGATGGACGAGAGGTCCTCGCCGCAGGTGTCGCGATCGAACGGATCGGCCCACCACAGGAACGTGCGCACGCAGCGATCGGCCACCGGTACCGGGAGCTCGGTCTTCGAGTCCTCGTGCACGTCGTCGTCGACCTTGTCGAAGCGCCCGTCGCAGAAGTGCGGGTACAGCGAGGCCGAGTCGTGGGCCTGCTGGTGCTTCGAGGCGGGGAACTGCTTCAACGAGCAGATGGCGTCGTCGACCGCGTCGAGGGCGGGGCCGTCGCTGCCGGGCCCCAGCTTCTTCATGGCCGCCCACATGACGTCGTACCAGGCGTTCTTCTGGTGGATGAGCGCGCGCGGGCTGTCGAAACGCACGAGCTGCTGGTCGAACGCCTTCCAGGCCTTCTCGAGCACGTCGGCGTCGCGCTCGAACCACAGCAGGTCGACGAAGTAGGTCATGACCATGGCGAAGTTGTTGAAGTTGGCCTTGCAGCCCGGCCCCACGCCCAGGTAGTGCATCTGGTCCTTCAGCGCGTCGGCGTACGACTTGCCGTTCTCGAGCGGCCAGGGCAGGCACTTGCCCATGCCGGTCTTCTGCAGGATGCAGCCCTCGAGGAACAGGGTGAGGTCCTGCCGTCCCGTGACCTCGATGCCCATGCGCAGGAAGCCGAGCACCTCGGCCGCCAGGAAGCCGGGCGTGTCGGCGAACGACGTCAGGTAGAACTTGCCGTGCTCGGTGACGCGGCCGTCCCAGTCGATCAGCACGAGGTCGTGCTCCATCAGGTGTACGGCCACCTCTTCGATCATCTGCTTCGCGGTGGCCTGCACGTCGGGGTCGTCGACCAGCTTGACCAGCGCGGCCAGCGCCAGCATGTGGCCCGCGTACTCGTCCTGGCTGACGTTGTCGAGGAAGCACCAGCCCTTGTAGGCGTCGAGGCCGCAATGATCGCTCTTGGTCCAGACGCCGGTCTCGTTGGGGATGACCCACACGCAGCCGTCGTCGCGGATCTGCACCCACTTGTTGTCGTCCTTCTCGACGTCGGTGACGTACGCCGCATCGTCGGTGGGGCAGGCGATGCCGGGCACGTTCGGCGGGATGAACTGGCGCGTGAAGATGCCGGGCACGCCCGTGATGCGCATGCGCGTGAGCTCGCCCTCGAGCAGCAGCTTGAGGGTGGCGAGCGCCTCGGGAGACCGCGTGACGGCGTAGCGGAAGGCCTGCGACGCGAAGTACAGCCCGCTCCACAGCCCGTCGTTCTCACCGCTGTGCCACTGCTGCACGTCCTCCCAGGTCGCCGTGGCCTCGGTCGCGCCGGGTTTCAGCGTCACGTTCATGATCCACTTGAGCTGGGGGTGCAGGTGCAGCCGGGTGGCGATGGCGTCGTAATGGGCCGCCTTCTCGGCCAGGGTCTCGGGGGTGCCGCGGGTCTCGCCGTCGCACGTACCGAAGGTCGGGCTCCCGTAGAGCCAGCGCAGGACGCAGGCGTTGACGGCCGGATCGCACAGGCGCCCCTGGTCGGCCAGGCAGCTCGACTCGATCCAGGCGCCGGCGGTGCAGGTGGCCAGCGTCACGCCGTCGTCGCGGCAGAGGGTCGCGCCGTCGGTGCAGCCCGAGTCGACGGCCGTATCCGCGATCGCGTCGGCCGCGTCGGGGACATCGGCCGCGTCGATCGCGACGTCGGCGGGCACGTCGTTCGCGTCATGATCCGCGTCATCGCCCCCAGCGCCACAGGCCACGCACCCCAGCACCAACGCCAGGCTCATCGCGATCCGCACCGTGTGCATCCCGTCCCCCGCGTCAGGAGTCGCGTCGCAGCTTGCCCCAAAAGAAGGGGCGTGTCATCCCCTACAGCCCTCTCAGCCACTCCGGCTTCAGGCGCCGATCGTCCTTCGCCGCCAGGATGTCGTCGACCAGGGCCAGCAGGCGCGGGCGGTCGGCGGGCAGGTCGCCCTTCAGCGGCAGGTAGTTCGACGCATGGTTGGCCGAGAAGCGCGCCCGCGTGACGTCGGCACCCGCCAGGATGGTCCGCAGTTCGGCCAGCATGCCGAAGCGGTCGGGCAGCTCGAGCTCGCCGCGCTCCTGTTGGCGGAACATGGGGGTGCCGGGCACCAGCATGAGGGTCAACAGGCCGATGTAGTCGGGGTCCAGCAGCGAGAGCGCCCGGGCCGTGTCGCGCGCGTGTTCGGCCGATCGCGCCGTGCCGCCCAGGCCGAGCAGCGCCATCACCGAGTAGCCCACGCCGCTCTGCTCCATGACGCGGCCCACCTCGGCCATCTCGTCGAAGCTGACGGGCTTCCGGATGGCCTCGAGCACGACGGGGTTGCCGCTCTCGATGCCGTGGTAGACGAGCGCGAGGCCCCGCTCGCGGAGCCGCGCCAGGCCCGGGGCGCCCTTCCGGAGGATCGAGCGCGCGTCGCCGTAGGTGCTGACGCGCTGCACCCAGGGCAGGCGCTTGCGGACGCGCTCCAGCACGGCCTCGAGCAGATCCTGCGGAGCGGCCAGCGCGTCGCCGTCGAGCAGGAACACACGCTCGAAGCGCGGCCCCCAGCCGGCGGCTTCGTCGATGTCGGCGAAGATCTCGGCCGGCTCGAGCACGCGAAACTTCTTGGTGCTGTACATCGCGCAGAAGGTGCAGCGATTGTTCGAGCACCCGACGGTGGTGGGCAGCAGCAGGCTCGCCGCCTCGCTGGGCGGACGGAACACGGGCTCGACCAGGTGCATGGGACCTCCCGGGGCGTCGCGGCCGTAGTGTAGCCGACCCGCCGTCGCGGGGCCATCCGTCGAGCGAGCGATTCCACTGGGCGCGTTTCGAGCGTAGGATGCGCTGAGCACGACCGAACCTGAGGACTCCCATGAAGCACGCGCTCTCGATCACGGCCCTGCTGGTGATGCTGGTGGCGCTCGGCGCCTGCGGTTCGAGCGACGGCGGCACCGACGACCTGGGCGGCGCCGACGTGGCGAACCCCGACGTGCCCGGCGTCGACATCGCGCTCGACCCGGGGCAGGCCGACCCGGGCTCCGACGTGGCGACCGAGGCCGACAGCGCGGTCGACGCTCCCGCCGACCTGCCGTCCGACGCCCCCGCCGACGTCCCGACCGACGTCCCGGCCGACGCTCCGGCCGACGTCGAGGTGGAGCCCGACGTGGTCCTGCCCTACCCCCAGGACTTCATCGAGCAACGCTGCGCGGCCTACTGCAAGCTGGCCGCGGCCTGCGCCACGGCCGATCCCGAGGGCTGCGAGGCCGACTGCTTCGACGCCATCGTCGCCGACCCGGGCTACGCCACGCAGGTGTCGTGCTGGACCGCGGGGTCGAACTGTGCCCTGCACGACGCGTGCTTCGACGCCCCCATCCCCGCCAACGCCACGTGCGACGCGATGTGCACCAAGGCCGGCGAGTGCGGCTTCTATCCCAGCGAGATGCTCGGAGCCGACGAGGTGCAGTGCGGCGTACAGTGCGACGGCTTCGCTTTCCTGGTGGTCGGCACGCCCCAGGAGACCATGTTCACCTGCATCGTCGACAAGATCGATCAGTGCGACCAGATGGGCGTCGCCGAGTGCCTGCCCGACGACGGGAACGGCACGTGCACCGAGATGTGCGCCGCGGTGGAGACCTGCGACAACTTCCCCGCCCTGTTCGCCGATCAGGCCGCTTGCGAGGACACCTGCGCCGGCTGGGAGAGCGGCAGCGCGCTGGCGGCCATGGCGTGCGCCTCCATGGGCACCGATGAGGCCGAGCCCCCGAGCGTCGAGAGCTGCGCGGCCCAGGCGGCGTGCTTCCCGCCCCCCACCGACCCGGTTCCCGGCACCGAACCCTTCTGCTCGGCGCTGCTCGACCTGTGCACCGGGCAGCCCGACTTCAAGATCCCCAACGACCTGACCATCTGCGGCTGGCTCGTGACCGGGGTGACGCTACGCCTGCCGGGCGTCGACTTGGCCGACGCCGCCACCTGCGTCGAAGCCAAGACCGACTGCGCCGACCCGAACGCCGTCATGACCTGCCTGGTGCCCTTCTACCCGCCCTGCACCGGGGTGTGCGAGGCCGTCGACGCCTGCCTGCCCGACCCCAAGCCCGCCGACTGGCCGGGCGTCGCGGGCTGCAAGGAATGGTGCAGCATGGGCCACGCCCAGAACCCGGCCGCGATCGAGCAGGAGGTGCAGTGCGTGAGCCTGTCGGGCGATTGCGCGACCACGTTGGAGTGCCTGCCGCATCAGTAGGGGCGCTGCTTGCTGCGCCCGTCCAGGTCATGCGAAAGGCAGAGCCCATCATCGTCCGGGGGCGCAGCAAGCGGCGCCCCTACAGTCAGCAGAACGTCTTCACCGCCTCGACCGCCTTGTGCCAGCGATCCATCACGCCCTTGCGCTTCGCCGCGTCGATCTCGCTCGTGAAGACCCGATCCTGCTTCCAGGTGCTGCGGATCTCGTCCTCGCCCTTCCACACGCCCACCGCCAGGCCGGCCAGCAGCGCGGCGCCGAGGCCCGTGGTCTCGACCAGCTGCGGGCGGATGACGGGGCGATCGATGAGATCGGCCTCGGTCTGCATCAGCAGGTCGTTGGCCGCCGCGCCTCCATCGACCTTCAACGCGGTCAGCGGCGCGCCCAGGTCTTCTTCCATGGCGTGGCACAGGTCGGCGATCTGACAGGCGATGCCGTCGAGGGTGGCGCGCGCCAGGTGCGCCCGGCCCGCGCCGCGCGTGAGGCCGAGCACCGCCCCGCGCGCCTCGGCGTTCCAGTGCGGGGCGCCCAGCCCGGTGAAGGCCGGCACCACCACCACGCCACCGGCGTCGGGCACCTGGCGGGCCAGGGGCTCGACCTCGGGCGACGTGGGGATGATCTTCAGCTCGTCGCGCAGCCACTGCACGGCCGCGCCCGCGATGAAGGCCGAGCCCTCGAGCGCGTACGACACGCGAGGCCCGAGCTTCCAGGCCACGGTGGTGAGCAGGCCGTTCTGCGACATGACGGGGCGCGAGCCGGTGTTCAGGAGCAGGAAGGCGCCGGTGCCGTAGGTGCACTTGGCCTCGCCCTGCTGGAAGCAGGCCTGGCCGAACAGCGCCGACTGCTGGTCGCCCGCGATGCCGGCCACGGGGACGCCGTCGGGCAGGAAGCCGAGTCCCTTCGTGACGCCCACGACCTCGGAGCTGCCGCAGACCTTGGGGAGCACGGCCGGCGGCACGCCCAGGTGCGCGGCCAGCTCGGGGTCCCAGGCCAGCGTGTGCAGGTTGAACAGCAGCGTACGCGACGCGTTCGACACGTCGGTGGCGTGCGTCACGCCGCCCGTGAGGCGGTTCACCAGGAACGTGTCGATGGTCCCGAAGGCCAGCTCACCGGCCTCGGCGCGGGCGCGGGCGCCCGGGACGTGATCGAGGATCCAACGCAGCTTGGTTCCCGAGAAGTAGGGGTCGAGCACGAGCCCCGTGCGCTCGCGGAACAGGGGCTCGAGCCCGCGCTGCTTCAACTCGCGGCAGAAGTCGGCCGTGCGGCGGCACTGCCAGACGATGGCGTTGTGCACGGGCTTGCCGGTGCCGCGCTCCCACACGATGGTGGTCTCGCGCTGATTGGTGATGCCGATGCCCGCCACGTCGGCGCCGGTCGCGCCTGCCGCCTGCAGCGCCCGCGGGACGGTCTCCTGGACGGTGGCCCAGATGGCCTCGGGATCGTGCTCGACCCAGCCGGGCTTCGGGTAGATCTGCGCGAACTCGCGGTACGCGCGCCCGACCACCGCGAGGGTGGGGTCGAGGACGAGCACGGTGGTCCCGGTCGTACCCTGGTCGATGGAGAGGATCAGCCGACGCATGGCACCTCCATGGAAAGACGTGGAGGTTCGCTACCACATCCCACGCGCCCGGTCAACGCGGCCGCCCGCCGGCCCCTCGACCGATCGGCGAGCCGGCTCTTTTCCGGCTGGCCAACCCGGTGGAAGCGCTGGTAGTGTCCGCACTTGCAGGACAATGGCGGGGGGTGGAGTTGGCGAACCCACAGAAGAGCGCGTGGTTGCTGTCGATCCGTGTCCGGCGCTTCGTCGTCCGCCACTGGGCGGGGCTAGCCGCGCTGGCTGCCGTCCTGGCGATCTTCGCAGCCCTGGTGGCCTTCAAGCTGTCGTGGGGCTACGACGATGGGCTGCGCGGCCCGGCCACACCGGCGGTGATGCTCGCGTCGAAGGTGGCGCACGATCTCAACTGGGAGGCCATCGGCGGGCTGTTCGGCATGGTCCTCGCTGGCCTCGCCATCCTGATCGGGATCCGGGAGCGGACGCGGCAAGAGCAGGTCGAGACCTACCAGAAGCTCGAGTTCGCGTCGATCGACCTCTTCCGGTGGGAGATCGAACACCTGGACTTGGTACGCCGCTTCCGGGACGACCCGTCCAAAGACCCACCTCGGCCGCAGCGTGACGGGACGACCTTCGATGCCTCGGGAGAAGAGTACGCTCTCACCCAGTACGGCTGCCAGGTGATGAACCTGTTCGAGGTGGCCCTGCGCCTCCACGAGGAGGGGACCATGCCGCGCGAGGTGCTGGGGTCGTGGGCGATCTGGATGTGGGACTTCATCACGACCCACTCCTTCGCGAGGTTCTGGGCCGAGAACCGCGAGAACTACGTGAACGACGTACGCCAATTGTTCGATTCCGCCGTGACGCTGGACGCGCCGAAGGACAATCCCGAACCGTTCTTCCACCTGATGGGTGGACTCTTCGACTCCGAGATCCTGGCCGATTGGTACCGCCGGTCGCGCCTCGATGACGGGGCCGTGGGGCGGCTCCGCGCACGCGGTACCGCACGCGGAGAAGCGCTCGCCGCCGCGTACCGGAAGGGTTGACGCCATGGCCGCCGAACGGACGATCGCCTGGACGCACGACGTGAGCCTGGCCCCGGCCCTGGCCCGCTTCTTCGTGTCCAACGTGGGCAGCACCTACATCTCGGCCGGCGAGGTGACCGACGGCCGCGCGCTCGACTTCGCGCACTGGGTGCCCGATCTCGAAGCCGGGATGGAGGGCGAGCTCGTCGCAGCGCTGTCCGGCACGGTGCCCGTTCGCGTGGCCACGGTCCTGCGCGGCGACGTGGTGGTCGGGGTGGCGCTCGTGCACTGGGTCGCCGACGCGCGCGTGCCCCACGCGGTGCTCGACGACGTGGTCGTGGGCGCGACGGAGCGGGGCCAGGGCACCGGCCACACCCTGGTCGAGTTCATCGAGGCCGAGGCACGCCTGGCCGGGTTGCAGACGCTCTTCCTCGAGAGCGGGCTCGGCAACACGCGGGCCCACGCCTTCTTCGAGCGCTGCGGCTTTCGCCCGTGCTCGATCCAGATGGCCAAGCGACTCTGACGCGCGGCACTTTGCCATTGACATCCATCGCCCCCTCCTCTATACGTTCCCAGCTGTTTCTTTGTCGGAGAAGCGACCATGGCCATGTGCATCCTGACGGGCAAGAAGCTCCGCAGCGCGAATATGATCTCGCACTCGAACATCAAGACGGGGCGTTTTCAGTTTCCGAACGTCCAGTCGCGCCGCATCTACGTGCCGTCGCTCGAGCGCTTCGTACGCCTGTACGTCTCGACCTCGGCCATCCGCACCATCACCAAGATCGGTATCGAGAGCTACGCCAAGAAAGTCGGGCTCGACCTTCAGAAGCTGTAGCCTCTCGGTCGCGACAAGGCTCCTCTCCCTCCTCCTCCTCGTCAACGGGCTCGGCTCGTTCCCCCTCGCTCACGCCGAGCCCCTCACGATCGTCTGGTTCCGCGGGTCGGCCGGTGCGCTCGACCCGCCGCCCTGCATGCCCGACGGGCGGGCCGACCGGCCCGGCTGGGTCGACAAGGCGCGGGCCCTGGCCGCCCTGCCGCCCGGCCCCAGCCGCGTCGTCATCGATCACGGCCCCCTGCTCGGTCCCGATCCCTACCTGAACGCGCTGCTGGCCGACCCGCTCGAGGGCCAGCCCGAGCTCGCGCGCCTGCTCCGGGCGTGGTCGCCCGACCTGGCCCTGCCCGGCCAGCTCGACTTCGTGCCCGGCGGCGACGGCGAGCGCCCGGCCCTCGACGCCATCCTGGCGCACCTGCCCTGGCGCGCCTCGGCCCTGAACCTGACGTGCCGTGACTCCTCGCGCTGCCCGCACCTGTCGTCGGAGCCCTTCGTGTGGACCGGCCCGGCCGGGCGCGTGGCCTTCCTGCCCGTGGTGCTCGAGGAGGTGGCCGGGCGCGTGCTGTCCGAGGCCACGGCCGGCGTGAGCTTCGCGCCGGTCGACGCCTCGCTGGTGCGACGCGCCACTGCTCGGCTGAAGGCCCAGGGGGTCGATCGGTTCGTGCTGGTCGCGCGCGTGGGCGACGAGGCCGACCGCCTGGCGCGCGTGTCCGACATCCTCGAACAGGTGCCCGAGATCGGCCTGGCGCTGGTCGACAGCGGCGGCCGGGCCACGCTCACCAGCCGCGACGAGCGCGGGCGCACGCGCGTCGTGAACCTCGAGGGGGCCCGCAGCGGAGGGCTGGTGCTGCGCCTGGGTCTGCTCGACGGCCTCGAGGTGCTCGAGGTGGTCCCCCTGAAGGTGATCCCCGACGCGCCGGCGCGCGGCGGGTTGCCGGTGCGCTTCTGCCAGCGCTTCGAGGTGCCGCTCACGCCCACGGTGCCCGAGCCCTCGTTCTGGGAGCCCGAGCGCTTCATCGCCTGGCTGCTCGAGGTGGTGCGCCACGAGACGCACGCCGAGGTCGCGGTGCTGCACCGCCGGGCCGTGCGCGCGGGCTTCCTGAAGCACTTCGACGGGGCGGGGCTCACGCGCGGGCTGTTCCACGGGGCCCTGCCCTACGCCGACAACGTCGTGGTCGTGCGCGTCGACGGCAAGACGCTCGGAGGGTTGCTCGACCGCCTGCTGCCGCTGGTCCCGGAGCGCCTGGGCGTGCGCCTGACCGGCGTCCAGCGCCGCGACGGCAAGCTGTTCGTCAACGGCCGCAAGCTCGAGGACGCGCGCCCCTACCGCGTGGCGCTGTCCGACTACCTGCTCGAGGGCGGCGACGGCCTGGTGCCCACGACGTTCGGCGCGGCCGCCACCTCGCGGCGGCGCTTCGGCCCGCTGCGCGACGTGGTCATCGCCTTCCTCGAGTCCGGCCGCGACCGCGAGCTGGGCGACGGGCGCATCCGCCCCGAGACCTTCCCCGACCCGGCCTACCGCCCGCTGTGGACGCTCGGCGCCACGGCCGGCCTGTACGGGCAGCACGTGGCCACCTGGAACAGCGCCGGCTACGACGAGTCGCAGCTGACCCGCAGCGACCTCGTGCAGGTGTCGGGCAACGTCGAGCTGCAGGCGCACGTGACCACCATCACGCACGCCCTGCGGAACCTGGCCTCGGTGCGCTACGGCAAGTCGGGCGGCGGCTGGCACAGCCTGTCCGAGATCGAAGACCTGGCCGTGCTCGAAGACACCTACGAGGGCCTGTGGTTCCCGCGCCTGTTCAGCGACGCGCCGTCGTGGGCCGTGCCCAGCCCCTACGTGCGCTCGCGGCTCGAGGGCGAGATGGACGTGGCCGCCAGCGCCCCCTACCGCCACCTGCAGTGGACGGGCTCGGGCGGTCTCACCTGGCAGATCACGGCGCCGCTGTCCGTGTACATCGGCTACGCCGCCAGCCGCGAGCTGCTGGACCCCGAGGGACGGTTCGCGCACGGTATCAGCTTCGGCTACGCCCTCACGCCCTGGGAGCTCCGCCGCGAGGGCGCCCACCGCGTGGCGCTCACCTCGCGCTTCGACGGCACCTGGGCCGGCTTCGGCGCCGAGCCCTTCTTCCGCGGGATCGGCACCACGTCGCTCGACGTGACCCTGCTCGGCCCGCTCTCGCTCAGCGTGCGCTACGATCTGTTCCTGTACCAGACGGGCGACGCGGCCGTTGGCTACAACCACGGCGCGTCGGTGGGCCTGAAGGTCGAGGCGCTCGACGTGATCCAGCAGCTATAGATCGGCGTGCGGCTCGTGCAGCTTGACGGGCTCGGTCGGTCGGTTGCGCCCCATGCGCAGGTTCAGCATCTCGACCACCACCGAGAAGGCCATCGCGAAGTAGATGTAGCCCTTGGGGATGTGCATGTCGAGGCCGTCGCCGATCAACGCGACGCCGATCAGTAGGAGGAAGCTGAGCGCCAGCATCTTGATGGTCGGGTGCTTCTCGACGAAGGCGCTGATCTTGCCCGAGAAGAGCATCATGAACCCGACCGCGATGACCACCGCCGCCACCATGACGGCCAACTGGCGGGCCATGCCGAGCGCGGTGATGATCGAGTCGAGCGAGAACACGATGTCGAGCAGCAGGATCTGCACGATCACGGCGCCGAAGGTCACGCCCGCGCGCGCCGCGGCGTGATGCTCGCTGCCCTCCAGCTTCTCGTGGATCTCCATGGTGCTCTTCCACAAGAGGAACACGCCGCCGACCAGCAGGATGAGATCCCGGCCCGAGATCTCGTTGCCCAGCACCTCGAAAAGCGGCGCGGTGAGCCCCATCAGCCACGTCAGCGAAAACAGCAACGCGACGCGCGTGATCATCGCGAGCGCGAGCCCCAAGAGCCGGGCCTTCTCGCGCTGCTCGACCGGCAGCTTGCCGGCCTGGATCGAGATGAAGACGATGTTGTCGATGCCCAGGACAATCTCGAGCGCCGTCAGGGTCAAGAGCGCCATCCAAACCTGCGGGTCGGTCAGCCAGTCCATCGGGGAGAGCTCCGTGGTGGGGGCGATCGGGGTCTGGGATCAGGTCGGTGGGGCCGGCTCGTCGACGAGGACGATGGCCTGGATGGGACACACGTCGTGGCAGGCGCCGCAGCGGGTGCAGCGATCCTGCAGGATGACGTGCTTCTTCCGCCCCTTCTCGATGGCCTCGAGCGCGCACTCGATCAGGCAGTAGCCGCAGCGGTCGCACTCGTCGGTGATGACGTACATGCTATCCTCCCGCCATGGGCGGCAGCACGACGACGCGGTCGCCGTCGTGCAGCGGCGTGCCCTTGCCCTTCAGGAAGGCCACGCTGGTCCCGTTCACGATGACCTTGCACACGCCGATGCGCTGGTCGAAGGGCTGCCCGAACTGCTTCGACAGCAGCTTCAGCAGCTGCCTCACGGTGGCCGCCTCCACCTGCGTCTCGCGCGTATCGAGCACCTTCGCCAGGTGCGACGCGAACTCCACCTTGACCATGGGTCGCCCCCCTCAGCCGTTCGCGACGGGACGTTGGAAGCTCTCGATGGCGGCGAACTTGTCCGGGCAGACCGCCAGGCACCGCCCGCAGGCCACGCAGGCTTCCGGGTCGATGCGTGCCAGGGTCTTCTTCTGCCACGAGATGCACTGCACGGGGCAGTTCTTGGCGCAGATGCCGCACATCTTGCACTTGTCCTCGAGCACCCGGTACTCGAGGTTCGGGCGCTGCTCGGCGACGGGCGCCTCGGGCGTGAGCACGGCGCGGTAGTGAGGCGGGCAGACCGCGTGGCACTTGCCGCAGCGGATGCAGGCGGCCTCGTCGATGCGCGCCGTCGCGCCCTGCTCCCAGGCGATGACCTTGACCGGGCACGCCTGGGCGCACAGCCCGCACTTCCGGCAGCGCTCCGGATCGATGACGAAGCGGCGCGTGCGCACCCAGGCGGCGCGCGTCACCCGTTCGACGCGCAGGAACGCGTCGGCCAACTCGGCCCGCACCTCGGGCTCGGCCACCTCGTCGTACGCGCGCCGGGCCTCGGCCAGCAGGGGCCGCAGGGTGCTGTCCTCCTCGGCGAACAGGTTGAGGCGACGGCTCTTGAACGCCAGCGGGTCGACGTCGAGGGTGGTGACCACGTCTTCGGTGAAGTCGAGGTCGAGCTTGGCGATCAGCTCGCGCGTCGGCACGCCGTTGGGGCTCCAGTTGCGCACCTTGTAGTAGACCGGCAGCATCTCGGTGAGGGGCACCTTGGTGTTCGGCCGGTCGGGCTGCTGGGGCTCGTCGGTCATGCGCGGCGGCAGGTTGTCGTCGGCGGCGGTCAGCCCCTCGCGCAGGTTGAACAGGCGCTCGAGCGTGTAGCCGCGCTCGCCGATGGCGGTGAAGAGCCCCAGGCTCATGGGGATGCCCGTGAGCGTCTCGAGCGCCTTGGAGTGCGGTACCAGCGGCAGGTGGAAGGGCAGCATGCCGGAGGTCATCTTGCCCTGGCCGCCGAGCGCGAAGCGGGCGCCCTGCAGGATCTTGTTGCCGATGCGCGCGCTCATGGACGTAGGGCTGGCCAGGAAGCCCGGCAGGTCGGGGATGACGGCGTACGACGGGAAGATGCAGCCGCCGCAGGCCGACAGCGCCTCGAACAGGTTCTGCTGGAACACGACCCACATGGGCTTGGCCGTGGGGGTCAGCGGGTCCATGTTGAGGGGGCCGAGCGCCTCGAAGAAGACCAGGTACCCGCCGTTCAGGTGGCAGCCGCCGCGGTTCGATACGGCGTAGCCGAGGCCGTGCCCCACGGCGCCGCGCGGCTCGTAGGCGGCGTACTCCATGCCCTTCGAGTGCATGGCGAGGTCGGGCTCGCCGCACGCCTTGGCCAGGCGCATGGCCCCCTCGGCCAGGGCGTCGCCGATGTCGGTGCGGCGCCAGGCGATGTCGTCGATCAACGTCTCGATGCCGTCGAAGTGCCCGAACGACACCGGCAGGTCCGGCAGCAGGCCGCGCTCCTTCAGCTCCATGGCCGTGGCCAGGGTCGAGCCCAGCGAGATGGTGTCGACGCCGACGCGGTCGCACTGGTGGTTCCAGTTGATGATGCTGCGCAGGCTGGAGTTCTCGATGTTCGAGCCGAACATGCCCACGGTCTCGAACTCGGGGCCCTTGATCTCCTTGCCGCCCTTCTCGACCACGCGCCCGCAGCGGATGGGGCACGAGGAGCAGCCGTCGTTGCCGACCAGGTGCTTCTCGGCCAGCTCTTCGCCGCTGATCTGGGGGGCGAGCTCCCAGTGGCCCTTCTGGAAGTTTCGGGTGGGCAGCGTGTTGGTGGCGTTGGTGCCCGACACCATGGCCGCCGTTCCGTATAGCGGCAGCTGCTTGCCGGTGATGGAGTGGTGCTGCAGCGTGGACACCCACTTCTTCACGACCTTGCGGAAGGCCTCGGGGTTGTCGGGGGTGATGCGGCGCGACCCCTCGGCCGTGATGACCTTCAGGTTCTTCGACCCCAGGACGGCGCCCACGCCGCCGCGGCCCAGCGCGCGCTCGCCCGACAGGATGCACGCGTAGCGCACCAGGTTCTCGCCGGCCGGCCCGATGACCAGGTGGCCGACCTTGACGGGCAACCGGGCCTGCACGTCGTCGATGGCCAGCCCCCACAGGTGGCGCGCGTCGCGGAGGTGCACGCCGTCCTCGTCGATGGCCAGCCAGGTGGGCCGGGCCGCCCGCCCGCGAAGCACCACCGCGTCGAAGCCGGCGCGCTTCAGGTAGATGCCGAAGTCGCCGCCGCAGTTCGACGAGACGATGCCCCCGGTGAGCACGTTCTTGGTCGACAGGTTGAAACGGCTGCCGGCCGGTACGCCGCTGCCGGTGAACGGGCCGGGCGTGAGCACGATCACGTTCTCGGGCGAGAGCGGGTCGACGCCCGGTCGCAGGGCGTCCCAGAGCAGACGCGCCGCCAGGGTCTTGCCACCGACGAAGCGCTCGAGCACCGCGTCGTCGAGCTCGGAGATGGCCCACGAGCCCGCGGTCAGGTCCACGTCGAGCAGGCGTCCCGAGTACGCCGAGAAGCGGGTGGCCATGGGCGTCTCTCCGAAACGGTTGGATCGACTCTACGGGACGCGTCCGCCAGCGTCAATCGGGGCTTGATTCCCGGTCCGGCGTGCTTTACCTAGTCGGCATTGAGAGGTTTTCTAGACCATGCACGCAATGCCAATTCCCCACTTCGCGACCCCGGAGCCCGTGGGCGTCGAGGACCTGCCCGCGCTCTTCGAGCTGCAGAAGGCCGCCCGTTGGGAGGTCGCCCGATCGTCGGTCGACCAGCGCCGCGCCCGGCTCACCGCGCTCTACGACGCCATCCGCACCGACCGCCGCGGCCTGGCCGAGGCCATTCGGCAGGACTTCGATAAGCACCCGGACGAGACCGAACTGACCGAGATCGGGCTGGTGCTCGAGGAGATCACGCACGCCCGAGACCATCTGGCCCTGTGGATGCGTCCACAGAAGGTGGCCACGCCGCTGCCGCTGGCCGGCGGCTCCAGCACCATCCAGTACGAGGCCAAGGGCCAGGCGCTGCTGCTCTCGCCCTGGAACTACCCCTTCCAGCTGGCCCTGGTGCCGCTGGTGGCGGCCGTGGCGGCGGGCAACACGGTGATCCTGCGCCCCTCGGACAAGGTGCCGCGCACGGCCCGGCGCATCCGCGACTTGGTGAGCGCGGTGTTCCCGCGGCGCGAGGTGGCGGTGGTACTGGGCGGGCACGACGTGGCGGAGGCGCTGCTGGCGATGCCCTTCGACCACGTGTTCTTCACCGGCAGCTCGTCCGTCGGACGCAAGGTAATGGCCGCAGCGGCGCGGCACCTGGCGTCGGTCACGCTCGAACTGGGCGGCAAGTCGCCCGTGGTCGTCGACCAGAGCGCCGACCTGCCCGCGACGGGCGAGCGCCTGGCGTGGGCCAAGTTCGTAAACGCGGGCCAGACCTGCGTGGCTCCCGACTACGTGCTGGTCCACGAGCACGTGGCCGAGTCACTGGCGGCCGAGATCAAGGCGGCGGTGCAGCGCTTCTACGGGTCCACGTCCGAGGCCCAACTGGCGTCCAGCTCGTACGCCAGCCTGGTCGACGCACGCTCGTTGGAGCGGCTCAGCGCCGGTATCGACGAGGCGGTGGAGGCCGGGGCGCGCCTGGTCACGGGAGGGCTGGCCGATCTCGAGCGCCGACGCCTGGCGCCCACGGTGCTGCTGGACGTGCCCGAGGACGCGGCGCTCCTGCGCGACGAGATCTTCGGGCCGGTGCTGCCCATCGTGCGGTTCCGGCGGCTCGACGAGGCCATCGACGCGATCCGCGCGCGCCCCAAGCCGTTGGCGCTGTACGTCTTCGCGCGCGACGAGGCGGCCATCCAGAAGGTGCTGACCTCCACGTCGGCGGGCGGGACCAGCATCAACAACGCCATGGTGCACCCGGCCAACGCCAACCTGCCCTTCGGCGGCACGGGCGAGAGCGGCCAGGGCAAATACCACGGCTGGTTCGGCTTCGAAGCCTTCTCGAACGCGCGGGCGATCTACCGCCAGACCCTGCCCACGAGCGTGAAGGTGTTCTACCCGCCCTACGGCACCCGCACCCGGCGCGCCCTGAAGCTGCTGCGGTTGGTCACCGGGTAGGCGTCGGCAGGCCGGCATTGAGCTCGGACAGATCGAGCACGCGCGCCGCGAGCCGCGCGGCCTGCTCGCGATCGTGGGTCGCCACCAGCAGCGTGGTCCCCGCCGCCACCACGGCCTGCACCAGCGCCTCGACCAGGGGCACGGCCGCGGCGTCGAGGTGCGTGAAAGGCTCGTCGAGCAGCAGCAGCTCAGGCTCGAGCACGAACGCCCGCGCCAGCGCCACCAGGCGCTGCTCGCCGCCCGACAGGTGGGGAGCGCTGCGCGCGGCCAGGTGCGCGATTCCGAGGCGCGCCAGCCAGCGCTCGATGCGCTCGCGGCGCTCCGTGCGTGGCAGGCCGCGGAAGCGGAGACCCCAGGCCAGGTTGCTGCGAACGCTGCCCGTCAGCAGGTAGGGCGCCTGGGCGGCGTAGACCACGCGTTGGCGCAGGGTCAGCGCCCCGGGGGCGACGCCCTGGTGGAACGTCTGCCCGAAGAGCTCGACGTGCCCGCCGGCCAGGTCGACCAGCCCGGCCGCTGCCAGCAGCAACGTCGTCTTGCCCGATCCATTCGGCCCGGTGACGGCCACGCCCTCGCCCGGCCGCACGACCAGGTCGACCACGTCGAGCACGAGCCGACCCTCGCGGAGCACGCGCACCCCGTGCAGGTGCAGGGCGGGCGCGCTCATCCCGGCCTCCGCTCGGCGGCGCGCAGCACCGCCACCGCGCCGTTCACGGCCAGCGCCACGCCCAGGAGCACGACACCGAGGGCCAGCCCCAGCGCGAACTCGCCCTTGCCGGTCTCGAGCGCGATGCCGGTGGCCAGGTTGCGCGTCTCGCCCCGCAGGTTGCCGCCCAGCATCATCGACACGCCCACCTCGGAGAACACGCGCCCGAAGGCCGCCGCGCCCGCCGCGAGCAAGGCGAAGCGCCCTTCCCGGACCACCAGCCACGCGGTGGCCAGTCGCCCGGCGCCGAGCGTCCAGATCGTGGGGCGGAGGCGCGGATCGAGGTGCTCGAGCGCGCCGATGGCCAAGCCGGCGACGATGGGGAAAGCCAGCACGGCCTGGCCCACGACCATGGCCGCGCGCGTGTAGAGCAGGCCGGCGTCGCCGAGCGGCCCGCTGCGACTGAGCAGGGCGTACACGACCAGGCCCACCACCACCGTGGGCAGCGCCATCAGCGCGTTGATCAGCGCCACGACCGCGCGGCGGCCCCGAAAGCGGGAGAGCCCCACCAGGACGCCCAGCGGTAGCCCGAGCGCCAACGCCATCAGGGTCGCCGCGCCCGACACCGTGATCGACACGCGCGCGGCATCGAGCACGTCGGGATCGAGGCGCGCGAGCAGGCCCAGGGCCGTCTGGAGGGCGTCGGCGATCACGTCAGAGGGCGTCCGGTACGAACAGGGTCTGGCCGTCCTTCTGGAAAGCGCCGATGCGGGCCTGCACCTCCGGCGTGACCAGCCAGTCGAGGAACCTGACCGCGGCGGCGTGGTTCACCGCCGGCTGCTTCGCCGGGTTCACGGCCAGGCCGCTGTACCGGTTGACGAGCCGCGCGTCGCCCTCGACCAGCGGCTCGAGGGCCACCTTGGCCCGCACGGTGGTGAAGGTGGCGCGATCGGTGAGCACGTAGCCCTTGCGCTCCGACGCGATGATCAGCGTCTGGGTCTGGCCCTGCCCGGCCTCGACGTACCAGGGCGCCGCCGGCGTGATCGCCGCGGCCTTCCACAGCCGCAGCTCGGCGCGGTGCGTGCCCGACTGGTCGCCGCGGGAGACGAAGACCGCCTGCTTCGCGGCCACGGCCTGCAGCGCGGCCACCACATCCTTGCCGCCCCGCACGCCCGCCGGATCGTCGGGGCGCCCCGCCAGCACGAAGTCGTTGTGCATGAGCGCGCGCCGCAGCACGCCGAAGCCGTCGGCCACGAAGGTCTCTTCGGCCTCGGGGTCGTGTACCAGCACCGCGTCGACGTCGCCGCGCTCGGCCAGCTTCAGGGCCTGCCCCGTGCCCACGGCCAGCACCTGCACCTTCACGCCCGTCTTCGCCTCGAACACCGGCAGCAGATCGGCCAGCAGCCCGGTCTGCTCCACCGAGGAGGTGGTGGCCAGGCGCAGCGGCTTCGGAGGCGCGGTCGGTGCAGGCTCGGGGCCCTTGCACGTCGAGGAGGCCAGGGCGGCCAGCGCCAGCAGACCGAGGACGAACGCTCTCTTCATGGTCCCCCTCCTCCCGCGATCGACGTCAGAATCCAACGGTCACGTCGAGCAACAGCGCGTCGTCGTCGAGATCGGGATCGACCTCGTCCTCGAGCCAACGCTGGATCCAGTTCACGCGCACCGCCGCCAGGTCGCCGTACGCGTACGTGGCGCCGACCGTTACGGTCTGCTTGCGGGTGGCCCCGGGCGCCTCGTTGGCCACCAGGTGCACGGTGTCGTACCGGCCGCCGAGGTCGAGGTGGTGGCGCTCGCCCGTCCAGCCCGTGCCGAGGGCGCGCAAGAGCAGGTCGAGGCGCCACACGAGCCGGGCCTCGGCCCCGTAGTAGTCCAGATCGCGCCGCCCGTCGGCGTCGAAGTCGTCGTCGATCTGCCCCGCGCCGTACAAACCCTGGGCCCTCAGACCCGTTCCAGGGATTTCGACGCCGGCGTCGACGGACCACGAGAAGCGATCGAGGTCGTAGACCATACGCCCCGAGTTGAAGACGACATTGTCGTGCTCGTTCCAGCACACGTGCCCGCCCACGCGGGCGAACCCGAACAGGTCGAGCACGTCGACCCGCGCGCCGTAGAAGAACTGCGCCCCGTTGGTGAGCAGGAACTCCTTGTCGGAGCCGCCGCCCACGAACAGGTTGGCGCCCAGGCCGTTCGAGATCATGCCCAGGTAGCGCAGCGTACCGACGCCCAGGTCGACGTCGCCGGCGATCCCGAGGCCGGTGTCGCGCCGCCACGACTTGTTGCCGTAGAAGACCGACGACGGGTACGTGGTGCGGGACAACGAGAGGTCGGCGAGATCGTTCGTGATCTCGGGGCGCAGGATGAAGTCGAGCCGCCGGTCGGCCACCAGGTTCTCCCAGGCGCTCGGGATGCGGAACTGCCCCAGGCGCAGGGCCAGCCACGGAGCGAAGCGCCACTCGCCGTAGGCATCGAGCAGCGCCGGGCCACGCTCGAGCCGCATCTCGAGCACGAGCCCCAGGCGCTTTTCGAAGAGGTCGGCCGCCAGCCGGGCGCGCGCCTGATCGAGTGCAAAGCCCGTCGTGGTCCCCGTCGCGTCGTCGAGCGACGGTTTCTGAGTCAGGCCGCTCACCTCCTCCATCTGCTCGTAGACCGACGCGCGGACCCGGGCGAAGGCCGACAGGTCGACGCCCGAGGCGATCTCGACGGACCGTGCCGGCCACGCCGCCAGCAACGCCGCGACCAGGGCCAGGATCCGCGCCACGCGGGAGGGCATCGGGAGGTCCTCGCTACGGGATCGTCACGCCGTGCCCGTAGACCAGCACGACCTTGTCGTCGACGAAGGCCCAGCCGCCGTTCTGCGCGTCGAAGTCTTCGACGCCGGCGGGCAAGGGGTTCACGCGCACCGCCACCACGCCACGCGCCATGGCCCCGGCGTTGTGGTCGGCCGCCTCGTCGAAGTCGTAGCCGTCGTTGCAGGTGGTGGGCGAGTACTTCGAGCCGCGATCGGGCTTGCCAGGCGTGGCCTGCGGGACGATCAGACGGTAAGGACCCTCGCCGTCGATCTTGCCCGAGACGGGGTCCAGCGTCGACATGTCCATGGCCGCGCCGTCGCGTTCCCACGCCAGCAGCGTCCAGGGCTCCCCGGGGATCGCGGCGCCGCCCGAGACACCCGCGGGCAGCACGTCGGGATAGGTCACGAAGCCGCACTCGACGCCCAGGGTCGCGGTGTCGAGCCCGCCGTAGAACACGCCGGCCGGGAAGGCCGCGTTGATGGCGCTCACGTCGACGTCGGTCATGAAGCCGTCGGGGGCGATGAAGGTAAGGCCCGTAATCTCGGCGTCGCTGGGGTCGACGCCCACGGCCGTGAGCAGGTCGAGCAGCTTCACGCCCTTGTACGAGGCGTAGAAGTCGTACTGCTGCTTGGTCGAGTTCGCGAGCATGAACTGCTCGTGCGACGCCAGCGCGGTGAGCTCGTCCCAGGTGATCTTGCGCACCGGCACGGTGGCCTGGCCGGGCTTCGAGGCGGGGTCGCCGGGGTACTTCAAGTCGGCGATCTCGTCCTGGTTCGCCGCACCGTCGCCGTCGCTGTCGTCGGCCGCGATGGCCTTCAGCGCGTCCTTGGTCCGCCCCGCGTCGAGGTAGGCCTTGCCGTAGGGGTTCAGCGTGTCGGCGTAGGTGAGCGGGACGTTGCCGGTGAGGCCTTCGTCGGGGTGGATCACCAGGTGGCACGTGTCGCAGGCGTTCTTGAACACGGTCTTGCTGCCGGACGTGAGCTCGCCGCCGCGGTGGCACGTCTGGCAGTCGTCCAGGCGCGTGGCCCAGGCGGCGTCGTACACGTTGATGAAGTACGTCATGTCGGTGTCGTTCTCGTGACCCTTGTAGGCCCGCGACGAGTCGTGCTGCACGGGCGGCACGTCGGGGGCGAGGTCGGCTCCGGGCACGTCGGTCCCCGGCACGTCGGTCCCCGGCACGTCGGTGCCGACCACGTCCTGCGAACCGGTGTCGCCGGTCTGGTCGTCACTCCCCCCGCACGCGAGCAGTCCACCGAGCGCCAGCGCAGCCAACACGACGAAACGGATCATCTCACTCCCCCTTGTGCTCAGAGCCCGTGAATCTTCACGGGCGTTGACGCGAGCGGCTATCGGACGCTCGCACGGCGTGGGCTCCGGGCGCCCACGCCAACAACAACAACCGGAGAGCTTGTGGATCTTTCACAAGCTCTCCGTGGTACGGGGCTCGCCGAACAGATCGACGAACGGCGCGGTCTCGGCCTCGAGCAGGCGCTTGAAGCGCGCGATCAGCGCGTGGTAGCGGGCCAGGGCGTCCTCGCCCTCGGGCGTCAGGCGCGTGCCGCCCCCGCGCTTGCCGCCGGCGGACCGCTCGATAAGCGGCCTCGCCGAACGCCGGTTCATGTCCTCGATGAGCTCCCAGGCGTGGCGATAGCCCATGCCCATGGACTTGGCCGCCGCCGAGATGGAGCCGTGGGCGCGGATGCGCTCGAGCAGCTCGACGCGCCCGCCGGACAGCAGCGTCTCGCCGTCGCGCTCGATCCACAGGCGACCGACCAGGCGGATACCGGGATTGGCCGCTAACGCCTCGCCGTGGTCCCCCTCGCCCTTCCCCTGGCGCTTCCCCCCGTGCACTCCCCGCCCCCGCGTTGTTCCCGGACGGGAATAGCGCATCTGACGCAAGGCGTCAAGGGGTTCGACGCGTGGGAAGAGCGCCCTACCCGAGCCGGATCTTCATGACCAGGATCCAGGCCGAGAGCAGGAACGTGATGGAGTTCGAGGCGATCAGCGGCAGGTCGCTTTGCAGGATGCCGTAGATCAGCCACAGGAGGATGCCCGAGGCATAGATGGCGTACATGCCGAGGGACAGGTCGCCCGTGTGACGCGTCTTCACGGTCTTCACGACCTGGGGGACGAGCGAAAACGTGGTGAGCGCGGCGGCGATCAGGCCGAGCGCGGTGACGGAGGTCATGGGGGCTCCTGGCAAGGCCAACCGCGGGCGACCATAGCCAAGCGTCGAGGGCATCGCAAGCGGGACGAGAGGACGGCGCGGCGACGTCGGAACGGGCGCAGCAAGCACCGCCCCTACGCTGCGATTCGCCGTCACGGGTTCGGTCCTTGCGCCAACCCCCGGACTCCGCTAGGCTTCCTTCGTCAGTTCGCACTCCGGGGGGAGATCATGCGCACGCTTCGGTCCTTGCTCGTGTCCATGCAACGGGTGCTCGAGCGCGCCCGGCATCACGTGGCGCTCGGCGCCCTCACGGTCGCGCTGGGCCTGCTCGGCGGCGCGGTCACCGGCTGCGAGACCGACGACCAGGGCAAGGTCTACTACGGCCCCGCCCCGATCAACGACGTGGCCGACGCTTCTGGCGACGTTCCGACCGAGATCGGCCCCTACCCCGACGCCACCTACTACGGCCCGCCACCGGCCGACGTGCAGCCCGACCAGCCCCAGGTCTACTACGGGCCCCAGCCCGTCGACGTGGTGGACGACGGCACCCCGGTACCCGACGGCGTGCAGCCCGATCAGCCCGTCGTCTACTATGGGCCGCCCCCCACCGACGTGGTGAACGACGGCACCCCACTGCCCGACGGCGTCGAGCCCGATCAGCCCGTCGTCTACTACGGGCCGCCCCCCACCGACGTGGTGCAGGACGCCGTGCCCGACAAGATCGAGCCCGAGGTCGCTCCGCTCTACGGCATCCAGCCCGTCGACGTGGTGCAGGACGTCGAGCCCCCCGACGTGCAGAAGGACTGCCCGCCCATGGCCTTCTACGGACCGCCGCCCTGCTCGTCCGACGCCGAGTGCCAGGCCGACTACGGCGCCAACTGGTACTGCGACACGACCAACAGCTACCCCGACGGCTGCGGCGGCACCTTGACCTATCCGCAATGCAAACCGAAGGGTTAGTAGCCCGTCGAGCTTCTCCCAACGACGCTCGGAGTCTACCGTGGCGCGTCTCTCTGCCCTCCGCAATCGCCTGCAGCACGCCCTGCTCTGGCGCCGGCATCGGCTGATCCGCGCGAAGCAGCGTCACGAGCACCCGTTGCGCTACCTGTTCCTCGAGGTCACGCGCCAGTGCAACCTGGCCTGCGCCTACTGCGGCTCCAGCTGCACGGGCAGGCCGGCCGAGGGCGGCGAGCTCACGGTCCCCGAGTGGATCGAGGCCATCACCGCGATCGCCGCCGACTTCGCGGCCGGCCGGATCATGGTGGCGGTCACGGGCGGTGAGCCCCTCTTGAAGCCCGGTATCTTCGACCTGTTCGACGCGCTCCGGCGCCTGGGCTACCGCTACGGCATGGTCTCGAACGGCCAGCTGCTCGACGCCGAGGCGGCGCAGAAGCTGGTGCGCTCGGGCATCGGCAGCATCTCGATGAGCATGGACGGCCCGCCCGAGGTGAACGACGCCCTGCGCGGGCGCGGCTCGTCCGACAAGGTGGCCGCCGCCATCCGGCACCTGCACGACGCGGGCTACAAGGGCAAGCTCGAGATCATCTCGACGCTCACCCAGCCCTCGGTGGCCACCCTCGAGACCATGCGCCGCTGGATCGCGGCCCAGCGCGTGCCCCTGTGGCGCGTGGCACCCGTTATGCCCATCGGCCGCGCCGCCGACCGCGACGACCTGGTCCCCGACAACGGCGACCTGCGCGCCATCCTCGAGTTCCTGCTGGCCGCGCGGCGCGACGGCTTCGTGCCCCGCCCCGAGTTCGGCGAAGAAGGGTACCTCGGGCGCCGCTACGAGGGCCACGTGCGCCCCTACCTGTGCCAGTGCAACGCCGGCATCAGCGTGGCCGGCATCCGCTACGACGGCCGCATCGCCGCCTGCCCCGAGCTCAGTGACGCCTTCGACCAGGGCCACGTCAAGAAGGACCGCTTCAAGGACGTGTGGGAGACCGGCTACCAGGTGATGCGCGATCGCTCGTGGGCCAAGAAAAGCGGCCCCTGCGCCGACTGCGAGCACTGGGACGACTGCCAGGGCGGCGCGCTGCACCTGTACGACAAGCCCGGCGAGCCCTTCCTGCGCTGCTTCTGGAAGATGCTGGCCGACGAGACGGTGGCCCCGCTGGCCGAGACGCCCAAGCCCCAGGCCTGGTACGCGGGTCCGGGGGCCTGAGCCCGTCGTTCGCGTCCGACCATCTACGAACGGTCCACTTCCGTCATTCCGGCGAACGCCGGAATCCAGGCCAGGTCAAGAAGCTGGCCACCGCCTAATGAGCCTGGACCCCGGCTTTCGCCGGGGTGACGGTCGCTTCTGAACCAGCAGCGCCAGGAGCAGATTCTGCCGTTGAAGCAGGGCCTTGACGACACCGATCGATGTCCTTACCTTGAAGTAAGGAAATTTGGTTCGAGGCAAGGAATGGCCCTCGCCACCCTGACCACCAAGGGCCAGCTGACCCTCCCCAAGCCCATCCGCGACCGGCTCGGGGTCGGCCCCGGCGATCGCGTGGTCTTTCGTGAGACCCTCGACGGCGTCATCGTGCTCGAGCCCGACACCGTCGACCTGCGCAGCCTCTGCGGCGCGCTCAAGTCCCGCAAGACCGGCGTCACGCTCGACGACATGGAGCGCGCCATCCGCGAGGGAGGGTCGCGCCTGTGAGAGCGTTGGACACGAACGTGCTCGTGCGTTACCTGGTCGAGGACGATCGACCGCAATCCGAACGCGCCGCCACGATCATCGATCGCGCCCTGGAGCACGACGAGCCGCTCTTCGTGCCGCAGATCGTGCTCTGCGAGGTGGTCTGGGTGCTCGGCCGCGCCTACGACTTCCGGCGCGCCGAGATCGCCGAGTTGCTGCGCCGCCTGGTGCACGCCAAGCAGCTCGTCCTCGACGACGGCGAGGACGTGCACCGCGCGCTCGACGCCTACGCCAGGGGCAAGGCCGACTTCGCCGACTACCTCATCCGCGAGCGGTCACGACGCGCCGGGTGCGAGGACGTGATCACGTTCGACCGCACGTTGCTCGACGAGGGTGAGTTCGCGCAGGAGGCTTGATCTCCAAGTGTGCATTCTGTACATTTCGTACCGGAGGTGCACATGAGCGACGTCACCACCGTCGACGCCCGTCGGGACTTCTCGGACCTGCTGAACCGCGTGGCCTACGGGCACGAGCGCATGGTGCTCACCCGCCGGGGCAAGCGCCTGGTGGCGGTCGTGCCGGTCGAGGACCTCGAGCTGCTCGAGAGCCTCGAAGACCGGATCGATCTCGAAGCCGCGCGCGAGGCCCTGGCCGAAGCCGACCGCGAGGGCACCACGTCGTGGGAAGGCTTGAAGACCGAGCTGGGCCTTTGAGCGATGGGATATCGACTCGAGCTGTCACCGGCCGCCGCGCGCGACTTCCGGGCCCTGCCTCGTGACGTGCAGACCCGGCTGAGGCCTCGCATCGACGCCCTGGCCCACGATCCGCGGCCGACCGGTTGTCGTAAGCTCTCGGGCGAGGACGACCTCTACCGCATTCGCGTGGGCGATTACCGCGTGCTGTACGCGGTGCGCGACCAGGTCCTGATCGTGCTCGTCGTGAGAATCGGCAACCGGCGCGACGTGTACCGGGAACTCTGACGCTCCGTTTGC
>Ga0172370_10001013_pt1 | contig 43921 bp, 34 predicted proteins | sample LakKiv5m_FD_114538 | JGI IMG/M metagenome (GOLD analysis project Ga0172370, IMG submission 114538) | Freshwater microbial communities from Kabuno Bay, South-Kivu, Congo - kab_022012_11.5m | ecosystem: Environmental > Aquatic > Freshwater > Lake | place: Democratic Republic of the Congo...
AGGGAAAACCTACACCATAAGCGGGATTTACAAAGACACCATCTTAAATTATGCGGGCTGTGACTCAATTGTAAGTTTAAATCTGATTATTAAAAAATCAAGTTCAGCAAACCTGAATGTATCTGCTTGTGATAATTATTACTGGAATCTGACAGGGAAAACCTACACCACAAGCGGGCTTTACAAAGATACCATCCCTAATTACGCAGGTTGTGATTCAGTTATTACACTTAATCTTGATGTAGTACAAATTGATACTGCTATAATTATAAATACCAATGTTTTAATTGCTAAAGAAAGCGGTTTAAAATACCAGTGGCTCGATTGTGAAAACAATTATGCAACTATTCCTGCAGAGACCAATCAAAGTTTTACACCTGTTAAAAACGGTTCTTATGCTGTTGAGTTGAAGAAAAGCAATTGCAGCGATACTTCTTTTTGTTACCTAATCAACTCAATCGGAATAATTAAACAAACATTCAATTCTTTTCTGCTGTATCCCAATCCCTCCGAAGGCAGGTTTTTAATTGTGTTTCCAAATGAACCTAAAAGTGGAAAAATTTTAATATATAACCTCCAGTCCAGGCTTTTAATTGAACATCATTTTAATGCTGTAAAGGAAATAAGCATTGATATGCAAAATCAAAAAGGTGTTTATTTTATGCAAATCGTATCTGAAAATCAGGAAATATGGATTGAAAAGATTGTTATTTACTAAAAATGAGATTTAATAATTCAAAACGACAAAAAAGTTTGAATAAAAATGAAGATTATCAGACAATTTATACAATAAAGAAATGAAATTGTTAATTTGAATAAAGATTTTTAGGCCTCATTTGATTGCAAATTATTCCAATAAATTTGCAGCAGGTGTAAACAGTCAGAAAGAGGATAAAAATAAACAAAATGATTAAAATAAATCAATCTGAAAATAATACTTAGCTATGACGAAGGAAACCGCAATCAGGATTTTTGAACAAAATCAAGTTCGTTCGGTTTGGAACGAAGAAGAAGAAAAGTGGTATTTTTCAATCGTGGATGTAATCTCAATATTGACAGATCAGATTGATCATCAAGGAGCCAGAAATTATTGGAAAGTACTTAAAAACCGGCTATTGAAAGAAGGGAATGAAACGGTTACAAATTGTAACCGTTTGAAACTATTAGCTGAAGATGGTAAAATGAGAGAAACCGATGTAGCAGATACAGAGCAATTATTCAGGTTGATTCAGTCAGTTCCATCAAAGAAAGCAGAACCATTCAAACTTTGGCTTGCAAAGGTAGCAAGAGAAAGAATAGATGAAATCGAAGATCCTGAAATTGGAATTGACAGGTTGATGGATACCTACCAGAAAAAAGGATACAGTAAGGAATGGATCAATCAACGGCTGAAAAGCATTGAAGTCCGCAAAGAATTAACCGATGAATGGGATACCAGAGGAGTAAAAAAAGGACAGGAATATGCCATCCTTACTGACGAAATCACCAAGGCATGGAGTGGCTTTTCTGTTAAAAAATACAAGACCTTCAAAGGACTGAAAATGGAAAACCTGCGTGACAACATGACTAATCTTGAACTTGTATTAAATATGCTTGCTGAGGCAACAACCACAGAAATCAGTAAAGAGAAAAAACCAAAAACCTTTGAGGAAAACAAAAAAATAGCCAATCAGGGGGGTACAATTGCAGGCAATACCAGAAGAGAGATAGAAGAAAAAACAGGTAAGGAAGTAGTGACCAAATTATCTGCAAAAAAACTTCTTCATAACAAGAAAAAAACGGAATAATGAAGAGAACAAACTTAAAAATATATATACTTCAGGTCTTGATTGCTCTAAGTTAAATAAAATGGCACTATTATCATTTTTCATCCTTTCAGCCATCATGAGTATCAGCATTGTGATATTCAAAAACAGGATACTTACCAAAATCCTGACCGTAGCTTTTGCTATCATTCATCTTTCTTTTGTAGCATATTGCTGGACAAATCTGAACAAAACCGAGCTGGATTATTTTACCTATGATCGTCTGGGATTGCTGTTTTTATCTATTTTATCAGTAATAAGCATCCCCGCTATTTACCACAGTTTTATTTATCTGAAAAATGAGGACATCAGGAAATTTACCATTTACAATGCTGCTTATATTGCCCTGATTACCTTTATGTCAGGTGCTTACTTGGCCAATGGAATGGCTGTCATCTGGATTTTTGTAGAGGCAACAACTTTGGCTGTGGCAGCTCTTATTTACCACGACCGCACCGAACTTGCCCTTGAAGCCACCTGGAAATACATTTTTATCTGCTCGGTGGGTATTGCTTTAGCGTATATCGGTATCCTGTTTTTGAGTATGACTATGAATGGCACTGGAATCAACGATCTGTCTTTTAATTCAGTAGCTGTGGTGGCTGCTTCTGCTAAACCTCTTTACCTGAAAATTGCATTTATGTTCATCTTCATAGGTTTCAGTACCAAAATGGAGTTGTTTCCCATGCATACGGTGGGCATTGATGCCAATTCAGTTGCACCTTCACCGGTCGGGGCTTTAATTTCAACAGGACTAATCAATATGGGTTTTATTGCCCTTTTTCGGATTTATATTTCTTTTTCGGGCAGTCCTATTTTTCAATGGATGAACCATATTCTGATTATTGTCGGAGTATTGTCGGTTTTGGTAGCTGCCGGATACATGCTGAAGGCAAAATATGTGAAGCGTATGCTGGCTTATTCGAGCCTCGAAAACATGGGATTAGTGGCAATTGCTATCGGAATCGGTGGGATTGGTTATTATGCAGCTATTTTTCTTTTAGTTTTGCATTCCTTTACAAAATCAAGTCTGTTTTTTCAAATCGGTCAATTGTCGAGGGTAATGAATACGCTCAAATTGGATGATTGCGGAAGATATATGAAACTCCATCCTGCCGGGGCTTTGGTGCTGATTACCGGTATGTTATGCATTCTTGCCATTCCGCCATCAGGATTGTTTATTTCTGAATTTCTGATACTAAAAGCATTGGTTTTCAAAGAGCAATGGTTTGTTTTGATTGTCACTGTTTTGCTGCTTTGTTGTGTGATTTATGCCATGAGCACCCGAATCATGCATATTACTTTTTCTGATTCAAGAAATCCCGATCAATGTCATATTCCGGGGAAAGTTAATCCGGTAGAAACAGTTTCTCAATTCATCTTTCTTGGATTGGTGATTATTCTGTGTTTTTATCAGCCTCCTTTTCTGGTTGATCTGATTAATCAAAGTATTTCATTTTTACCAAAATAAGAATCAGATGAGCAAAGAATCATATATCATATTGAAAAACAATTCATTACCTGTAGATTTCAGAGAAATTCCTGTGCTTGAATACACTATGTTTTATGATTTAGTCAAATCACTTCTAATAGAAGAATTCAGGCATAGTGTGGCTTATTATGCTTTGGAATCTGATCAGAAACTGAAATTTATTTGCTGCATTGCTGACGATTATTCACATGAAATATTTGTTTTTTCTCATGAAGCAGATATAAAAGAACATTCTTTAAAATCTATAACACCTGAATGTCTTCAGATACAAAATTTTGAGCGTGAAATTTATGAGAATTTTGGGATTAATTTCGAAGGTCATCCCTGGTTAAAGCCTGTCAGGTATTCTTATCATCGTGCAGACAAATCGAAGGTGATGGACAATTATCCTTTCTTTGAGATTGAAAGTGAAGAATTGCATGAAGTGGGAGTAGGTCCCATCCATGCAGGAGTGATTGAACCCGGTCATTTCAGGTTTATTTGCAATGGAGAAAATGTGCTGCATCTGGAAATTCAGTTGGGTTATCAGCATCGAGGAATTGAAAATTTGTTTTTAGAAAAGGAAAATCCTATACAGAGATGCATTTTGTCTGAAAGCATTTCAGGAGATACAGCAATAGGACATGCTCTTGCTCATGCCCAGCTTATTGAATCATTGGCTGGAATTACAGTTTCTAATCGCCTTCAGATCGAACGTTGCATAGCGTTGGAACTGGAACGACTGGCTGTTCATATAGGCGATACGGCTGCATTATGTACAGATGTGGCTCATCAGTTAGGTCAAGTGGTGTGTGAAGCCCTTCGAACGACCATCATCAACACTACCCAGTCGTGGTGCGGCAATCGTTTTGGTAAAGGTTTGATTCGTCCGGGAGGAAGTTATTATCCACTGAATGAGACTGTTATTAAAGGTATTGAAAAGGTTTTGGAAAATACAGGAAAACGCTTCATGAAATTAACTGACCTCATTTATTCTTTACCCAGTGTTTTATCACGTTTTGATGGGATTGGGATCGTTACCAAAGAGCAAAACCAGAAAATAGGAACAGTCGGGATGGCTGCCCGAACTACAGGTATTCCAAGGGATATTCGCAGTTCACATCCGTTTCAGTATTACCAGAGCTATAAAGTTGAACCGGTTTTAACTCATTCCGGAGATGTTTTAGCCCGTGGTATGCAACGAAACATGGAAGCAAGAGACTCTATTAAAATTATCAGGGAATTGATTTCAGAATGGAAAAAACTAAGCGATGAACCTCAAAAACCTGAATATAATTATCATATTAAACCAAACGCTTTTGCCATTTCGATGGTTGAAGGATGGAGGGGAGAAATTTGTCATTCAGCAATCACTGATGAAAAGGGGGAAATCATTCATTATAAGATAAAAGACCCGTCTTTTCACAATTGGATGGCTTTAGCACTGGCAGTTCGAAATCAGGAAATTTCTGACTTTCCGATTTGTAACAAAAGTTTTAATTTGAGCTATTGTGGTAATGATTTATAAGTTATGCTGAGAGAAATAAATATCATGCGCAGTCATGGGATACAATTTGTTCCCGACTTAAAAAAAGTAGAACTGACACCGCTTTTCAGGGGAAGACCTGAAATCAGCGATGATATTACCGTTGAAGAGATTAATTATGCTTCAAAAATCTGTCCTACTGATGCCATCATTACCGATGAATTTGCCATTGACCTTGGGAAATGTGTCTTTTGTAAAGAATGTGCTTTTGCCTTGCCCGACAAGATTCGGTTTACCAATGATTATAAAATAGCCACCAACAAACGCAGCAACCTGATTATTAAAAAGGGAGATAGCGCAGTAGATTTTGATGATAATGCAGTCAGGAAAGAAATAAAAAAAGTGTTTAAGAACTCTTTAAAACTCAGGCAAGTTTCAGCAGGAGGCGACAATAGTTGTGAAATGGAGTTGAATGCTGCCGGAAATGTTAATTTCGACATGGGCAGATACGGAATTGAGTTTGTAGCCTCTCCCCGCCATGCTGACGGAATTGTGATCACCGGACCCATAACTGGAAACATGGCTGAAGCCTTACAGATTTGTTATGATGCCGTTCCATCTCCGAAAATCATTATTCTAACGGGAACTGATGCCATCAGTGGAGGTATCTTCAACGATAGTAAAGCCCTGAACCGGAGTTTTTTAGACAAATATCCTGTTGACCTGTATGTACCAGGCAATCCTGCACATCCTTTGAGTTTTATCAATGGAATATTGGAATTAATCGGGAGGTAAATAATAGAAATTACCTCTTTTTATTGAATCGGTAATTCAATATGAAAAGTAGTGCCGTTGTCCTGTTTGCTTTCAGCCCATATTTTTCCCTTATGAAGGTCAATCAGTTCTTTACAAAGAAACAGACCAAAACCATGACCTTTTTCATTGAGTGTTCCTAAAGTTGTTGATTTTTCATCAATCTCAAAAAGAGTTTTAATTTTATTGGCTGGTATTCCAATTCCCTTGTCAGAGACACTAATTATAATATTATCTTTAGCAGATCGGGCAGTGATGGTAATCTCAGAAGAATAATAACTATATTTGATTCCATTATTAATCAAATTTCTTAACACTGTTGAAAGTACTTCTTTATCAGCATTGATACACAAGTTATTTTCAATATCAGTTCGGAATCGAATATCCTTTCTGAATGCCTGTAATTTCAGTAATTCCAATACCTCGGCTACTATTGGTTCCAATAAATAAATATCTCGATGAAAGTACTTCAATGTCTTTGATCTACCCCATTCGAGTAAATTTTCGAGTAACCGATAAACATTTTCAGAACTTTTTAATATCTCATTTAAGAATACTTTTTTCTGACTTTCATCCATTTCAGGATTCATCTGAAGAAATTGAATGGCATTATTGATTCCCCCTAAAGAGTTTTTAAAATCATGTGAAATAATCGACAATAACTTACCTTGAGTATCAGAGAATTTTTCAAGTGTTTTTTGAGAAGATTTTAGCTCATTTTCAAAGCTTTTGCGTTTTGTTATCTCGTGAATTAAAATCAGGTAATTGTTTTCAAACCTACCTGACTTTTCAATCTGTTCAATTTTTAACTCAAAATACTTTACAGGATTTTCTTTTTCACATTTATATTCAGAAATTTTCAGGTTGTTTTTGATGCATTCATCAATATGCTTCATTAAATCGGATAAAACTTTTTCAATAAGGTTATAATCTTCATTTTCAACTTTTGCCAGATTAAAAATATAAGGATTTGCTGCTTTAATTTTTAAAGATTGATTTAATAAAATTACACCATCGCTAATGTTATCGAACAAACTTTTATATGCAATAGGTAATACGCTGAATAAGTTAAATTTGAAAATACCAATTAATATGAGTAATCCAGTGAGTGTAAAACTTACCGGAGTAAGATCAAATTTAAACAGATTGTTGTTTATCAATAAATATAAAATGTTAAATATCACAGGAATAAGTCCGCTTGCAGCAAAAAGAATGGTGTTCCACCCGTATTGGTTAAAATTATGCGATGCACGATAAACAAAAAGTGAAATTCCTGTAAAATAAAGTAAATAAGTATAAATAGAGTTGAATTTCACTAAAATACCATGTTGATAATTAATATACATCCCATGTTCATTATTAATAGCAATCGTTTTTTCCCAAATCAGATGGTGATAATCATTTGTAAATGCTGCAAACATGACCAAAATGGATAATCCATATAAAAAATAAAACAGGTATTTGAAATTTTTAAAATTAATGTCAGTAAACTTGAAAGAAAACAGTAGCCATGATGGACCAATCAGGCAGATACCAATATAAGAAATTTTTGACCAAAATATTTTTATTTCAGGGTTTGCTGAAAACAATTCCAGGGTACTTGCCGTACTCCAGACACCTACTGAAATCATCATAATTGAAAAACTCAATGTTTTTCTGATTCCCTGCTTTCCCAGACTATAAAAAGCCAGACAAAAAGCAATAATACTGCTCAAATATGTCAAAGGAATAAAATCGTAATAATACCAGTTCATTTTATTTATTAATCCTTTGCAAATATATTCTTTCGAAAGAGGTTTTGTAACTTTATTTTAAAATAGTGAAAAAATTTTATCAGTTAACAAGACTATACACTCTCTCGTAATAGGTAATTTACGTTGTTTGGTAATAATCAAGACATTTTTTTATCCTGTTAATAGTTTCATGTTTTCCTAACACTTCCATTAAATCAATCAGGTGAATACCACTTGGTTTTCCAACAAGACACAACCTCAGAGGATTCATTACATCTCCCATATTCAGCATGTTCAATTCAATAAATTCTTTTATAATTTTGTTCAGATTTTCTGAATTAAACAATTCAATACTATCCATAAAATCAACTAATTGACTTAATATCATGTTTGTTTTCTCTTTCCATTTTTTTCTTTTAAAATCTTCGTCATACGAAACAGGAGCACAAAAAAAGTAAATTGTCTGGTCAAATAATTCATTTGTAAAATATAACCGGTCTTTCACCAGACTAATAATTCCGGGTAGTTTTTGCTTATTGAATAAAATCTTTCTTTCGCTTAATTGCTCTCTTAAAATATTAGTTAGAATTTCATTTTCAGTTTTCTGAATATACTGATGATTATACCATTTTGCCTTTTCAGGGTCAAAATGCGAACCCGACCTTCCTACTCTTTCGAGTGAAAAATTTTGAATTAATTCTTCGAGTGAAAAAATCTCCTGCTCGGTGCCAGGGTTCCATCCTAAAAATGAAAGTAAATTAATAACTGCTTCAGGTAAATATCCTGATTCCCTGTATCCATTATATTTTTCATTTGTAACCGGATCAGTCCATTCCAATAAAAATACAGGGAAACCTCCTGCATCGCCATCTCTTTTACTGAGTTTTCCTTTTCCATTTGGTTTTAATATCAAAGGTAGGTGTGCAAACTGTGGCATAGCATCTTTATATCCTAAAAACTCATATATTAATACATGCAAAGGTGTTGATGGCAACCACTCTTCTCCCCTGATAACATGTGTAATTTTCATCAAATAGTCGTCAGTAACATTTGCCAGATGATAAGTGGGTAAACCATCCGTTTTCAAAAGTACTTTATCATCAAGTTCACACGATTGAAATACCACCTCTCCCCTGATGAGATCATAAAAGTGAATTTCCCTGTTTTCAGGAATTTTGATCCTTACAACCGAAGGTACATTTTCTCTGATAAATCTTTTCACTTCATCAGCAGGCAAAGACAGAGAATTACGTAAAGCATTTCTTGTATTTTGGTCATATTTAAATACTTTTCCTTCTTTTTCAAATTCAAGGCGTTTTGCTTCAAGTTCTTCAGGAGTGTCAAAAGCAAGGTATGCATTTCCATTTTGCAACATTTTTTGAGCAAAATCTTTGTAGATTTCCTTTCTTTCAGACTGACGGTATGGTGCAAACTGACCATTCGTACCTGGTCCTTCATCATAGCTTATTCCAAGCCATTCCAAACAATCAAAAATATACTTTTCAGCACCGGGAATATATCTTGTCTGGTCGGTGTCTTCAATACGCAAAATAAAAGTACCCTGATGATGTCGGGCAAATAAATAGTTGTATAATGCTGTTCTGACCCCACCAATATGGAGTGGCCCTGTAGGGCTAGGAGCAAATCTTACTCTGACATTCATGTTCATATTGATTATATTATAGTGCAAAATTACATCTATTTATAATGAAAGATTTGCAGGATTATTTTGTTTTGTATTTTTGGCAAATAATTTATTCCTGTTATGAATGAACTTATAAAAGAATATAAGAATGAAGATATCACGGTAATATGGTATCCAGCAAAATGCACACAGTCGCAATGTTGTTTTAAAGCCCTTGCACAGGTTTTTGATCCAAGCAAAAGACCGTGGATACAACTTGAAAATGCCACTACAAATGAAATAATCAAAACAATAGAAAATTGTCCTTCAGGTGCTTTAAGTTACTTTTTTAATAAAAAAACATTTACCACACCCAAAGAAAAAGAACAAGTTATTGTCAGACTATCACCAGAAGGTTCTGTAAAAATTGAAGGTACATTTATCTTCAGGGATGAAAAAGGAAATGAAACAATGATTGAAAATGATATTTTATCACTTTGCAGGTGTGGAATTAGCTTGAAAATGCCTTATTGTGACGGAATGCATAAAACACTTGATAAATGGAAAGCGCTTAATAAAAATAAATATTAATCCTGAAAGTATCTCTCTACAAATCCTGATTTTATTTTATAATATAATCAAATACCACAATGGGGTTAAAATTACTAAAGTATATTTCCTTTAAAGAACAGGTCGGTTTGTTTGCAAACAAATTGAAGTTCATCTGACAGTTTAGAATGAGGATAAGGATGGGTAGCACCCAAATTATGATTACTGTAAGGCATCAGGTTAAGAACAACTGATGAATTCCATTTTTTGATTTCTAATGCATTTTCGAAGGGTATATATTCATCTTCAATACCATGAACAACCATAAATGGAATATTTAATTCTGAAATCACATTTTTAAGATTAAACCTGTCAGCGTTTTTTTCATAATTCAGGTACAAGTCATAATATACTGGGAGGTCTTGCCCTGTAAGTTTGTTCGGGCGGTAATTTACTCCTTTTTCTTTCCATTGCTTCATGTCATAAAATTTTGCCCAGGTAGCAGGAAAATCATTCATGGCCGACCAGGTTACAAGCTTTTTTACCTTATGATTTTCTTTCGCTGCAATCATTGCAATGCTCCCTCCCCTGCTATGACCCATTAAATAGATTTTATCTGTCAGCATTTCTTCACAGGGTAATTGGTCAATAGTGTCAATATTCCTTATCATTTCATGTGTTTCTTCAACTTCAATTTCAATATTATTATGACCAAAAGTCTCAGAATCGGTAATTTTATCAGGTTGTTGTATAGTAGTGCCGTTATGAGAAAAATTAAATTTAATGAAAATATAGCCTGCTTTGGCAAAGTAATGTGCTATGTGGTTAAATGGTCCCCAATCTTTAAAAGATTTGTAACCATGCAAAAAAAGAATTATTTCCTTCCTTTTAAAGTTTTTATTGAAATATATATCATAAAGTATGGGCTTTTTGAATGGCGATGGGTGAATAATATTCTTAATAATACACAGGTTCATACTTTGAATTGATATTACATTACCAAAAAAAAGGGCAATATATTCCACAAATGTATTAGCTTTACAGCAAAATTGATTTAACAATTATTTAACGCAGACAGCAAAAAGATGAGCCTTAAAGAGATAAGAGCTGTTGTGGAAACTGAAGTCAGGGAATTTGATGTCTATTTTAATCAAACATTTAAAGTCCAGGCACCTTTACTAAACACTGTATTACGTTATATTGTAAAAAGAAAAGGAAAACAAATCAGGCCACTTTTTGTTTTTTTATCTGCCGGTCTGAGTGGTAAAATTACTGATAAAACATATAGAGGTGCTGCACACATTGAACTGTTGCATACTGCCACATTAATACATGATGATGTAGTGGACGACAGTTACCAACGAAGAGGTTTCTTTTCGATTAATGCACTTTGGAAAAACAAAATTTCAGTATTGGTTGGCGATTATCTTTTATCAAAAGGACTATTACTGTCAGTAGAGCATAAGGATTATGATTTATTAGAAATAACTTCGAATGCTGTCAGACAAATGAGTGAGGGCGAACTCCTTCAGATTGAAAAAGCCCGTACATTAGATATAAAAGAAGAGACCTATTTCAAGATTATTCAAATGAAAACAGCATCACTGATTGAATCGGCTTGTGCAATAGGGGCTCTTTCGGCAGGTGCCAATGATGATACTGTCAAAAAAATGAAAGATTTTGGTATTTTCACAGGCATTGCTTTTCAGATTAAAGACGATCTTTTAGATTATGGCTCAACCCTGACAGGAAAACCATCCGGCACCGACTTAAAAGAAAAAAAACTGACTATCCCTCTTATTTATTCCTTACAGGAAGCATCACTAAATGAAAAACGAAGAATTATCAGATTGATTTCTGGCAAACACAATCAAAAAGAAGTATTTAGTGAAGTATTGGAATTTATCAACCAATATGGTGGTTTTGAATACTCTATAGATAAAATGAATGATTTTAAAAACAAAGCTATAAATATACTTCATACTTTCCCTGAAAGTAAATATAGTGAGGCTTTAATTGCATTACTTGATTTTACTATTAATCGTGAAAATTAGCAACTACGTTATTTAGAATGATTCTTAATTTTAAAAACATAGTCATTTTGTCTTTTATAAACGCATAAGATAAATTTTATATTTTATTTTTGATACCCGACTAATTTAGATTGAATTTTAAAACTGAACAAGATTATCCTTATGGAAAACAATAATGATAATAAAACTGAAAACTCAAGACGAAAATTTTTAAGAAGTTTTGGATTGACCATCGGTATTGGAGCGTTGGCCACAGGTGGCTCTTTATACGTTGCCAATCAAATTCAAAAAAAGAAAGGAAAAACTGTAAAAGTATTGACCCATGATGGCCAATTGGCAGAGGTTGACTCATCACAGTTGTCAGTAATGAATCCGAAAGAAATTTTGGAAAGTAACCAAAACAGAGGTTTTGAAGGATTGAAGGGGCATAAGTGGGTAATGGTAATTGATTTGGCAAAATGCCGAAATGCACGAATGTGTATAGCAGCCTGTCAGCAGGCGCATCATCTAAGGCCTGAGCAATACCATATTAATACATTAAGAATGCAGGATTCTAAAGATACAAAACCATATTTTATGCCTAAACCCTGCTATCATTGTGACAACCCTCCATGTACCAAAGTATGCCCTGTTAATGCCACATGGAAACGTTCAGATGGTATTGTTCTTATTAATAATGAAAGATGCATTGGATGCAGGTTTTGTATGGCTGCCTGTCCTTATTCGGCAAGAGTATTTAATTGGTTTCAGCCACTGGAGGTAGAAGGCGATGATGAAAGAGTGTATGATGTAGAATTGAATGTACCACAAAAAAAAGGCACGATTACAAAATGTCTGTTTTCTGCTGATAGACTTCGTCAGGGAAAATTGCCTTATTGTGTGTCATCCTGCCCGAATAGTGTGTATTGGTTTGGCGATAAAAACGAAGACACTGTTACTAATGGTACTACCGGTGAAACAACAAGATTCAGTGAACTGATACGTGAAAATGCCGGTTATACGGTACATGAAGAGCTTGGAACCAAGCCACAGGTATTTTATCTGCCACCCAAAAACCGACTGTTTCCATTTCAATTTGAAGGAAAAACAGAATTGGAAGATAATGAACATATTTAATGGTTAAACTGTGAAAATTTGATGATATGTCTGAAATACTATCAAAAGAAGAATCGAAAAAAGTCCTTACAAAAATTGAGGATGATCTTTATAAACCTATTAAAACCTATGATGACTGGAGTATTGCCTGGCTGGTTTTATTACTGACTATTGTTGCAGTAGGATTTTATGCATGGACACATCAGCTTAAAGTAGGTTTAGGTGTGACTGCATTACGCGATTATGTATCATGGGGAATGTATATTGGTAATTTTGTTTTTTTTGTAGCAGTAAGCCTCATTGGTATGCTGATAAGCTCGGTGCTTCAATTACTTGGTTATAAATGGATAACACCCATAACAAGAATTGCTGAGCAGGTTGCTATTGCAGCAGTGGCACTTGCCGGCCTGATAATAGTAATGGACATGGGACGTCCCGACAGAGTTTTAAATGTATTAAAAAATGGCCGTTTTGCCTCCCCTATTCTTTGGGATGTTACTGTCATCACTACTTATCTTGCAATTAGTGTATTGCTAATTTTTCTACCTCTTATACCTGATATTGCTATGATGCACAAACGCCTGAAAGGTATTCCAAAATGGCAGGAAAATATTTACAAGGTATTATCTTTAAATTGGGTAGGTAGCGATGAACAATATTCACTGTTAAAAACTGCTATCAGAATACTTTTAATTCTAATTATACCAGTAGCATTGTCTATTCATACAGTAACATCATGGCTTTTCGCAGCTACTTTAAGGCCCGGATGGGATTCAACTATCTTTGGTCCTTACTTTGTAACCGGTGCTTTTGTTGCAGGTGTTGCTGCAGTTCTTATAGTTATGTTTGCATACCAAAGAAGATACAAGTTACATGAATATATTACCGACAAGCACTTCGATTTGGTTTGTAAATTATTGGTACTCACCTCCTTGGTTTATCTTTATTTCAACATAAACGAATTTCTTGTTCCTGCTTATAAAATGAGAAAACTCGAAGGTGCACATATTACTGAATTATTCAAAGGTAAATTTGCTGTCTTGTTTTACATGGTTCAGATAGGTGGGCTCATCCTGCCTATTATTTTGTTACTTTTTAAAAAAATGAGAAAACCTATTCCAGCATTTATCATTGCACTGGTGGTGTTGATTGCAGCATGGTTTAAGCGTTTTTTGATTGTTGTTCCTACCATGATGCATCCTACTTTGCCCATACAAAATGTACCTGATAATTTTCATACCTATATGCCAACAGGTACAGAGATTTTGGTAGCTTCATTCTCGTGGGGCGCAGCAATACTGATAATTACTTTATTAGCAAAACTATTTCCAGTGATACCTGTATGGGAAATAGCTGAAGAAAAGGGTGTGAAACGTGAAGATTTATACGAATAATTTAATTGAAAAAATATAGCTATGGTAAAGCATTATAAAATATTGATTGTTCTGATGTTAATTTTCATCTTTTCTGTAAAGATGATTGCCCAAACACCATGGGAAGTTCCTGCAGATCAGGCAAAAATTACCAGTTCTGTGGCATTTGATGCCAATGCTGTAAAAGCTGGTGAGGATGTTTATTTAAAAAATTGCAAATCGTGTCATGGCGATCCGGGCAAAAACAACGTATTACCAGGCTTAAATCCCCCTCCGGTAGATTTTACGTCTGAGAAATTTCAAAAGAACAGTGATGGTGAGTTGTTTTATAAGATCAGTTCTGGAAGAGGCACAATGCCTCAATTTAAAGCAATTCTTAACGATGAACAAAGATGGCAGGTTATCGCTTATGCCCGTTCATTTAATCCAAATTATACACCGAATGATGTTTCTTCCTCAAATACTATGAAAGGCAACTTTATCATTAATGCATCGCTGGATGAAAAAAATGAAAAGATAGTGGTATTTGCTCAAATGAAAAATGATGATGGAAGTTTGCAAGCATTACCGAATGCTACTGTTAAATTTTTTGTAAAAAGATATTTTGGTAATCTTCAAATAGGTTATGCCTTTACTAATGATAATGGTTATGCTACCTTAGCTTTTCCAAAAGATCTTCCTGGTGACACCAACGGATGTTGTAATTTGATTATTAAAATTAATAATGCAGAAATAGTGATGGAAAAAGCAAAAATTTGCAACCCATTTATTCCTGCTGATATATATGCAAAAAGGGTGATGTGGTCGTGGAATGCACACACACAGTGGTGGATAATTTTAACTTATTTAGGTGTTGTATCAGGTGTTTGGATTGCCATTTTATATGTTGTCATGCTAATTTATAAAATCAGTAAGGCAAAAAAGATAGCCTGATCAGGCCAGGAGTATATCCTCATTACTTTTCTTAAAAATCTTTTTTTCAATCCATTCAATAAGAATATGGATTATTTTAATATGAATTTCCTGAGTGCGATCACTATATCTGGAAAAAGGAGCACGTATTTCAACATCACATAATGCAGACATCTTACCTCCATCTTTACCAGTTAAGCCCACAATCTTCATTTTTTTTGCCCTGGCAGCAGCAATAGCATTGGTAATATTTTCAGAATTACCACTGGTACTGATTGCCAGTAAAATATCACCTTCATTTCCCAAAGCTTCTATGAATCTTGAAAATATCTTAGCATAACCAAAGTCGTTGGCAGCACAGGTAATGTATGAAGGGTCGGAAATGGCAATGGCAGGTAAGGCAGGTCTTTCGTTTCTGAAACGCCCTGTTAATTCTTCAGCAAAATGCATAGCATCCGACATTGAGCCTCCGTTACCACAAGAAATGATTTTATTACCATTCTCAATAGCATCAGACATCAAACTGGCAGCCTGTTTGATGTTTGTGAGTTGCTTATTATCATTTAAAAAAGCCTCCAGCATTTGAAGGGCTTCATTCAAACTATTTGTAATTGTGTTCATTTTAATTTCCAGAAGAAAATGTTGGAGTATTTATTTTTTGTGCCTCAAAGTTTTTTAATCCTGTTTCCAGAAAGTCGATAAATGCCTGAATATCATAATTGTATGAATGAGCAGGTGCCATCATTTTTTCTTCATGATTCAGTATTACATAATATGGCTGTGCATTGATACCAAAACGTGAAATCTGGAAATCAGCATATTTTTTTCCAATGGTTTTTTTAATTTTTCCATCATAAGAAGATTTTACCCATTCATTTTCAGGTAATACTTTTTTATCATCTACATAAAGTGCAACAATAACAAATTTTGTTCTGAGAATTTCAAGAACCTTAGGATCAGCCCAAACACGTGATTCCATTTCACGGCAGTTGACACAACCATGACCTGTAAAATCAATAAACAAAGGTTTATTTTGTGCTTTTGCACATATCATAGCCTGATTGTAATCAAAATAACCTTTCAGGCCATGAGGCAGATGCAGAAAATCACCATATTTTGGTTCAGTGCACAAAGCCTGGCTGGTATCTGATCCCTGAATTGGAGAAACAGCAGAATTTGATTTAATAACTAATTCAGCATTTTTTCTAATAATTTCGTTTAAATCAAAGTCATGTGAAGTTTGTGGTGGCATATATCCTGAAAGTGCTTTTAATGGAGCACCAAACATTCCCGGAATTAAATAAATGACAAAAGTAAACGTAATAATAGCTAAAAACAATCTTGGAACTCCGACATGTGGTGTTTCATCATCGTGTGAGAAACGTAATTTTCCAAGTAGGTAAAACCCCATTAATGTAAAGATAATAATCCAGAAGGCAAGATACACTTCTCTGTCGAGTATTCCCCAATGATAGGTTTGATCAGGAATACTAAGAAATTTTAATCCCAGAGCAAGTTCTATGAATCCCAGAACCACCTTTACCATATTTAACCACCCCCCCGACTTTGGCATATTTGCAAGCCAATTTGGAAAAATGGCAAATAAAGTAAAGGGTATCGAAAATGCTAAACCAAACGAAAGCATACCCAAAATAGGTTTAAGGATATTGCCTTCAACCGACTCAACAAGTAATGCACCAACAATGGGCCCGGTACATGAAAATGAAACCAAAACCGTTGTCAATGCCATGAAAAATGCACCTGAGAATCCTCCTTTTTCAGCTTGCTGATCCGATTTTGTAATCATCCAACTTGGAAGGGTAATTTCAAACATGCCAAAAAATGATGCAGCAAAAACGACAAAAATCAGGAAGAATAAAATGTTGGGAAGCCAATGAGTACTTATCCAATTGGCAAAGTCGGCACCAAAGATTATAGCTACCACAGAACCAATAATGGTGTAAATTGCAATAATACTCAATCCAAAGAATAAACCGTTTCGAACACCCGTTTTTTTGTCTTTTTCTTTATGCATAAAAAACGAAACTGTCATAGGTATCATAGGAAAAACACAGGGTGTCAGTAATGCAGCTAAGCCTGCCAAAAATGCAATCAGTATAAAGCCAAGGTTCTTTTCTTCAGGAACTTCGGTTACAGGAATAACTTCCTTGCTTTGTTGTTCACGTGCTCCAATAAAGCTGAAATCAAATTCAAATTCTATTTCTTTTGGTGCAAGACACTGCTTGTCGTCACATGTCATAAATTCAAGATAACCAGTGACTTTTGTTGACTTCGAAGTTTTGACCTTTTGAACAAATACCGCCTGTTTTATAAAATAAGATAAATCCATTTCAAAATTAGGATCATATTCAGTGATGGATTTTGATTGTTCTTCTACTGTACCTATTAATTCAATGTCTTTATTTTCATTGAAATGAAATGAAGTAGGAACAGGTGTTATGGCATTTGGATCATCAGTTGGTATTTTTTGAGTATAAAGATGCCAACCTTCATCAATAGTTGCTGTCATTACTAATGCATAGACACTATCTTTAAGTGGTTTTAATGAAAATGACCATTTTACAGGATCAAGGACCTGGGCAAAGCTATTTTGCGTGACAGAAACATAAAGAAGAAGAAAAATTATTATATAACGGTATCGCATATTATTCAATTTATTTGTTTGTTTCAACTTTTAAACCATTTCTGTTTATTTCTATTAAGGGTAAATATCCTGCTGTACTAAGTTCAGTTATATGTTTCTGAGCATTTCCATCCACAATGATTACTTTTTTATCTATAGAGAAATTTTTGATTGAAAATGTTTTTAATGAACCAGGTTTTAATTTCTTTAAAATTTTTGCTTTGATTGAAAAGTAATCTGCTGGTAAATCAACAGATACTGAATTGTTGGTAAACATGGCCTTGCAAACATTTTTTTCATATTTCAGATAGTCTAACGATATAAATTCATTTTTAAGGTTTTTAAAAGCTTTTTTATCAATGTTGCTTATCTCAGGTGATAATATTGCCTGATCGATTTCTTTCAGACCTATAATGAATGATTCATCTTTAACAGGTGCTGTTAAATAGTAATAATAGTTTTTATTGTCCTGAGCATACGATGAAGTAATGTTTCCAAAATAAGACTTACCATCTAATGTTTTGGAAATAAGGCTGTTAGCCATGTCTGCCTGCAAATATTTCAGGAAGTCCATTTTTATTTTATCGGTGATGTTATTCTTTTCGATAATAGCTGGCAAAATGAATAACTGAGGATCACCAGCAATTTTTTTATTAATGAAATAAGTGGCAGATGGGATGTTAGTGGTGTCAGATACTTCGATGTTGCCATTAAAATCTGGAGAAGTTAAGGCATGCCATTGTCTGAAATTTTCTCTGAAATCGGCAACTTCACCCTCACGAAAATTACCGAATATAGTAACAGAAGTATTTTCAGGGCGTAAGATAAAAGGAAGTTTTTCATTGATCTGAAGCAGATAGTAGCTAAAATAATGATTCCATTCAGTAAATTCCCTTGTTTGCAGGTCACCACCTGGATTTTTATGAATATAAATCATATTTTGAAAAACCTCACTTAAATCAGTAATTTTACTTCCAAGAGATTTTGCTTGTATTTTTTCGATATCAACAGGCATCATCACCTGATTCATAAGTAATTCCCTTATAATTTCCCTTAAAAATTGAATGTTCTCTGCCATCACCTCAAATCTGAGGTAAAGAATATCATTTTGACTGGATACATCAAAGCTGGCTCCTGCAAGGTCAAGTTGTTGTTTAATAGTGCCACCCATTGCTGTTTCAAACCTGTTTTTTATTAATGCAACAAAAAGTTTTGGTGCCTCAATGATAGGAGCAACTTTTCTGACAGCAGAAATATCAATAGCAATGATAATATTTAAGACAGGAGACTCAACATTGACTGAAGTTGAAAACTTTAATCCATTTTCAAGAACTTTAACGTCTCTGCCCGGCAAGTTGAAAGCTACTGTTTTCCCGACTTTTGGTTTTGTTGGAGATATTTTATTTACAGGTATTTTCGATATTTCATCGTCAGTAACATGTGTAATTACAGTTTGTAAGTCATAGGCTGAGTAATTATCCGGTGCAGGTTTTAGTTTCGATTGTTCAATGGGTAACAGGCTAAGAATTAATGGACGAGATAAAGCCAGTTTTTCATTACAACTTTTTATTACTTTTTGTGGGTTAAATTCAAAAAGATTGTTGAATTCCTGTTTGATATAATCAGGATTGTTCATGTAAAGTTCAAAATTTGATAATAAACAGGCTTTACGGCTACTGGTTTCAATACCTGAAAACAACTGTATAATTTTTCGATTGGCATATACTGGAAGTGCAAGAACCATATTTAATTTTGTTTCTTCAGGATTAAAATCTGCGATAGTACCATCAGCATTGTAGTTTTGCTGTTGCTCTTTAAATTTTTTACCTTCACCTTTTTCAATGACAGAAAAGGTGTTTTTTACAAAATAATCAATAGTATCTTTTAAAACATTTAATGAAAAATTTTGTTTAGCCACAACTTTTATAATAAAATGTCCTCCAGCTTTATATGAATAATTTGTAACCTCAACTTTTTCAGCCATATAATTGTCAACCAAAGCTTTGTTAAGAATTCCATCATGGATATTCCCTAAAGAATAAGCAGCAAAATCAAGTGGGATTCTTTCGTTGCCTGAATAGGCAGCTCCAGGATAAACCATATACAAAACAGGCGTATTAAAATTTTCATCTTCAATAATATAACTGATATATCTGTTGTCTTTTGCTTTTGGGTCGTTTACATTGCCAGTAAGGTAAACTGCACTCTCCACTTTTTCAGGCTGATTAATCGCTTTAGGCATTGCTGATAAATATTTTTCTGTTAAAACCAACACCTCAGATGTTGATATATCGCCTGAAACAGTAACTATCAGGTTGTTTGCACCCATCCAGTCATTGTAAAATTTCTTCAGATCGTTGAGTTCAATTACCTCATAATGTTTAGGAAAGCCATATATCGGCCATGAATAAGGATGTCCGAAAGGATAAAAACTTCTGATGGCATTAACCAAACCAGCATTTTCATGTTTTGAAAGCGAATCGGTAGCCTCTCTGATAGCATTTTCTTTTGCTTTCAAAAACATTTCCTGATTAACATTCGATAAAAATTCCACGATTTTTTTTGATTGATACCAATAAACCAATTGATATACATTTTTTGGAATATTTACCTGATAGCTTAAATAATCATGTGTTAGTCTTAGCTTTACATTACCACCAAATTTATTAATAATGGCTAAATCTTCTGCATTTTCATCACCGTAAAGAAGTTTTGCAATTAAATTTACCATGCCGGTCATGTCAGATGGAGAGGCAGCAGCACCAATCCTGAACATAAACTGAAGGCTCACAACCGGATCTGAATGGTCTTCATTCAATATCAGGGTCAGGTTGTTGTTAAAAATATACTTCTGAAATGGCAGTACAAAATTTGAAGCATTAATAACAGCATTTTGCGAAGGTTCCTGATTTTGCACCAGTTTGTGCTGTGCCCACACTTGTAGTATAAAGAATTGAAAACCAAGAATTATGATAAATTTTTTCATAAAAAACTTAAATAATAGTGAATATTAAAAATTATTAATTTTGTGCAAAGGTCTGTATTTTCAATTATTATTCCAAGAATAAATTCAGCAAAAACAAATCTTACTTGCTGAAAATTAACCTTTTAACAATAAAATCATCTTTAGTTTCTGCTTTTAAAAAATAAACACCTGAAGGAAGCATGTTTTTTAAAATTCTGAAATCATAATTGCCTTTTTGAAATACAGCATCAGCCACAGTATGTTGGATTTTTCCATCTTCGCTTATTAAAGAAATGTGCAAATAATTTTCATTCTGTATTTCAAGATGAACAACTGTAAATTCTTTGGCAGGATTAGGCATTGGGTCGGATAATTTAATAGTATTCTCAATAGTATAAGCTTCTTTAATGCCAACCGGATTTTTCTGAATCTCAACAACAGCAACAAAAATATCAAGATCGCCATTACCTTTTCGGCCATCACTCCATACAGGAATACAGTAGCCATCAGATGATAGTATTTGAGTGTATTCTCCAATACCAAATTGATTGTTGCGATAACCTACTGTTTGAAAATCTGTATAAGCTGAGGAAACACTATAATTTTTTGTGAATGAATCGCCTCCGTTAAAAGAGTGGGCAACAAAATATTTTACAATTTCGTTTGTATTTTTATCACTAGAATATCTGCCATCATACCACGAAATGGATACCACTCCTTTGTTGTTTACGTGGATACTTGAATAAAATTGCTCTGTTTGATTACTTTTATCATCATCATTAACAATGATAGGTGTGGTCCATGTTTTACCTGTATCATTTGAATAACAAAAATAAATGTCACTGGCTTGTCCTTTATCAAATGTAATTCCTGTAGATGTCCAGCTTATATAAATTCTACCTTTGTAAGCAGAATTGCTGTTGTCGATAACCATTGTTGGCGATGGATATAACCGGCTGTTTTTAATGCCAGTAATACCTGAAATTTTGAGCAAATCAGAAATCTTTTGAGGATTTGAAAATGACTTACCACCATCCTTTGAAATTGAATGGAAAAGGCCATAATTTATTTTGTCGTATGAACCATAAAATGAAACATGCACATAACCATTAGCATCAACTGCCACTTGTGAAAATTGTATTTCAGCAAAACTGCCATTACTAACTTCAATCTGGGTGGAATTGAATTCAGCACTGTCGGCAGGTTTTACTGCTACAACTATTCTCATTACCTGTGTTGTCATGACGGCTTTTACAAATGCCACATACAGGTTGTTACGATAGGCCGAGTTGCTTTGATCCACTGCCATCCATTGTTTATCAGATATAACAGGCAAAGTGTATAATGATGTTCCTGATGAACTGATAATAGATTTATTAAAAGAGGTCTTCCAAATTTCTCCTTTATCCTCAGAATAAGCCCACAACAATGCCCACGAATAATTATTTGATCCTTCCATGGAAAGGTGTATCCATGATAAATAAAGTTTGCCATTAGCATCATAAGCAAATACAGGGTCTCCACCTCCCAGCACTGAAGCACCCGGATTTGCCGGAGCGGGCAAAAATGAACTTTGTTTCCATGTTTTTCCAAAATCTTTGGTATAATATACAGGCAATGTAAAGCCTGACGAACTAGGTAATTTTATTGGACATACTACCCAATTGTTGCTATCGGTAGGATTAATGGCAGCATGTACTTCAGATTCAGCTATTGTAGAATTCGTTAATTGATTTTCGTTCCCCAGAGATCTTTCAAATAGTATTTTATCAGATGGGGACTCACGATTAAAATCAGCTTCTGCAACTCCAGAAGTTCTTAGCTTTTCATTAATAATTTCTTTGTACTTCTTATTAAAATCAGGATCAATATTCAGATTCTGGCTTTTTAATGACAGGGATACAAAAACCAACAGACAAAAAATTTGGGTTATTAATAATAGTTTCATTGTTAATATTATTTGAAGCAAAGTTACTTATGTTCATACGATATTTGTCATGTAAAAATTATTCACAAAATGCAGATGCTTGAAGAAAATAAACAAGATGAGTTTTTTATGAAAAAAGCCTTGAATGAGGCTAAAATGGCAAATTTTGATGATGAAGTTCCTGTTGGAGCAGTAGTTGTTTGTGAAGGGAAAGTAATAGGTAAGGGATACAATCAGGTTGAAAAATTAAATGATGTGACAGCACATGCTGAAATATTGGCATTGACTGCAGCTTCAAATTATCTGGGTTCTAAGTACCTTAAAAAGTGTAAAATATATGTAACACTTGAGCCTTGTCCTATGTGTGCTGCTGCCATCAATGCTGCACAACTTGATGAAGTATTTTTTGGAACTGATGATCCGAAACAGGGATTTAGTATATTTCAACCTTCCCTGATACATTCAAAAATTAAAATAAAGAAGGGTATTTTTAAAGAAGAATCAGAAGAACTTTTAAAGAGTTTTTTCAAGAAAAAACGATAATATGAAGCAAATAACCGATATCATTGAACTTTTTAGAACCTCAAAATGTGTTTTAGTAACAACTCATATTCGTCCTGATGCTGATGCAATAGGTTCTGGTTTGGCATTATATCATTTTTTTAAAGCAAAAAATATAGAGGTCAATTTTATTGTTCCAAACGAACCAGCAGAATATTACAATTGGTTTCCATGTTTTGAGAACATATTAATTTTTGAAAAAGAAAAGGAAAATGGTTTTGCAATTTTAGAACAATCAGATCTTGTAATTGTTGTAGATTTCAGTCAGCTCAGCAGAAATGGCGAATTCGGCAAGGCTATAGCACAAAGCAAAGTGACAAAAATTGTCATTGATCATCATCCTGAGCCAGAAATGATTTTTGATGCATATTATTGGGATACTGCATTTTGTGCCGCTGCTGAAGCTGTATTTGAAGTTTTAAAAACAGTAGATGAATTTTCTGTAAAAGATTTAAATATTTCCATTTGCCTGTACGCAGCATTAATTGCCGACAGCGGATCATTTAGCTTTCCTTCTGTTAGTACAAAAACACACCTGATTGCTGCCGAACTCATTAAAAGCGGAATAGATCATTCCTGGATTGATAAGCAGATATTTAAAAAATTCTCAGAAAGAAGACTGCATTTCTGGGGTTTTTGTTTAAAAGATAAACTAAAAATATTCCTCGATGGAAAATTGGCCATAATTTCAATTAACAAATCTGATTTTAAAGATTGGAGAGTAAAATATCCTGACACTGAAAATCTGGTGAATATGCCCATGATGATTGAAAATGTTATGGTTTCTGTTTTGCTCATCGAAAAAGAAGATAAAGTCAAAATCTCCTTAAGAAGTAAAGAGGAAATAGCTGTTAATTCAATTGCCCGTGATTACTTTTCAGGTGGAGGACATAAAAACGCTGCCGGTGGTGATTCTGAAAAAAGTTTAGAGGAAACTGAGCAGATTATAATAGAAAAGATTGGAAAATTGCTCTGATAATTTATATCTAGTATTACGCTTTTATATAATCAATATGTAAATCCAAATAGCCAAAGAGGAATTTTATTGTCAAAACCAAATTCAATGTTATCAGATGCAATATAAGAATCATTCGTATTGATGATTTGTTTACGGCTTTTAATTTTACTACCAACCTCAAATGTAAGTGTATTATTCACAAGAAAATCTCCTGAATCTGAAGAAGTTAAGTTGTTTTTTGCTGAAACTTGATTGAAAAAAAATGTTTCTCTGATATTTCCTTTATCTGTACTTTCTTTTGCCAGCACATAACTCAAATTAGGATTATTTAAATATACCTTTTCAGGTTTTGACAATGTTGAAAAACCTTCTTTTTGATGATTTAGTAAATTTAATAATCCTGATTCATGAAGATAATTCAGATAAATAGAAATGGTATTTCTGGACACTTCAATCCTTTGACTTAGTTTATTAATATTTGGTTTTACAGGTGCAGTAACAGCAATAGCGTATAACAATTTTTTAAGTTTGAGTATATACGATTGCTCAATATTTTTAATAGACGGAATATCCGTTTCAATTGTCAGATTGATAATATTAATAAGCTTTTGAGGATACTCAATTATACCTTCCATATAAAATGGATAAAATCCATAGTTTAAATATTTTTCAAAATATGCCAAAGGTTTTATTTTTCAAGATATCTCTTAAGAATTGCCTCTTTACTTAATAAAACATTCTGATAAAAATCAATCAACTGATCCACAATAATATTATTTTGCAATGCATAAATAGCGATTTCGTAATAAATATGCAATCTCTAAAATGCATTTTGTTAATAAATTATTTCAGCATCAATTTTTCAATCTCTTCAATTCTGATTGGAATACCCTCCATCAAATCAACAGGTTCATTATCCGTAATAAGGATATCATTTTCAATTCGGACACCTATATTTTCCTCAGCTATGTAAATACCAGGTTCACAGGTTAATACCATGCCAGCTTGCAAAACTGTTTGCTTGGTACCGCAATCGTGTACATCCAATCCCATAAAATGTGAATTTCCATGCATGAAGTATTTGAAATAGAGTGGCTTATCCGCTTTTTGATTTTTCACTTCATCTTCAGTAAACAAACCAAGCTTAATACACTGTTTTTCAATGATTTTGTTTACCTTAGCATTTATCTCATCGATGGTAGTTCCCGGTCGAAGCAGGTTTCTTGCTTCATAAAAAGCGTCTAAAACAGCTTGATAAACCTCTTTTTGTCGCGTTGTAAATTTCCCGTTTACCGGAATTGTTCTGCTAAGGTCGGATGCATAATTGGCATATTCAGCACCAAAGTCAAGCAGCACCAGGTCACCATCTTTCATCACTTCATTATTGGTTTCATAATGCAGACAAAGGGCATTTTTACCGGAAGCAACAATAGGATTGTAGGCATGGCCACTTGCCCTGTTTATGGTAAACTCATGATCAATTTCTGCCTGAAGTTCAAACTCATACATTTCAGGGTGAATTGAACTCATAACCCTTATAAATCCTTTGGCAGTTATATCAATGGCTTTTTTTATTAAGTCAATTTCCTCTTTCTCTTTAATCAGCCTAAGAGAAGTGATAATAGGAGCAAGCCGGTGATAAAAATGATTCGGGTATTTTTCATGCATTTGAGATGAAAATCTCAGGTCACGATAAGGAACTTCGGTGGTGTAACGTGGATGTTCATTGGCATTGAGGTAAATGTTATCAGCAGCAGCCAGCATCTCATGTAAAACTGTTTCAAACTGGTTGATATACATAACATTTTTTACACCTGAAATAGCAGTAACTTCTTCCTTTGTAAATTTATGACCTTCCCATATCTCAAGTGATTCGTTGCTTTCAAGTATAAAAACAATTTCCCTGTTTTTTTCCACCTTACTATCAGGGTAAAGAAGTAATATCGTTTTCTCCTGCTCTAAACCGGTCAGGTAAAATAAGTCAGCATTTTGTTTGAAATGAAAATTCTGATCTCCACTTTTAGGAAACTGATCATTGGAATTGACAATAGCAATGGAATTAGGTTTTAAGTGCTTTATTAATTTAGCCCTGTTTTTTATAAAAAAAACAGGATCAATAGAATTGTAACGTGACATTTTTAGTTATTTATTTATTATTTTAACGTCCCTACCATATTTTCAGGCTTTACCCATTTATCAAAATCTTCAGAACTGACCAATCCAAGAGCCATAGCAGATTCTTTCAATGTTAATCCTTCTTTATGAGCCTTTTTAGCAATTTTTGCTGCATTATCATATCCTATATGAGTATTCAATGCTGTTACCAGCATCAAGGACTTATCAACCAATTCCCTTATTCTATCAAAATTTGGTTCAATTCCGATTGCACAATTATTATTGAATGATACGCAGGCATCACCAAGCAGCCTTGCAGAATTCAACAGATTGAATGCCATCAATGGTTTAAAAACATTCAGTTCAAAATGTCCTGTCATTCCACCCATAGTGATAGCTGTATCATTTCCAAATACCTGTGCACAGACCATTGTAAGTGCTTCTACCTGAGTTGGGTTGACCTTTCCAGGCATAATAGAGCTTCCCGGTTCATTTTCAGGTATAAAAATTTCCCCAATTCCTGATCTTGGACCAGAAGAAATCATCCTGATATCATTGGCAATCTTCATCAGACTGCATGCAACTGTTTTTAATGCACCCGACATTTCAACAAAAGCATCGTGTGCAGCCAGTGATTCAAATTTATTTTCCGCAGTCATAAATGGGAGACCGGTAAGTTCTGCTATTTTTTCTGCTACTTTTTCTGCATAACCTGCAGGTGCATTCAGCCCTGTACCAACAGCAGTACCACCCAATGCTAATTCTGATAAGTGGAATAAAGCACTTTCAATAGCACGCATGCCATGATCGAGCTGGGAGACATAGCCTGAAAACTCCTGGCCAAGTGTCAATGGTGTGGCATCCATAAAATGAGTACGCCCGATTTTGACAATGTTCATGAATGCTTTGGATTTTTCTTCCAAAGTATTTTTAAGCAACTCAATGCCCGGCAATGTTTTTTCAACCACAATTTTATATCCTGCTATATGCATGGCTGTAGGATACGTATCGTTTGATGATTGTGATTTATTAACATCATCATTTGGATGAAGAAACTTCTTTACATCAGTCAATTTACCCCCTTTAATTACATGACCACGATTGGCAATTACCTCATTCAGATTCATATTGGATTGAGTTCCTGAGCCTGTTTGCCATACCACCAGCGGAAATTGTTCGTCCAGTTTACCTTCCAATATTTCGTCACATACCTGAGCTATTAATAATGCTTTTTCTTCAGGCAATTTACCCAGTTCATAGTTAACCAGTGCTGCTGCTTTCTTCAGATAGGCAAAAGCATAGATTATTTCAAGTGGCATTCGATCTCCAATATTACCGATTTTGAAATTTTCTAATGAACGTTGAGTTTGTGCTCCCCAATACTTTTCAGCAAGGACTTTTACTTCGCCCATCGTGTCTTTTTCTATTCTGTAATCCATTTTTTTATATTTACTTGGTTTTTTAATCAAAATCAATGATTAATGAGGTTCGAAAATTAGGAAATAAATTAATTATTGAACAAAAAAAATGCTATCGGTTAATACCTTCACTCACACGCTCCCATCATCGTCTCTTATCCCTTAAAACGGATCACAAAATACTTTTTTTATTTTTTATGGACAATAATGATTATATTCATATAACAGAGAAACAGCATTTCTTCAGCGTCCCATAGAGAATTTAATTGTTTAAGGTGCTAATTATGTTGGTTTAAGGAATCGCTTGTGAGAACTAAAAATAAATTAATTTAGTTGGAAATTTTACAATTATTGATCCGAATTGGACACCCTATGAACTCTGGAAAAATGGAGTAAAGGAGAATATTCTTGAATATCAAAAAGATGCTGATTTTATTACGCTTACATCAACATCATAGAGAAATTACACTAATAATGAGTTTTTTACCGGAGAACATGACTTTGAAAAATGTTACCGCATTCGTGCCATCGAAAATAATGGGAATAATCAGCAATGTGTTATGTTTACAATATCAGCCTGCATGATGGTTTCCCATTGCTTTCAGCCCCTATGGAGATGGTCTTAATGATACGTTTGCTCTTCAGGGTATAGGCATTAAAGAGTTTGACATGCAGATTTTTGACCGCTGGGGAACTTTATTGTTTGAAAGCAACAGTATTAATAAGGGATGGGATAGTAAATTTTGTGAAAAACTTTGTCCTATTGGAGTTTATACTGTTATTATTAGGGCAAAAAAGCAAAACAGACAGTATTTATTTTATAAAGGAAGTATTATGATTATAAAATAAATAAAACTGTTCCCTAAAAATATTTATATCTCCAGTCGCTGATGTCTGATATTTCTTTTAAAGCTTCCATGGCCATGTATTGAGACATGGATTGCAGGTTTCCTATCTTTTCCTTTTTAATATCTGACAGGTCTTTTGGTTTTTCAACGTCAGAAAAACCTTTCAGAACAAATTGAAAAACAGCATTTTCCCCAGCAATAGGCATTGATAATTCACCTTTTTCAGCACCAAAGACATAACCCATTAAAAGTTTTTCTTCACCCAAACCAGTAATAAAGGGCATGTCGAAGCTTGCATTGGTAATTTTATCAATTGTCAAATTTAGTGCTTTTGCAACAGCATCAAGTGTACTGGCTTTATCCTGAACTTTTTTGAATTTATCCAAAAGATAATTTTGTTTCTTTTCTTTTAAAACCTCATTTTTTACTTGTTCCTGAACTTTTTCATAAGGTGCAGTTCCTTTTTTGTACACAGTTAAAAGAACTGCAATCACATATTTGTTTTCAACGCTTAAAATATCTGATATAGCACCTTTTTTCTCACGAAAAGCCCATGACACCACTACTCTTGCATTGGGTAATCCGGGTAGGTCTTTATCAATAGGATGAAGTTCCTGAGCTGACATTTTATTAAGTTCCATTTCGCGTACTATTTGATCAAAATCTTCTGCTTTTTTAACTTTACTTCTAAATTTGACAGCTTTAGCATAACCTTCCTGTAATGTTTCAGGAGATGGTTCAATACGCTTTGCTATAATTCCAACTTTTATTACTGTATTATTTCTTTCAGCAGTAAGTTTTATCAAATGAGCACCAAACTCACTTTTAACTACCAGCATTTCTCCCTTTCTCATACGTTTTACAGCATCCATGAATGGTTTAACCATGGTACCATCTTTAAACCATTCAAGGTCTCCACCTTTGATAGCTGAACCTTTGTCATCACTATTACGCATGGCCAGTTCAGCAAAATCTGCTGTTCTTGCTTCAGCCATTAATTCACGTGCCCTGGTCATTGCATCCATAGTATCTTTATTGGTCGAACCTTTTGGTTTGATAAGAATATGGCTTGCACGATAGTAATATACTGTATCAGTCTTTTTGTTAATTAACTTGGCAATTTTGTAGCTACCTCTATCTAAAAAGGGCCCAATGATAGAATCTGATTTTCCTGCACTAAAATAAAGATTGTCGATAGTAGCACCAAAAAAACCAGGGTTGTGATACTGTGTGTCAAAGCGATCATCACTATTTGCTTCTATAAATAAAGAATCTTTATCTGTCTTTTTAAATTCAGATTTTAATTGATCCAATTGATTCATGATCATTAAAGAATCCTGATTTGAAGGAAAAACATCAAAAAATACAAAATCTACTGACCTGATATCATCAGTTTTATATTTGTTTTTATGCTTTTTATAATAATTTTTCATTTCAGATTCTGTTGGCGTAACCAAAGAGTCTGCAACATCGCGCAGAGGTAAAGAAATATAGTCGAAAGAAGCAAACTTATTTTTGCTATAATACACTTCTTTTGCTTCCAGATTGGTCGTGTAAAGTCCGGCTTTAATAAGCGTAAAATATTTCTGTTTAATGGTTTCTTTTCCTAGTTCATTTTCAAAATCAAGCCATATTTCTTTATATTCAGGATACTCATCCATATTTTTTAAAAACCCTACCAATTGGTTTCTGTCGAATTGATTTGTTTTTGGATCTTTAAAGAAGTTTTGAACGGCAGGGTGTGGGTCCGGACCACTGACTAAATAAGTTAATTCTTCAGAGCTGAATGCAATACCACAAGCAGCATACTCATTTTCATAAATAATTTCATCCTGAAGTTTTTGCCAAATCTCTTCTCTCAGTTGTTCTCGTGTTGCTTCATCGACAGAACTTTTTTGCATTCTTTTCATATATTTGTCGAGTTCCAAATCGAATCGACTCATAAATTCCTGATAAGAAATACTTTCACCTGCAATTTCTCCAATAGTCATTTTATTACGACCAAACATGCTTGATCCTGACTGAAATGCATCTGTAACAATAAAAGCTAAAATAGAGACGAAAATAAATCCTACTGCAATTGCAGAATATTTTCTGATTGTGCCAATAGCTGCCATAAAATGTTGTAATTATTGTATAATAAAACTTTTTTCTCCAATTTTTGAACCGTCTGTAAATATCTGAATTTTATAATTTCCTTTTTCAAAAGGTGAACCTTTTGCCCAATATACTTTGTATAAATCACCAACTGAATTTTGAAAATCAAAAGATTCTTTTAAGGTATATAGTGATTGTTCGCCTAAATACTGAAATTGTCCTGAACCCCGTTCTTCCATATATAATGTTTCGCCTTTCGGATTTAGTATTTTGAAGTAAAATACTCTTTCACCTGTTTTTGCAATTGTATTTTCAAGAATATTAAAACTGATTTTCAGTCCATCCATTTTGTCTCCTTTATTGGTTTCTTTTTGCTTTCCACCTTTGACCTGGATACCCAAAATGTCGATATTTCCAGCTTTTAATATTGCACCAAGCGATACTTTATTAGTCAGATTAACATTCTCATCTGTTAGTTTGTCAACCTCACGTTTTACTTCTTTTACTTCCTCTTTTAGTCCTTCATTTTCTGTAGTGAGAATCTCATTTTTCTGCTTAAGATCTTCAATGTCTTTTTGATATTTCTGAGTATAATATTTTAACCGTGCAATTTCTTCTTTAGCATCATCATATTTTGCCTGTGTTACTTTTCCTGTCTGGATAATTGCTTCAATCTTTTCTTTCAGTTCTTCAACCTCTTTTATTTTTGCCTGTAATGCAGTATCTTTATCTCCTACAAGTTTTTGATATTCAGCCAGTTGTTTTTCATAATTTTTTAATTCCTTTTGCAATTCTTCTTTCAATGTAATTGTTGATACCAACTGTTCAGAAGTATCTTTGTTTTTCTTTACCAACTGAAAGATTAGAAATGCGTTGAAAACAACCAAGAGAGCTACAAAAATGATTAGAAGTGTTCTGCTAAACTTCTTTTTCTGATTATTATCAGTTTCAGCCATATACAATTTTTAATTAATTTTCAATTAATGCCTGTCAAATTGAGAGAAGAAGAAATTACCTTCAATAATGGCATTTTCATCAGAATCTGAGCCATGAATAGCGTTTTGTTCGATATTAGTTCCAAACCTAGCCCGGATAGTACCTGATTCGGCCTGAGCAGGATTCGTGGCTCCAATAAGCTTTCTGAAACTGTTTACTGCATCAGTTTTTTCAAGTATAGCGACATAAACTGGTCCGGAAGTAATATATTTTATCAATCCATCAAAAAATGGTTTATCAGTATGAATTGAATAAAATCTTTTAGCTTGTTCATCAGAAAATTTTGTTTTTTTCAGTGCAATAATTTTAAAGCCACCTTTGATAATGGCATCAATGACCTCACCTTCAAGTTGACGTTCTAAAATTTCTGGTTTTATTATCGTAAATGTGTTGGAAATCATATTTTTTCTTTGTGCAAAAATAAAATTAATAATGAAATAATTAATTCAAAATAAACTGTAACAAAAACCAAATATATATGTGTCAGGCCAAATCAGCATTAAAGTGTAATCCCTTATTTTCTTTTCTTTCCATTGCAGCCTTGGTAATAGCATAGGCTACTGTAACCAGATTTCTTAATTCACACAATTTTGGTGATAATTTATCCATGTTGTAAAGATTTTCTGTTTCATCAATAAGTATCCTTAATCTTTTCATTGCTTCCTGCAATCGTTTATGTGTTCTGACAATACTTACATAATCACTCATCAGCAATTGCAATTCTTTCTTTTTATGCGTGATTAACACCATTTCCTTGGGTTGTGAAGTGCCTTCGGCATTCCAGTTCGGTATATTTTCATTGAATTTAGCTGTTCTTATTATATCTTTTGAAACAGTAAAAGCATTATGAGCAAATACCAAAGCCTCAAGCAATGAATTAGAAGCCAGCCTGTTTGCTCCATGCAGCCCAGTAGATGCTACCTCTCCTATTGCAAATAGATTCTTAATACTTGACTTTCCATTTTTATCAGTTTTTATTCCTCCACAGGCATAATGAGCTGTTGGAACAACAGGTATCATTTGTTCTGCGGGATTTATGTTTAAACTTAGCAGTTTATTGTAAATTTTTGGAAATTTATTTTTAAAAACGATCTGGTCAAGGTGTCTGCAGTCCAGGCAAACAAAGTCATGCCCCATAGTTTTCATTTCATGATCGATAGCACGTGCAGTTATATCTCGTGGTGCCAGCGATTCCCTGCTGTCGTATTTCTTCATAAATTCATTTCCTTCCTGAGTTTTAAGAATAGCCCCAAAGCCTCTTACTGCTTCAGAAATTAAAAATGAAGGTCTTTCTCCGGGATTATATAATCCGGTAGGATGAAATTGTATGAATTCCATATTTTCAATCACAGCACCAGCCCTGTAAGCCATAGCAACACCATCACCTGTGGCGATATTAGGGTTGGTGGTATTATAATAAACCTGCCCAAGACCACCGGTAGCAAGCACAGTAACTTTGGATATTATTTTTTCTATCGCATTGGTTCGTTGATTAAGAACATAAACACCATAACATTCAATTTCAGGATGTCCTTTTGGCAGTTTAATACCCAAGTGATGCTGAGTAAGGAGGTCTATGGCAAAGTAATAGTTTAAAATAGTTACATTCGGCAATAAATAGATTTGTTTCAAAAGTTTCTGTTCAATTTCAAATCCTGTTACATCTTTGGTATGTAAAATACGATTTTCTGAATGACCACCTTCTTTACCAAGGTCAAATTCACCACTTTCGATTTTATCAAATTCAGTACCCCATTCAATAATCTCGTAAATGCGTGCCGGGCCATCTTTAATTACCATTTCCACAATTTCGGGATTGGAAAAATCATCACCTGCCTTTAGGGTGTCCTGCATGTGTTTTTCGTATGAATCTTTAAAAAAATCCATGACCACTGCCACACCACCCTGTGCATATTTTGTATTAGTTTCATCTTCTTCTCCTTTGGTAATCAAGCATATTTTAATACCAGAACCACTTCTATGGTAGTAATCAGCAAGCTTTAAAGTATATGATAGTCCGGCTATTCCTGATCCAATGACTACAACATCATAAAACATAAATCATTTTTCTTAAATATTATTAAATAATTAGCTCAAAAAACGAAATACAAAATTACTGTTGTTCAGAAAAGATAACTAAATATTTTACCTGAATTAAAAATATTTTTTAAAATATAAATTATAACTATCAGATAATGAAGTTTATATACTAATATTAAGTTATGAATCACAAAATATTTTATAAAAAAAATAAAATATTTTTGGAACAGGCAATATTTTGTTGTATATTAGCAGTAAAATTTATACATTAAAATTTAAAAAGGAGACGCATTTAGAAACAGCTCTACACTAATAATTTTTTTAAGTACCACTAAAAGAGTAGAGAAATGCGTAAATCAATTTTATCAGATGAACAGTTGGTTAAGTTGTATATTAATGGTGATGAGGATAGTCTTCGGATAATAATCAACAGGTATCAATCAAGGTTATTTACTTACATTTATTATTTGGTAAAAGATAAAAGTATTGCTGAAGATATATTTCAGGATGCTTTTTTAAAAGTAATTACTACGATAAAAAATGGTCGTTATAATGAGGAAGGAAAATTTTTTCAATGGGTAGTTAGAATATCCCGTAATCTTGTAATAGATCATTTCAGAAGAAACACTAAAAATCCGGTAGTCACAGACACTGCAGGCAATGAAATATTATCGTATTTACGTATTCCTGAAACCAATCGTGAAGATGAAATAATAGAAAATGAAGTACAAATTATTCTTAAGAAATTAATAAACCATCTGCCACATGAACAAAGAGAAGTTTTAATTCTACGGCATTATGCAAACCTTAGTTTTAAAGAAATTTCTGAATTGACAAAGGTAAGTATCAACACTTCATTAGGACGTATGAGATATGCCTTGATAAATCTAAGGAAATTAATGGAATTGTACAAAGTAGAACTCAATTATTAATCTTATTGAAAAAAACAAATTGGTACGAAAAAAATCAGGTTATTAAGATTTTTTGTAAACTCGAATTGAAATTTATTCAGCAAACAGGTAAAATTATTACATTTTTTTAATGTTTCATCATTCTGAAATAAATAGGTCGAGACGCTTGTTCTATTTGCTTATTGTGCTTATAATTGTTTTAGTAACATTTTTATTGGCCTATCAGAGCAATAAAAAATTCAAAAAAACCATTCTTATTCAGTGGCAAAATCAATTAGAATATACCACTGAAATTGCTACCTTGAATGTCGAAAGTTTTATATCAAAGTTTACAGATAATCTTAACGCTGTAGCAAACGCACCTTATACCATTGAAAAGTTTTTAAATAAAGAAACTTCAGCCATTCAAACAGATGGTTTTTGCAATATTTGTACACTTTATGAAGCATATAAAAAAGATGTCAAATCACTCTTGCTGATTAACTCTAAAAATTATATCGTACATGCATTTCCTGATAATTCAGAAATTAAAGGAATTATAAGTAAATCAAAGGCCTTCCATCAGTTTAATATAAACAGAAACCTAAAGAATTTTGTTGAGATAGATTTTCACCCTAAATCACAAACATCGTACATTTACATTTCTGCACCAGTTTACCATTCAGAAAAATTGATTGGTGTTATACAATGGCAAATATCAATTGATAATGTGGTCAATAAGTACATCAATCCATATATAGATAGTAAAAAATCAGGTTATCTTTGGCTAATAGATGATCAACTGAATATTCTTGCTCACCATGATAATAACTATTCTGGCCTGAATGTTCAATATATACTAACAGATTATGAAATCACTGGTAAAGTTGGCCATTATAATGTGAAAAAGTCTGCTGAATTTTTACAACAATCCAGAAAGTTTTTTGATAATATAGGTCATATTGATAAAGGAAGTGGAAATTATATTGATTTTGCACATAACCAATACAGTTTTGCTGTTTTTCATACTATAAATCTAAACAATCAAAAATGGTCAATAATATTGAGTATTCCATACAAGGATATTTTTGAACCGGTTAAAAAAAATAATGTTAAAACCTATGCTTTAGTACTTTTACTGGTCATCATGATACTAACAATCAGCATCATCTTTTTTAGTTTAGAGCAGAAAAGTATAAAACTTGAAAAAGAATCTGAGTATTTATTAGCACTTGCAAAATCAGCAGAGGAATTGAAGAATGAAAAACAAAAACGAATGACAGCCTTGATAGATGGACAGGAAAACGAGAGAAGAAGAATATCAAGGGAAATTCATGACAGCTTGGGGCAGCAATTACTGGCCATGAAAATTAAACTGGAGAATATATGCAGCAGAGAAACAGAAGGATATCATGATCTTCACCAGTTTTTAATAAAAGCCATTGATGAAGCTAAAGAAATATCGGTTAGTCTGGCACCTATTGAGTTGTATGAAGTTAGCCTGTATTCTGCATTATACAATTTGACGCAGAACATAACTAAAACAACAGGAATAAAAACATTTTTTGTTTCTTATGGGGTTAAAAATGAGCTGAATATGACAGTTAAAACTTACCTTTACAGAATAGTTCAGGAAGCCTTAAGCAATGTTTTGAAACATGCTGGCGCTACTCAGGTTGATATTCAACTACTGGGTAACGATAATCAGGTAAATTTGATTATTCAGGATAATGGTAAAGGATTTGAATTTAATAAAGGCCACAGAAATAAAGGAAACGGAATTAATAATATTATTGAAAGGGTAAATATTCTGAAAGGAAATATTGAGTTTTTTTCTAAACCAAATGAATACACCAGAATTGAAATAAAAGTTAATTTAAATGAGTTTTAAAGAAATATTGGTTTTATTGGTCGATGACCATCATATTTTCAGAGATGGCATCCAATCTTTATTTGCTGGCATTAAAACAATACGAATAATGGATGTTGCTGCCAGTGGAAATGATGCCGTAGAAAAATACAAACTTTTAAAACCTGACATTGTTTTGCTTGATATTTCCTTACCTGATATCAGTGGTTTTGCTGTTGCTGAAAGAATTATTGAATTTGATAATACAGCAAAAATCATTTTACTGACCATGCATGAAAATCCTGATTTCATTAAAAAAGCAATTAAATCAGGTATCAGGGGTTATTTGTCAAAAGAAGACACATCACGAGATGTTTTGGTTAAAGCAATTTATGCAATTTATAATAATGAAACTTTTTTCAGTGAGTCTGTCGAAAAAAAATTGGGAGAGATTTCTATCCCTCATATATCAAATGACTTATCGGAAAATACTCTTTCAAAAAGAGAAATTGAAATTTTAAAGCTGATACTTGAAGGCCTGAGTAATCCAGAAATAGCTCAAAAACTTTATTTGTCGGTGAGAACTGTAGAAACACATAAATTCAATATTATGGCCAAGCTCAACATCAAATCAACCGTGGAATTGGTAAAATATGCTATCCAAAATAATCTGATAGAGCTCAAATAATTACATTATCAGTGGTTTAACAAGTAAAGAAACCTGGGTTTTATAACTTTATGGATTTGTTTATAACTTAATTTAAACAAATTATCCTTAATCATTATTATTGTAGCACTAAAAATTATCAATGATAAAAAAGTTTAGTTTATTTTTAAGCCTGATTGTCATAGCATTACTATTTATTGAAAACAATGCCAGCGGACAACAATTAAGAAAGGTAAAAGCCAAACAGAAAATTATTGCATATGATATTGAGGGTCAGGTTATTGACTCATTAACAAAAGATCTGAAGAAACAAGCTGAACCCAGTCGTATCCTTGACCAGATACAGGTAGAATTAAGAAAAATTGAACTTGAACTTCAGGCTGCAGGAGATGATTCCAGGAAAACCGAAGAAAGCCAGAAAAGAAAGGAAGAATTGTTGGCTCAACGAATAAAGACCATCCAGGAGATTCAGGAGAGTAAAGAAAACCTTGTAAAAGAATATTATATTATCATAGAGTCATTCAGAAACAGGAAAAATGCAAAAAATGCCCTGATATCATGGCACAACAAAGGTTATAAAGTTTTTCTGTTTTACAATAAACACCGTAAATGGTTTTATATCTGTGCAGGGATGCAAAGAAGCTATAGCAAAGCAATAAAGGCTCAGTTTGAACTTCAGAAAGATGGCATCGATAGCTGGATTTACTATTGGGCTGAATAATAAATTATAGTTTTTTCGACTATTTTTGCCTGCGAATTTTAACTTTTAAATTTTCAGCCAAAGCATTGTCTTTCAATAGAAGAACACGAATCAGGTATTTGTTAAATTTCCTGAAAATATTTGTCTTTATTGCAACTCTTACTTTTATATATTACAAAGTCGTCAAAAATGAACATTCAGCTGATTTGTGGCAATCTGTTAATAATTTTAAAAATAATGACCTGATATTTTTAATAGCAGCAGTGCTGTTAATGCCTTTGAACTGGATTTTGGAAGCTGTAAAATGGAGAAATCTCCTGAGAGATTTACAGGAAATTGACTTGATAACCTCTTTCAAGGCAGTGTGGGCAGGCCTCACCATTAATAATTGGATACCGAACAGAATGGCAGAATTTCTTGGCAGAATGATATTTCTTTCAAAAGATAAACGCAACCAGTCGGTAAGTTGTACCCTGACAGGCGGCATGGCTCAATTTATTTGCACAGTGATCTTTGGTGGCTTTTCTGTTTTTTTTCTGTATTCCGGATTATTCCCCAGGTCTTACTTCTTTCTGGTTGTTCTTATCTCTTTATTCCTTTTATTATTTTATTTTAACCTCAATGCTTTTAATTTTATCACAAAAAAGATCAGGTTCTTTGAAGAATATACTAAAGTACTAAACTTTTACAGCATACATCAGCTTTCATATATTTTAGCTATTTCTGCAGTCCGCTATTTGGTGTATACCTTACAGTATTTTTTAATATTAAAAGTTTTTTCGGTGGATATTCCATGGCATGCCGGATTGACAGGAATTTCGGTTGTTTTTCTGATACAAGCTTTATTACCTTCAGTAACCTTAACAGAAATTGGAACCCGGGGAGCTGCAATACTATTTGTTTTTAACAGGTTTGAAATATTACCTGTCAACTTATTATTGGCAGCGTATAGTGTTTGGATCATTAATATCATCATTCCTACTTTATTCGGACTATTATTCATCCTGAGAATAAAATCAAAATGAGCATACTGATTATTTCTTTAGCATTGGCACTCACCTATCTTACAATATTAATATTGCTCAGCGTTGGCTGGAATAAAATTCCGGTTTATCAGCCTGATAAAAATGATTTTAAAGTACAGTTCAGTGTAGTGATTCCTTTCAGAAATGAGATTGCTCACTTGCATAAACTGTTAGAAAGTCTTGACAGACTTGATTATCCTCCCGACAATTTTGAAGTAATTTTTGTTGATGATTTTTCAGATGATGGTGGTAGTGAACTGATCAGGAAATATATTACCGAACATAAAAAAAATAATTTCAGGCTCCTGCAGTTAGACAATGAAAATTCTTATGGGAAAAAGGCTGCAATCAGTAAGGCTGTAGAAGAAAGCAAATCTGAATGGATTGTTTGCACAGATGCTGATTGCACTTTCAGCAAAAATTGGTTAATGTTGCTATCATCTTTTATTTTAGAATATAGCCCTGTAATGGTATCAATGCCGGTAGAATACCATACCGGACACTTATTTTTTGGAAACTTTCAATATCTTGAGTTTTCATCATTGATTGGAATAGGTGCTGCAATGACAGGGCTGAAAAAACCTTATTTATGCAATGGTGCGAACCTGGCTTTTACCAGGAATTCATTTATTGAGGTCAGTGGTTATACCGGAAATGAAGATATAGCCAGTGGTGACGATATCTTTCTGATGAAGAAGGTACATAAACAATATCCTGGTAAAGTAAAATTTCTTAAAAACCATGAGGCTATTGTATTTACCAATCCAAAGGCCTCGTTTCATGAGTTTGTTCAGCAGCGAAAACGATGGGTGTCAAAAACATCTGCAGAATCTTTTTCATCAATACTTTTTCCTGCCTTTATTTGGATATTTCATCTGTTTGCTTTAGTTACTTTGTGTTTTTCACTCTCTTCAAAGTATGCATTGTTGTCATTTATATTATTAATTATAGCAAAATTTGCAGGCGAATCCTTTTTGATAGTGCCTTTACTTAAGTTTTTCAAACAGATTAAACTTTACAGGTGGTATTTTATTTCTGCTCTCCTCTACCTGTTATATGTCAGTTTAATCCCTCTTATTTCTGTTTTCTCGAAAACTAAGTGGAAAAACAGAAAAATATAAATATTATTCTTAAAATGAATTTAAATTAGATTTTATTCAGGATTTCTTTCAAATTACCTTTGCAGTCTTATATTTTATCCAAATCTCAGCATGTCAAATAGTTTTTCTACAAATAATACAGTAAGTAATGAAAGGGATCTCAGCACCTTCGACCCAAAAAAGTATCTGATTGTTAAGAACGCTCATCAAAACAATCTAAAAAATCTTGATTTGGTATTGGAGCATGGTAAATTCATTGTTATTACTGGTGTATCAGGTTCGGGTAAATCTTCTTTGGCTTTTGAAACGCTATATGAAGAAGGTCGTAGAAGATATGTAGAGAGCTTGTCGAGTTATGCAAGACAATTTTTGGGTAAAATGAAAAAACCATTGGTAGATTATATCAAAGGCCTGCCTCCTGCAATAGCTATAGAGCAAAGAAAATCAAGTACTAACAGCCGCTCTACTGTAGGTACTTCTACAGAAATTCATCATTACCTGAAATTATTATTTGCACGTGTTGGTAAAATTTATTCTCCTGTTTCAGGCAAAGAAGTAACACGCAAAACCATTGACGAAACAGTTGATTTTGTGCTGAGAGAAGGAAAAGGTAATAAAACTGTCATCATGAGTCCGATGTATCAGCAGGAAAACAGGACTATTGCCGATGAATTTAAAGTCTTATTACAAAAAGGATTTACCCGTGTACATCATAAAGGTGATGATTTTTTGATTGAAGATTTATTGAGCGATGATTCAGTTGTTGATTTGTCAGGTTTTGATTTTGGGAATACAACCATCATCATCGACAGGTTGATTATTACAGACATTGATGAAGAGGTGAAAAACAGGGTTGCAGACTCAGTTCAGACAGCCTGCCACGAAAGCGGAGGAAAGTGCCTCATACAAATCAATGGCGGTAAAACACAAAGTTTCTCCAATTTGCTTGAAGCCGATGGAATGTTGTTTGATGAACCCACGCCTGACCTCTTTTCATTTAACAGTCCTTATGGGGCATGCCCTGTTTGCGGAGGTTTTGGAGATATTCTGGGTGTTGACGAAGGAAAGGTGATACCAAATACCTCATTGAGTGTTTACGACAAAGCAGTCAGTTGCTGGGAAGGTGAGAAAATGGGAGAATGGCGAAAAGAATTTATTCAAAAAGCTCCTGCTTATGGTTTCAGAATATTTGAACCTTATAAAAATCTGACTGAAGAAGAAAAAAACTTGCTTTGGGATGGAAACGGTACTGTTGAAGGGATTATGGATTTCTGTAAAATGCTGGAGAGCAATACCTATAAAATTCATTACAGAATTCTGTTATCACGTTTGAAGGGAAGAACATCCTGCCGTGCCTGTAAAGGCTCAAGACTCAGAAAAGAATCTTCCTATGTTAAAATTTGTGATAAAGCGATTAATGAGTTGTTGCTGCTGCCGATAAGTGATTTGTTCTTATTTATGCAGGAAGTTGGCGCTAAGTTGAAAGATAATAAAGTAGCTGGAAGACTTTTAAAAGAAATAAATACCAGGCTTCAGATGATGGTGAATATTGGTCTTGGATACCTGACCTTGAACCGTTCATCCAGAACCCTGAGTGGAGGCGAAAGCCAGCGTATTCAGCTTATCTATGCTTTGGGAAGTATGCTTACTGGCACGTTATACATCCTTGATGAGCCCAGCATTGGTCTTCATTCCAAAGATACCGAACATCTGATTGAGGTTTTAAAAGGAATGAAGGAACTTGGAAACACCATTGTTGTGGTTGAACATGATGAAGATATTATTCGAGCAGCAGATATCATCATAGATTTGGGACCTGGCGCAGGCAGCAATGGAGGAAATATTATTTTTCAGGGTAACTATAAAGATCCGTCATTAAAACAAACAGGATACACTGTTGACTATCTGAATGGAAAGCTAAGCATTGCCAAAAGAAAAAAAAGAATTGATTTTGAAGACTTTATAGAAATCAAGGAAGCACACAAACATAACCTGAAAAATATTGACATTAGAATTCCACTAAATGCCATGACGGTAGTTTGCGGAGTGAGTGGTTCGGGCAAAACAACACTTGTCAGCGATGTGATTCATGAGAGTTTAAAGCCTGTTTCTGATGGTATGCCTATTGATTTCATCGGTTGCAATTCCATTTCAGGGGCTTATAAAAAGCTCGAAAGAATAGAATTTGTGAGTCAGGACAGCATTGATCGTTCAAGACGTTCCAATGCAGTTACATATCTCAAAGTTTTTGATGCTATCCGTGAATTAATGGCTTCTACTCCATTGTCAAAAATGAATGGTTATACACCTGCCTATTTTTCTTTTAATGTGGAAGGTGGCAGGTGTGAGGAGTGTAAGGGAGATGGAAGTATAACAGTGGAAATGCAGTTTTTAGCCGACATGAATCTTGTTTGTGATGAATGCAAGGGAAAGAGATACAAATCTGATATCCTGGAAGTTACCTATAAAGGCAAAAACATTGACGAAATTCTTAACATGACCGTTGCCGAGGCAATAGAATTTTTTAAAGAACATAAATCGATAGTAACAGGTCTTGAGCCCTTGTTAAAAACAGGCTTGGATTATCTGAAGCTCGGGCAGCCAACTTCAAGTTTAAGTGGTGGCGAAGCACAACGACTAAAACTGGCCGGATTTTTATCGAAAGGCTTTAAAAACACTGGTCATACCTTGTTTATTTTTGACGAACCGACAACAGGACTGCATTGGCATGATATTCAAAAATTACTAGATTCGTTTGAAGAATTGCTAAAAAATGGCCATACACTTATTGTTATTGAGCATAACCTTGAGGTAATAAAAAATGCGGATTATCTGATAGATCTTGGGCCAGGTGGAGGTGCTGAAGGGGGAGAAGTGGTTTTTGCAGGCAAAACAGAAGAAATACTTAAAAATAAAAACTCTTTTACTGCCAAATACCTTCAGGCAAAGTTTTAATGCTACCTGATTAACAAAACACTCCCGCTTTTATTGATATTTTTCCCATTTGCTCCTTTGGCTTGTATTTGGTAATAATATACACCTACAGGGCAATAATCACTGCTGAATTTTCCATCCCAGCCTTTATGCAAATCATAGCTATCGAAGAGTTTTTCGCCCCAGCGATTGAATATCTGCATCTTATAGTTAAGAATATAAATACCAACAGGTTTGAAAATATCGTTCAGACCATCTCCATTCGGGCTGAAAGCATTGGGAACAAACAATCTGCAAATTGTCGGAATGCAAACCTCATTAGAAACAGATTCAAGCTGGTCGCCACTTCGTTTGGCAACAATACGATAACAATAATTTTCAGCCTTAAGCTTTGTATTTGAATCAGATACCACGGTTGGTGAATAAAAATCATCAATTTTCTGAAAGCTCCTTTTGCTATCCCATTTTGAAGAACCTGCCACCTGTAACTCATAATCCGAAACACCTGTTGTCCAAAACTCATAAGGAGTCCAGGTGATAACCGGAAATTCCTGACTTGTATCCACTTCCAGCTTGATGGTTCGGGAAATGTTTGAATATTCACTTAGATTTCCGCAGCTATCGAAAGTTCTGATTCGATAAGTGTATATATTTTTATCAGGATAAACCTGAAAATCATTTAGTTGCAAAGTTGTATTGTTCAGATTGGCTATCTGACTGAAATTTAATGAATTCACTGATTTTTCAACAAAATATTTCAAGGCAATAGCTGAAGTTGAATTTTTCCATTCCAGCAGCACAAAGCTATCACTGATCACCGTAGCACGTTCAGATTCAATGGCTTGCGGATAATTGTTGATATTCATTTCTCTTGAAAAAGTATCTGGACAATTTTTATCTGAAACTGAAATTAACTTAACTTTCTCAATTCCTGAATTGAAAGAATGCAAAACCGTTTTTCCGCTCTCGGGTGCTGAACTTCCAAAAATCCAAATATCACTTAATGTTCCATTGCTGATGCTTGATTTACTTGTAAATGTGTAAGTTGTATCAGCACATTGCGGATAAATAAATTCAAAAAAAGCATTAGGTGAAGGATAAACGATTAAGTGTTTAGTGATAGTGTCGGGGCAGTTATGTGTTGAAATTGCAATTAGCTGCTGGCTGCTGGTTCCTGGCAACTGTGGATTGCGGATTGCGGATTGTTGATTTCGGATTGTGTCTGCACCATTAATCCAGATAAGCTGACCAATACTGCCACTGATCACTGATGACTCATTACTCATTACAAAA